>Ga0209061_1000094_pt1 | contig 298614 bp, 260 predicted proteins | sample Coa_R1_10_FD_187157 | JGI IMG/M metagenome (GOLD analysis project Ga0209061, IMG submission 187157) | Surface soil microbial communities from Centralia Pennsylvania, which are recovering from an underground coalmine fire - Coalmine... | ecosystem: Environmental > Terrestrial > Soil >... | reverse complement strand
CGTCACCGAGACCCTCTGGGCCACCATAAAGCGAGAGCTGACCGACGACGTCGAATGGTCTTCGAAAGAAGAGCTCGAAGCCGCCTTGTTCGAGTATATCGAAATCTACTATAACCGCACTCGATTGTGTTCTACGCTTGACTATATGACCCCCGCCGAGTACGATAGCAATTACTGGCAGGCCGCCCAAGCGGCATAAATCGAGTGACCACTCAACCGGGGGAACCCCACAGGTGGCTAAGATGCTCACGCACCGCTCGTTGACCACGACGTCTGGGACCTACGGGCATCTCAGCACCGCCGACCTGCGGGCCGAGCTGGAACGCGCCGAGGTGGCACGGTGAGCGGCCGCCACGGCGCGGTACCGCACGGGCTCCCCGATCTCGCTGGCGCCCTCGAGGCGCCCTATGACGCCGACAGATCGTCTTCCGACGACCTCGGCACCGCCTCTGGCCCGGGCCGGTCGAGCGTGACCTTTGTGCCGATCTCCCAGCCGTGGTTGCGCCAAGGCGCAAAACTATGGGTCCGGCACCGCTTGGCCCTCAACCACGCGTTCAACACCGTGATCGGTGGGGCGCTGGCGCTCAAGAGGTGAGCGAGGCAATGGTGGGCAAGGGGTGCCAACGCTTCGTCGAGGCTCGCCTCGATGGCCTCTTCGACGACCCCCGGCCGGGCGCTCCGCGGGCGGTCACCGATGACCAGGTCGAGGCCGTGATCGTGAAGACCCTCGAGGAGGAGCCGAAGGACGCGACGCACTGGTCGACCCTTCGATGACAAAGGAGATGGGGATGAGCCGGACGACGATCAACCGGATCTGGAACACCTTCTCCCTCCAGCCTGCTACCCCCCGAGCGGAGATCTCACGACTACGTCCGCCATGGCACGACTAGCCCGCTCGCCGCGCTGGACATGGTGATGGGCAAGGTCATCGGCTCGCTCACGAAGCGCCACCGGGCCAGTGGGCTCGAGCGGTTCCTCGCGAAGGTCGACTAGGAGGCGTCAAACGACCTTGCCGTCTACCTCGTGCTCGACAACCACGCCACCCACAAGACGCCCGAGACCAAGCGCTGGTTGCTGCGCCACCCCGCTCCCACCTGCAGTTCACGCCCACCTCGGGATCGTGCCTCAGCACGGTGGAACGTCGGTTCGGCGAGCTCACCACCAAGAAGATCAAGCGTGGTGCCCACATGAGCGTCGCCGCGCTCGACAAGGACATCCGGGAGCGGGCCAAGCACTGGAGCGAGGACCCTCGACCCTACGCCTGGGTGAAGACGGCCGACCAGGTCCTCGGCTCCCTCGCCCGCTACTGCCGCCGGCTACTGCGAGCGGGTGCCCGCAGCCACCGGGGGAACTAGGTTGTTGCCGTCTTGCCGCCCGCGCGTCCCGAGGGACTGAGGTCTGGGCGACGCGCGGGCAAGGCGGTGCGGTGGTGCTGGTGGGACCCCTGGCAGGTGAGCGTGTGCGTTACGCAGCCGATTTGCGCTGCTCAAACTCCTTGAGCGCCTGCCAAGCCTGGCAACCGTACACCACGGACGGGCCGCCGCCCATCATGATCGCGACGCCTATGGTCTCTGCAACTTCCCCAGGGGTAGCGCCAGCCTCCAGTGCATCGTGGACGTGGAAAGCAATGCACCCGTCACAGCGGACGGTAATGCCGATGGCCAAGGCGAGCAGTTCCTTGACCTTGGAGCTCAGTGCTCCGTTGGCGACCGACGCCGCGTGCAGACGCGAAAAGCCCTCCATGACGCCGGGTGCCTCAGAGCCAAAGTTCCTCATCATCTCGACGACTTGCTCATAGCGTTCCGGGTAGTTGTCAACCATGTTCTTTCGCCTCTTTGCCCTAAGGTACCTCGGTCCCGGGGGGTCGCGCAGCGGCTGGCAAAACGCCACCGACCGGCAACGGGGTGAACATCTTTTTCTGCGGCACACGCTAACACTGTTGCTCCACGATTGGCCTAGGTCATTGGTCCGCGCGGTTATGGCCCTTGAGCACCCAGTAACGGGGGGGCCATCGCCCAGCCGACCTGCCCAGTGCCAAGGTGGCCCTTCAGGCCCGTCACTACCTCAGCCTGCGCCAGCAGGTTCGGCGGCCGAGGTGGGCCCAGGTGCGAGCGAGAGGGCCGCCGACGTCCGCAGAAGGACCGGCCAGGGTGCCCGCCCTTCACCTCACCGGCCAAGGCCGGCTCAGCGTCCTAGGAGGTGAGCTCGAGCTCCTGGCCACTTGGGTGGCCCCAGGACCAGCCAAATGATGAGATGGCGAAAATTCAGTTGCGGTGGCTGCCCGCATGGGCTAGTGTTGCGCACCTAAGGCCATGAGGCAGGCTCGCCGAACGAGCGAGCAGGGGGTGCTTGGAGGTCGTCAGCTCCAAGGCAATGGCTTGAGCAGCGTCACCCAAGCCGTCGCGTCAATAGCTCAACGAGGAGCGGTCGTGCACCCCTATTTAGCCGAGAAGGTCGCCAGCGAGCACAGGAACGACCTCCTGCGAGAGGCTGTGCTCAGGCGTCCGGCAGGAGAAGGCCGGGCCGTGGTGGCGCGGCCCGCCAAGTGGTGGCCCGTGCGTCGCCGCCGTGGCCGCAGCGTGCCGGTCCTGGCTGTGCCGGTTGTCGAACCGCCCGCAGTCCAGTACCCCTGAGCGCGGGCTCAGGCGGCAGGCGGGCCGGCCAGGCCTATAGGATATGGCCAGGCATGGAGTTCCGCACCTGGTACAGGCAGCCGGCGCGCGAGTGGCTCGAGGCGCTGCCGCTCGGCAACGGCCGCCTGGCGGCGATGTTGTGGGGTGGGCACTCCCAGGAGAGAGCTGACCTGAACATAGACACGCTGTGGTCTGGCGGCCCCCGGAGCTTCAAGGTCGAAAATGCGGCTGCCTTGTTGGCCCAGTTGCGCTCGGCCGTGCTCGAGAGGCGAGCGTACGCCGAGGCAGACCAGCTCGCCCTGGGCCTGCAGGGTTCTTTCAACGAGTCTTATCAGCCGCTCGGGTGGCTGACCGTGGGCGTCGAGGGTGGGGAGCCAGTTCGCAACTACGAAAGGTCGCTGGACCTCCAACGGGGCCTAGCCTCGGTCAGGTACCAGGCGGGCGAGAGCTGGTACGAGCGAGAGGCCTTTGTGTCCGCTCCGGACCGGGCGCTCGTGGTGCACTTCAGGGTGCGGGGCCCAGCCCGCCTTGACCTGGTGCTGGACCTGGGGAGCCCCCACCCACATGAGCGGTCCAACGAAGCCCCGGCCCTGGCCTGGTTGGAGGGCAGGGCACCGGTGCACGTTGTGCCGGACTACTGGGACAGGGGCCCGGCCGTTGTCTACGACGAGGGGGCTGGGACGCGCTTCGTCGCCGGCTTGGCGGTGGGCCTGGTGGGCGGTTCGGCTCGCCCGGTAGGCAGTGGCCGGGTGGTGGTGAAAGGGGGCGAGGCAGTCACCGTCCTCGTGACGGCTGCCAGCGGTTACGCTGGCTACGGGGAGGCTTTGGCCGAGGACCGTGACGAGCTCCAGCAGGCCTGCCGGGAGGTCCTTCACCGCCTACTGGCCGACTCTTACGAGGCTGTCAGGGAGAGGCACATAGCTGACCACAGGGAGCTGTTCGACCGGTGCTGGCTACAGCTGGGGCCTCAGCGGGCCACCGAGGCCCCGACGGACGAGAGGCTCCAAGCTGCCCGCGACGGCGTCGCCGACGAAGGCCTGTGCGCTCTCCTGTTCCATTTCGGCCGCTACCTCCTGATGGCTAGCTCCCGTCCCGGCAGCCAGCCCGCCAACCTGCAAGGGGTTTGGAACGCCCAAGTGCGGCCGCCTTGGAGCTGCAACTGGACCACCAACATAAACGTGGAGATGAACTACTGGCCAGCGGAGACAACCAACCTGGCTGAGTGCCACATGCCTCTCATGGAGCTGGTAGCCGACCTGGCAAAGGCCGGGGAGAGCACGGCCGCGGGCCTGTACGGCTGCCGAGGCTGGGTTGCCCACCACAACGTCGACCTTTGGCGCTCGACCTGGCCGACGGGCGACCAGGAAGCGCACCCCTACTGGGTCAACTGGCAGATGGGCGGTGCGTGGTTGTGCCAGCACCTATGGGAGCATTACGCCTTCTCCGAAGACCGCTCGTTCCTCGAGCGGGCCTACCCGGTCATGCGCGCCGCGGCCATCTTCCTGCTGGACTACTTGGTTGAAGGGCCGGGGGGGAGGTTGGTCACCTGCCCGTCCACTTCCCCTGAGAACCGGTTCACCACCGCTGACGGTAGCGAGGCTGCCGTCAGCGCCGCGTCGACCATGGACATGTGGCTGACCCGGGACCTTTTCCGTCACTGCATCGCCGCTTCGCAGGTGCTGGGCGTGGACGAAGCATGGAGAGGGCAGCTGCAGGACGCGCTCGGGAGGCTTTACGTGCCCCAAGTGGCTGCCGACGGCCGCCTGCAGGAATGGTGGGAGGACTTCTCGGAACCTGAGCCCGGGCACCGTCACCTGTCGCACCTGTTCTGCCTGTACCCCGGCGACGAGGTCACGCCCGCCTCGACCCCCGCGCTGGCGTCCGCCGCCCGGCGCTCGCTCGAGCACCGCTTGGCGAACGGCAGCGGTGGGCCAGGTTGGAGCCGCGCCTGGGTGGCTGGGCTGTGGGCACGGCTGGGGGAGGGCTGGTTGGCGGGGGAGAGCCTCCATGCTGTGGTCGAACGCGCCTTGGCCGACAACCTTTTCAGCTCCCCCCACCCCGGCTTGTTCCAGATAGACGCCAACTTTGGCGTTACGGCCGCCATCGCCGAGATGTTGGTCCAGAGCCATACGGGCACTGTGCACCTGCTGCCGGCATTGCCCCCCAGCTGGCCCGAAGGCCAAGTCGCCGGCCTGAGAGCCAGGGGAGGGTTGACGGTCGGCATCAGGTGGGCAGAAGGCCGCGTCCAAGAAGCCTACCTCGAGGTGCCGTCTCCCAGGACGATAAGGCTACGTTGCGCCACTTTGCTCCGTCTCGAGGGCGACCAACCGACGGGTGCCAAGCTGGCCCCTGGCGAAGCACCGGGGGCGACAACCCTCGAAGCCCCCGTCCCCGGCCTCTACACGCTGGCGGGGGAGGCGTAGGCAGCTGGCCGGCGCACTGGGCCAGGCATTGGCGCAGGGCTGCTCACGCGGGCGCCTCAGGGACCAGTGGCCGTTGGCAGCGGGCTGCCCACGTGTGCGGTGACGGCAACGACGGACCGTTGTGAGTAATGGGCCACGGGCCCGGTGAGGTCAACGGTAGCGTGCTGACGGATGTCGGTGGAGGAGGCCCCGATGGCGAACCGGAAGAGGCCTGGTTCCACCACGAACTGCATGGCCTCGTTGTAGAACGCCAGCCGGCTGGGGTGGACCTCGAAGGTCACGCGGGCCTGCTCCCCTGGGCCTAGGGCCACCCGGGTGAAGCCGATGAGGGAGGCCTGTGGCCTGGACACCGAGGCCACCAGGTCGGAAGCGTAAAGTTGGACGACTTCCTCGCCGCCCCGCTCTCCGGTGTTGGCCACGGTGACCCCGATGGTGACGAGCGACGAAGTGTCCGTAGCCTCGACCGTCATGTCCGAATAGCCGAAGGTCGTGTACCCGAGGCCGTGGCCGAAGCTGAACAGAGGTTCGTGGGAGCAGTCGGTGTAATCACCGTAGAAGACGGACTGGCCTCCCAGGGACCGGTGGCTGCTGTAGAGGGGCACCTGCCCGGTGGCCCGTGGGAGCGTGACCGCCAACCGGCCCCCCGGCTCTGCCCGGCCCAGCAACACGTCCGCTATGGCGTCACCTCCCTGCTCACCGAGCGGCCAGGCCACCAGTAGGGCCCCGGCCCGCTTGGCCACCTCGGTCAGTACGTGCGACCTCCCGCTCATCACCACCACCACCGTGGGGGTGCCGGTGGCTGCCACCGCGCTGACCAGTTCTTCCTGCACACCGGTCAACCTGAGGTCAGTCGCATCGCGTGCCTCGCCCACCGTCGAGCTTTCGGACAACCCGGAGCGACCCCCCACCACCACCACAGCGACCTCGGCACGGGCCGCGGCGGCGACCGCCGCCGGCAACCCAGAGCGGTCCTGTCCCTGCAGCTCACAGCCCTTTTCGTAGACCACTTCCACCGAAGGCCCCAAGGCAGCCTCCAGCCCGGCCCGAGGTGTCACGTGGTGCGTGTAGTACTCGCCAGCCTTCAGCGCTCCCTTGCCGTTAGCCAAGAAGATCAGCTCGGCCATTTGGGATTCCGGGGCCCGGTCCCCGGGCGACCTGGGCGCTCGCCTCTGTGCTGGCCCTGTCTCCAGGCGGGCACCAGCCGGCGAGGTCTCCTCTGCTTGCCTGTGGCCGAGGAACAGCTCTTGGTGGGCGGGGTAGTGGTAATCACCCTGCAGTAGCCGCCGGTCGTCGGCGGCCGGCCCGATGACCGCTACCCTCGACAAGTTCCCGTCCAGTGGCAGCACCCCGTCGTTGGCCAGCAGGACGATGCCTTGCACTGCCGCCCGCCGGGCGAGGGCGGCATTGGCGGGGCTGGTGAAGGCACGCTCCACGCGGCCCGCCTCAGCGTACGGGGACTCGAACAACCCCAAGCGGACCTTGGCCGTTAGCACGCGGCGAACGGCTGTGTCGATGACTGCCATGGGGACCTTGCCCGCGGCCACTGCCGCCTTGAGCGGTGCGCCGAAGCAGTCCAAGGCTGGCAGTTCCAAGTCGAGGCCAGCAGTTATGGCCCGTACCGCGGCTTCCGAGGGGTCAGCGGCCACCCGGTGGTAGCTCGTCAACAGGGACACGGCGAAATAGTCGGCCACCACCATCCCCTCGAAGCCGAGCTCGTCTCGGAGCAGCTGCGTCAGGATTGCCGCCGACCCGCTGCCAGGCAACCCGTCGATGCAGCTGTAAGAGCTCATCACGCAGGCCAGCCCGGCCTCCCGGATGGCGGCGGCAAAGGGCTCGGCGTAAACCTCGCGCAGCTCCCTGGGCCCGACTTGCACCGGGGCATGGTTCCTGCCCCCCTCCGACAGGCCGTGGGCCAAGAAGTGCTTACCGGTGGCGAGGACGCCTTGCGACAGGTCCTCGGTCTGCATGCCTCGCACGTAAGCAGCCCCCAGGGCCCCGGCCAGCACGGGGTCCTCACCGTAGGTCTCCTCCAGGCGGCCCCAGCGCGGGTCCCGGGCCACGTCCAAGACGGGAGCGAGGCTGTGGCGGGCGCCCACGGCCAGGAGCTGGTCGCGGATCCGGCCCGCCACCTCACGGACCAGCTCAGGGTCCCAGCTGCAGGCCAAGGCCAGTGCCTGGGGGAACACGGTGGCGCCCCGGGCGCAATAACCAGCCAGCGACTCCTCGTGCACGATGACCGGTACCCCGAGGCGGGTCCGCTCGACCATGAGGCGCTGGATCTGGTTGAACAGCTCACGGCTCTCCGCCGGCTCCAAGCCGGTTGTGGCGCCAATGCGGGTCACCTGGCCGATACCATGGGGGACCACAGCCAACGCGGCGTCCGCATCGAAGTGGTCGCCGGCGATCAGGTCAGGGAAAGCTACGGCGCCCAGCTGGGCCAGTTTCTCGTCGAGGTTCATGCGGCCGATCAGGTCAGCGACCCTGTCCTCCACGGGGAGGCTGGCGTCCAGGTAGGGGTAGCTGCTCATTGGTTCACCTCTGTGGTCGTCTTCTCGTAAATAGGCCAGTGCTGGCCCTGTGCGGGGGCCGCTGTCAGCATCGCCTTCAACGGAGGGCAAAGCCGCCAATGCCCTTCACGAACTGGCGGCGCAAACCTATGTACAGGACCAAGATCGGCACCATGGTGAAGAAGACAAAGGCCATGACGACCGGTACGTTGATGCCGTACTGGGAGTTGGTGGCGAAGCGGTACAAGCCCAACGGCAGTACCATGTCATTGTTGGACTGGGTCAAGATGAGCGGCAAAAGGAAGTTGTTCCATGCTCCCAAGCCGGCGTATATGCTGACGACTGCCAGCACGGGGCGCGCCATAGGGACAACCAAGCTCAAGAACACGGTCCGTTGGTTTGCCCCGTCGACGGCCATGGCATCGTAAAGCTCTCGCGGTACCAGCCGCAGGTAGTTCACCATCAACAGCACGGCTACCGGGATGAGCGATGTCGCCGTGACCAGCACCAACCCGTACATCCTGTCGTATATATGGAGCTTGGTAGTTATGAAGTAGAGCGGGATGACTATTGCCTGGATGGGCACCGCGATGCCAAAGAGCAAGACGCGGAAGGACACGGCCGAAAAGCGGGACCCTCGCCGGACGATCCGGTAGGCGGCCAGGAGGGAGAGGGCTGCGACCAGGGCTATCGTGCCAGCGGCTAGCTCTGCGCTGTTGCGCAGGAGCGTCCCTATGCCCGACCCGTGGAACATGGCCGTGTAGGAAGACAGCGTCAGCGAGCCGGTCGGTAGCCAAGCGTTTGCCGTCAGGTACTGCGTACTGTCCCGGAAGCTCGTCAGGACCATGTAGTAGATCGGCCCCAGCACCACGACCAGCCAGAGGGTGCCGAGGAGGAAGCTGGCGAAGCGGAAAGCCTTCGACCTTCCCCTCACGCCGCTCAGCGTGGGGGCCGGGGCACGCCGGCGCCGGGGGGCGGTGGCGGGCCGGCCAAGGCCCTCCGTGGGGCGTCGGGGCACGGTGGCTACCATATGCCCTCCTGGCCCCCTTCCATGGACCCGAACCCTGTCCAGCGGACGAGGGCCGCGGCCACGGCAATGCCGAGCAGGCCAAGGACGGTCGCCAGCACGCTGGCGTAGCCGAACTCGGTCTCGGTGAAGCCGGTGTTGTACATGTCCATGGCCAGTACGCGGGTGGTGTCCCCGGGGCCACCGAGGGTCAAGATGTAGATGATGTCGAAATAGGTGAGGGAACCCACCAGCACCAGAGTCGAGGAAGTGACGATGCTGTAGCGCAGCTGTGGCAATGTCACGTGCCAGAACGCTTGGCGTACGGTGGCACCGTCAACGGTGGCGGCATCGTAGAGCGTGGCTGGTACCGCCCTTCTCCCGGCTTGGAAGATAAGGGTGTGGAAAGGCACGAATTGCCAGGCAATAATGACCACGATCGTGAAGAGGGCAAGGTCCTGGCTCCCGAGCCAGTTGTGGTCCAAGAAGGCCATGTGGAGGTGGGCCCCCAACCAGGCCAACCCGCCGTACTGGGGGAAGAGCAGGTCCTCCCACATTATTGACAGCCCGGCCGTGGAAAGCAGCAGCGGTACCAGGTAGATGGCCGCGTAGACGGCACGGTAGCGCTGGGTGCCGGCTACCCAGATGCCGAGCACCATGGCCAGGGGGGTCTGGGCAAGCCAACTGAGGCCGGCCAGTTCGAAGGTGACCAGCAAGGAATGGTGGGCCACCGGGTCTGAGAAGAACCGGGACCAGTTGCCGAAGCCGGCCCATTTGATGGGCCCGATGACGTCCCAGTTGGTGAAGGAGAGGAAGACGGCAAAAAGCGTGGGGACGACGAGGAAGGCACCGTAGAGGGCCAGCGTCGGCGATATGCCGGCCACGTCAAAGAGGAGGTTCCTCCGGCGGGCTGTGCTACCGGGCTGGCGGGGCCGGACGAGCTGGTTGTGACCGAGCAGCGTGGGAGCAGTTGCCACAGGCTCACCCCTATCTCAGTGAAGGTCCCGGCCCCACTGCCAGCGGAGCGGGGCCGGGACGGGCATCGTCGGTCAGGAAGGGAAGTTGCCGAGCCTCACTGGAGCTTGTTCATGATGGCCGCGAACTGCTGGGGCGTCTCCAGCAGGTCGAAGACCTTGGCGAGGTTGTCGAGCATGGGCTGAGCCTTGGTGGACCCGAGGGCCTGGTCCCACGAGTACTGGAAGTAGGGGGCCTTCAGCACGGCGTTGTACTCCTCGAGGAGGTACTGCTTCAGCTTGGGGACGGCGTTGAAGGCAGTTGGGGACACCTTGAGGGCAGGCACAGCCCCCAGGCTGATCAGCTCTTTCGCGTAGGCGGGAGTGTCGAAGGCGTACTTGGCGAAGGCTTCGGCCACATAGGTCTGGGCAGCACTGATGTGGGCAGCGAGGCCGACGTAGGTCGTCGTGTTGCCCTCGAGGTCAGCAGGGTTGCCCTTGCCACCTGGGACGGCCGGGAAGAGGCCGATGCCGAGCTTGCCAGCGTCCACCCACGACGGGGCGAGGGATGACAAGAAGGTCATGTCCCAGTCGCCCATGAGCTGCATTGCTGCCACTCCGTTGTACACCAGCGCGTCGGTGAAACCGGTGCCCCAGTCGATGGAGTTGTAGCCCTGTTCGAAGGCCTTGTCCTTGACCAGGGTCTGGATGTCGGTGAGGGCCTTGATGATGGCGGGGTTGGACCAGGCGCCCTTCTTGCCGTCCTGGATATTGAGGAAGACCTGAGGGCCTCCTTCCCTGTCTGTGAAGTACTCGAGGTACATGAGCCCTTCCCACTCGCCGTTGTTGCCCAAGGCTATGGCGGTCACGTTCTGCTTCGCCAGGGTGTTCACGTCGGCGATGAGCTGGGTGGTCGTCTTGGGGAAGCTCAGGTGGTACTTAGCGAGCAGGGGCTTGTTGTAGAAGAAGAAGACAGGTTGCGTCCCGGTGAAGGGCATGCAGTAGAGCACACCGTTGTAGGTGCAGCTGCCGAGGGTGGACGTCAGGAAGTCGGAAGCAAAGGCAGGCTTGCCCGCGTCGTTCTTGCCGGCGTCCCCGAAGGGCTGGACTACCTTGGCGGTTATGTACTGCTGGAATATGCCGCCACCCCATGTCTGGAACAAGGCAGGAGGGTTGTTGCTCTGAAGCTCCAGTAGGAGCTTCTGCTTGTACACGTTGTTGGTCGGCACTACGTTCATGGTCACGTGGTCGCCCGGGTTGGCTTTGTTGAAGGCTGCAGCTTCGTCCACCAGGTACTTGTCTAGGAGGCTGCCTTGGTCCTGGACTTCGACCGTGATACTGGCTGTCGGTGCAGACGAAGTCTGGGCTGACGACGTGGTAATGGGCATGGCAACGGCAATGGTGGCTACTGTGCTTGCCGAGAGGCCAGCCGCCAATGTGGCGGCGACCCGTCGAGACGGCCACGGGCGCTTGAGGAATGTTCGGGTCACGTTTTCCCCTTTCCTGCTCTCCCACTTACGGGGCCGAGCTGAACTTTGACGATCGCCTCCGATCCGGGAGGAGGCGGCCCGCCCCCTCCCTCGTCTGCTGCGCCTGTACGGGTAGAGCGATATTCGAAACAGTTTCGATCATCGCTCGTATACGTTACGATCAACATAGCACCGAGGCCCCTGCCAGTCAACAGGTGGTGTAGGCCAACAGCCAGCCCCTACCGCCAGGGGGGCGACAGGCCGAGCGGTCGCGCTCAGTGCCACCGGTCGGGCGGCAGGTACCGCCGCCAGGCGCGGCCCGGTCCTCGCGGTGCCCATACGGTTAAGCCAAGTGAGCGAAACCTAACGCTCCGAGGAGCCAGGCGACCAGGTACACTCGGGGCATGCGGAGCGAGGGTCTACACCAGGAGCTGGGCCCCCTGGAGGCCCACCGGCAGCCGCTCCAGCGTCGCAAGCGGGCCCGCCGGCAGGTGACGATCGCCCAGATCGCCGCCCAGAGCGGGTTGTCCACCGCGACAGTGTCCAAGGTCCTGAACGGCAAACCGGACGTGTCCCCTCGCACGCGCGCCCTGGTGCAAGACGCGCTGGTGAGCTCGGGGTACCGGCGGCGGACGGTCAGCGACCCCCCCTCACTGATCGACATCGTGTTCAACGACTTCGACAGCCCTTGGGCGGTGGAGATCGTCCGGGGGGCGGCGGCGGCTGCCCAAGCCGAAGGGCTCACCGTCGCGCTGACGGCATTGTCGGAGGGGGACGAACGCCGGGTCTGGTTTGACCACATCATCTCCCGGGGCACCAGGGGGGTCATTTTGTTGCTGTCTCAGCTCACCGAGCGCCAAAGGGGCGAGCTCGTTGCTCGCGACTTGCCGTTCGTAGTGATCGACCCGACCGCCGAGCCCGGTCCTGAGGTGAGCTCGGTGGGGGCAACCAACTGGTTGGGCGGGTTGGCGGCCACGAAGTACTTGGTGGACTTGGGCCACGAGCGGGTCGCCATCATCACCGGCCCCACCGAGCTGTTGTGCAGCCGGGCACGCTTTGACGGTTACCGCGCCGCTTTGGAGAGGGCGGGGCTCTCGGTGGACGAGAGCCTCGTGCGGCCGGGGGACTTCCGGGTCAAGGCCGGTTACGAGCAGGCCAGGTCCTTGTTCAACCTGAGCCAGCGGCCCACCGCCATCTTCGCCGGCAACGACCTTGCCGCCCTGGGCGTCCTGCGTGCTGCCCGGGAAGCTGGGCTCCGGGTCCCAGAGGATCTGAGCGTGGTCGGTTTCGACGACATACCTTTGGCTGAGTGGAGCAACCCGGCGCTGACCACGGTGCGCCAGCCGTTGACGGAGATGGCTGCGGTGGCCGTGCGGACCCTGCTCGAAACGGCGGCTAGCGGCGGGTCGCTCAAGCGCCGGGTGGAGCTGGCCACCGACCTGGTTGTACGCGAGAGCACCGCTCCGCCCGGCCAGAAGCCTACGCCCCGGTAGCCGGCCACGAGGCGCCTCCGGGCCCGAAGCTTCACCTGGCGAAAACCTGGCCGTCGAGGGCGTGCCACTTGGCGTTCAAGTCGCCCTCATATGTTCCTGCCCATGACGCACCCCGAACAAGTCGGGACAGGTGCTGGAGCCGCCATGGCCACCTGCCCTGCCACCAGGTTGAACGTGCCCCAGGATGTTGCCTCGGGGCCAGCCGGGCCGCTGCGGGGCCGCTCCGGGGCGCCTCGCCCCCGGCAGCCCAAGCCAGGGGCCCGGCGAGCGTTCTTGGCCGCCACCTCTGCAGCCGCGGTGACCACCACCCTGGTGGCCCCCCTTGCCGCCAGTGTGCCGCCTGCCGCGGCCACCTCGAAAGTACCTCTAGTCGTGTACTCGGCCCAGGGCTACGACTCGGCCGAGGCCACTGCCTTCCAGAAGGCCACCGGCATACCGGTGGAACTGGACGACAACTCGACCGGGCCGTTGCTGACCAAGATCGAAGCCGAAAAGGACAACCCCAAGTGGGGGCTGTTGTGGGTCGACGGGGCGACGGCGTTCGCCTCTTTGGACCAACAAGGCCTTCTCATGAAGGGCTGGGAACCGCACGTCAAGTGGGGCGCACTGGGCCAGCAGGCCGTCCCGGCCGACCACAGCTACGTCCCCACAGGCATCACCATGGCGGGCACCTTGGTCTACAGCACCAAGGCCGTGCCCAGCCCTCCGTCGTCGTGGGAGGCACTTTTGAGCCCGAAGTGGGACGGTGAGGTCGGCATGAACGACCCGGCCGTCTCTGGCCCGACCTACCCGTTCGTGGCCGGCATGATGGCCCACCTGGGCAGCGTGAACGCCGGGCAGAAGTACTTCCAGCAGCTTGCCGCCAATGGGCTCCACGTCTACCTCACCAACGGCGACACGCTGTCTGCCCTCGAGGCCGGCGTGATCAAGCTGGCGGTTGTGCAGAGCTCTGCCGGCATTGGTGCCGAAATGAAGACCAATGGCGCGATCAGGGTCAGGTTCCTCGACCCGGTAACGGCCCTGCCCAGTGCCATAGGCATCGACGCCAGGGCACCTCGAGCCGAACAGTTGGAGGCAGAGAAGTTCGTCGGCTTCGTCCTGTCCCCTCAGGGCCAGAAGGTAATGCAGAGCGGTGACCCGACTGGCGACTCGCTTTACTGGCCCGTCGTGGAAGGTGTGAAGCCCTTGCCCGCCCTGCCACGGCTGTCCTCTGTACCCGTGCAGTCAATAAACCCCTACGCCTGGGGTGCGCGGGAGGACGCGCTGAACACGTGGTTCACAGACAACATCGTCCAATAGGGCGCCCGGGCAATAACATACGATGGCCCAAGTAGTGCCCGTGGAGCTGGCCGAGCCCTGGCCTGCCCCCCAGCCACGGCTCGGCCGGTTACGGGCTGGCCTGATGGACAAAGCGAGCCGCTTCGGCGGCTCGCTCGTCGTCTGGGGAGCCCTCCTCGCCCTCGTTGGCTTCCCGGTCGGGGCGTTCTTGTTGCAGGCTGTCTCCCCTCGGCTTTTCGGGCAGGGAGGCGCATCGTTCACCCTCTCTGCTTTCCAGCAGGCCTTCCAGGCCAAGGCGTTCTTGGCCCTGGGCAACTCCCTGTGGGTGAGCGGGGCTGTCTGCACCGCCGACGTGCTGGTCGGTGGAGGGGTGGCATGGTTGGCGGCGCGTACCAACATAGGGGGCCGTAGGATCTGGGCCGGCCTCATGTGGGCCGTGTTGCTGGTGCCCAGCTACTTGGTGGCTGAGGGGTGGCAGTACCTGCTCGAGCCAAAAGGGGTTGCCTACCAGCTCGGTCTTTACAGCCCGCAGCTCTACCACCTCTTCTTCGGCCCGGCCGGGGTGGTGCTCGTGCTCACGCTGGTCAACGCCCCGTTCTCCTACCTCACCATGTCTAGCGCGCTGGGCGGCTTGGGCAGCCAGCTGGAGGAGGCGGTGAGGGTGCACGGTGGCGGGCGGCTGGCGACGGCAAGGGTGCTGGTCCCCGTGCTCGCCCCTGCCCTGTTCGCTTCGGTGGCGCTGGTGTTCGCCGAGGCCATGAGCGATTACGGGGTCTCCTCCACCTTGGCCTTCCAGTCTCATTTCCAAATGGCCACCTACGGCATATACGAGGCGGTCAACAACCTCCCGGCGCAGTTCAACGTGGCGGCCGTCTTGTCCCTCCTCCTCCTGGCATCGACGGCCTTGCCTCTGGCGGCCCAGGCTTGGGCCACCCGAGGCCGGAGCTATGCTGTGCTCTCCGGCCGTACGCGCCCCGCCACCCGCCACCAGCTCGGGCGCGCCGCCCGCTATGTGCTCGGCTCGCTGACATGGTTGTTCTTCCTTCTTGCCCTGGGGGCGCCAGCCCTGGGTGCTTTCCTGGGCAGCTTCGTGCAGGGCCTTGGGGTGCCCGACGTCGCCCAGCACCTGAGCTTGTACGCCTACCGCCAGGTCTTCTCGGGGTCGCTGGCCTATGGCCACGAGATCCAGGAGGGGGCGAGCGGGCTGCTCAGGCCGGTGCTGCTGTCGGGCCAGCTGGCCGCCATAACGGCTACCGTCACGGCCGTGGCCGGGCTGGCTGTGGCCCGGCTGCTGGTGGGGAGACGGCCGGGCAGGTGGGCCAGGGCAGGCGACCTGCTCCTGCTCGGCTCGGTGGCGCTCCCGGGCATAGTGCTCGGTGCCGGCTACATCTTTGCTTTCAACCTTCCCGGAGAGGGCCGTGCCGGCCTCGACCTCTACGGGACGCTCCCCCTCCTGGTGATGGGGTACCTGGCCACATCTGTGCCCTCGCAGTCCCGGGTCATGATGGGCCAGGTCGCGCAGGTCCACGGTTCGCTGATGGAGGCGGCCCGGGCCCACGGTGCCCGTGCCCTTGCGGCCTGGCGCTCGGCCTACCTGCCGGTTGTCTCCCGTGCTGTCGTGCTCGCTTGGCTCATCACCTTCACGAAGACCTTTTTCGAGCTGCCGGTCTCGCAGCTGCTCTACCCTCCTGGCGAAGAACCGGTGTCGGTCGCGATCAACGGTTGGCTGTCGAACTACCACTACGACATCGGCACCGCTATGACGGTCGTCGCGCTGGGTGCCAACTTGGTGGTGATCGGCCTGGTGCTCGGTGGGTTCCGGCTCTTGGCCCCCGAGGGTTGGAAGCGCATTGGGGGCTGGCAAGGTGCCTGAGCGCCAGCCGGGGCAGCCGCGAGCTGGCCAGCGCGTGGACATAGCCGGGGCCAGCAAGCTGTTCGGGCTCAAAGCTGCCCTTTCGGGGGTGCACCTCCGTGCCGAGGCAGGGGCCTTCGTGGTCCTGCTCGGGCCGTCCGGCTCAGGCAAGACCACTTTGTTGCGCTGCGTCGCTGGGCTCGAGCGGCTCTCGGGGGGCACCATCTGGCTGGACGGCCGGCCGGTGGCGGGCCCTGGCCTGCACCTGCCCCCGCAGCGCCGGCGGCTGGCCATGGTGTTCCAGGACTACGCTCTCTGGCCCCACATGACGGCGCTGGGCAACGTCATGTTCCCACTGCGCCAGCTGCACGTCCCGGCCCCGGAGGCCCGCCGCCGTGCCCACGAGGTGCTCTAGCAGGTCGGCTTGGGCCGGCTTGGCGGGCGCTACCCCAACGAACTGTCGGGTGGGGAGCAGCAACGCGTCGCCCTGGCCCGGGCGCTCGTGGCCGGGGCGGGCCTGGTGCTTTTCGACGAGCCCCTCTCCAACCTCGACGCCGACATGCGCGAGCAGCTGCGCCTGGTGATATCAACCCTTGCTCGCGACAGCGCCACGACGTCTGTCTACATCACCCATGACCAGGCTGAAGCGTTCGCGCTGGCTGACCGGGTAGGGGTCTTGCGCGAAGGCCGGGTGGTCCAGTTCGGCACCCCCGAGGAGCTGTACTGGCAGCCTGCCAACCCCTTCGTCGCCCGCTTCACTGGGATCTGCGGGGAGGCCATCGCGCTTGCCCGGGGCGGCTTGGGCCCTGAGCCGGGACTGGTCGAGGTCAGGCTGCCGGAGGTGGCCGGTGCCACGGTGGTGGCCACGCTGCCCAGGCCGGTGCCGCCGGGCGTGGCCCTGCGCATGTTCGTCCGGCCTCCCGCGGTCCAGATGGTGGGCACGGAGGGCGCTCAACTGGTGGCCCGGGTACGCGACGTCGCCTTCGTGGGCCGCGGCTACGAGCACGCCCTGGAGGCAGGTGGGCTGCTTTTCACCCGGGTCTTTTCCCCGGAGCGCCACGCCCGGGCCACGACCGTAGGGCTGCGGTTGGCACCCGAGGGCTGCTTGCTGCTGCCCGTCGAAGAGGCGGCCACCGAGCCGGGCTCGGCCGATGTCATGGGCCGGGCTGGCTCTGCCCAGCCAAGCACCCTGGTACGGCAATAGGGTAGGAGCCATGCACGCCAGCGGGGCAAGCCTCGCCGCCGCCGTCTTCTTGGCAAGCGCAGTGGAGAGCGTAGAAGCCCTCACCATAGTGGTGGCCTCGGGCGTCAGCCGGGGCTGGCGCTCGGCACTGGAGGGTGCCGCGGCTGCCGTCGGGGCCCTCATCGTGGTCGTGGGCTCTCTCGGGCCGGCGCTCGTGTACCTGGTGCCCATCGCCGTGCTGCGAGGTGCCGTCGGCGGCTTGTTGTTGGTCTTCGGGCTGCAGTGGCTGCGCAAGGCTGTGCTGCGGGCTGCCGGGCTGAAGGCCAAGCACGACGAGGACCAGGTGTTCAGGCAGAAGGTGGAGGAACTGTCGGTGGGGCCCGGCCTTCCCGCCAGCGGGGGCTCGCCGGGGCCGGGGCGGGACCGGCGCCAGGCCAGCGGGGGCTCGCCGGGGCCGGAGCGGGACCGGCGCCAGGCCAATCGGGAGCGGCGCCAGGCCGAGCGGGACGCCACTGGCTTTGTCGTCGCCTTCAAGGGCACGTTCCTCGAGGGCGTCGAGGTGGCCGTGATCGTCATAGGCCTCGGGGGTGGGGCCCATGACCTGGGCTTGGCCAGCGCAGCCGCCGCGGCCGCCATCGTGGTCGTGGCCGGTGCCGGAGCGGCCGTGGCTCGCCAGCTCTCCGGGGTGCCCGAGAACGCCATGAAGACGGTGGTCGGGCTGATGCTGGTGTCCTTCGGCACGTTCTGGACCGGAGAGGGCCTGGGCGTGCACTGGCCCGGCGGTGACCTCGCCATCGTCGTGCTGTTGGGGAGCTACGCGGTGTTCAGCTGGCTGCTCGTCCGAGCCTTGCGGCCGGCGCGCGCCCCCGTTGCCGGTGGCCCGCTGCCAGTAGCCGGAAGCCAGGGCCGTGGCTCCTGACCCTGAGGCGGCGCAGGTGCGGTCGCGGCCGCTCCTGGAGCGGTGGCTGCGAGCGTTCGGCGCCTTTTGGTGGGACTTCCTCGTGGGTGACACCCCGGAGCTGCTGGCCGGCGCCCTGGTCGCCATCGGTGTCCTTGCCCTGCTCGTCAAGGCGGCGTCATTGAGCTCGGCTGCGGTGGTCGCTTTCCCCGTGCTGGTCGCCGCATTGCTGGCTGCCTCGGTCGCCCGGGAGCGGCGGGCCAGCCGCTAGCTAGCCGCCGCCGGCCTAACCAGCCAGCAAGGTGACTGCTCCCCCGCAGACGACCAGGACCGTGCCCAGACGGTAGAGCCACCGGCCCAGCTCCTCGTACAGCTCAGGCTCCAGCACCTGGCCGGGCCCGAAGGACCGCCGGCGCCAGCGTGCGCCGAAGCCAGCGAACAGGCACGTGACCCCGTAGGCACTGAGCTGCGGGCCGAGCCGGGCGTGGGCCAGGGCCATGGCCCAGTGGGCCGTGTACGCCAGGGTGGCCAGCTTGGCCAGTGCCCACAGGTGGGCCAAGGCGGCCCAGCCGCGGCGCTTGCCCGCCCGCGCGGGTACGGAGCCCCCCAAGGGGTTGCCAGAGGCTTGGCCGGGCGGGGCCAGGAGCCCCGCGACCTGGGGCGCCTCCGGGGTACCGGGTGGGAGCAGCCCAGGGCCCCGGGGGCCTGCGGGCACCTCGACCGGGCCGGCACCGGGGACGTGGCCAGCCCTTCGTTCGGCCTCCCACCAACCCGCGGCCTCCAGGTCCGCTCGCCCGGGCGCGGCCGCTGCTTCGGGGGCCATGCCGGCTTTGTCGTCCTACGAGCCAGCTGTCTTTAGGATAGTAACTTATCTTATGACTTGACAAAACACTTTACTTTGGCTATATGATAAGTGACGTGACGTGCCTCCGTCCGGGGGCAGGTTGCCGAGCTGCGGGCGTACCCGGCCACGCCGCCGGGAGCCCACGCCGCCGGGAGCCCACGCCGCCGGGGGCCCGCTGCGTGGGAGCTGCTTGCCGGCAGCGTGACCCAGGGAAAGGGAGGGGGCACCCGGAAGGCCCAGCAAGAACGAGGAGGGGAAGAGATGCTCATGTCCAGTCCCAAAGGTGGGCGGGGGTGGCGGCGCTTGGCGGTAGTGGCCGGGGCGGCCTTGGTGGCCGCGGGCGGCGTGGCTACGGCGGCCTGGCCTGCCGCGGCAGCCGAGCCTAGCTTGCCCTCGCTCTGCCCCGACGCGACCACGTCGACGTTCGGCCCCTACGTCTGCGTGTTCACCCCGGCCATGTCGCAGACAGCGGTCCAGGACGACCTCAACGCCATTGCCGACCAGCAAGTGCCGCTTTCGGCGCAGTTCGACGCTACGCGCTACGCCGTGCTCTTCGAGCCCGGCACCTACGGCAGCGCCCAGGACCCGCTTGTCTTCCAGGTGGGGTACTACGAAGAGGTCGCCGGGTTGGGTGCCATGCCCCAGGACACCGTGGTCAACGGCCAGGTAGACGTCATGGCCAACGCCTTGGAGTGCAACTCGGCCGGGAGCAACTGCTGGTACAACTCCACCGACAACTTTTGGCGGTCGCTGTCCAACTTGGAGCTCAATGTCATTGCCAACCAGTACCCGCCCGGCCCGCCCAACTACCAGCCGCCGCTGCCTGAAGTCGGGCCACCGCTCAACTTGGGCACAGGAGTGGACTATTGCGCCTGGAGCAGTGACTTCTGGTCCGCTTCCCAGGCCGCCCCGTTGCGCCGGCTGCTGGTGAACGGCAGCATTACCTTCCAGCAGTACTGCACCCAGACGGGCTACGGGGGGCAGGACTTCGCAAGCGGTGGCTTCATAGCCGACAGCGAGTTCACTGGGGACCTCAATTTCTATGGCCAGCAACAGTACCTGGTCCGCAACAGCGACATCGGGGGTGCCAATGGCTGCCCGAACGGCCTGTGGAACATGGTTTACTCCGGTGTGAACGGGACCCCGCCGGCTACCTTTGCGGGCTCCTGCCAGCAGGACACCGTCCTTCCCACCAGCCCCACTACCGAGGAGCAACCGTTCTTGTACATGTCGCCTGGGGGCAGCTGGAGCGTTTTCGTCCCGGCCGTGCAGCACGGCACGTCTGGGCCGTCGTGGGCGAGCGGTCCCGAAGCGGGTTCGTCGGTCCCGCTCAGCCGGTTTTTCATCGCCAACCCAGGCACTCCTGTCTCGCAGGTCGATGCTGCCCTGGCGCGAGGGGAGGACCTCATCTTGACCCCGGGCGTATACGCGCTGGACGCCCCGATCGTCGCCCCCCACCCCGGTACGGTGATCATGGGGCTGGGGTTTGCCACGCTGGTGCCCCAGGACGGCACCCCGGCGCTGGTCGTGGTCCGCAATTCGGGGGTCAAGGTGGCGGGCTTGGTGATCGATGCCGGCCCCGTCACCTCGCCGGTGCTGATGTCGGTGGGGACGCCGGCGCATGACCCTGCCAGCGCCTCCGACCCGGACCTGGTTTCCGACGTGTTCTTCCGTATCGGCGGCGCGGAGACAACCCCGACCTCGGCTACGGTGAGCCTCTTGGACAACGCCGACAACTCGGTGATCGACGACGTGTGGGCTTGGCGGGCCGACCACAACCAGGGCAACAACGCGGGCTGGACGTTCAACCAGGGCGCCACGGGCGTAGTCGTGACCGGTGACAACGTGACTGCCTACGGTATGGCAGTGGAGCATTACCAAAAGTACGAGGTCATATGGAGCGGCAACAACGGCACTGACATCTTCTTCCAAAACGAGCTCCCTTACGACCCGCCCAGCCAAGCCGACTGGATGGCATCGCCCGCCCAGGACGGTTACCCAGCTTTTTACCTGGCACCCAACATCAGGAGCTTCAACGGCTACGGGATGGGCAGTTACGCGGTCTTCATCAGCACCAACGCCACCCTTTACGACCAGGAGGCGTTCGAGGCGCCCACGTCGTGCGACGTCGCCTTCCACGACGTGTTCACCGTGTGGATCGCCGGCAGCGGCGGTTACCAGTCGGTGGTGGACGGCTATGGAGGGCCGGACACGTCCACCAGCCCGGGGGTGGTCGAGCCGGTCGACGTGGCCGCCTACCCTCAGTCGTGCTGAGCCCCGGCGGTGGGGTAGGCCGCGGCCGCCGAGGGCTGCCGGGCAAGTGGTGGCCGGCGCCAGGGGCCGCGGGTGCCGGTGGCGGGTGGTTGGCCGGAGGCCGGCTAGCTCACGGCTAGCGCAGGCAGGCCAGCCACCGCCCGGCGCTCATGGGCCAGCAGCCGTTCCTTCAAGGCCAGCCCGCCCCCGTAGCCGGTGAGGCTGCCGTCGGCGCCGACCACCCGGTGGCAGGGGATGATGATGGCGATGGGGTTGCGGTTGAGGGCCATGCCCACCGCTCGGGCCGCCCGGGGGTTGCCTACTTGCCGGGCTATGTCCCGGTAGCTCTTGGTCTCCCCGAAGGGGACGTCCACGAGCGCCCGCCATACCTTTTGCTGCCAGGGGGTGCCAGCCGGCCGGAGGGGCACGTCGAAGCTGGTCAGGTCACCCGCGAAGTAAGCAAGCAGCTGTTCTTGCGCCCTCGCCACCGCGCCCGGGAGGCCAGCTCCTGGCCCATTTGCCCTCTCCGCCTTGGGCCCTTGCTCAGCTGGCCCCTGTGCTTGTTGGCCCCGGAGGCCTGGGCCGGGGCTGGGCAGGCGCAAGAAGTAAAGGGCTTCTTCGTCGCCAGCCAGGGCCAGCGCCCCCACCGGGGTGCTCACCCGCCACCACTGGGGCTGGGCGGCCGTCCGGCGCATAGGGCACCACCGTAGCAGGCGGAGGCAGGCACAGTCGGCCACCGCAGGCCTGGCCTCGGTGGCGGCGTGTCCTCCCCCGCCACGGTGGCGGTCGGCCGGGCGCTCAAGGGCGTGGCGCAGCCTTCCGATCCTTTGTGTTGTTGGCGCGCCCTCCCGAGCTCGGTGCCCGAGCGGCCTGAGCCGGCGTGGCCAGCCGCGCCAGGGACAGCAAGACAACTCACAGAAGGACCACATGAGCCAGTTCATGGTCGGCCGCCAGCCGATCTTCGACGCCGCGCTCAACGTGCACGCCTACGAGCTGCTGTTCCGTGGGCCAGGAGGCGAGAGGCCGGGCGGGGACCAGATGACCGCAGACGTGCTGCTGCACGCCGGGCTGGACATCGGCCTGGAGGCGCTGGTCGGGCACAAACCGGCGTACCTGAACGTGACCCGGCCCTACCTGGTCCGGGAAGCAGACGTCCCCCTTTCCCCCCGCCAGGTCGTGCTGGAGGTGCTGGAGGACGTGCCACGCGACCCAGAGGTACTGGCTGGGTGCCGCCGCCTGGTGGCGGGTGGCTACACCCTGGCCCTGGACGGCGTCGCCCGAGCGGGTGGCCATGACCCCCTCCTTGAGGTCGTCGGCGTGGTGAAGCTGGACATCTCGGCCCTCTCGGGCGGCCAGTTGGCCGAGGAGGTCAGGCGGTGCACGGCCTACGGGGTGCACCTGGTGGCCAAGAAGGTGGAAACCAAGGCCCAGCTTGAGCGGTGCCGCCGCCTCGGTTTCGACCTCTTCCAGGGTTACTTGTTGTCCCGCCCCGAAGTCGTGGAGGGCAAGGCCATCTCACCCTCCCGTTTGAACTGCCTGGCCGCCCTGGAGAAGCTCAACGACCCGACCACCTCGTTCGCCGAGGTGGAAGAGATAGTCCAAGCCGATGCCGCCCTCAGCTACCGGTTCTTGCGGGTGGCGGGCGAGGGGGCGGCCCATGGCCTGTTCCGGCGGCTCGGGTCGGTCCGGGAGGCGCTGGTGATGCTGGGAGAGCGCCGGTTGCGAGCCTGGCTGAGCCTGATGCTGCTCTCGGGCGTGCACCGAGGTGCCGGTGAGCGCTACCAGATCGCCATGACCCGTGCCCGCATGGCCGAGCTCATGGCAGCCGAGGTGGCACCCAACTTGCGCGACACCGCCTTCACCGTCGGGCTGCTGTCCGCGATCGACCTGTTGCTCGAAGCGCCGCTCGAGCAACTGGTGAAGAACCTCACCTTGACCGCTGAGGTCGAAGACGCCCTGTTGAAGGGTTCAGGGGTGCTGGGCGACGTGCTCGCAGACGTGCTCGCCTGGGAGATGGGCGGGGAGGGGCTGTGCTTGCGCACCGGCCTGGCGCCCGCCAGTGCCGAGCAGTGCTACCTGGAGGCCCTGGCCTGGGCCAACGACGTCTGCGAAGTGCTGGAGGCCACTTCCTGAACAACCGAGCGGCTTGTTGAGCAGCTAGGTGGCCCACGGCCCGCTCGCTCGGCCCGCCGCCAGGCCGCCTGCCGCGTCCGGGCTTGGTGCGGCTACGGTAGGGAGGACCACCTGACGACCGATGCTGCCGCGCGCTTGCTCTTCGCCCACCACCGTCCCCCAACCGGCTGCCAAGGCCAGCACCGCGACCTCCAGGGAGGGTTGGCAGTTCTTGGTGCGCTCCGTGGGTGGCAACTGGCTCCCGCTGGGTGCTTCTTTTGGCGCAGCCCTGGTGTGGACGGTCTGCGTGGTCCTCGTACCGGAAATGCTGGGCCGGGCCGTGGACGCCGGGATCCTGGGCCACGACGAGCGCCGGCTGGTGGCCTACGCCGTGCTCATAGGCCTGGTGGGGGCGGTCCAGGCGGCCGCGTCCGGCGTTCGGCGGTGGACCAACTCGCTGGCCTCTCGCCGCTTGGAGGCCGAGCTGCGCCAGCGGTTCTTCGCCAAGCTGCTGCGGCTCGAGGTCGCCTACCACGACCGGGTCAACCGGGGCCAGCTGCTCTCCCGGGTGACGAGCGACCTTTTCCAGATCCAGTCGTTCGTGTCCTCGAGCCCCTGGTGGAGCTCCAACATCGTCACGGTGCTGGCGGTCGCCGCCGTGCTGGTCATCACCAGCCCCCTCCTCGGGGCGGTGACCCTGGCCGGGCTGCCCTTCGTGGCCCTGGGCTCCAAGGCCTTCGCCACTCGGGTGCGCGTAGCAGTGGCGGGGCTGCAGGTGGAGCGGGGCAACCTGACCGGTGTGATGGAGGAGGCGACGGCCGGGATCCGGGCCGTCAAGGGCTTCGGCAGCGAGGCCCTGCTCGAACAGCGCCTGGGTGAACAGGCCGACCGGGTCCGGGACAAGGCGCTCGACGTAGTCGCCCTCCGTACCCGTTTCGTCCCTTTGATGAGCACCGTCCCTTTGGTCGAACTGGTCGTGCTGAACACCTTGGGGGGCTACATGGTGCTGCACCACAAGCTCACCGTCGGGGTGCTGTTGGCCTTCAACGCCTACGTCGCGCTCATCGGCCCCCCGGTCCAGTCGGTGGGTGGCTACGTGGTGCTAGCCCAGCGGGCAGTCGTGTCCGCCCTGCGCATCCGTTCGGTCCTGCGCCGGGTGCCGGCCATAGTGGACCCGCCGGCGCCCACTGCCCTGGGGCCGGGGAACGGGGGGATCCGTTTCGACGGCGTGAGCTTCAGGTACCCGGGAGCCAACCGGCCGGTGCTCGACAAGCTGGACTTGTCCATCAAGGGCGGCGAGATGGTGGCAGTGGTGGGCCCGACGGGCAGCGGGAAGAGCACGCTGTTGGCCCTCCTGGCCCGGCTCTACGACCCGGACGCGGGTGCGGTGTACCTGGACGGGACCGACCTGCGGCACCTGTCGCTCAAGCAGCTGCGAGGCGAGGTGGCGGTCGTGTTCGAGGAGAACTTCCTCTTCGAGGACACCGTACGGGCCAACTTGTGCCTGGGCCGCAGTGACCTGAAAGACAGCGACCTGTACGCTGCCTTGGAGCTGGCCCAGGCGCGCGCCTTCGTCGAGGAGCTGCCCTACGGGCTGGGCACCGTGCTCGGGGAAAGGGGGTTGTCGCTTTCGGGCGGCCAACGCCAGCGGTTGGCCCTGGCCCGGGCGCTGCTGGCCGACCCCCGGGTCTTGGTGCTGGACGACGCCACCTCGGCCGTCGACGCGGCCACGGAACGAGCGCTGGTCGCCGACCTGGCCCGTTCGCGCCGAGGGCGGACCACCCTGGTCGTCTCCCATCGCCCGGCGACGGTGGCCAGCGCCGACCGGGTGCTGTTCGTAGACGCCGGCGTGGTCGTGGCCCAGGGCACCCACCAAGAGCTAGCCCGCAGCTGCCCCCGCTACGTCGAGGTACTGGCCGGCACACCCCAACCGCCCACGGGTGCCTCAGCCGGGGAGGAAGGCAAGCCAGGCGGGGCCGGGCTGGCTGGCAGCAGGCTGCGGGGATGAGCACCACGCCGACGCCAAGCCCAGTCCCGGTGCTGCGGCCCATGCTGGCCATGCTCCGGCCCTACCAGCGGTCCCTGGCCCTGGCCTTTTCCACGCTGTTGGGCTCGCTCGGGTGCACCCTGGCTGGCCCGGCCCTGGTCAGCTATGCCATCAACCACGGCTTGGTCCACCACCACGACCTGCACGTGGTGGAGGGGGCCGGCGTCGCCTACCTAGTGGTCGCCCTGGCTTTCTTCGGTTTCACCCGGGCCCAGACCCAGATGTTCTCGGGGACGGGCGAGCTCGTCTTGAACGACCTGCGCAAGCGCGTCTTCAACCACCTGCTGGCCCAGCCGCTCGAGTTCTTCGACCACGAGAGCTCAGCTCAGCTCTTGTCCCGTATGACGGCCGACATAGACGTGCTGGAGTCCCTGGTCCAAAGCGGCATCGGCAGCTTCCTCACCAGCGTCGGGCTGTTCTTCAGCTCCCTCGTGGTCCTGTTGGTCATGTCACCGGTGCTGTTCGGGGTGACGCTGGCTTGCCTGGCCCCGGTCCTGTGGGCCGCCGCCCGTTACCGGGCCAGCTCCTCGCGGGCTTACAGCGCGGTGAGGCTCCGCATCGGCGACACCCTGGCCACCTTGGACGAGGGCCTGGCCGGTGTCCGGGTAGTCCAAGCCTTCCGCCAGGAGCGCCGCATGGAGCGCGTGTTCCAGCGGCGCAATGCCGAACAGCTGGAGGCCACCTTGGAGACGGCCCGGATCGCGACCTTCTTTTTCCCCAAGGTCGAAGGAACGGGGGTCCTGACCACCGCTTTGCTGCTCCTGATCGGCGGCTTTTTCGTGCACCTCGGCCTCACCTCGGTGGGCGCAGTGGCTGCCTTCGTCCTCTACACCTCCAACCTCTTCGGAGCGGTCAACAGCGTGAGCCAGCTCTTCGACCTGTTGCAGTCCTCAGGGGCTGCCCTGGGGACCGTGTTCACGCTGCTCGGCACCGAGCCGGCCATGCAGGGCCCAGCTGACCCCGTGCCGCTGCCCCGGCGTGGCCCCCTCGAACTGGCCAACGTCAGCTTCGCCTACCGTGGCGCCAGCGCGGGGGGCCTGGCGGCCGGCGGGGACGGCCAGGACGGCCCGGGACGGGGGCGGGAGGTCATCTCCGGGGTGGACCTGCGCATCGAACCAGGCGAGCACCTGGTGCTGGTGGGGCCCACCGGGGCGGGGAAGTCGACGCTGGCCAAGTTGATGGGCCGGCTCTACGACCCCACGGCCGGTTCGGTCCGCCTGGGTGGGGTGGACCTGCGCCGGGCCAGCCTGCAAGACCTTCGCCGGCGGGTGGTGGTCGTCCCCCAGGAGGGCTTTTTGTTCCGGGGCAGCGTGCTCGACAACATCCGGGTGGGCCGGCCGGAGGCGAGCGAGCAAGAGGTGCTCGACGTGCTCCGCCGCCTCGGCAGCGACCGCCACCTGCTCGCCCTGCCCGACGGCCTCCAGGCTCAGGTAGGGGAGCGTGGCTCACGGCTGTCGGCGGGGGAGCGCCAACTGGTCTCCTTGGCCCGGGCGGCTCTCACCGACCCGGCTGTGCTCGTCTTGGACGAGGCGACTTCGAGCCTGGACCCGGGCACCGAGGTGGAAGTCGAGCGGGCCGTTGCCGTGCTGTCCGCCAACCGCACCACGGTGACCGTGGCGCACCGCCTGAGCACCGCCCAGCGGGCCGACCGGGTCGCCTTGGTCGTGGGCGGCCGGGTGGTGGAACTGGGCCCGCACGACGAGCTCATGGCCCGGGGTGGGCGCTACGCCCAGCTGTTCAGCGCCTGGGCCGCGGGGGCTGTCCCCGCCCCGGGCGTGGCGAGCAGCGCTCGTTGAGCTTGGTTGCTTTTTTGGCCCGTGCCCAGATCCCCGGTTGGTGCTCCTGCGTAGTTCTATTTAGACGGCTATCAGACGCGGGCAACGGGCCCAGCAGAGACAGGAGGAGATAATGGACGACACGATGCCGGCCGGCCCTGGCGGCACCCAACCCAGCCGGCCCCAGGCCAGGCGCCGGGCCTTGCTCGGCCTGACGCTGTTCGGCGCTGCCCTCGGCGTGGCAGCCCTGGCCGCCACCGCCCTGCCCGTGGCTGCCAGCCAGCACTCGGCGGCCAAGCACCCCGCCGCAGCCACCAACCGGGTGGTGGTCCAGTTGGGCACGGTGGCCAAGTACGGCCACGTCTTGGTCGACCAAAAGGGCTTGCCCCTCTACTACGACACCGCGGTCCGGCCCGGTCATTGGGCCTGCAAGGGTGCCTGCCTCACCTACTGGCCGCCGCTCGTGCTGCCCCGGGGCCAAAAGGCACCGGTCGCGGGCAAGGGCGTGACCGGCCTGGGAGTGGTCAAGAGCCCCTCCGGCCAGCAGGTGACCTGGCACGGCAAGCCGCTGTACACCTTCATCCGGGACTCCAAGGGCAAAGCCTTCGGCCAGGGGCTCGTCCAAGACGGCAAGTGGTGGCTAGCCCAGCCGGTGGCCGCCGTGGCCAAGAAGACCACGACCACCAAGGGGGCCACCTCCGGCTCGTCGGGCGCCACGACCACCACCAAGGCCTCGACTTGGGCCTGAACCAGGCTCCCGGGCCCCGGGCGAGGTGACGACCATGGCCGCTCAGCCCAACCGGGCGGGCCAGGCACCCGTTGCCACAGCCCGGCCTGCCCGCTGGGCGCGGGTGGTACTGAACCTGGCTGTCGTGGCCGGGTCGGGGCTGGTGGCGGGCTCAGCCACCATCCACTTCTACCTGTGGGACAACGAGGGGTTCCGCAGCGTCCCGACCATCGGGGCCCTGTTCCTGGCCCAAGCGGTGACCGGGTGGCTACTGGCGGCGGCCACCGTGGCGTGGCGCCACGCCTTGTTGGTCCTGGCCAGCGCCGGCTACGCCATCGTGAGCGCCTGCGCCTTGGCCTATTCGGTCCGCTTCGGGTTGTTCGGGTGGCACGAGGTGATGCGCGCCCCCTACGTGGGCATGGCACTGGCCGTCGAGCTGGCGGCGGCGGCGGTGCTCTTGGCCGCCGCCGGTGCCCTGGCCGCCCGGTGGTGGCGGTGCCGGCGGCCAGCGGCCGAAGTGTAGGGTAGTCAGGTGGGCCTGCCGGCCGTGCAGCTGCGCCCAGGGCGGCGATGAGCCAGCCCGCTGACGCGGGCCGGGGTGCGCCCGCCCCGGTGCTGGTGGTCGACTACGGGGCCCAGTACACCCAGCTGATCGCCCGCAGGGTGCGGGAGGCCCACGTCTACAGCGAGATCGTCCCCCACACCGCCCCGGCCCGGGAGATCCTGGCTCGCCGGCCCCGCGCCCTGGTGCTGTCGGGTGGGCCGGAGAGCGTGTACGCCCCCGGCGCGCCCCGGGCCGACCCGGCCCTGCTCAGCTCCGGGGTACCGGTGCTGGGCATCTGCTACGGCCTCCAGGCCATGACGGTGGCGCTCGGCGGGGAGGTCGCCCCTGGAGGCGGGGGCGAGTTCGGCCGGGCCGAGGCCAGCGTGGACACCTCGTCGGTGCTGTTCCAGGGCCAGCCGGCTCGCCAGGTGGTGTGGATGTCCCACGGCGACTCCGTCGTGCGCCTGCCTCCTGGGTGCCAGCGCACGGCCTGGACGGCCTCGACGCAGGTGGCGGCGTTCGAGGCCCCGGGCCGAGGGCTCTATGCCGTGCAGTGGCACCCCGAGGTCGCTCACTCCGAGCACGGCCAGCGGCTGGTCGAGAACTTCTTGTACCGAGCGGCAGGCATCGAGCCGACGTGGACCACGGGCAACATCATCGATGGCACAGTCAAGGCCGTGGCCCAAAGGGTCGGCCACCACCAGGTGATCGCGGGGTTGTCCGGGGGCGTGGACTCCGCGGTGGCCGCGGCTCTCGTCCAGCGGGCCGTCGGCGACCAGTTGACCTGCGTGTTCGTCGACCACGGGCTATTGCGCGAAGGGGAAAGGGAGCAGGTCGAGCAGGACTACGTCCGGGCCACGGGGGTCAAGCTGCACGTGGTGCACGCCGAGCGCCAGTTCCTCCAGGCCCTGGCCTCGTTGCCTGACCCAGCTGACCCCGAGGCCAAGCGCAAGGCCATAGGCCGGGAGTTCATCCGGGCCTTCGAACAGGCGGCGACGGAGGTGGTGGGCCGTGGCCGGGAGGTGAAGTTCTTGGTGCAGGGGACCTTGTACCCAGACGTGGTGGAGTCGGGTGGGGGGGAAGGTGCCGCCAATATAAAGACCCACCACAACGTGGGCGGGCTCCCCGCCGACCTGCGTTTCGAGCTGGTCGAGCCCCTGCGGCGGCTGTTCAAGGACGAGGTGAGGGCAGTGGGCGAGGAACTGGGGCTCCCCCACGAGATCGTCTGGCGCCAGCCCTTCCCCGGGCCCGGGCTCGCCATCCGGGTGGTAGGCGCCGTCACCGAGGACAGGCTCAGGGTGCTGCGCCGGGCCGATGCCATCGCCCGGGAGGAACTGTCGGCCGCCGGCCTGGACCGGGAGATCTGGCAGTGCCCCGTGGTGCTGCTGGCCGACGTGCGTTCGGTGGGGGTCCAGGGGGACGGGCGTACCTACGGCCATCCCGTGGTGCTGCGCCCGGTGGACAGCGAGGACGCCATGACCGCGGACTTCTCGCGGGTGCCCTACGACGTGCTGGCCCGTATCTCGGCTCGCATCACCAACGAGGTGAGGGAGGTCAACCGGGTGGTGCTGGACATTACCAGCAAGCCGCCAGCCACCATCGAGTGGGAGTGAGCGCCAACGCCGAGGGGGGCCGCCCGCTCCCGGCCGCCCCAGTGCCGGTCAACCGCCGGTGACGCTGCCGAGGTAGACGGCATCGCCGAAGGCGAACACGTCGCCGTCGGCGTCGACCAGGTAGTAACCACGCTCGTCGGGGCTGGGCGCGATGGACACCAGCCGTGCCCGTGCGGGCTTGGTGCCCAGGTCGCCGTAGTAATGGGCGCCGAAGTCGTACACCGCCCCGTTGGCCGTGGCCAGGCGGTAGCCGCTGCCCCCTGAGCTCGAGCTGATGCCCACCACCGGGGCGGCCGGGGCACGCTTGGCCGGGTGGGCGGAGCCGCGGAAGGCAGCGTCGCCGAAGGCGAAGACCCCACCGTCGGTTGCCGCCAGCCAGTAGCCCTTGCCGGATGGGGTGGCGGCGATGCCGGCTATGGGCCCTTGCAGGCGCAGCCTGCGGGCGCTGCCATAGAAGCGGGCGTCCCCGAAGGCGAACACCGCCCCGTTGGCGGCGGCCACCCAATAGCCCCGGCCGTCAGGGGTGGGTGCCAACCCCACGGCCGCTGAGCGCAGGTGGGACGAGACGGGGCTGCCATAGAAGCGGGCGTCGCCGAAGGCAAAGACGCCCCCGTCTGCTCCGAGCAGCCAGTACCCCTTGCCGTCAGGGGCAGCGGCTATGCCCACGATGGGGGCATGCGGCTGGGCGGTAGCCAACGAGGCCAGTTCCGGGGCCGAGCCGAAGGCGGCAACCTCACCCGCCTGGGTGACGACCCAGTAGCCCCCGCACCCGTTGGCGTCCTGGGTGGCGGCCAGAGCCTGGGGCTGGCCTCGGGCCGCCTGGTCCTGGGCCTTGGCGCAGGCGTGCGCCGGAGGGGTGGGGACGAGGGCGCCGAGGCTGGTGCCGCCCGGGCCGGCGGCGCCAGGCGTTGCCGGGCTGCCCGGAGGCGGGCCGCACAGGGCCCCGTTGGACAGGTCGGCCTGCCCCAGGTAGCCGAGGCCGGTGGCCATCGAGTAGCCCCCGGAAGGGTCGGCGCGGTACTGCCCGGCGTTGGTGCCGGTCAAGTCGTTGTTGCCGGAGGTCACCGGGCTGGTCAGCTCCTGGGGCTCGCGGTAGAGCAGGGGGTTGAGGAAGCCGACCCGGGCCGGGCACAAGCTCTCGGACAGGAGCACCGTTGCCCCCCAGGAAGGCGCGGCCAGGCTGGTGCCGCCGAAGCTGAGCCAACCGTCGCCCCCGCAGACACTGGGGGAACAGTACTGGGCGTAAGGGTCCCCGGCCAGGGCGGACACATCGGGCACCTCGCGGCACCCTGTCGGGCCGCCGTCGCAGCTGGCCGGCGCCACGAGCGGGGGAGGCTGGTAGGCGGGGCGGGGCCAGACCACGCTCGCCCCACCTCCGCTGGCCCCCGAACCGCAGCCGGTCCCGAGGCAGGCGCTGGCCGGGGCCCCGTGGCTGTTCCACACGTACTGAGGCCCAGTCGGGGTGTCGCTGCCCGTGCCCCCTACTGCTGTCACCTCTGGGGACGACGCCGGGTCCACCACGGCCAGGGCCTTGCTGCCGGTCTCGGCCAAGCAGCCCTCGGACCCGTTGTCGCCCGAGGCCACCAGCACGGTCTGGCCCTGCAGGGCAGCCTCGTCGAAGATGGCCTGCTCCTCGTCGTAATAGGCCGACCCAAGCCCGGTGTTGGGTTCGCAGGAGCCCCAAGAGGAAGAGATGACCGAGGGCAGGCCGCCCGGCGCTCCTCCCGAGACCGCCAGCTCCCAGGGCTCGAGCCCGGTGCTGGTCTGGGCGGACTCGTAGACCTCGACCGTCGCCCGGGGGGCCAAGGCGGCAACGACCTCGACGTCGGCCGCTACTTCAGGGTCCACTGAGCTGGGCGGGGAGCTGGTCGGGTCGTAGTACAGCGTGAGGGAGGCGCCGGTGCAGGCCTCGAAGGCCTCAATGGCGGCCGTGTCGGCCTGGGCGTACTCGATCAGGCCGATGGTCTGGCCCTGCCCCTGGTCCCCCTTGGCATAGAAGCCGGACAAGCCGTAGGCGGCAGCCAGCTGAGCGGGGCTGAGGCCGGCGGCGGCCTCTTGCTGGCAGGCCGGGGAGCTGTCGGCAGCCGCTGGGCCAGCCTCGCTGGTGGCTGCCCGGGGGGCGGCGCTGGCGTGAACGGTGGCCCAGCTGGCGGGGGCCTTGCCTCCGCCCCCAGGCGGGGGCAAGCGGGCCAGGTCGTTCGCCTGCTCCACCCACGGGTCGAGGCCCCCCACGTAGGCCACGCTGCCGGCCAGGGCGACGGGGAGCTCGGGGGCCGCAGTCGAGCCCACCACCACAGCCCCCCGGCGGGTGCGCAGCTGCCAGAACGGCGAGCGCAAGGCAGCTTCGGCTTGGCTCACCGTGCCGGTGACACCTTGGGCCAAGTGGTTGGGCTCCAGAGCGCTTACTTCAAGGCCCTTGGAGGCCAGGTACTGGTCCACCGCCTCGACCTGGCCCGGGCTCGGGCCGAACAGGGCGGCGAACTCGCCGACGCTCAGGTAGTGGTGGTAGGCCGGGCCCCCGGGGGTGGAGACGGCCGCGGCCTGCTCGACGAGCTGGCCCCAGCTCGAGGGCCGGAAGTAGACCTGCAGGCTGACCGGCGTGCTCGGTGGTGCTGGGCCGGTGAGCCGGGCGCCGAAGGCCTCGGGTGAGGGAGGAGCTGCCCCCGCCAGCGTGGCCCACCCGCTGAGAGGTGCCGCGCTGGCCGGCACTGGGCCGGCGGCCAGGCACCCCATCAGGGCCACACCGGCCGCAGCGGCCCGGGCCAGGCCGCCTCTGCCCGCGCTGCGCCAGGCGCAGGCCAGCGCGCCTGGGGCTCGGGTTGCCGGGGGCCCGGTTGGCGGGTGAGGCACACCCGGGGGGGCCGGCCGCCCAGGCCGGCGTCTGGAGGGCAGGGCTCGGGTCATCGGCAGCGGGGGACGAGCACGAACCTACTGCTTGCCCGCCCGGTAGGTGCCGTTGCCGCCGGAGGGTGCCTTTCCCGCCCAGCGGGTGCTGGTGCCGGCGGGCCCGGCGACGAACCTCTATACTGGCTCGGTGCCGACCGGCTCTTGACTCGGCGGTGCACCAGTGAACACTGGGACCTGTGGTGCAGCATGGAGTGCACGCCGGCCTGTCAAGCCGGAGGCCGCGGGTTCAAATCCCGTCAGGTCCGCGGTCGGATAGCTCAGTTGGTAGAGCGCGCGCCTGAAAAGTGCGAGGTCGCCGGATCGACGCCGGCTCCGACCACCACGCTGCGTTAGGGCGCGGGCTTGGCCGAGAGCCGGCTAGTTGGCCAGGTTGATCTTTTCCAGGCAGCGCCGGACCTCCGTAGCCCGGAAGCGGCGGTGACCCCCCAGGGTGCGCACCGCGGTGATCTTGCCCGCCTGCGCCCAGCGGGTCACGGTTTTGGGGTTGACCCGGAACAGGGCAGCCACCTCGGCGGGTGTGAGAAGAGCGTCGGCTTGTTGCTGCTCAGCCATCTCGCGTGCCTCCTCGATGCTCATGACCCTCTCAACGGTACGAGCTGAGCGCCGGGCGCGCCATGGCCCTCGGGCGCCATTTCTGGCTGGCTCAACTACTAGTCAGTACTAACTAGTAAATCCGTCGGCGAGGGGCCCATTTTGTCCCGGCTCGTGCTGGTTTGCACCGCTGCCCGGCCTGGCCGCGCTCGGCTGCCCACCTTCGTGCAATACTGGCCCGGTGCCAACTGCAGGCCAGCCGGGGGCGCTAGCCCTGGTGGGAGGAGCGGAGTGGGCCGCGGGTTGCGAGGAGCTCGACTCCGAGCTGCTCAGGCAGGCCGGCGCGGGCGAAGTGGTGGTCCTGCCCACGGCCGCCGCCTACTGGCACCCCGAACGGGCGGTGGAGGCCGCCAGCCGGTACTTTGCCCGTCTGGGGGCTTCGGTGCGGCCTTGCATGGTGCTGCGGCGGGCCGATGCCGAGCAGCCCGAGCTGGCCGCCATGGTGCGCTCCGCCCCCTTCATCTACCTGGCCGGTGGCTCGCCCCTGCACCTTCGCTCGGTGCTGAAAGCGTCGGCCGTCTGGGAGGCCCTGGTCGAGGCGTGGGCATCGGGCGCCACCTTGGCCGGGTCTTCGGCTGGGGCCATGGTCCTGGGGGACACCATGGTCGACCCCCGAGGAGGTGCCCTCACCCTCGGGCTGGGGCTGGTCCCCCAGTTGGCGGTCCTGCCCCACGCCAGCGACTGGACCGAGGAAAAGACCCATCGCACCGTCCGCCTGGCGTCCGGTAACCTGCGCATCGCCGCCATCGATGAGCGCACTGGCCTCGTTCGCAGCCCGGAGGGACGCTGGAGCGTCGCCGGCCTGGGCAAGGTGACGGTCTGGTTGGGAGGGCAGCCCGCGGGCCTGGGTTGCCTTGACGGCCTGCGGCCCTACGTGCCAGCCAACCGGTAGTGGCGGGCCGGGCGCCCCCGGCTCACAGCTGGCGGCGCCCCCGCCTACGGTTCGGTGGCCCCCACCGCAAGAGCAAGGGCCAAGCCGGGCCTAGGACTGGGAGCCTAGGACTGGGTGCCTAGGACTGGGTGCCTAGGACTGGGAGATGGTTATGGCCTCGATCTTGTGGACCACCCGGGGGGGGCAGCTGCCGCCGGTGGCGTCCGCCGATGAGCCGTCCTGGTTGATCTTGTCCACCACGCTCATGCCCCCGACCACCTGGCCGAAGTAGCTGTAGTTGGGGGACAGCTGCTGGCCGCCGTTGCCCACCACGAAGAAGAACTGGCTGCCGTCACTGCTCGGGCTGCCCGAGTTGGCCATGGCCAGGGCGCCGGCGGTGTAGACGCTGGTGCTCTTGGGCGCCCCGCCATTGAACGAATAGCCAGGGCCTCCCGAACCTGTCCCGGTCGGGTCGCCGGCCTGGTCGACGAAGCCGGTGCAAACCCGGTGGAACGCGATGCCGTCATAGAAGTGGTAGCCGGCCAAGAAGACGAAGTTGTTGACGGTCTTGGGGTTCTGTGCCGCCAGCAGCTTGATGGTGACAGTGCCCGCGTCCGTCACCATCTTGGCGGTGTAGGCCTTGGCGGGGTTGATGCACATGGGCGGGGGGCCTGAGAACCTCGTGTAGTGGGGCGAAGCACCGTTCAGCTTGGGGCAGCCCACGTGCGCCGGGGCGACCAGCAAGGGCACCGAGACGGGCGGTGAAGTGGTGGTGGTCGTGGAGGTCGGGGCACTGGTCGTGGTCGTGGTCGAGGCTGCCTGGTGGCTGCCGCCACCGGAAAGGACCGTGATCAGCACGGCCACCACTACCACCACCACAGCCCCGCCTCCTGCCAGCGACCAGAACCGCAACCGGCGGCGGCGCTGCATCTGGGCGCGGCGGAGTTGCTCCATGCTCCTGCGGCGAGCTTCCTGGCGCATTCGCTTTTCTGAGGGCACGGCGCCGCAGCGTAGCGCAATTGCCGGTCCCACGTGGGCCACCGGCCGGCCGCTGCCCTTGGCAACCCCCCTGGCGGCTCCTGGTAGCGTGGACCCAGTGGCACTCCTGGTCCAGAAGTTCGGGGGCACCTCGGTGGCTGACGCCGAACGGATGCGCAACGTGGCCGACTACGTGGCCCGGACGCGCCGCCGGGGGGACCAACCCGTCGTCGTCATCTCGGCCATGGGCAAGGAGACAGATGACCTCCTCCACGTGGCCAGCCAGGTGTCCAAGACGCTGCCCGGCCGTGAGCTGGACATGCTCATAACCGCGGGGGAACGCAAGGCAATGGCGCTGTTCTGCATGGCCCTGCACGACCTGGGCGTGCCGGCGGACAGCTTCACCGGCAGCCAGGCGGGTGTGATCACCAACGGGGAGCACACCAAGGCCAAGATCGTGGAGGTCCGCCCGGAGCGGGTGCTGGACGCGCTGAGCAAGGGCCGGGTCCCGGTGGTGGGCGGTGCCCAGGGGGTCTCGCTCGACCGCGAGATCACCTTCTTGGGGCGGGGTGGTTCCGACACCACCGCCGTGGCCCTGGCCAAGGCGCTGGGGGCGGACGCCTGCGAGCTGTACACCGACGTGCCCGGGGTCTTCAGCGCCGACCCGCGCGTCGTGCCTGGCGCTCGCCGGCTGTCCCGGGTGAGCTACGAGGAGATGCTGGAGATGAACGCCGCCGGGTGCCCCAAACCGGCCATGCGCTCAGTCGAGTTTGCCCGCACCCACGGGGTGCGCCTGCATGTGCGCTCCAGCTTCACCTGGGAGCCGGGGACCTGGGTCGTGGAGGAGGCCAACGTCATGGAACAGCCCATCATCTCTGCTGTGGTCTCGGACCAGTCCGAGGCCAAGGTCACCGTCACCGGGGTGCCCGACCGTCCCGGCATCGCCGCCAAGCTGTTCCGGGCGCTGGCCGACCGGCTGGTCAACGTGGACATGATCGAGCAGAACATCTCGCTCGAAGGCAAGACCGACATCTCTTTCACGGTCGCCCGCGACGAGCTGGCCACGGCCGAGGAGGTGGCGGGCAGCCTGGCGGCTGAGATCGGCGCAGGCGTGGTGATCGCCGACCCGGACATAGCTACGGTGTCGATAGTGGGTGCCGGCATGCGCACTCACCCGGGCGTGTCCGCGACCATGTTCGAGGTGCTGGCATCCGAAGGCATCAACATCGAGATGATCTCGACGTCTGCCATACGGCTGACCTGCGTGGTGCGGGCGGAGGCGGCGGAGCGCGCCGTCGTGGCCCTCCACAAGGCATTTGGGCTGGAGGGCTGACCGTGGGGCTGTGCTTTGGGGTGTACGGGGCGACCGGCCAGGTGGGCGGGGTGATGCGCAAGCTGCTGCGCGAGAGGCGGTTGCCGGTCGGCCGCCTGCGGCTGTTTGCCTCGGGACGTTCGGCAGGCATGGAAATCGACGGCACGGTCGTGGAGGACGTGGCCCGCGCCGACCACGAGGGCATCGACATCGCCCTTTTTTCCATGGGGGCTACTGCGTCGCGCCAGTGGGCCCCGGTAGTGGCCGGAGCCGGTGCGGTGGTGGTCGACAACTCCTCGGCTTGGCGCATGGACCCCGAGGTGCCCCTGGTCGTGCCGGAGGTCAACGGCGACGACCTGGCCACTGTCCCCAAGGGGATAGTGGCCAACCCCAACTGCACGACCATGGTGTGCATGCCCGTGCTCAAGCCCCTCCATGACGAAGCCGGCCTGCAGCGGGTCGTGGCGTCCACGTACCAGGCCACCTCGGGCGCAGGCCGGCGGGGGGTAGAGGAACTGGCCCAGCAAGTGGCTGCAGCCGGGGAGAAGGCCAAGGAGCTGACCTTCGACGGCTCGGCGCTGGCCTACCCGCCCCACGAGGTCTTTGCCGGCCCCATCGCCTTCAACGTGCTGCCCCTGGCCGGCAGCCTGGTGGACGACGAGACCAACGAGGAGCACAAGTTCCGTGACGAGAGCCGCAAGATCCTCCACCTCCCCGACCTGGCGGTGACCGTCACCTGCGTGCGGGTGCCGGTGTTCACCGGCCATTCGGTCGCCCTGGCGGCCCGGTTCGAAAGGCCGCTGCCGGCTGAGCGGGCGGTGCAGCTGCTGAGGTCCGCCCCTGGGGTCAAGGTGGTGGACCTGCCTACGCCGCTGGCCAGTGCCGGAGGCGACGACTGCCTGGTCGGGCGGGTCCGCTCGGACAAGGGCGAGGCCGATGGCCGCGGCCTGGCCATGTTCGTGTCCGGCGACAACCTGCGCAAGGGGGCCGCGCTCAACGCCGTCCAGATCGCCGAGGCCTTGGTTGCTCGCGGCGCCGTCGCCGGTAGGCGTAGGGCCCGGTAGCCAGGGAGATCGCCGAACAGCAAGGAGCCGACGTGCGAGCCGCCCTTTACCGCCAGACCGGCCCCTCGAGCGTGCTCAGCGTGGAGGAGCTGCCCACGCCGGAGCCCGGGCCCGGCCAGGTGAGGGTGCGGGTTGCCTGCTCGGGGGTCAACCCGACGGACTGGAAGACCCGCTCGGGGGCCACCGGCCGCGACCCCGAGGGCTTCCAGGTGCCCCACCAGGACGGAGCGGGCGTGGTCGACGCCCTGGGCGAGGGGGTGAGCGGCCTCAGCGTGGGCCAGCGGGTGTGGCTCTACCTGGCGGCGGCGGGCAACCGGTGGGGGACTGCAGCGGAGCTGAGCGTGGTGCCGGCCGAGCGGGCCGTGCCCCTGCCGGCCAGCGCCTCGTTCGAACTGGGGGCCTGCCTGGGCGTCCCCGCCGTCACCGCCGCCCACTGCCTGTCCTGTGCCGGCGGGGGGCCGGGTGCACTGGAGGGCACCTCGGTGCTCGTCGCTGGCGGGGCAGGGGCGGTCGGCCACTATGCCATCGAACTGGCCAAGCATGCCGGGGCCCGGGTGGTGGCAACGGTCAGCAGCGAGCAAAAGGCGGCTCTCGCCCGGGCAGCTGGGGCCGACCTGGTGGTCAACTACCGCCAACCGGGAGCCGCCGAGGCGGTGAGGCAGTTCGCCGGGCGCGTCGAGCGGGTGGTCGAGGTGGCAGTCGGCGCCAACTTGGACCTGGACCTGGCCGTGTGCGGCCCCGGCTCGGTGGTCGTGGTGTACGCCAGTGAGGCGGCCGACCCCGCCCTGCCCACCCGCCGGCTGATGACGGCCAACCTAACTCTCCACTACGTGCTGCTCTATGGCGTGCCGGCCCCCGAGCTGGCGGAGGCGGTGGCCTGGGTCAGCCGAGCACTGGCCGATGGGGCTCTTTCGGCCCTCCCCCTGCACCGCTACCCCTTGGCCGAGGTGGCCGCGGCCCAAGACGCCGTCCAGCAGGGGGCCATCGGCAAAGTCCTGGTCCTGCCCTGAGGAGAGGGGCAGGGATGGGGGCCCGCCTGAAAGACGAACGTTTCGCGTTGGCGGCGGTGTGCGCGGTGCTGTTCCTCACCTTCTTGGACACCACGGTCGTGAGCGTGGCCCTGGCCGACGTCCAGTCCCGGCTCCACGCGGGGGTCGTGCAGTTGCAATGGGTCGTCAACGGCTATGCCCTCACCTTCGCCGGCCTCATGATGACCGCGGGCACGATCTCCGACCGCTTCGGGCGCAAGCGGGTGATGCTGTCGGGCCTGGCGGTGTTCGCCGCCGGCTCGCTCCTAGGGGCGCTGGCCCCCAACCCGGCCGTGCTGATCGCGGCCCGGGTGGTCATGGGCGCGGGTGCCGCCGCCTCCGAGCCGGGCACGCTGTCGGTCATCCGCCACCTGTACCCCGACGGGGAGGAGCGCGCCCGGGCCCTGGGCGCCTGGGCGGCGGTGTCGGGCCTGGCTCTGGCTCTCGGCCCCGTGATCGGGGGCGTCCTGGTGGACGCTGGCACCTGGAGGGCGGTGTTCTGGTTCAACGTGGCCGCGGTGGCCGTCACCTTGGCCCTGGCGCTGGCGGCTGTCCCCGAGAGCGCCGACCCGGTGGCGGGCCGAGCCGACCTGGCCGGCTTCGGCACGGGTGCGACCGGCCTGAGCGCCATCATCTTCGCCACGATCTACGGGGAGACCAACGGGTACGGCAACCCCACGGTGGTCGTCTTGTTCGTCGTAGGCATCTTGCTGCTGGTGGGCTTCGTGCGGGTGGAGCGCAAAGTTGCCGCCCCCATGCTGGAGCTGGCCTATTTCGGCTCGGCTCCTTTCTCCGGTGCCCTGGTGGTGGTGTTCGTCCTGTTCTTCGGCGTGTTCTCGATCTTTTTCTTCACCGCCCTGTACCTGGCGGCCGTGGTCGGCTACTCGGCGTCGCGGGTGGCGTTGGAGTTCCTGCCCATGACGCTGTCCATGATCGTCGCTTCGGGCCTCTCCGGCCGCCGGGTGGCGGTAGCGGGGCCGCGGTCGTCCCTGGCTGAAGGCTGCGTCATGGCCGGCGCCGGTGTGCTGCTGTCCGAGGTCCTGCTGAGCAGGCCGGGAGCCCCTTCCTCCTGGCTGTACCTGACCCTCGCCCTGGCCGGCTTTGGCTTCGGCACGAGCGTCGTGCCCGTGACCGCGGTGGTGCTGAGCGTTGTCCCCCCGCAACGGTCGGGCATGGCGGCGGCGGCGACCAACACCAGCCGGGAGCTGGGCGCGGTCTTCGGAGTAGCCGTGCTGGGGGCATTGGTCAACGCCCACCTGACCTCGGACCTGACGCACCGCCTGCGGGCCCTGGGGGTGCCCAAGGGCTTCTTCGGGATCATCATCAACGCCATCGAGACCGGGTTGGTGCCCAAGGGAGTGGGCGGCGGCGGCTCGGTGCAGGCTGGCTCGATCGAGACCAAGGTGTTCGAAGCCGCCTACGGTGCCTTCCGGGACGGCTTGGACGTGGCGCTGGTCACCTCGGGGGTGGCGATGGTCCTGGCCGCCCTGGTGGCCGCGGTGACGCTGCGGGGCAAGCCCGGGCCGCCCGCCTTGGAGCTGCCCGCGGCTCCGGCGCCTTGAACCCAGGCGCCCCGCCCGTCGGCTTGCCGGCCGGGCCGGCACCAGTCCCTGGCGGCCTACACTGGTGGGACATGAGCAGGCAAACAGCCAACACGACAAGGCGCGCCCAGCTGGCCAAGGCCGTGGTGCTGGTCGCGGCCATATCTCCTGTAGCGGCGCTGTTGTCGGGAGCGGGCAGCCCGGCATGGGCCAGCACGAGGGCGGCGACCAAGACGGCCACCTCTGCCCGGGCGAAGGTCATCGCCAACTGGGAGGCGTTCTTCTCTGGCCGCACGCCCGCCGCTCGCAAGATCCAGTTGGTGCAAGACGGCCCCCAGTTCGCCCCCGTCATACGGGCCCAGGCGGGCTCACCCATGGCCATGAGCACGACCGCCAAGGTGACCGAGGTGAAGCTGGCCCCGTCGGGCAAGACCGCCTTGGTGGTCTACAAGGTCAGCCTCGGGGGCAAGCCCGTGCCGTCCCCCTTCAAAGGCGAAGCCGTCCTCCTGGGAGGCACCTGGAAGGTGGGTGCAGCCAGCTTCTGCTCCTTGCTAGCGCTCGAGGGCACGCACCCTGCAGTCTGCAAGGCCCTGGTCAAGTAGCCCCGGTCGGCACGGGCCCCCTGGCCAGCTAGGGCCTCAGGTCAACAGGGGCCCGGGCCAGCGGCGGCCTGGAAGGCCATGGCCGTCCCGGGCTAGGGGCAGCTGGGGCAACGCCTGGCGGTAGGCCACGACCTCAAGTGCTCGGGGGGCACAGGCCCTCCGCACGCCTCGCAACGGCCATAGGTGCCCTCGTCCAAGCGGCGCAGGGCAGCCTCGACTTCGTCGAGCTCGGCGGCGAGCTGGGCGAGGAGGGCGTGCGGGTCACCCCGGCTGGCCGGGGTGACCGCCTCCCCGCCTTCCTCCTCCAGTAGCGTCGGCTCCACCCGAGCGTCCTCGGGTCGCGTTCCTTCCGGTCGCGGTCTGCCTGCCTGCCTGTCTTCTGCTCGCCCGCCCGCGCCGTCCTGGCCGTCTCCCACGTCGGTCGAGGCTACTAGCCTCGACGGGGTGGGACCGCCGGCAGCTGTCCTGGTCCAGGTCGGGCCTGAAGGGCCAGTGCGGCGCGAGGCGCGCTCAGCTTTCCTCCGGGCTGACGACTTGGGGGTGCTGCGCGGTGATGGCGTCTTCGAGCGCTTCTTGGTGAGGGCGGGCCAGCCTCGCCACTTGGCAGACCACCTGGCCCGGCTGGTTCGGTCGGCCCACCAGGTGGACCTCGAGATCCCTCCCGAGGGCGCCTGGCGGGCGGCGGTAGCCGCCGGGGTGAGCTCCTGGACCGGCAGCCCGGAGTGGGAGATGCGCCTGGTCTGCACACGCGGGCCCGAAGAAGGGGGGCCGCCGGCCGCTTACGCACTGGGCCAGGAGCTGTCCCCGGTACTGCTGCAGCAGAGGAGGGACGGCGTCTCGGCGGTGACCCTGGCCCGGGGGCTGGCGACCGGGGTGGGCGAGGCTGCACCCTGGCTGCTGCTCGGGGCCAAGACGCTGTCCTACGCGCTGAACGTCGCTTCCCGGCGGTGGGCCAAGCGCCTGGGTGGCGACGACGCCATCTTCGTGAGCACGGACGGATGGGTTTGGGAGTCGGGCACCTCGTCGGTGGTGGCCGCGTTCGGCCGCCGGCTGGTGAGCCCGCCTGCCTCCATCGGGATATTGGACAGCATCAGCGTCCGCCACCTGTTCGCAGCAGCGGAGGCGGCCGGTTGGGAGACCGCCCGGGAGAACCTGAAGGTCGACGACCTGTTCGGCGCGAACGGGGTGTGGCTTTGCTCCAGCTTGCGCTTTGCCCGGGTGCACACCCTCGACGGCCAGGTCCTGGCCCCGGCGCCCGCTCAGCGCGAGCTGTACCGGCTGGCGACCAGCGACGAGGGCGCCGGCTGAGCACCGGGAGGGCCAGCCAAGCGGGGGGCAGTGCAGCTGGGTGCCGGGCCGGCCAGCTCAGGTCAACCGTCCCAGGCACCTCAGATCAGCCGCTCCATGCACGCCACGTCCAGCCAACGCCCGAACTTGCGGCCCACCTCCCGCTCGACCCCGATCATTTCGAAGCCGCAGGAGCGGTGCAAGGCGATGGAGGCCTCGTTGTCGTCGCTGATGCGGGCGATCACGGCGTGGAAGCCATGGGCCATGGCCAGGCGGAGCAGTTCTTCGAGCAGCGCCCGCCCCACTCCCCGGCGCTGGAACGGCACCGCCACGTACACCGAGTCCTCGACGGTGGTGCTGTAGGCGGCCCGGGCCCGGTAGGGGGAGAGGGCGCCGAAGCCAGCCACCTGGCCGTCGGCAGTCACCGCCACCACCGCGGGGTGGGCACCGGAGTGCTGCTCCACCCAGGCCAGCTGTTCTTCGATGGTGCGAGGCCGGATCTCGAAGGTCGCCGTGGAAGTCTCGATGGCGTGGTTGTATATGGCCCGGGTCTCCTCGGCGTGCTCCGGGCCCGCCAGCTGTAGCTCGACTTCCAGACGGCCCCCGTCGCGCACTGAAGGCCAGGCTAGACGCTTTGGCTGCCCCCGGGCGCCGTCCCTGCCGGGGGCCGCCCCTCGGGCCCGGCAGGCGCGCCCTCCGCCAGCACGGGCACCGGCCTGCTTCGTCCCCGGACGACGGCCACTATGATAGGCGTACCGGCACCAGCCGGCACTGCCCCCTTAGCTCAGTCGGCAGAGCACAGCCATGGTAAGGCTGGTGTCGTCGGTTCGATTCCGACAGGGGGCTCGCAGGGTAAGCTGAGTTCTTATCGTATTAGCTGCTCTTTCACGCCAAGGCCGGCTTGTTGTACCTGGCAGCGAGCGTCGCCAAAAGCGTGCACAGACAGTACGGCATTTGGGGTTCCTTGGTGGTGCGACGGGCCAAGAGCTCGCTTTTGCTGGCCCGGCGCCCAAGGCGACGAGGTTTTACCTGGCCTGCACCGAAGAGCCATGGCGGGGTCAGGCTGCCCGCCGGTAGTGGAAGACGGCGATGAAGCCGACCACTACTGGTTATTTGCCGGCGGGCAACGTGCACAGCGAACAGGTCAGGTCAAGTTCTCAGCTATGGCCTCAGCGATCTTTGCTACGTCACGTAATTGCCCGGTGGCCACGTCCATGACTAACCGGTAGGCTTCGTCTTGGCCGAGGGCCAGGTCGGCCCCGTTTAGACGGATGAAGGTCCTTGCAGCGACCCAGGCGCACCGCTTGTTGCCATCCAAGAGAGCATGGTTGCAAGCAAGGGACTGCAAAAGTGCAGCAGCTTTGGCAGGAAGGTCTGGGTAGGCGTCCGCACCAAACGCAATGGCCGCAGGGCGGCCGAGGGCAGACTGGAGCAGGCCGGCGTCGCGAACGTCCGGCGGGCGCCCAAGTGCGATCTCGGCCAGTACGAGGAACCCGTCGAGGTCGAGGTAGGCCGTCACGACTCAGCAAGGCGCTCCAGGAGGCCTTGGTCCTCCTGGACGACCTGAGAGGCGATCTCGGCGACCCGCTCGGTCGACGAGGTGTAGGAGCGGATCGCGTCACGGGCCACGTCCTGCATAGAGCGGTGCTGGGCAGCCGCCTTGCGCCGGAGAGCGTCGGCCTCTGCTGCTGTCAGCCGGAGCGTCATCGCCATGCTCTTGATGGTACCACAAACGGTATCATCGGCGTCGGCGATCTACGTATTACGTGCCTACGTCTCCGCGTCCGTGCACCGAGTGGGGGGACCGGTGACGGCCGGCCTGGAGCTCTGCGGCCCTTGCCGGTGGTCAAGAAGACCTCAGTGCCGGAGAGCTCGTCGTCGCCGGAGAACTAAGGTGGCGACGGTGCAAGGCCAGCCAGTGTTCCGCGGAGTAGGTGTGGCACTGGTCACCCTGTTCGGCCCCGACGAAGAGGTTGACGCCCCGGCCAGCGCCGAACTGGCCGCCCGGCTGGTCGACCTCGGGGTGAAGGCCGTGCTGGTGTGCGGCACCACCGGCGAAGCCGCGGCCTTGGAGCTGCCTGAGCGCCAGGCACTGCTGGCGGCCGTGCGCGAGGCTGTCCCCCCTGGGCGGGGGGTGCCGGTCATCGCCGGGACCGGGGCGGCTTCGGCCCGCCAGGCGGTCATGTTGACCGAAGCGGCCCGGGACGGCGGCGCCGACGCCGTGCTCGCGCTGTCCGCCCCCTACACCAGTGACCAGCGCCCCTATTACGAAGCGGTGGCAAAGGCGGCCGGCGACGTCCCGGTGCTGGCCTACAACTTCCCCACTGCCTCCCCGCCTGGCATCCCTGTCGGGACGCTGGGCGACCTCCCGGTGGCCGGGCTCAAGGAATCAAGCGGTGACGCGGGGCGGCTGCTCCACGAAGTTGCCTCCTGGGGCGGCCCGGTCTATGTGGGCTCCCCGTCACTGCTCGCCCTCGCGGGTGCCCTCGGTTGCCCGGGTGCCATCTTGGCGCTGGCCAATGCCAAGCCCGAGGCCTGCCAGGCGGCCCTGGCGGGTGACCCGAGCGCGCAGCTGGAAGTGGCCCAAGCCCACCGAGCGGTCATGGGCAAGTTCCCGGCGGGCGTCAAGGACCTGGTGCACGACCGCTTCGGGTGCTCGCCCATCGCCCGTATGCGTTGAGCAACGCGCCGTCGTCGGCCAGCGGCCCAGCCCGCTAGCGGTCCCAGGCGAGGTGCAACCGCTGGGCCCAGGTGCGCCCTCTCGGCGCGCTGCCAAGCTTGGGTGCGCCGCCGGCCATGGTAGGCTAAGCCGTCGGCCCGGCTCCTTGACAGGGGACCGTGCCCGCCGTGCGACAGGGCGGCGTAGCTCAGTTGGCAGAGCACTCGGCTCATAATCGAGTTGTCGTCGGTTCGAGTCCGACCGCCGCTACCCAACACAGACCGAGGAGGGGACAGGCCCCATGGCCAAGAACGAGCGCCGGGTGAAAGTGACGCTCGCCTGCGACGTGTGCAAGCGGCGCAACTACATCACGACCAAGAACAAGCAGAACGACCGTGACCGCATCGAGATGCGCAAGTACTGCCGCTGGGACCGCCAGCACACGCTCCACAAGGAGACCCGGTAGGGCAGCCGTGTGCCCCGGCCCCAAGGTGCCTAGTCCCCGAGGCGGGCAAGGGCGGGGGGTGGTGGGAGGTACCACCAGGTGTTTTGCCCATGCCACCTCGCAAGCCCTAGCCGAGCGCCGCTTTGGTGGCGATGACGCTCAAAGCGGGCCGGGACGTGGCCGCTGAGCGCGCCCCAACCCAGGTCGGCCGGGTTGGCGAGGTAGGGCCCGGTGGCCTGGCCGAGCTGGTGGACGCGGCCCGCAAGGGGGACCGCCACGCTTGCGAAGACCTGGTCCGCCGGACCTGGGCCAGCACCTACACCCTGGCCTACCGGCTGACCGGCAATGCCGACGATGCTTGCGACGTGGCCCAGGACGCCTACCTGCGGGCGCTGCGCGCCCTGCCTCGCTTCCGGGGCGAGGCTCGTTTTTCGACCTGGCTGTACCGGGTGACGGCCAACTGCGCGGCCAGCCACCGCTCCCGGGCCTCAAGGCGCGCCCATGACCCGTTGGGCTCTGGCCTCGACGAAGGTGTGCTGCGGGACCGGCGGCCGGAGCACAACCCCGAGTCGGCGGCCTCCCGCTCCGACGACCGGGCGCTGCTCATGGCTGCCCTGGTGCGCTTGCCCCCGGCGCTGCGCCAGATGGTGGTGCTGCGCGACATCTACGACCTGCCTCACCGGGCCATAGCCGCCGAGCTCGGCATCAGCGAGGCGGCCGCCAAGGTGAGGTTGCAAAGGGCGCGCCAGCGGCTTCGCGACGACATCGGTGGCCGCCTGGGCCGGCCCGGGCGGGGAACCGGGCTGGGTGCTCAGCCGGTTGTCATAGGTGGTGACGATGCCGTGGCCAGCTGAGCACTGGGGCTCGGGCCCGACAAGGCGAGCAAGCTCGGCTCACCCGGCGCGCCCCGGCCCGGTGCCCTGGCCCCGGCGGCACCTGCGGGCGGTGGTGGGCTGCGAAGCGGTACGCGCCCAGCTCCCATTGCTGGTCGACGGGAGCCGCCGCCTCACCCCAGCCGTGGCCGAGCACCTCTCTCGGTGCCTGGCCTGCCAGGCTGAACAGGCCAGCTACCGGAGGTTGTTGAAGGCGTTGCGCAGCCTGCGCGAGGAGGGCCTCGCACCTCGCCCCGAGCAGGTGGCGCGGGTGCTGAGCGCGCTGGCGGAGGCCCCCGGTCACGGGCAGGCCCCCAGGCGCTCCTTTGGCCCCCTGGTTGCCGTGGCTGCGGCCGGGGCGGCCGTCGTCGGGGCTGCCGCGTTGGTAGCCTGGGGTGCACGGCGCCCGCGTGGCCTGGCCCTGAGCGGTTAGGAGCCGTGGGGGTGCTATCCTCTTGCGGTCGGGCCTCTTGCGGTCGGGCTCGCAAGGCCCACCCAGAGGGTCAGCCACGCTTAGGGCAGTAGCTCAATGTGGCAGAGCACCGGTCTCCAAAACCGGCGGTTGGGGGTTCAAGTCCCTCCTGCCCTGCTCCCAGAGGTCGTACGAAGAAGGTCGATGACGTGAGCATGAACGAACTCAACCGGGCCCAAAAGCGGCTGTTGCAGCGTCAGGGCACCCTGGACGAGGAGGGGGCGCCTGTCCTGCGCCGCGAGGCCCGGCGGCCTACGCCGGCGCCGTCCCAGGCCAGAGGCTTCCACCCCCGGCAGTTCCTCGACGAGGTGGTCTTGGAGCTGCGCAAGGTGATGCGGCCCAAGCGCCCGGAACTGGTCAACTACGCCACCGTCGTGTTCTTCACCCTTGCCTTCCTCATGGCCTTGGTGTTCGGGCTGGACTGGGTCTTCTCCCTCGGGTCCGGCCACCTGTTCAGGTAGCCTGAGGCATCCGGTTGGCGCGAGGTCCACGATGTCAGAAGACGAGCAACTGAGCAGCTCAGGCGCGCCCGGCCCAGAGGCCAACCAGGAGCGGGGGGAAGAGGCAGCTACCCCCGGGCCGCTGCCTGAGAGCCCCTACGACCGGCCCGGCCAGTGGTTCGTGGTCCACACCTACGCGGGCTACGAGAACAAGGTGAAGTCGAACCTGGAGAGCCGCATCTCGTCGATGAACATGGAGGAGCGGATCTTCGAGGTCGTCATCCCGCTCGAAGACGTCGTCGAGCTGAAGAACGGCAAGCGCCAAGTCGTTTCCCACAAGGTTTTCCCTGGTTACCTGATGGTACGTATGGAGCTCGATGACGACTCGTGGTACGTCGTGCGCAACACGCCGGGCGTCACGGGGTTCGTCGGCCTGGGCACCAAGCCGGTGCCGCTTTCCCGCCGCGAGGTCGAGAGCATCCTGGCCCCCAAGCCCGAGGGGGCAGGTGCCCCGAAGAAGACCCGCCCCCGCCTGGAGTACGAGGTGGGGGAGGCGGTACGGGTGCGGGAGGGGCCGTTCGCCGACTTCAGCGGCACCATCGCCGAGATCAACGAGGACCAGCTCAAGCTCAAGGTGCTGGTCAACATATTCGGCCGAGAGACACCGGTCGAGTTCGAGTTCGCTCAGGTGGCAAAGCTCTGAGCTGCCACCACACCACGCGGAGCCCACACCAACAAGCCCACACGAGGAGTAGCCCATGGCCAAGCGCCAGGTCACCGCGATAGTCCGGATCCAGCTCCCGGCCGGCAAGGCCACGCCGGCCCCGCCGGTCGGCACCGCACTGGGGCCGCATGGCATCCAGACCATGGAGTTCGTCCGCCAGTACAACGCCGCGACCGAGGACAAAGCCGGCCAGGTCATACCGGTGGAGGTGACGATCTTCTCCGACCGGTCCTTCAGCTTCGTCCTGAAGACCCCGCCTACCGCTGTGCTCATCCGCCAGGAACTGGGCCTCGCCAAGGGCTCCAAGACGGCAGGCCGGGAGGTGGTCGGTACCCTGAGCGACGAGCAGCTGACCAGGGTTGCCCAGGTGAAGATGCCCGACCTCAATGCCTACGACCTCGAGTCGGCCAAGCGCCAGGTGGCGGGCACCGCTCGCTCCATGGGGGTGAAGGCCCCCTAGAGCAGGCCGGGTGCCACCAGTAGGACCGAGGCACTACGGAGGTACTGCTGGGAGGCACCACTAGGAGTAGCCTCGTTCAGCCGCTACTGGCTGTCGAGGGCCGTACCAACCGGCGCCGGCGGTGGGACCTCGCCCGCCCGGCGACCGCCCACCGGGGCCACGCCCCGGTGGCCACCTAGAGAGGGAGGCTGTGATGCCGTCAAGAGGCAAGAAGTACATCGAGGCCGCCAAGCAGGTCGAAAGGCAGCGGCTTTACAGCCCAGCCGAGGCTATTGACCTGGTGAAGTCTTTGGCCAAGGCCCGCTTCGACGAGACGGTCGAGCTTGCCGTGCGGCTGGGCATCGACCCCCGCAAGGCCGACCAGGTCCTCAGGGGCACGGTGCCCTTGCCCGCGGGTACGGGCAAGTCGGTCCGGGTGGCGGTGTTCGCCGCCGGAGAGGCCGCCGATGAGGCCCGGGCGGCAGGCGCCGACATCGTCGGCTCCGACGACCTGGTTGCCCGGGTCGACGGGGGCTTCATGGACTTCGACGTCGCCATCGCCACTCCCGACCTGATGGGGCAAGTTGGCCGCCTGGGCCGCAAGCTGGGCCCCCGGGGGCTCATGCCCAACCCGAAGACCGGGACGGTCACGGCTGACGTGGGCAAGGCCGTGGCCGAGTTCAAGGGTGGGCGCGTCGAGTACCGCGCCGATGCGCGCAGCCGCGGGGTCGTGCAGGTGCCGATCGGCAAGGTGAGCTTCTCGCGCGACCAGCTGCTGGCCAACTTCCGGGCCGTGATGGACGAGCTCCAGCGGGTGAAGCCGGCGGCGGCCAAGGGGCGTTACGTGCGGTCGGTGGCCATGTCTTCGACCATGGGGCCGGGGGTCGACATCGACCCGCTCAAGGTCCGGCTCTCTGACGAAGACCTGGCAGCCGCTGGCGCCTCGGCGGCCTGAGCTGCGCCGGGCCTGGCCGGCTGGTAAGATAGCAACAAAGCTGTACATAGCGCCGAAGACATCCGGCGCGCCCAAGTGCACGCGCGCTTGGGCGCCGAAGTGGGCGAACAGCCCAGCCTGACGAGGCGAGCGGCTCCTTGGGGCCAAGGCTCGCGCGCCGGGTGGCGGAGGCGTACCGGCAGCACCACCCCGGACGCCAAGGAGCAGTGATGGACAACCCCAGGCCTGAAAAGGTGGCACTGGTCGAGCAGGTGCGGTCCCGCATCGACGAGGCCAGCGCAGTGATAGTGACCGAGTACCGGGGCCTCAAGGTGAAGGACCTCGAAGCCCTGAGGCGCAGCCTGGCCCCGCTGGGCGGGGAGTACCGTGTGTACAAGAACACCTTGGCACGCTTGGCCGCTGGCCGTTCGGCGGCGCCCGAGTTGGCCGGGCTGCTGGACGGGCCCACCGCACTGGCGTTCGTCCGGGGCGACGCCGCCGCGGTCACCAAGGCCCTGCGGGAGTTCTCCCGGGCCAACCCACTGCTGGTCATCAAAGGGGGCGTGCTGGGCTCGAGCGTCCTCGGGGCAGCGGACATTTCTGCCCTGGCCGACCTGCCCCCCCGCGAGGTCCTGCTGGCCCGGCTGGCCGGTAGCTTGCTGGCGCCGGTGCAAAGCCTGGCCGGCCTGCTCGCTGCCCTGCCTCGCAACTTCGCCTATGGCCTGGCCGCGCTGGTGGACCAGCGCCGAGCCTCAGGCGAGGCCTGAGCCCGTGCCAGCCGGGGCCCCGGCCGTGGTGGCAGCCTCCCGGTGCTGCCGGGGGGCAAGCGCCAGCGCCACGGCCAGGCGGCAAGCACCAGGGGCACCAACCACCACGAACACCGACTACTGACCGACCACTAACCGACCACTAGGAGCACCACCCATGCCAACCACCCTGACCAAAGACGACATCCTCGAAGCCATCGCCAACATGACCGTGATCGAACTGGCTGACCTGCTCAAAGCCTTCGAGGAGCGCTTCGGCGTCACCGCTGCCGCCCCGGTGGCGGCGGTCGCGGCCGCGGCCGCTCCGGGTGCCGCCGCGCCGGAAGCAGCGGCCGAGGAGGAGCAGGACGAGTTCGACGTCGTGCTCACGTCCGCGGGCGACAAGAAGATCCAGGTGATCAAGGAGGTCCGCGCCCTCACCAACCTCGGCCTGAAGGAGGCCAAGGACCTGGTGGACGGTGCCCCCAAGACCGTCCTCGAAAAGGTGAGCAAGGAGGACGCCAACAAGGCCAAGGCCCAGCTCGAGGCGGCGGGTGCCTCGGTCGAGCTGAAGTAGCCCAGCTCGAGGCGCGCCAGGGCGGCAGCTGGCCAAGGGGCGGCAGCTGGGCGCCTCGGCCAGCTGCCAGCTGCCCCTTGACCAGGCGCTCGGCTCGGCGTACCCTCTTGGCATAGGCACTCGGGCAGGGTGCAGGGACCGGGGTGGCACGTCTTGTCGCGTGCCCCGTCTGTGGGCTATAATGATCAGTTGCCGTGCCTTGCCCTTCCGCGTCCTTAGTTGCTGGGGCGTTGGCTAGGCGCGCGCCCTCAGCCCGCTGTCGTTTGCTCAGCGACCCGCAACCTGGCTCGACCGGCCGCCGCGCCAGTCGAACCTGCGCCGGCCCCGGCGCCCTGGCCCTGTCCGCCACCGCACTTCTCGAGGAGTAGTCCTTGTCGTCTCGTCCCGTCACCCGGGAGCGCTTCTCCTTCGCCAACCTCGACGAGGTCTTGCCGCTCCCCGACCTCATCTCGGTACAACGCGACTCTTTCCAGTGGTTCCTTGACAAGGGCCTGTCCGAGGCTTTCCGCGACATCAGCCCCATCGAGGACTTCTCCGGTTCGCTCAAGCTCGTACTGGAGTTCGACCCAACGGACCAGGACCTGCGCCCTCCCCCCAAGTTCTCGGTGGAGGAGTGCAAGGAAAAGGACATGACCTATGCCGCCCCCATATTCGTGCGGGCGCAGTTCCAAAACGCCAACACCGGCGAGATCAAGGAACAGACTGTCTTCATGGGCGATTTCCCCGTGATGACCGAACGAGGCACCTTCATCATCAACGGCACCGAACGGGTCGTGGTCTCACAACTGGTGCGCTCCCCTGGCGTCATCTTCCAGCCCGGCCGTGACTCCAAGACAATAGTCACCGGCACCATCCACCCCTACCGAGGCGAGTGGATCGAGTTCGACGTCGAGGCGAAGCCGGGCAAGGACATAACCGCCGGGTCGCGCGTGGCCCGCAAGAGGCGGTTGTCGTTGTTCTCCCTCCTGCGAGCCTTGGGTTACGACGACGAAGCTCTCTTGGAACGCTTCGTGCGCCATTTCGACTTCCTTGAGCCGCAATGGGACAAGGAAAGGGACCTCGTCCCCACCCAGGACGACGCCTTGCTGGAGATATACAAGCGGGCCCGTCCCGGGGAGCCCCCGTCGCTGGACTCCGCCCGGGCCTACTTCGACAACGCCTTCTTCAACCCCAAGCGCTATGACCTGACCCGGGTCGGGCGCTACAAGCTGGACCGCAAGCTGGGCCCCGAGATCGCCAAGGTGGAGTCGTTGTTCGGCTTGGAACTGGAACGGCCGGCCCCCGGCCAGACGGTGCTGTCCCGGAGCGAGGTCCTGGCTGCCTGCACCTACCTCCTCCACTTGGCCCAGGGCGAACCGGGCTACCGGCTGGACGACCAGGACCACTTCGCCAACCGGCGGGTGCGCTCGGTCGGCGAGCTCATCCAGAACCAGGTGCGGGTCGGGCTGTCGCGCATGGAACGGGTGGTGCGCGAACGCATGACCACCCAGGACGTGGAGGCGATCACCCCTCAGACCCTCATCAACATCCGCCCGGTGGTGGCGGCGATCAAGGAGTTCTTTGGGACGAGCCAGCTGTCCCAGTTCATGGACCAGACCAACCCGCTGTCGGGCCTCACCCACAAGCGGCGGCTGTCGGCCATGGGGCCGGGCGGGCTGTCCCGGGAGCGCGCCGGGTTCGAAGTGCGGGACGTCCACAGCTCCCACTACGGGCGGATGTGCCCCATCGAGACCCCTGAGGGACCGAACATCGGCCTCATCGGGCACCTGGCCACCTACGGGCGGATCAACGAGTACGGGTTCATAGAGACCCCCTACCGCAAGGTGGTCAACGGCAAGGTCACCGACGAGATCGTCTACCTGGCCGCCGACGAGGAAGAGGAGTACGTGATCGCCCAGGCCAACGCCAAGCTGGCCCCGGACGGGACCCTGGTGGACCAGCGGGTCCTGGTACGGCGCGCCCCGCAGGGCCCGGGGGTGAGGGTCGGTGCCGGCGGCACCACCTACGGGACGACGAGCGAGGTCGACTTCGTCCCGCCCTCAGAGGTGGACCTGATGGACGTGTCGCCCAAGCAGATCGTCTCCATCTCGACGGCGTTGATCCCCTTCATCGAGCACGACGACGCCAACCGGGCGCTCATGGGGGCCAACATGCAAAAGCAGGCCGTGCCCCTGGTGATGCCCGAGGCCCCCTTCGTCGGCACCGGTGTCGAAGCCCGGGCGGCCCGGGACACCGGGGACGTGCTCCTGGCCGAGGGCACCGGGACGGTAGTCGAGGTCTCCGGCGAGCACGTCACCGTGGAGTACCGCGAAGGCGAGGTGGACCGCTCCGGCCGGCCTCTGGGCCGCAAGATCTACCCTGTTTACAAGTTCCGCCGCTCCAACCAGAACACCTGCTTCAACCAGCGCATCGTGGTGGACGAGGGCCAGGCGGTGGGCCCGGGGGACGTCCTGGCCGACGGCCCCTCCACTGAAGGCGGGGAGCTCGGGCTGGGCAAGAACCTCCTGGTCGCGTTCATGCCCTGGGAGGGCTACAACTACGAGGACGCCATAATCCTGTCCGAGCGGCTGGTGCGCGACGACGTGCTCAGCTCCATCCACATCGAAGAGCACGAGGTCGATGCCCGGGACACCAAGCTCGGGGCCGAGGAGATCACCCGGGACATACCTAACCTGTCCGAGGAGATCCTGAAGGACCTGGACGAGCGGGGCATCGTCCGTATCGGTGCCGAGGTAGGCGCCGGCGACGTGCTGGTGGGCAAGGTGACCCCCAAGGGCGAGACCGAGCTCACGCCTGAAGAGCGCCTCCTGCGGGCGATATTCGGCGAAAAGGCCCGCGAGGTGAGGGACACCTCGCTGAAGGTCCCTCACGGGGAGTCGGGCAAGGTGATCGACGTGCGCGTGTTCTCCCGAGAGGACGCCCATGAGCTGCCGCCCGGGGTGAACCAGCTGGTGCGGGTGTACGTGGCCCAAAAGCGCAAGATCACCGAGGGCGACAAGCTGGCCGGCCGCCACGGCAACAAGGGCGTCATATCCAAGATCCTCCCGGTCGAGGACATGCCCTACCTGGCTGACGGTACGCCGGTGGACATCATCTTGAACCCCCTGGGCGTGCCCTCCCGGATGAACGTCGGCCAGGTGCTGGAAAGCCACCTGGGCTGGGCTGCTCGCTGGGGATGGGCCGGCGACGGCGCCAACGGGACGAGCCCCAACGGGGCCAGCCCCAACGGGGGCACGGCCAGTGCAGGCAACGGGGCAGTGGCCAGCTCCGGGACGGGCGGCGGCACCGGTGCGGGGACCGCGGCCCGGGTGGGCGCTCGCTCCAACGGCGAGGTCATCCGCAAGACCCGCCCGGTCTCCATGCCCGAGGTCTTCGTGTCCACGCCAACTTTCGACGGTGCCCACTGGGACGAGCAGGACCAAGCCGGCAAGCACCCGACCATCAAGGCCATCTTCGAGCGCCTGAACCCCGAGGCGCCGGGCACCGCCTACGGGGACCACGGCCGGCTGATCGGCTCGGACGGCAAAGCCGTGCTCTACAACGGCCGCACCGGTGAGCCCTACGACAACCCGGTCTCAGTCGGCTACATCTACATAATGAAGCTGGCTCACCTGGTCGACGACAAGATCCACGCTCGTTCGACCGGGCCGTACTCGATGATCACCCAGCAGCCCCTGGGGGGCAAGGCCCAGTTCGGCGGCCAGCGCTTCGGGGAGATGGAGGTCTGGGCACTGGAGGCCTACGGGGCGGCCTACGCCCTCCAGGAGCTGCTGACCATCAAGTCCGACGACGTGCTGGGGCGGGTGAAGGTCTACGAGGCCATCGTCAAGGGCGAGAACATACCCGAGCCCGGCCTCCCGGAGAGCTTCAAGGTCCTCATCAAAGAGATGCAGAGCCTTTGCCTCAACGTCGAGGTCCTGTCCACCACCGGCGAGCAGATCGAGATGCGGGAACTGGACGAAGACGTGTTCCGCACCGCCGAGGAGCTGGGCATCGACATAAGCCGGCCGGAGCGAGGCTCCGACGAAGAGGACGCACGGCGCGCAAGCGAGAGGAGCTTTTGAGACGCGATGTTGGACGTGAACAATTTCGAGCAGCTGCGCATCGGCCTGGCAACGGCCGACGACATCCGGACTTGGTCCAACGGAGAGGTGAAGAAGCCCGAGACCATCAATTACCGGACCCTGCGGCCGGAGAAGGACGGGCTGTTCTGCGAGAAGATATTTGGCCCGACCAAGGACTGGGAGTGCTACTGCGGCAAGTACAAGCGCGTCCGGTTCAAGGGCATCATCTGCGAGCGTTGCGGGGTCGAAGTCACCCGCTCGAAGGTGCGGCGCGAGCGCATGGGCCACATCGAGCTGGCTGCCCCCGTGGTCCATATCTGGTACTTGCGGGGGACTCGCTCGTGGCTGGCCTACCTCCTGATGGGGACCGAGGCCCGGGAGGAGCTGAAGGCCAAGCAGCTGGAAAAGGTCATCTATTTTGCCGCCAACCTGGTCACCTGGGTGGACGAGGAACGACGTCATGCCGACTTGCCCAACTTGGAGACCGAGATGAACGAGGAGCTGGCGGACATCGTGCGGACCCGCGACCTCGACATCGACCGCCGTTACAAGGAGCTCGAGGAGGAGCTGGCCAAGCTCGAAGCCGAGGGGGCCAAGGACTCCGAGGTCAAGGCGCGCCAGCGCCAGGCCGAAAAAGAAGTGGCGCAGATCCGCGAGCGGGCCGATGACGAGTCCGAACTGGTGCGGCGGGCGTTCGAGGAGTTCCGGGACCTCCACAGCCGCAAGATCATCGAGGACGAGCTTTTGTGGAGGGAGCTCAAGGACCGTTACGGCGACTACTTCCGGGGCGGCATGGGGGCCGAGGCGATCGCCCAGCTGATCGACGAGATCGACCTCGACGAAGAGGAACAGAAGCTGCGTGAGGTCATCGAGCCAGACGAGGCTCGTCGCCACCTGTCCACCCAGCGCAAGCAAAAGGCGATCAAGCGCTTGAAGATCGTTTCTGCGTTCAACCGCCGGGACGAGTCTGGCCGGCGGGTCAACGACCCGAGGGCCATGATCCTCGACGTCATACCGGTCATCCCGCCTGAGCTGCGGCCCATGGTCCAGCTCGACGGCGGCCGCTTTGCCACCAGCGACCTCAACGACCTCTACCGGCGGGTGATAAACCGCAACAACCGCTTGAAGCGGCTCTTGGACCTGGGCGCGCCGGAGATCATCGTCAACAACGAAAAGCGCATGTTGCAAGAGGCGGTCGACGCCCTGTTCGACAACGGCCGCCGGGGCCGGCCGGTGACCGGCCCGGGCAACCGTCCCCTGAAGAGCCTCTCGGACATGCTGAAGGGCAAACAGGGGCGTTTCCGCCAGAACCTGTTGGGCAAGAGGGTGGACTACTCGGGCCGTTCGGTCATAGTCGTAGGGCCCACCCTCAAGCTGCACCAGTGCGGCCTGCCCAAGCAGATGGCCCTCGAGCTGTTCAAGCCGTTCGTGATGAAGCGCCTGGTCGACCTGGAGCTGGCCCAGAACATCAAGTCGGCCAAGCGTATGGTGGAGCGACGCCGCCCCCAGGTATGGGACGTGTTGGACGAGGTCATAAAGGAGCACCCCGTCCTGCTCAACCGGGCGCCCACCCTGCACCGCCTCGGGATCCAGGCCTTCGAGCCCGTGCTGGTCGAGGGCAAGGCCATCCAGATCCACCCCCTGGTGTGCACGGCCTTCAACGCCGACTTCGACGGCGACCAGATGGCCGTGCACCTGCCACTGTCGGCGGAGGCCCAGGCCGAGGCCCGGATCTTGATGCTGTCGGCCAACAACATCCTTTCCCCGGCTACCGGCCGGCCCATCGTCACGCCGACCCAGGACATGGTGTTCGGCGCGTACTACCTGACCCTGGTGAAAGAGGGGGCCAAGGGCGAGGGCCGGGTCTTCCGCCACCTGCACGAGGTCCGCCACGCCCTGGACGCAGGTGCTGTCGACCTGCATGCCAAGGTGACCTGGCGGCGCCCGGTCAAGGCGACGAGCGGGCCCAACGCCGAGGTCAACGGCTCGGGTTGGGGCCCGGGTGGGAGCTCGTCGGAGGAGCCGGCCGCCTATGAGGTCATCGAGACCACCCCGGGGCGGATCATCTTCAACACCGCCCTGCCTGAGGGCTTCCCCTTCGTGAACGACGTGGTGGGCAAGCGCGCCCACAGCCTGGGAGCCATCGTCGAGGTGCTGGCGGGCAACTACCCGCGGGTGACGGTGGCTGAGAGCCTGGACAAGATAAAGGAGCTCTGCTACCACTACGCCACCAAGTCCGGCCTCACTATCTCGCTCGAAGACGTGAAAGTGCCGCCCAACAAGGCCGAGATCGTGGCCCGCTACGAGGCCGACGCCCAGAAGGCCGAGAGCCAGTTCAAGCGAGGGATCATCACCGACGACGAGCGCCGGCAGAAGGAGATCGAGATCTGGACCTCGGCCAACTCCGAGGTCGGCAAAGCCATGGAGGAGACCCTGCGCAAGATCTCCTTCAACCCGCTGGACATGATGGTGGACTCCGGTGCCCGGGGCAACCCCCAGCAGGTGCGCCAGATCGCCGGCATGAAGGGCCTCGTGTCCAACCCCCGGGGCGAGATGATCCCCCGGCCCATCGTGTCGTCGTTCCGTGAGGGCCTTTCGGTGCTCGAGTACTTCATCTCCACTCACGGTGCCCGCAAGGGCTTGGCCGACACCGCCTTGCGTACAGCCGACTCGGGGTACTTGACACGCCGGCTGGTGGACGTGGCCCAAGAGCTCATCGTGAGGGAACAGGACTGCGGCACCTCCCGTGGCATCTGGGTGCGCGACGTCCGCCCCGACGACGAGAAGTCCCGCCACTACCTGGAGACCCGCCTGGACGGCCGGGTACTGGCGAGGGACGTCACGCTGTCGGACGGCTCGGTCGTGCCGGCCGGCACGGCCGTGGGCCCCGACCTGCTGAAGGTGCTGCGGGACGACCCCGCCGTCCAAGAGGTGATGGTCCGCTCCGTGCTCACCTGCGAGTCGAGCCACGGCGTGTGCGCGGCCTGCTACGGGCGGTCCCTGGCAACCGACCAGCCCATTGAGCTGGGCGAGGCGGTCGGGGTGATCGCCGCCCAGTCCATCGGCGAGCCGGGGACCCAGCTGACGATGCGGACGTTCCATACCGGCGGCATAGCCGGTGAGGACATCACCCACGGCCTGCCCCGGGTGGTGGAGCTCTTCGAGGCACGCACTCCCAAGGGGGCCGCGGTGCTGGCCCGGACCTCGGGAGTGGTCCGCCTGACCGAGGAAGACAACAGCCGCCGGATAGCCATCGTCGGCGACGACGGTTCGGAGGACGTCTACACCGTCGGCTTGAGGGCCAAGCTGGCCGAGGGGATAAGGGACGGGGCCGAGGTGGCAGCGGGCGACGCCATCGTCGAAGGCCCTCGCGACCCCAAGGCCCTCCTGGAGATCAGGGGCATCCGCGAGACCCAGCAGTACCTGGTCGAAGAGGTGCAGCAGGTCTACCGTGACCAGGGCGTCTCAATCCACGACAAGCACATCGAGCTGATCGTCCGCCAGATGCTGCGCCGGGTACTGGTAGCCGAGCAGGGTGAGTCCCCCTTCTTGCCCGGTGAGCGGGTGGACGCCCGCTACTTCGCCGAGGTCAACCGCCAACTGGTCCAGCAGGGCCACCAACCGGCGGAGGGCCGCCCGGAACTGATGGGCATCACCAAGGCGTCCTTGGCCACCGACAGCTGGCTGTCGGCTGCCTCGTTCCAGGAGACCACCCGGGTGCTGACCGAAGCGGCCATAGAGGGCCGTTCCGACCAGCTGTACGGCCTCAAGGAGAACATCATCATCGGCAAGCTGATCCCGGCAGGTACGGGCATGCCTCGCTACCGAGAGGTCGTGGTGGACGCGCCCGAGGTGCAGCGGATGACGTTTTGGACCTCCGACGAGGAACCGGGGACCGAAGACCTGGCTGCCTGGCTGGCCAGCATCGGCAGCGGCACAGGCACCGAGGGCGGGGCCACGTTCGACCCCTCTGGTGGCTACCAGGACAGCTATGGCTACGACGCCGGCTACGGCCAGGGCTACGAGGGCGCCGAGGGCTCCAACAACTGACCTCCAGCTCGGGTAGGGCTGCTATGGGCTGCTATTTTCAGCTTCCTCTCAGGCGGCCCTAATGGCTGGTTAAAGCTACCAGTCTTGACTTCTGTCCATCGCCCGAGACAGAGCCCCAGACCAGCCGACAAGTACGACCGAGCCCGGTCTGCTCGCCGGGACCGTGGCTCCTGTGGCCGCCCCGGCGCACCCAGATGGCGAAGAAGCCGGCTTGGGCGGCCCTGGCCTCCTTGACCAGGGGGCGGCCCAGCCAATGCCGGCGGGCAGGGTGCGGCGGCGTCGTCGATGGCGGCAGCTGGCGGCAGGCGGGCTGGTCGTGGCCTTGTTGGCTGGTGGGGGTGCCGCCTACCTGCTCACTCGGTCCTCGGCGGTCTCGTACCGGACGGTGGCAGCGAGCATCGGCGACGTCCGGGAGACGACTTCTTTGACCGGGACCATCGCGCCGGCCACCCAGGCCGATGTCAACTTCGCAGTGGGCGGCACGGTTGGTTCGGTCAAGGTGGCGGCGGGCGAGCAGGTGAAGGCGGGGGCTGTCCTGGCCACCCTCCAGGCAGCGACCTTGGTGAGCGATGTCCAGCAGGCCCAGGCCAACCTCCAACAGGCCGAGGCCAAGCTGGCCACCGACCAGCTGGGCCAGAGCCTGGCCCAGGCCAAGCAGGGCGTGACCAGCGCCGACGAAGCACTCGCCCAGGACAACGCCAATGTTTCCTATACCAAGGGCTCGAACTCAGCCGCGCTGGCCCAAGCTCGACAGGCGCTGGCCCAAGCCGAACAGAAGCTGGCCAACGACACCGCGAGCGGCGAGCAGGCGGTGGCATCGGCCAAGCAGCAGCTGGCCAACGACACCGCGAGCGGCCGACAGGCGCTGGCGCAAGCCCAACAGCAGCTGGCCAACGACACCGCGAGCGGCGAGCAGGCGGTGGCATCGGCCAAGCAGCAGCTGGCCAACGACACCGCGAGCGGCCGACAGGCGCTGGCGCAAGCCCAACAGCAGCTGGCCAACGACACCGCGAACGGCGAGCAGGCGGTGGCATCGGCCAAGCAGCAGCTCGCGGCTGACCGCCAATCGGCTCAGGCATCGGTCGCCTCGGCTACCTCCCAGCTGGCCAGTGACCAGTCCACACTGGCCAGCGACAAAGCCACTTTGGCTACCGACCAGGCCGTGCTGCAGGCCGACCAGCAAAAGGAGGCCGTCGACTGTTCCAGTGGTGGCGCTGGCGGGGGGGCCGTTGCCGCGGCCGCCACCAGCGGCAGTAGCGGCCCGGCCACCAGTAGCTCGGGCTCCAGCAGTACAGGCACCGGTAGCTCGGGCTCCAGCGGTACGGGTGCTTCGGCGTGCTCGGCAGACATGAGCGCGGTGTCGGCGGCCGAGCAGCAAGTGAGCGCGGACGAACAGAAAGTGGCCGCCGACCTCTCGGCAGTGAAAAAAGACGGCCAGGCGGTCACCAGCGCTGAGGACAGCGCCAAGTCCACAGAGCAGCGTGACAGCCAGGCCGTCACCTCAGCCGAGACCTCCCTCAAGGAGGCCCAGCAAAAAGACAGCCAGGCCGTCACCTCAGCCGAGACCTCCCTCAAGGAGGCCCAGCAAAAAGACAGCCAGGCCGTCACCTCAGCCGAGACCTCCCTCAAGGAGGCCCAGCAAAGTGACGAGCAGGCGGTCAGCACGGCCCAGCTCAACGTCGCATCGACCGAGCAGAAAGACGCCCAGTCCCTCCAGCAGGCCCAAGCCCAGGTTTCCACGGCCCAGATCCAGCTTTCGCAGGCGCAGGCCAGCGTTGTCGCCGACCAGTTGGCCCAGCCTTCCCAGGTGGCAGCCGACCGGGCGGCGGTGGCGGCCGACGAGGTGGCCCTGTCCCAAGCGCGCCAAGACCTGGCCGACGCCGTGCTCCGGGCACCAGTGGCGGGTACGGTCGTCTCGGTCGACCTCACCCCAGGGCAAGTGGTCACGGCCAGCACTACCACGGTCAGCGCAGACCCGACCGGGGCCTCCAGCTCGAGCAGTTCAAGCGCCGGCGGCTCCGGTGCTGGCAGCTCCGCCAGGGGCAGCTCCGGCACGGGCAGCTCCGGCACGGGCAGCTCCGGCACGGGCAGCTCCGGCACGGGCAGCTCCGGCACGGGCAGCTCCGGCACGGGCAGCTCCGGCACGGGTTCGTCTTCTGCTGAGGTGGTGATCGACTCCACCGGCACGTTCTCGGTGGCCGCCGAGGCCACCACGGCCCAGGTCGGCCAGATCCAGGCCGGCGAGCAGGCGCTGGTCAACCCGACCGGCACGAGCACGACCGCCTTCGGCGTGGTGACCAGCATCGGCCTGGTGGGGACGACCAGCAGCGGTGTCACCAGCTACCCGGTGACGATCTTGGTCACCGGCCACCCTCAGGGCCTCTATGCGGGAGCCTCGGCGGACGTGGAAGTGGTCACCCGCCAGGCCACCAACGTGCTGGTCGTGCCCACTACGGCGGTCCACGTACTGGCCGCTTACTCGTTCGTCTACGTGCTCAAGGGCGGCAAGGAGGTGGCCCAGAGGGTCACTCTGGGGGCCACCAGCGCGTCCTACGACCAGGTCACCTCCGGGCTCAAGGCCGGCCAGGAGGTGGTCATCGCCTCGTTGTCGTCGAGGGTGCCCACCAGCACCGGCGGTGCCGCTGGTTCGCCTTTTGGCGGAGGAGGCGGGTTCGCCCGCTTCCGGGGAGGGGGCGGGGCCGTCTTCTTCGGCGGAGGCTTGGGCGGGTGACCGGGCCGGCCACCCGGCCTGTCCTGGGTGCCCAGCTGCCCCTCGTGCAGCTGGTCGACGTCTGGAAGACCTACACGGCCGGCGAAGTGCCTGTCCACGCCCTGCGGGGGGTGTCGGTATCGATCTTCCCTGGGGAGTACATCTCGATCGTCGGCCCCTCGGGGTCGGGCAAGTCGACCTTCATGCACATCTTGGGGTGCTTGGACGTGCCCACTTCGGGGCGGTACTACCTGGGGGGTACCGATGTCAGCCACCTGGACGAAGACCGCCTGGCCGAGATCCGCAACCACCGCATCGGCTTTGTGTTCCAGCAGTTCCACCTGCTCCCCAGGCTCAACGCCTGGCGCAACGTCGAGCTGCCCCTGATCTACGCCGCGGTGGACCGCCGTGCCCGCCGGGCCCGGGCACTGGCTGCCCTGGAGGAGGTGGGCCTGGCCAACCGGGCCAACCACTTCCCCAACCAGCTCTCTGGTGGCCAGCAACAAAGGGTGGCCGTGGCCCGGGCGTTGGTGACCGAGCCGGACCTGCTGCTGGCGGACGAGCCGACAGGCAACCTTGACTCCCGCTCCAGCGCGGACGTGCTGGCCATGCTGGCCGAGCTGCACCGCTCGGGGCGCACGATCGTGCTCATCACCCACGAGAACGATGTCGCGGCGGCCGCCGAGCGGACCATGCGTTTCCGTGACGGCCGTTTCGTTGGCGACCAGGAGAGCGCGGCGTGAGCTGGCTGGACACGGTCCGTTCCGGGTTGGAGGCCATAGCCAGCCACCGGCTGCGGTCCTCGCTCACCGTCCTGGGCATCCTCATAGGTATTGCGGCAGTGATCCTCACCGTGGGCCTGGGCGAGGGCGCCACCGCCTCGGTCAACTCCGCCATCAGCGCCCTGGGCACCAACCTGTTGATAGTCCAGCCTGGCAGCTCGAGCACGGGCCTGGTGAGGGGCGGTTTTGGCAGCCTCTCGTCGCTCACCTACCAAGATGCCCAGGCGCTGGCCAACAAGGTGGACTGCCCTGACATCGCCGCGGTCGCCCCCCAGGTGAGCACCGTGGGCACCTTGGTGGCCGGCAACCAGAACTGGACCACGAGCGTGTACGGCTCCACGCCGTCTTGGCTGTCGGTCCGGGGCCGCTCGGTCCAGGTGGGCACGTTCTTCACCCAGGCCGACCTCGCCCACGATGCCAACGTCGTGGTGCTCGGCCAGACCACGGCCCAAGAGCTGGGCCTTTTCTCCCCGATAGGCCAGACGGTGGACATCGGCAACATCCCCTTTTCGGTCATCGGGGTGCTGTCCAGCGCCGGGAGCTCGTCGTCCACCAACGAGGACGACATGGCGGTCGTGCCCATCACCACGGCTCAGGACGAGCTGTTGGGCTCTTCGTCGGTCAACACCATCTACCTGGAGGCGGCCAGCCGCTCCACCATGGGCGCGGCCTATGAGGAGGCCACCGACGAGCTGCTGGCGCTGCACGGGATAACCAACCCCGTGGACGCCGACTTCAACATAACCACCCAGTCTTCGCTGCTGCAGACGGCCACGTCGGTGGACCACACCCTCACCGTCTTGCTGGCGGGGATCGCGGCGATATCGCTCCTCGTGGGGGGCATAGGGGTCATGAACATAATGCTGGTCTCGGTCACCGAACGGGTGAGGGAGATCGGGCTGCGAAAGGCCCTCGGGGCGACGCCGCGGGTCATCCGGCGCCAGTTCCTGGTGGAAGCCTCGGCGCTCGGCCTGGCCGGGGGCCTGGCCGGCGCCGCCTTGGGCATAGCCGGCACCTTCGTGCTGCCGCACTTCATTTCCAACCATATTTCGCTGTCGGGGAGCGCGACCGCGGGGGCAGTAGTGGTGGCAGTGGCCATCGGCGTCGTGTTCGGCGTGTACCCAGCATCTCGTGCCGCCCGGCTGGCACCGATCGAAGCGTTGCGAAGCGAGTGAAATGCCGAGCGAGCGAAATCGTACCTGGAGCGAAAAAGGAGGCACCTTGTCCGGCCTGCAGGGGCCAGTTACGACGAAAGGGCAGAGAGGCAGTGCCGTGGGCAACCGGCAGGCAGACGTGAGGACCGGCCGGGAGGCAAATGCGGGCACAGGGCCGGGGCTGTCACCCCGGGCCGGTTGCCGGCCGGCCCGTGGCCTGGTGGCTGTGGCGGCTGTTGCCGTGACTTCGTTGGTGCTGGCAGCCTGCGGTGGCGGGGGGGCGAGCGCCACCAAGGGCGCGACCACCAAGAGGGCCACGACCACGACGGCGGCAGCCACGGGCGCAGCCCGGCGCGGGGCGGCCCGGCCCAGCGCCGCCGGGCCTGGTGGCACCAGCCCCGGGGCTCCCGGCCGCGCCTTCGGGCCGGCCGCGTCCGGCACCATCGCGAGCATTTCGGGCAGCACCCTCGAGGTGCAGGACCCCCAGGCACAGATCCAGACCACGGTCGAGATCACCCCCAAGACCGTGATCACCCAGACCCTGCCCAGCACGCTGCACGCGGTGGCTGCCGGGGTGTGCATCTCGGCCGTCGGCACCAAGGCCGCGGGCGGCGCCGTGGCCGCCAGTTCGGTGACCATCTTCGGGCCGAGCAGCGGCGGCTGCAGCTTGCGGGGTGCGTTCGGTCGGGGAGGGCCGCCTGGGGGCTTCACCCGGGGAGCGGCCGCTGCCCGCTCCGGCGCCGGCCGGCCTCGCACGACGTTCACCCGGCCGGCCAACTTCGCCTCCGCCACGGGCAAGGTCATGTCGGTCGCCGGCACGAAGATAACCGTGCTGGCTGAGCGGGTCTCGTTCTCCGCCAGCACCACCTCCACCACCACCGCGACCGAGACCGTCGAGGTGGGCCCGTCTACCCGGTACTCGCGCTTTGAGGCGGCCTCGGTCGGCTCGCTGAAGGTGGGGGAGTGCGCCGTCGCCCTGGGCACCACCAACGATATCGGTGCCGTGACCGCCCGTAGCCTGTCGGTGAGCCAGCCCACCTCTCAGGGCTGCACCCAAGGGCCAGCCGGGGGCTTCTTCTTCGGCCGGTCCTTTGGCCAGGGGGCTGGTGGAGGGACGGCTGGGCCCGGCGGGGCCGGTGCCGGCGCCAACGGTGCCCCGTCGGTGACCGCCGGGGGTGGAGCGTGACCACCGGCTCGGCGCGCCGGGGCTGGCCCTGGGCCAGGGCCTGGCCTCTGGGCTTGGCCGGCCTGGCCGTGGCTGTTGGCGGTGGGGGCCTGGCCCTCGGTGCAGCACCGGCCTCGGCTGCCTCGTCGCCGGCCTGCGGCGGGACAGCCAGCTCCTACACGATCGCCGCAGTAGCGGGGACGCCCCAGTCGGCCAAGGTGGGCCAGGCTTTTGCGACTGACCTCGTTGTCCAGGTGCTCGAGGGCACCCCGACGGGCAGCTGCCCGGCCGCAGGGGTGGAGGTCACCTTCAGCACGCCCAGCTCGGGGCCAAGTGCCAGCTTCAACGGCGGTGCCCTGTCGGTGAGCGTGGAGACCGGCCAAGACGGCGAAGCCACCGCCCCCACTCTGTACGCCAATGGCCTGGTCGGCTCCTACACGGTGACCGCCTCGGCGTCGGTCACCTCGGCCGTGGCTAGCTTCTCTCTCGCCAACACGACAGTGGGGGCCCCGGCGCTCGTGCAAGCCACCTCCGGCGAGGGCCAGTCGGCCACCGTCGGTACCAGCTTTGCCAACCCCCTGGTCGTGACCGTGACCGACGCCTACGGAGGCCCGGTGGCAGGAGCGGAGGTGAGCTTCGTGGTCGTGGCCTCGCAGGGGGCAGGGGCCAGCTTCGCCGGGGGTGGCCAGAGCGCCCAGGTAGCCACCAACGCGGAGGGCGAGGCTACCTCCCCCCTCGTCACCGCTGGGGCCACGGCGGGGAGCTTCACCGTCCAAGCCAGCGTGCCCGGCGTTGCCCCCGCCAGCTTCGAGCTCACCAACTTGGCCTCTGCCCCCTACTCCATCTCCGCCGGCCCCGGCTCGGGCCAGCAGGCCCCCCTTGGCACCGACTTCGCTGTCCCCTTGGCCGTGACCGTGGCCGACGCCAACGGCAACCCCGTTGCGGGGGCGGCCGTGACCTTCACCGCACCGGCTTCAGGCCCCAGCGGTGTCTTCGCCAACGGTGGCCACCAGGTCACGGTCGCGGCCAACGCTTCTGGGGTGGCAACCGCCCCCGCCTTGTCCGCCGCTACTGCTCCCGGCGGTTACGTGGTGGTCGCCCGGGTAGCGGGCCTGGCCGAGGTTGCCAGCTTTGCCTTGGTCAACACGGCCCGTACCACGGCCTCCGCCCCCGGCCCACCCGGCAGCTACTGGGCCGCCACCAGCGGGGGCAAGGTGCTTGCCTCCGGGGCGGCGGCCTCCTTGGGCTGGCCGCGCCAGCCCGCCGGGCCGGTGGTGGCCATGGCTGCCCTACCCGGTGGGCGGGGCTACTGGCTGGCCAGCGCCGCGGGGCACGTCTATGCCTACGGGCAGGCCGCCTACCTGGGCGCCCCGGCCCTCCGCAGGGGCCAGGGCCAGGTGGTGGCCATGGCCGCCACGCCCGACGGCCGGGGCTACTGGCTGGCCACTTCGGCGGGGGCGGTCTACGCCTTCGGGGACGCCCGCTCCTACGGGTCACCCCTGGGCCAGGGGCTGCGCCTGGCATCCCCCGTGGTCGGCCTGGCCCCCACCCCTGACGGCCGGGGCTACTGGCTGGCCGCCCGGGACGGGGGGACCTTCGCCTACGGCGACGCCCGCTACCTGGGCTCGGCGGCCGGCCTGGCCCGCCGCTCGCCGTTGGTGGCCATCGCGCCGGCTGCCCAGGGCCTGGGCTACTGGCTCCTCAGCGCCAACGGCGGGGTCTTCGCCTACGGGTCGGCCACGTTCTACGGCTCGGCCGTCGGCTTGCTCGGCGGCCCGGCCAGGGCCCTGGTGCCCACCCCTGGAGGAGCCGGCTACTGGGTGATGAGCGGGGCCGGGACGGTGGCCGGCTTCGGCGATGCCGGTGCCCAGGGCTCAGTCGCGCCCCCCAAGGGCTCGTCGGTGGTGGCGGGAGCGGCAGCGTGAAAGCCTGAGCCTGGGGCGGTTGCCCGGGGCGCGCTGTCCGTCGGTGCGCCCCGCTATTATTCGATCCGCCTGGCCTGCAACTGGGCGGTGATGGCCAGTTCGGCCGCTTTGAAGGCGTGTTCCTGGGGCATGGAGCGCTCGGTGCGCTCGAGGCAGTCCAGGACCAGCTGGCCGAAGAACGGGTAGCCCACCAGGCCCCGAGCAGCCAGGTGGTGCTCACCGTGGTGGTCCACCCAATAGACGTGGCCGCCTTCGGGGTCGCGGGCCACGTCCAGGTACTTGCGCAGCTCGATGTAGCCGTCGGTGCCCAAGATGAGCGTCCGGCCGTCGCCCCAGGCCGACAGCCCGTCGGGGGTGAACCAGTCCACCCGGAAGTAGCCGGTGGCGCCGTTGGCCCCGGCCAGGAGGCAGTCGCCGAAGTCGTCGAGGCCGGGGTACTGCTTGTGGGCGTAGTTGGCCACCTGGCTGGAGAGCACCTCTGCGTCCTGGTTGGAGGTGAAGTACAAGAACTGCTCCACCTGGTGGCACCCGATGTCGCACAGGATCCCCCCGTAGCGGTCCCGGTCGAAGAACCAGGCCGGGCGCGACCCGAGGCTGGCCCGGTGGGGCCCGGTGCCCAGCACCTGCAGGACCCGGCCGACGGCCCCGCCTTGGACCATCTCCCCGGCCAGCACGGCCGCCTCCACGTGCAGGCGCTCGCTGTAGTAGACGGCGTACTTCCTCCCCGTCTGGGCCACCGCGGCCCGGGCCATGGCCAGCTGGCTCAGCGTGGTGAGCGGCGGCTTGTCGGTGAAGTAGTCTTTGCCCGCCCCCATGACCCGGGCCCCGAACGCGGCCCGCTCGGAGGGGACCTTGGCCGCGGCCACCAGGGGTACGGCCGGGTCTTCGAGCACCTCGGCCTCGTCCCGGGCCGGCCGGGCGGACGGGAAGCGCTCCAGGAACCGGGCCAGCTTGGCCGGGTCCTTGTCGTAGGCCCACTTGAGCTCGGCGCCCGCCTCGGTGAGCCCATTGCACATCCCGTAGATGTGGTCGTGGTCGAGGCCCACCGCGGCAAAGGCGAACTCCCCGGGGCCCACCACCGGGCGGGCCGGGCCAGTCGGCGCGTAGTGCATGTCGGGAGCCGATCGTAACGCCGGGGCGCCAGGCGGCGTGACCCCGGGGCCCGAGGGCGTGCTAACATGTCCGCCTGTCCCCCGGGGCCGTGCCGGTGGTGCGCGCGCCCATTATGGGGGACGGAGCGAGAGCCTCCTGACGACGAAAGCCTTCTGACGAGAGGTCCAGTGCCCACCATCGCGCAGTTGGTCCGCAAGGGCCGGGAACAAAAGACCGTGAAGACCAAGACGCCGGCCCTGCGGGGTGCGCCCCAACGGCGGGGGGTGTGCACGCGCGTCTACACCAACACCCCCAAGAAGCCCAACTCGGCGTTGCGCAAGGTGGCCCGGGTCCGGCTGTCGAGCGGGGTAGAGATCACCGCCTACATCCCCGGTGTGGGCCACAACCTCCAGGAGCACTCGATCGTGCTGGTCCGGGGCGGACGGGTGCGGGACCTGCCCGGGGTGCGCTACAAGGTCATCAGGGGCACGCTCGACACGGCGGGGGTCAAGGACCGCAAGCAGGCTCGTAGCCGCTACGGGGCCAAGAAGGCCTAGGAGGCAAGAGGTATGCCACGCAAAGGGGCCGCGCCCCGCCGGGAGCTGCCGCCCGACCCGGTCTACCACTCGGTGCTGGTCACCCAGCTGGTCAACAAGGTGCTGTCCCGGGGCAAGCGCAGCCTGGCCGAGCGCATCGTCTACGAAGCGCTGAGCACGGTGAAGGAACGCACCGGCACCGAGCCCCTCGCCACCTTGAAGCGGGCGGTAGACAACACCCGGCCCCAGCTCGAGGTGAAAAGCCGCCGGGTGGGCGGCGCCACCTACCAGGTGCCGGTCGACGTGCGCCCCAAGCGGGCCACGACGCTGTCGGTGCGGTGGCTGGTGGGCTTTGCCCGCCAGCGGCGGGAAAAGACGATGGCCGCCCGGCTGGCGAGCGAGCTGCTCGATGCGGCCAACGGCGTCGGGGCGGCGGTGAAGCGCCGGGAGGACATGCACAAGATGGCTGAGGCCAACCGGGCCTTCTCCCACTACCGGTGGTAGCTGCCGGCGCCACCTGCTAGCAGCCGAAGCTCCCGCCGGCTGCGGCCTGGCATCCCCCACAATGGACGGGGGCCAGGTGACCGGGCTGGGCCACTGGGGCTGGGGCGAGCCTGGCACCGAAGCGAGCACTGGGGCCAGGCACCGAGGCTAGGCACCGAGACTAGGCACCGAGACGAGGCACAGGCGCACAAGGGCGCGAAGGCACTGAGGACCCACGAGAGGCAAGACAATGGCTGACGTTGCCAGCAAGCGAGAGTTCCCACTGGCCAGGACCCGCAACATCGGGATCATGGCCCACATCGACGCGGGCAAGACCACGACGACCGAGCGCATCTTGTACTACACCGGCGTCAACTACAAGATGGGCGAGGTCCACGAGGGCAACGCCACCATGGACTGGATGCCCCAGGAGCAGGAACGGGGCATCACCATCACTTCCGCCGCCACCACCTGCCACTGGGCCGACCACCGGGTGAACATCATCGACACGCCTGGCCACGTCGACTTCACCGTCGAGGTCGAGCGCAGCCTGCGGGTCCTCGACGGGGCCATAGCCATCTTCGACGCAGTGGCCGGGGTCGAGCCCCAAACCGAGACCGTGTGGCGCCAGGCCGACAAGTACCACGTCCCGCGCATCTGCTTCGTCAACAAGATGGACCGCATCGGTGCCAACTTCTCCCGTTCGGTGGGCATGATCGAGGACCGCCTGGGAGCCACGGTGGCCGTCGTCCAGTTGCCCATCGGCGCGGAGAGCAGCTTCGCCGGTGTCGTCGACTTGCTGAGGATGAAGGCCTTGGTCTGGGACGAGAGCTCGCCCCGAGGAGAGTCTTGGAGCGAGGTCGAGATCCCAGCGGACATGGCCGAGGAGGCCGCCCGTGCCCGCAGCCGCCTGGTCGACACCCTTTCCACCTTCGACGACTCCATCACCGAGAAGTTCCTGGCCGACCAGGAGCTGACTGCGGACGACCTGCGGTCGGCCCTGAGGCGGGCCACCATTGCCGGCCACGCCGTGCCCGTGCTGTGCGGCGCTGCCTTCAAGAACAAGGGCGTCCAGCCGCTGCTCGACGCGGTGGTTGACTACCTGCCCAGCCCGCTCGACGTCCCGCCGACCAAGGGCAAGGGCCCCAAGGGGGGCGACGAGGTCGAACGGCGGGCCGACGACAAGGAGCCGTTCTCGGCCCTGGCCTTCAAGATCATGGCCGACCAGCACCTGGGCAAGCTGACCTTCGCCCGGGTCTACTCGGGCATGGTCAGCCAGGGCGACACGGTGCTCAACTCGACCAAGGACCGCAAGGAGCGCATCGGGCGGATCCTGCAGATGCATGCCAACCACCGGGAGCCTCGCAACGTCGCCTATGCCGGCGACATCATCGCCCTGGTGGGGATGCGGGACACGACCACGGGTGACACCCTGTGCGACCCGAGCGCTCCCATCGTCTTGGAGTCGCTCGACTTCCCCGAGCCGGTCATCCACGTGGCGGTCGAGCCCAAGACCAAGGCCGACCAGGACAAGCTGTCGCGTGCCCTGCAGGCACTGGCTGAGGAGGACCCCACCTTCCAGGTGCACTCGGACGAGGAGACAGGCCAGACGGTGATCGGCGGCATGGGCGAGCTCCACCTGGAAGTGCTGGTCGACCGGATGCTGCGGGAGTTCCGGGTCGACGCCCACGTAGGGAAGCCCCAGGTGGCCTACCGGGAGACCATCCGCAACGCGGTCGAAAGGGTCGAGCACCGCTACGTCCGCCAGACCGGTGGGCGTGGCCAGTACGGCCACGTCGTGCTCAACCTGGAACCAACCGGCCCCGGGGGCGGCTACGAGTTCGTGGACAAGATAACCGGCGGGGCGATCCCCAAGGAGTACATACCTGCGGTCGACACGGGCATCCAAGATGCCATGCAGTCCGGGGTGCTGGCCGGGTTCCCGGTGGTCGACCTGCGGGCGACGCTGGTGGACGGCTCGTTCCACGAAGTCGACAGTTCCGAGATGGCCTTCAAGATCGCGGCCTCGATGTGCTTCAAGGAAGCCTGCCGCCGGGCCTCCCCGGTCCTCCTGGAGCCGATAATGGCCGTCGAGGTGGTCACTCCCGAGGAGTACCTGGGCGACGTGATGGGGGACTTGTCGTCACGGCGCGGCCGGGTCGAGGGGATGGACCAGAGGGCCAACAACCAGGTGGTCCGGGCCGAGGTGCCGCTAGCCGAGATGTTCGGCTACGCGACGGACCTGCGCAGCCGCACCCAGGGCCGCGCCACCTACACGATGCAGTTCCGCAGCTACCAGGAGGTTCCTGACCAGGTAGCGAGGGAGATAGTGGCGAGGGTGCGGGGTGAGTGAGGCCCGGCCGGCCGCCGGTGCCGGCCCCGGGGCTGCCCCGCCCAGGGCCCGGGCACACCTTTGGGGGCACGCCGGTGCCGGCCTGCCCCGCCACCTGCTAGGGTACTAGACCGCCTCCGCCGGAGGCCCGATCTGCACAGGGAGCACTTTCATGGCCAAGCAAAAGTTCGAGCGCACCAAGCCCCACCTCAACGTAGGGACGATGGGGCACATCGACCACGGCAAGACCACCCTCACCGCCGCCATAACCAAGATCCTGGCGGCGCGGGACCCCCAGCACAACGCCTACGTGGCCTTTGAGCAGATCGACAAGGCCCCGGAGGAAAAACAGCGGGGCATCACCATCAACATCGCCCACGTCGAGTACCAGACGGCCAACCGCCACTACGCCCACGTCGACATGCCGGGCCACGCCGACTACATCAAGAACATGATCACCGGCGCCGCCCAGGTCGATGGGGCCATCTTGGTGGTGTCCGCGCCCGACGGCCCCATGCCCCAGACCCGGGAGCACGTGCTGCTGGCCCGCCAGGTGAACGTGCCTTCCATCGTGGTCGCCCTCAACAAGGTCGACATGGTCGACGACGAGGAGCTGCTCGACCTGGTCGAGCTGGAGGTGCGGGACCTGCTCAACACCTACGAGTTCCCCGGCGACGACACCCCCATCGTGCGGGTGTCGGCGCTGAAGGCCCTCGAAGGCGACCCCGTGGCCGAGGAGCAGGTGCTGAAGCTGATGGAGGCCGTGGACACCTTCATCCCCGAGCCCGTGCGCGAGATCGACAAGCCCTTCCAGATGCCCGTCGAGGACGTGTTCACCATCTCCGGGCGGGGCACGGTGGCGACGGGCAAGGTCGAGCGGGGCGTCATCAAGGTCAACGACCCGGTGGAGATCGTCGGCCTGCGCCCGACGGCGAGGACGGTCTGCACCGGCGTTGAGATGTTCCACAAGATCTTGGACCAGGGCCAGGCTGGCGACAACATCGGCGTGCTGCTGCGGGGCACCAAGAAAGAAGAGGTCGAGCGTGGCCAGGTGCTGTGCAAGCCGGGCTCGATCACCCCGCACACCAACTTCGAGGCGAACGTCTATGTGCTGAAGAAGGAAGAAGGTGGGCGGCACAAGCCGTTCTTCACCAACTACCGCCCGCAGTTCTACTTCCGCACGACGGACGTGACCGGTACCATCACCCTGCCTGAGGGCACGGAGATGGTCATGCCCGGCGACAACGTGGTCATGACCGTCGAGCTGGGCAAGCCCATCGCCATGGAAGAGGGCCTGCGCTTTGCCATCCGGGAGGGCGGCCGGACGGTAGGGGCCGGGCGCGTCACGAAGATCCTCAAGTAGTAGTGGCTAGATCTCATGGTTGACGGCACCCGGCAACGGATACGCATACGCCTCAAGGCTTACGACCATGAGGTCATAGACCAGTCAACGAAAAAGATCGTGGAGACCGTGCTGCGCACCCAGGCAAAGGTGCGCGGCCCGGTCCCCCTGCCCACCGAGATCCGGCGCTTCACTGTGATCCGCAGCCCCCACAAGTACAAAGACAGCCGGGAGCATTTCGAGATGCGGGTGCACAAGCGCCTGCTCGACATCGTCGAGCACACCTCCAAGACGGTTGACTCGCTCCAGCGCATCGAGCTGCCGGCGGGTGTCGACATCGAGATCAAGATCCAAAGCGCCTGAAGCAGCCTGGGCGCTGGGGAGCGGGCCGGTGGCGGGCGGCCGGGACCGGGCGCGGGTGAACCGCCCGAGTGCCGCCCTTGGGCGGCGAGGTGCCTGCGGGCCGTACAATGAGCCAGGTATGGCTTCTTACCGGATCCGGACCTTTGGCGACCCGGTCCTGAAACGCCGTGCCGAAGAGGTCACGGAGATAAACGGCCGGGTGGCCCGCCTGGCCGAGGACATGTACGCCACCATGAAAGAGGCCCGAGGCCTGGGCTTGGCCGCTCCCCAGGTGGGGGTGGGGCGCCGGCTGTTCGTCTACGAGCTGGACGACGGCGGCCCCCGCACCATCGTCAACCCGGTCATCGACGAGGCCCAGGGAGAGTGGGAGTTCGAAGAGGGCTGCCTGTCTGTCCCCGGCCTGTACTTCCGCATCACCCGGCCCAAGCAGGTCCACATCAAGGGCTACGACCTGGACGGCCGTGAGGTGTCGATCGAGGCCGACGAGCTGGAGGCCAGGCTGTTCCAGCACGAGCTGGACCACCTGGACGGGCGCCTGCTGCTGGAGCTGCTGGACGACGACCAGCGCAAGGCGGCCATGCGGGAGCTGAGGAGGCGGGCGGAAGGCACGGCGGGCCCAGGGGCCCTGTGACCGCGCCGCGGGCCGAGGCCCAGGTGGCGGCCTGGCCGTGAAGCTCGCGTTCTTGGGCACCCCCGAGGTGGCGGCCTCGGCCTTGCGGGCGTTGCACCAGGCCGGTCACGACGTCCGCATGGTCGTCACCCGGGCCGACGCCCGCCGGGGCCGAGGTGGGCGGCTGGGGCCCAGCCCGGTCAAAGTGGCCGCAGCCGAGCTGGGCCTGCCGGTCGCCTACGAACCGGCCGCCGCAGTCGGCTCGGGGGCCGAACTGGGGGTGGTGGTGGCCTACGGCCGCCTGGTCAAGCCCGAGGTGCTGGCCGCCTTGCCCATGGTCAACCTGCACTTGTCGTTGCTGCCCCGCTGGCGGGGAGCGGCACCGGTCGAGCGGGCCGTGCTGGCCGGGGACACCGAGACGGGAGTAAGCCTCATGGCCCTCGACGAGGGGTTGGACACCGGGCCGCTCTACGCCCAGGTGGCAACCGCCATAGGCCCCGAGGAGACAGCCGACGAACTGCGCCAGCGGTTGGGCCGCCTGGGCACCGACCTCCTGTTGGAGCGGCTGGGAAGGGGCCTGGGCGACCCCCTGCCCCAGTCCGGCCCGCCGAGCTACGCCGACAAGCTGAGGCCCGAGGAGCTGCGGCTGGACTTTTCCCAACCGGCCGTGCAGTGCCACCGGGTAGTGCGCGTGGGGCGGGCATGGACCACCTGGAGAGGCCGGCGGCTACTGGTCCACCGGGCGCGGGTGGCGGGTGCCGAGGCGGGCCTTGCCCCCGGGGAGCTGCGGGGGACGCTGGTCGGGACCGCCCAGGGAGCCTTGGAGCTGGTCGTGGTCCAGCCCGAAGGCAAGCCGGCTATGGGCGCCGCCGACTGGGCCCGGGGCGCCCGGCCGAGCCCGGGCGAGCGCCTGGGCAGGTGAAGGCCATGGCAGCGAGGCAGGCCACGGCGCGACAGGCGACCGGGGGCCCGGCCACGGCACGGCCGTCCAGGGTTGCGCCAGCCCCGGCGCCGCCGGCTGCGGTGCCGGCCACGGCGCGGGGCTTGGCGGTCGCCGCCCTGGTGGCCGTGGAAAGAGGCGCCCGGGCCAACGAGGAGCTGGCCCGGCTCCTGGCCGCCAGCGAGCTGGACGAACGAGACCGCGCCTTTGCCACCGAGGTCGTCTACGGCACGTTGCGGATGCGAAGGGCTTGCGACTGGTTGGTGGCGCACTTTGCCCGGGGCAGGACCGGTGCCCAGCTGCGGGCTGTGCTGCGGGCCGGTGCCTACCAGCTGGCCTTCATGCGGGTGCCGGCTCACGCGGCCGTGTCGGCCACGGTGGCCGAGGCCCCAGCCGGGGGCAAAGGCTTGGCCAATGCCGTGCTGCGCCGGGTGGCCCGCCTGGTGGAGGGCCAGGCGGTCCAGTGGCCGGACCTCGCCACCCGGCTCAGCTACCCCGACTGGGTGGTGGGGCAGCTGAGCCGCGACCTCGGCCCCGGGCCGGCCCTACAGGCGCTGGAACAGATGGACCAGGCCGCGGTCGTCAGCCGGCGCCCCGACGGCTATGCCCAGGGGCCAGCCAGCCAGGCTGTGGCCGAGCACTTGGGCAGGCTCATAGGTGGTGGCCCGAGCCGGGCACGGGTGGCCGACCTGTGCGCTGCCCCCGGGGGCAAGGCCACCGCGTTGGCTCGCCACGCCCGGCTAGTGGTCGCGGTGGACCTGGCCCCGGCCCGGTCGGCGCTGATGGCGGCCAATGCCCGAAGGCTCGGGCTGGCCAACGTGGCCGTGGTGGTGGCCGACGGGGCCCAGCCGCCTCTGCGGGAGGGGAGCTTCGACCTCGTGCTGGTCGACGCGCCCTGCAGCGGCCTGGGCGCCTTGTGCCGGCGGCCGGACGCCCGCTGGCGGGCCAAGCCCGAGGACATCCCCCGCTTGGCCAGGCTCCAGCGCCGCTTGCTCCTGGCGGCCGCGCCCCTGGTCCGTCCGGGTGGGTGGCTGGCTTACAGCGTGTGCACCCTGACCCGGGCCGAGACGGCCGATGCGGACGCCTGGCTGGCCGAGGCCCTGGCCGGGTGGGAGGCGGCCAGCCCTCCCGGTCCCCCCTGGGCCCCCTGGGGGCGAGGAGCGCTGGTGCTGCCCCAGGCCGGGGGCGGCGACGGGATGTACCTACTGGTGCTGCGCCGGCCGGTCAAGCGCTAGGTTCGACCCGGATGGCAGACGACCAGGGCACCGACCAGCCCAAGCCCGGCTCCTCGCCGGCTGGCCAGGGGCTGCTGCCCACCGGCCCGGCCCCGCCCGCTGCCCCGGCCGCTGCCCCTGCCCAACCTCTCCCCCGGCCCGTCCCGGACCGGCCCTGGGAGGTGCTCCGGGTCGCCCCGTCGATCCTGTCGGCTGACTTTGCCCGGTTGGGTGAGGAGATATCGGCGGTGGCCCCCGAGGCCGACGTGCTCCACGTGGACGTGATGGACGGCCACTTCGTCCCCAACTTGACCATCGGCCCCCCGGTGGTGCGCTGGATCCGCCGGCACACCGGCTTGTACCTCGACTGCCACCTCATGATGGACAACCCGGGCAGCTACCTGCGGGCGTTCAGGGACGCGGGGGCCGATGGCTGTACGGTGCACGTGGAGGTCGGGGGGACGGCCGAACTGGTCCGCCAGATGCGGGACCTGGGGCTGGACGTGGGCTTGGCCCTGAACCCGGGCACGCCGTTCGAGCAGTGCCGGCCCTGGCTGGCCTCGGTCGACTTGTTGCTGGTCATGACCGTCCACCCGGGCTTTGGGGGCCAGAGCTTCATGGCCGAGGTGCTCCCCAAGGTGGCGGCTGCCCGCCGTGCCATCGACGAGGCGGGCTTGCCGGTGGTGCTCGAGGTGGACGGGGGCATCGACGCCGGCACCGCGCCGGCTGTCACCCGAGCGGGGGCGCGGCTGCTCGTTGCCGGCAGTGCCATCTTCGGCCACGAGGACCGGGTGGGCGCGGCGCGCCGGATCCGGGAAGCTGCCCAGGCGGTACTTTTGCCATGACCCACCAGGCCAAGGTGCTGACCGTGTCGGACTCGGTGGTGCGGGGCGAGCGGGAGGACCAGGCCGGCCCGGCCGTGGTCAAGGCGCTGACCGAGGCTGGGTTCGAGGTCGTGGAGGTGGGCCAGGCCCCCGACGGGGTCGCCTCGGTGGCGGGCGACCTGGCCCGCATGGCCGGGGCGTTCACCGGCCTCATCGTGACCACTGGCGGCACCGGCTTCGGGCCCCGCGACCTCACCCCGGAGGGCACCGCCGAGGTGGTGGAGCGCCTGGCGCCCGGCCTGGCCGAGGCCATGCGCCGGTCGGGCCCTCTGGCACCACTGTCACGTGGCATCGCCGGGGTGCGGGGTAGCGCCCTCGTGCTCAACCTCCCTGGGTCCCCGAAGGGGGCGTTGGAGTGCCTGGCTGCGGTGGTCGACCTGCTGCCCCACGCCCTCGAGCTGCTGGAAGGCCACCAGCCGCACTAGCACCAGGCCCGCCCGCCGGCGCCTCGGGGACCAGGCTGGGGTGCCCGAGCGTGTAGGGTCAGTGCCCATGCTGCGCTTAGTGCTGCCCAAGGGCTCGCTGGAGCGGGCCACCATCGAACTTTTCGAAGCGGCGGACCTGGCTGTCTCGCGCAGTTCCGAGGTCGACTACCGCGCCACGGTGAACGACCACCGCATCTCCGAGGTGCGGATCCTGCGCCCCCAAGAGATCCCCCGCTACGTCGCCAGCGGGCTTTTCGACTTGGGCATCACCGGGCGGGACTGGATCGAAGAGACAGGGGCCGAGGTGGTCTCGTTGGGCCAGCTCCACTACTCCAAGGCCACAGCTCGGCCCATCCGCATCGTGCTGGCCGTGGCCGAGAGCTCGCCCTGGTCCTCGGCCAAGGACCTGCCGGCCGGGGCCCGGGTGTCGACCGAGTACCCGGCGCTGACCCAGCGCTACTTTGCCGAGCAGGGGGTGGAGGCCGAGGTGGTGCTCTCCTACGGGGCCACCGAGGCCAAGGTGCCCGAGATAGCCGATGCGGTGGTGGAGCTGACCGAGACCGGCCGGGCCCTCAAGGCGGCCGGGTTGCGGGTCATCGAGACCATCCTCGTCTCCTACACCGAACTGGTGGCCTGCCCTGCTTCTTACGCCGACCCCGAGCTGCGCCGGGCCATGGAGCACATCAGCACCCTGCTGCAGGGCGCCCTCATGGCCCGGGGCCGGGTGCTCGTGAAGCTGAACGTGGCCGCCCCCGACCTCGACAAGGTGATCTCCCTGCTGCCGGCTATGCGCAGCCCTACCGTCTCGGAGCTGTTCGGGGGTGGCAGCTACGCGGTGGAGACGGTGGTGCCCAAAGAGTCGGTCAACAAGCTGATACCCGAGCTCAAAGACGCGGGGGCCTCGGACATAATCGAGCTGCCGATCAGCAAGATCGTGGCCTGAGCAAAAGAGGGCAGGGGGCTCGCCATGGAGCACAAGAGGGGAAAGGTCGAGCGCTTCGACGCTGGCGCCGGGCTCGGCGAGGTGAGGGCCGACGACGGCCGGCTGTACCCGTTCCATTGCACCCAGGTAGCCGACGGGTCGCGCCACATCGCCGTGGGCACCGAAGTGGGCTTCGTGGTCGTGGCCGGCCACCGGGGGGCCTGGGAGGCCAGGTCCTTGGCGCCGGCCTGAGCGGGGCACCCCGCCCGGCGCGCTCGGTCGGCCCGGTGCGCCAAGATGGGTACGTGACCAACACGCCGACAGACAGCGAGCACCAGGGCCAGGAGCCCCGCCTGATCGTGGTGCAGGCAGGAGCCCCCCGTCCCCAGCCTTCCGAGGCGGCTGACGGCAGCGACGGTGCCGAGACGGTCGAGCAGCCGGCCAAGGTGATGCGGATCGGGTCGATGATCCGCCAGCTGCTCGACGAGGTCCGCCAGGCACCCCTGGACGAGGCCAGCCGTGCCCGCCTCCGGGAGATCTACGACACGTCCCTGGCCGAGCTGCAAGAGGGCCTTTCCCCCGACCTGAGCGCCGAGCTGGCGCGCATGGCCCCCCCGTTCCACCCTGAGCGGGTGCCGACCGACGCCGAGCTGCGGGTGGCCCAGGCGCAGCTAGTGGGCTGGCTGGAAGGGCTGTTCCACGGGATCCAGGCCACCTTGTTCGCCCAGCAGATGGCCCAGCGCGCCCAGATGGAAGAGGCCCGCCGCCGCGGCCTGCCCAGCGCCCAGCCCGGGAGGGACGAAAGCGAGGAAAGGCCCATGCCGGGCACGTACCTGTAGCCCACCCTTGGCCCTGGGGGCCCGGCAGCACCGGCGGCCTCGCTGGCCCGGCCTGGCTCAGTGCGGTAGCGTGGGGGCGAACGACACAGGTGTTGTCTGTCCACAAGTTGGGCACAGGCGCTTGTGGGTAGGTGGCAGTTCGAGCCGGGAGGTGGCTGATGGCTTCGTCGTTTGCGCACCTGCACCTCCACACCGAGTTCTCCATGCTGGACGGTGCCGCTCGGGTGGACGAGGTGATAGCACGGGCGGCCGCTGACGGCCAGCCCGCCATCGGCATAACCGACCACGGCAACATGTACGGCGTCTTGGACTTCTACAAGGCTGCCCACCAGGCCGGCATCAAGCCCGTCATCGGCATAGAGGCGTACATGGCGGCCGGGAGCCGGCGCGAAAGGCCCCTGCGCCGAGGCCGCCTGGACGACACCGGGGGCGAAGGTGACCAGGGCGACAAGCTCTACTACCACCTGACGCTGCTGGCCGAGGACGGGACCGGCTACAAGAACCTGCTGAAGCTGGCGTCGGAGGCGTACCTTTCCGGCTACTGGTACAAGCCCCGCTGCGACTGGGAGCTGCTCGAGCAGTACCACGAGGGCGTGATCGCGGCCACCGGGTGCCTCGGTGGCTTGGTCAACCAGGCCCTGCTGCGGGGGGACCTCGAAGAAGCCACCCGGCTGGCCGGCCGGTTCCAGGACATATTCGGGCGGGACAACCTGTTCGTTGAGCTGCAGGACCACGGGCTGGAGGCCCAGCACAAGACCAACCCCCAGCTGGTGGAGGTCGCCCGGCGCATAGGCGCCCCGCTGCTGGCCACCAACGACAGCCACTACACCCGCAAAGAGGACCACCTGGCCCACGACGCCCTGCTGTGCGTGCAGACCGGCTCCACCATGGACGACCCCAAGAGGTTCCGCTTCGAGGGCTCGGAGCACTACCTGAAGTCGGCCGCGGAGATGAGGGCCGTCTTCTCCGAGCTGCCGGAGGCGTGCGACAACACCTTGTGGGTGGCCGAGCGGGCCAACGTCACCATCGAGCTGGGCAAGCCCAAACTGCCCAGCTTCCCCCGGCCCGAGGGGTTCGCCAGCTCGGACGCCTACCTGCGCCACCTCAGTTATGCCGGGGCCGAACAGCGCTACGGCCACCCGCTGCCGTCAGCCGTCACCCAGCGCCTCGACTACGAGCTGGGCGTCATCGCGTCGATGGGCTTCAGCGACTACTTCCTCATCGTCTGGGACCTGATCCGCCACGCTCACAGCCAGGGCATCCGGGTCGGGCCCGGACGGGGGAGCTCGGCCGGCAGCTGCGTCGCCTACTGCCTACGCATCGTGGACCTGGACCCCCTCGAGTACGGCCTCATCTTCGAGAGGTTCTTGAACCCGGGGCGCAAGCAGATGCCCGACATCGACATGGACTTCGACGAGCGCTACCGGGGCGAGATGATCCGTTACGCCTCCGAGCGCTGGGGCTGGGACCATGTGGCCCAGATCGTGACCTTCTCCACCATCAAGGCGCGCGCCGCGGTCCGGGACGCGGCCCGGGTCCTGGGCTACCCCTACGGGCTGGGCGACCGCATCGCCAAGGCCATGCCACCGTTGGTCATGGGCCGGGACACGCCCCTTTGGGCCTGCTTCCGGGAGGACCCCCGCTACAGCGACGGGTACAAAGCCGCGGCAGAGCTGCGGGAGATGTACAACGTCGACCCCGACGTGAAGCGGGTGGTCGACGTGGCCATGGGCCTGGAGGGGCTGCGCCGCCAGGACGGCATCCACGCCGCTGCAGTGGTCATCTCCGGCGACCCGCTCACCGAGCACCTGCCGGTCCAGCGCAAGCCCGAGCCGGGTGGCAAGCCGGAGGACGCCCCCATCGTCACCCAGTACGAAATGCACGCAGTAGAGGAACTGGGCCTGCTCAAGATGGACTTCCTCGGCCTGCGCAACCTGTCGGTGATCGAGCGGACGCTGGACCTGGTCGAGGCCGCTACCGGGGCCCGCCCGGACATCGACCGCGTGCCTCTCGACGACCCCTCGACCTACGAGCTCCTCCAGCGGGGCGACACCGTGGGGGTGTTCCAGCTCGAGGGCCAGGCCATGCGGGCGCTGCTGCGCTCGGTGGTGCCCACCAACCTGCACGACGTGGCCGCGGTCAACGCCCTGTACCGGCCTGGGCCGATGGCGGCCAACATGCACTACGACTACGCCGAGCGCAAGAACGGCCGCAAGCCGGTCACCTACCTGCACCCTGACCTGGCTGAGGTCCTGGGCGACACCTACGGCCTCATGATCTACCAGGAGTCCATGATGAGGGTGGCCCAGCGCTTCGCCGGCTACAGCCTGGAGGAGGCAGACAACCTGCGCAAGGCAGCCGGCAAGAAGGTGCGCGAGATCATGGCCAAGGAGCGAGAGAAGTTCGTGGCCGGTTGCGTGCGGACCGGCTATGGGGAGGCCATCGGCACCGCCCTGTTCGACATAATCGAGCCCTTTGCCGACTATGCCTTCGCCAAGAGCCATGCCTACGGCTACGCCCTGGTCTCGTACTGGACGGCGTGGCTGAAGGCCAACCACCCCGTCGAGTACATGGCCTGCCTGCTCACCAGCGTGAAGGACGACAAGGACAAGCTGGCCGTCTACCTGGCCGAGTGCCGGGCCATGGGCATAGACGTCTTGGTCCCGGACATCAACCTGTCCGCCTCGGACTTCACCGCTGTCCGGCGGGCCCCTGGAGCAGCCGGTGGCCGGGCCCCAGGCGTCATCCCCTTCGGCCTGTCGGCCATCCGCAACGTGGGCGAAGGCCTGGTGGAACGGGTCGTGGCCGAGCGCGCCGCCCGGGGGCCGTTCCGCGACTTCTACGACTTCTGCAACCGGGTCGACCCGGTCGTGCTCAACAAGCGCACGGTCGAGTCGCTTGTCAAGGCGGGTGCCTTCGACTCCCTGGGCCACCCCCGCCAGGGCCTCTGCCTGGTCTTCGAGCAGGTGGTGGACCGTACCCTGGCCCGCCGCCGGGAGGAGGACATGGGCGTGATGAGCCTGTTCGGCGCCGCCGAGGGCACACGTGACGTCTTCGACGGCTCCCGGGCCCCCATCCCCGACCAGGAGTTCGACAAGCACGCCAAGCTCGCCTTCGAGAAGGAGATGCTGGGGCTGTACGTGAGCGACCACCCCCTCATCGGGGTCGAAGCCGCCCTGCGCCGGGTGACCGACTGCACGATCGTCGACCTTCGGGAAGAGGCCTCCGGGGAGGCAGGTGCCGGCAACGTCGGCCCAGGCCCGGCCAACGGCGGCCGCCCGGCCGAGCGCTGGGTGGGCGGGGTGGTGACCGGCCTGTCCCGCCGTTACACCAAAAAGGGCGAGCTCATGGCCAGCTTCGTGCTGGAGGACCTGGAGTCGTCGATCGAGGTCTTCGTCTTCCCGCGGGTCATGCAGGAGGTGGGGCCGTACCTGGCCGACGACGTGGTGGTGTGCGTGAAGGGCCGGCTCGACCTGCGCGACGAGGAGCCCAAGCTCATCTGCTCGGAACTACGGCGCCCGTCCCTCAGCTCGGAGGAGGCCGAGCCGCTGCGGGTGGTGCTCCCGGTGCACGCGCTCGACGACGGCCGGGCCCAGCGCCTGGCCGAGCTGCTGTCCGAGCACCCCGGCAGCTCTCCGGTGTACCTGCACGTGGGGCCCAGGGTGGTGCGGCTGGCGCCCAAGTTCAACGTCTCCCCCAGCCCCGGGCTGCTGGCCGAGCTGCGGGTCCTGCTCGGACCAGCTTGTTTGTGGAACGGAAGGCCGCGGAGCGTCTAACCTTAAAGCTGGTCCTAGTGCAAGCGACAGGCGGACCTGACGCCCTGGTACCGCCCCTGGCCCGTTGGACGAGGTGCCTGACCAGGGGGACCGGGCAGAGGCCCCCTGGTGGCCGCACTTTTGCAACGAGGAGTGATCAGCTGCATGACGTTCGAGGTCGAGACCAAGGATTGCACGGCACTGTCCGACGGTGAACTGGCCGAGATGGCCGACCTCGTGGCAGACGGCCCCGCTGGCTTCGACATAGGGCTGCTGTCCAAGCAGAGGGACGAATGGGTGCTCATCACCCAGGTACGCAGCTCTGGCCAACTGGCCGGGTTCTCCTTTTGCACCCTGGAGCGCATCGGCGGCACTCCCTGCGTGCTGTGGGGCCTCGTCTCGGTGAAACGCTGCCCGGAGCGAGCCGCCATCTTGGACGCGCTGCTGGCTGACCAGTTCCGCAAGGCGGTGTTGGCCTTCCCCGACGAGGACGTCTTGGTGGGCACCCGGCTGCGCGACCCGGGGGCCTTCATCGCCTTCTCCGGGCTCCACGACATCTGCCCCCGGCCTGGTTACAGGGTCTCGGGCGAGGAGCGGGCCTGGTCGCGCCGGCTGGCCAAGCGCTTTGGGGCCGAGGGCCGGGTGGACGACCGCAGCTTCATCGTCCGGGGCGACGGGTCAGCCTGCGGGGTGCTCGACTACGAGCCCGAGGGCCCGGACCAGGTCGACCCCGAGGTCGCCGCCTTGGTGCAGGGTTTGGACCCCAAGGCCTACGACGTGCTCATTGCCTTTGGCTGGGCCATGGCCGAGGACCTGGCCGCCAAGTACAGCCCCTGAGGCCTCAGCGGGGCGGGACCACGGCTTCCACGATCTTGTGGCAGTGGCCCTCCACCGGCGGGCCTAGGGCCACCACCAGCACGGTGCCGTCCCGCAGCAGGGCGTAGCTGCGCCCCGAGCGCCCCAAGGAGGCCGCCAGGCGCGGGTCGGTGCAGACCAAGGCGTGCTCCCGGCCCAGCCAGGGGAAACGGCACCATAGCCGTTGCCGTTCGATGGTCGCGCTGAGGGGGCGCCGGGGCCGGACCAGCGCGATCGAGGGGTGGTCCCGGTTGCGCTCCCAGAAGGGCACGGCCGGGCTGAGGGTGCCGAGCAACGGCTGGTTCTCGGGGTGCAGCAGGGGCCCTATGAGGCGGCGGGCGGGACGGCCGGTCAACCGGCCCGCCAGTACCGGGGGGCCGGCGGAGGCCACCGCTTCGGGCTCAGCAGGGTCGGGGACCAGGTCGGTGTCGGTGCCCACCACGATGCTGACCACGTCGTAGGGCCGCAGGCGCTGGTCGACCGGCTGGGGGCACCAAGCCCGCACCAAGGCACCTGACCCCAGGTCTATGCCGGCGCAGTGGCGGGGACCGGTGGACATGACCATCAGCCGCAAGGTCTTGCCGGGTGCGGCGACCAGGCGGGGCAGGCGTCTTTGCGGTGCTCGGGGGCTCACGGCCAGCACGCTTATGATGTTGCCCTCTCGTCGGTCCCTATTGGTGGATTTTGTGGGCCGCCGGGTGGGCCTTGGGGCCTTGCCGCTGGCCCCTGTGGGCCTACGGGCGGCTTTTGTGGGGGGGCCAGGGCGTCCAGCTGGCGGGCCAGGCCGGCGGGCGTGGCCACCGGCAGCTGGCAGGCATAGCCCTCGCACACGAACGCCTTGCCTCGGGCCTCGGGGCCGCGGCGGCCCTCCCACAGAGGGGAGCGGGACGGCTCGCCCCAGGCCACGACGGTGTAGGGCAGGTACCGTTCCCATACCGGCTTCACCAGGTCGGTCGCCGATGAGCTGACCACCACCTGGCTGGGGGGGCCGTCCAGGTAGGAGGCGGCACAGGCCATGGCACAGAACGCGGCTGGTACGGTGGCCATGGCCGGGGCCAGCGCGTCCAGGGCCCGGCGGGCCACCTCCAAGTAGCGGGCCTCCCCGGTCAGCTCGCCCAGGCGGGCCAGGGCCAGCACGGCAGTGGCGTTGGCGGAGGGGCAGGCGCCGTCGTGGACGTCTTTCAGCCGGGCCACGGGGGCTTCTGCGTCCGCCCCGGTGGTACGGAAGGCGCCATCGGCCGGATCCCAGAACAGCTCTATGAGCGAAGTGGCCGTCTCACAGGCAGCCGAGGTCCAAGAGGCCCGCCCGGTCGCCTCCCCCAGGCGGGTGAACGCGTCCACCAGCCAGGCGTAGTCGCCGGCGCAGGCCAAGGGCGGGGCGGTGGCGGCCCGCCCGGCGGCCGGGGCCCAGCAGCGCAGCCACCGCCCGTCGTCGCGCCGCAGGCGGGCGAGCAGGGCCTCGCCCGTGCGGCGGGCCTCCGCCACCCACTCCGGGCGGCCCAGGGCACTGCCCGCGGCCAGGAGCGCGGACACGGCCATGGCGTTCCATTCGGCCACCACCTTGGTGTCGAGGCCGGGGCGGGCACGCCGCTCCCGGTGCGCGAACAGCGCCTGGCGGGCCTGTTCGACCTCAGCCGGCCGGGCCAGCGAGCCGAGGCCCGGCCGCCACAGGATGTTGCGCCCCTGCCAGTTGCCCTCGGGGCGGGCACCGTACCACTCGGTGGCCACCTCCCCTCCGACCTGGCGCACCTCGTCGTAGGACCAGGTGTAAAAGCGGCCCTCTTCCCCCTCGCTGTCGGCGTCCTCGGAGCTGGCCCAGGCCCCTTCGGGGAGCCGGACAGGCGGGCGCAGCAGGTAGCCGACCGTCTCCTCGACCACCTGGCGGTAGCGGCCGGAGCGGGTGAGCTGCCAGGCATGGACGTAGGCCGTCACCAACAGGGCGTTGTCGTACAGCATCTTTTCGAAATGCGGCACCAGCCAGCGCCGGTCGGTCGAGTAGCGGGCGAACCCCCCGCCCAGGTGGTCGTAGATGCCGCCCGAGCTCATGGCGTCGAGGGCCAGGCGCCAGGCCTGCTCGGAAGCAGGCGAGCCGGTGCGCCACCAGTGGAGGGCGAGCAGCTCCAAGCACGGCGGCTCGGGGAACTTCGGGCTGGGGCTGAAACCTCCCCACTCGGGGTCGGCGCGGGCCACCAGGGCCTCAGAGGCCTCGTCGAGGAAGCTCCGCCCGGAGGCGGGCCGGGCCGGGCCCGACGGCAGGCGGGCCGAGCCCCGGACCGCTTGGGCCAGGCGCTGCGCACCGGCTTCGATGGTGGCCCTCTGGGTGGCCCACAGCTCGCCCACCTGGCGTACCAGGGCCAGGAAGCTGGCTTTGGGCAGGTAGGTGCCGCCCCAGAACGGTGAGCCGTCCGCCAGCGCCAGCACCGTCATCGGCCAGCCTCCTCGGCCGGCCACCAGCTGCACCGCCTGCATGTAGGCGGCGTCGACGTCGGGGTGTTCTTCCCGGTCGACCTTGATGCTCACGAACCCCTGGTTGAGCACGCCGGCCACTTCGGCGTCCTCGAAGGTCTCGTGGGCCATCACGTGGCACCAGTGGCAGGCCGAGTAGCCCACCGATATGAGCACAGGCACGTCCCTGGCCCGGGCCTGCTCGAAGGCCTCCGGGCACCACGGCCACCAGTCGACCGGGTTGCCGGCGTGCTGCTGGAGGTAGGGGCTGGGCTCGGTGGCGAGGCGGTTCACCGTGCGGCACCCTAGCCTCTGCCCCGCCCTAGCACCGGGGGCGGCTTGTCACCGCCCCCGGGCTGCTAGCGCACCCGGTAGACGGTCCCGTTCCAGCGGGACCACTGGTGGCCGGCCACCTCCAGCTCGACCAGGCGCCCTCTCATGGGCCCGCCCAGCTTGAAGTGGTCGTCCCAGTCGAACCTGAGGTGCCCGCGGACATCGACGCTGACGCGCACCCGTACGCCCCTCACCGGCAGCAAGCGGCACGGGAAGGCCACCACCATGAAGGCCCCGTGGCCCTTGAGCACCAGCGACCAAGGAGCGAGCACGCCGATCTTGAAGTGGCAGAGCCGAAGGCGGGGGTGAGGGTGGCGGCCTGGGGGTGGGGGAGGGGCCGGCACCGTCGTGGTCGTGGAGGCGGGCACGGTGGTCGAGGTGGTCGTGGTGGCCGGGGCCGGCCCGGCGCTGTAGAGGTAGAGCTCGTCGACCGACCACCACCAGTTGGTGCTGGCGGTGAGGACGACGGCGACGTACTGGGCCGTCTGGGCCGGGAAGCTCACGACCTCAGGGGTACCCGTGCCGGAGCAGGACGCCACGACGACCCAGTTGGTGCCGTTGTAAACCTCGACGTCGTAGCCGCGGGCGAAGTCGTGGGGCGAGTTGGGCACGTCCATCTCGAGCTCGTCGAAGCTCTGGGGCGTGCCCAGGTCGACCATGAGGTAGAGCCCGGGCCTTTGCGGCTCGTTGGTGCTGAAGCGGGTGGCGAGGTTGCCGTCCAGGGCGTTGGCGGGCACGTCGGAGCTGCTCGATGGGGCATTGGTGCTGGCCACCCAGCCGGTGCGGGCCAATGCGGCCCCGCTGATGGGGGCCGAGCAGCCCACCCCCGCCACCGTGGTGGTGGTGGTGGGAGCCGTCGTGGTGGTTGTCGTTGAGGTGATCGTAGTGGTAGTGGTGCTCGGCGGGTAGCGGTGCAGGTACCTGTCGAGCACGCCGAGGTCCCGGCGGGCCAGCGAGATGGCTTGGAGGGCGGTGCGGACGCTCGTCTGGGCCGGCACGAGCAGCCCGGGGTTGGCGTCCCACTGCGCCGCTGTGTAGCCAAGCAGCTCGGCGCTCAGCCCGTTGGTGGCGTTGGCCGCCACCTGGAGCTCGGCCTGCACCTGGGCCACCAGGGGGCCGAGCGCGCCCTGGCCCGAGGAGCTCACCCGGGCCTGGGCTTCGGCCAGCTCCTGGTTGAGGGCGGGCAGCACTACGTTCACGATGTAGCCCGTGGTGGCCACCAGGCGGGCCACGGGCAGGACGAGCCTGTAGACCCGGAACTGCGTCCAGATCAGGGCTTGGTCGGAGGCCGCCTGCTGCACGGTGGTGTCTGCCGCGATCTTTGCCTCGAGGGCCTGCAGGCCAGTGATGTCGGCCTGCATGGCTGCCTCCAAGGTGGCGGCATCGGTGCCCAGGTAGCTCTCGCGGCCGACAGCTCGGATGGCGGCTTCCAGCGAGGCCACCCGCTGGCGCACCAGCGCCGCGCTGCGGGCCTGGATGGCCACCAACTGGCCCGGTGGAGGTACCGCAGTGGTGCTCGTAGCCGTCTGGTCATCGGCCAGGGCCGCAGGCGCGCCGGGAGCCAGCATGGCAGCCACGGTCGCCAGGGCCGCCAAGAGGACCGTGCCGGCCAGGGCACGCCAATGCCTGATGTTCCGCCTGGGGTTGGTCATGTGCTCCCTTTCGTAGTCGAACGGTTCCGTAGCCGGACAGTTCTGTGCTAGGTGGGAACTTCCCCCCAGAGGTTGGCCGGGCGTTGATCCCCGTGTGAAGATCGCGTGAAGGCGGGCGTCAGGCCCGGCGCAGCAGGGCCTTTAGGGCGTGGCGGCGGGGCTTGCCGAGCGAGGTCCTCGGGAGGGAGCCCATGAGGACCACCTCACGGGGGGCGGCGAAGGGGGCCACCTGGTCACGCACCAGGGCCCGCAGCTCCTCCAGCTTGGGTGGCTGGGCCGGGTCCCGGGGGACAACGCAGGCGACCACCCGTTCCCCCCATTCGGGGTCGGGACGGCTGGAGACGGCCACGTCAGCGACGCCTGGGTGCTGGCGGAGGACGTTTTCCACCGCGACCGGCCACACATTTTCCCCTCCGGTGATGATGAGCTCGGAGAGCCGGCCCTTCACGTGCAGGCGCCCGGCACCGTCGAGCTCACCGGCGTCGCCGGTGCGCAACCAGCCGTCGCGGTCCAGGGGGACCGTGCCGTCCCGGTAGCAGCGCAGGAGCATCGGGCCCCGCAGGCGGATCTCGCCTCCGGCCATTGCCACCTCCACCCCTTCCAGGGGGACGCCGTCGTAGACGACACCGCTGCCCGTCTCGGTCATGCCGTAGGTGGTGACGACGTTGGGCGGCAGGTCCCGGGGAGGGGCCGAACCGCCCAGCAGGACGGTGCGGAAAGCACCCGGCTCCACCCGGCGCAGCGCCGTGGGCACCAGGGCGACCAGCACCTCAGGGCCGGCCTCAGCCATAACGGCGGCCGGGTCGAAGCGAGGGAGCACCCGGAGGCCGGTCCCGGTCAGCAGAGCCCGGGTGATGACAGCCAGGCCCCCTACGTGGGACAGGGGTAGGCAGGCCAACCAGCGGTGCTCGGAGGGGGCCACTGCCAAGCGGGCCGTGGTGGCCCGAGCCGATGCCGCCACCGCCGAGTGGGCCAGGACCACGCCGCGAGGCTCTCCCTCGCTGCCGCTCGTGGCCACTACCAGGGCGTCGCCGTCTTGCACCGGGAGGGAGCCCGGGCGGCGGTAGCGGCCGGTGGGGGTCACCACCCAAGCCGGCTTCAGCATGTCCAGCAGGCGTTCCCGAGCCGGGGGGGCCAGGCGCTGGTCCACCGGTGCCACCGCGTCGCCCGAGGCCCAGGTGGCCTCCAGCTCCCGGACGAACTGGGGGCCAGCCGGCAGGTCCAGGGCAACCAAGTCGCGCACTGGGCTAGTTTGCCAGCGGTGACGGACTTCTCCCCCCCGCCGGGCGCGAAGCCGGCCAGGCCGGCCACGGCCTGGCCGCTTTGGTGGCCAGGGGCCAAGCGGGTCCGGTGGCGGTGACGAGCCAGCCCCGCCGCCCGCGCCACCCCTGGCTGGAAGGGGCGCGGCCCCGGACCCTGCCGGCGTCGGTGGTGCCGGTCCTGGTCGGCACCGGGGCAGCCGCAGCCTACGGCCGGGCCGTCTGGTGGCGGGCAGTGCTGGCCGCGGTGGTGGCGGTGGCGCTCCAGGTGGGTGTGAACTACGCCAACGACTACAGCGACGGCGTGCGGGGCGCGGACCGGGGCAGGGTAGGCCCGGTGCGGTTGGTGGCCTCGGGCCTGGCGGCGCCAGCGGCTGTCCGGCGCGCCGCCCTGGCCTCGTTCGCCCTGGCTGGCCTGGCCGGGCTGGCCCTGGCCGCTGTGGCCGGCTGGTGGTTGGTGGGCCTGGGGGCTGCCTGCGTGCTGGCGGCCTGGGCCTACACCGGCGGCCCGCGGCCCTACGGGTACATGGGCTTGGGCGAGCTGTCCGTGTTCGTGTTCTTCGGGCTGGTGGCCACGGTGGGGACGTCCTATGTCCAAACCGGGCGGGTCACCGGCCTGGAGGTACTGGTGGCTGTGCCGGTGGGGCTGATGGCGGTGGCCCTGCTGGTGGTGAACAACCTGCGCGACGTGGCTGGTGACGCCGCGGCCGGCAAGCGCACCCTGGCGGTGCGCATGGGACCGGCCGCCACCCGGGCCTTCTACGGAGGCTGCGTGGGGATGGCGATGGCCATGGTGGTGGTGGCCGGCATTGCACGCCCGTGGGCGCTGTTGGGCCTGGCCGCCTGCCCCTTGGCCCTGGTCCCGGTCCGGGCGGTGCTCTCCGGTGCCCAAGGCGCGGCGCTGGTCCCGGCCCTGGGCGCCACCGGGCGGGCGCAGCTGGCCCTGGGCGTACTGCTCGCCGTCGGCCTGGCCATCTAGCTCCAGCTCTAGCTGGTCTGGCAGAAGGCGGCCAGTGCCTCGGCCACCTCGTCCGGCCTTTCCAGGTGGCAGGCGTGCCCGGCCGAGCCGACCACGAGGTGCCGGGCCGTAGGCCCGATGGCCTCGGCCATCTGCTCGGCATGGCGGCAATAAGCGGTGTCGAGCTCTCCGGTGATGAGCAGCACGGGCAGCCGGCGGCGCCCCAGCTCGGCCAGGCGAGGCTGCAGGGGCTCCTGGCGGCCAAGCCCGGCCAGGCGGAGGCTCCAGGCCAGGCCCTCAGCGGTGTTGGCCAGGCGCTCCTGGCGGCCGGCCGCCGTGGGCGGGAGGGTGGCGAACAACGGCTGGGACAGCCACCAGTCGAGGAACGGCCCGACCCCCTCGCGCTCCACCCGGGCGGCCAGGGCCTCGTCGGAGGCCTGGCGGGCCTGGCGGGCCTGGGGGCCCTCGATGCCCGGGTTGGTGCTTATGAGCACCAGGCGGGTGACCACCTCAGGGTGGGCCAGGGCCACGTGGAGAGCCAGGCGGCCGCCCATCGAGTAACCGGCCCAGGCTGCCCCCCTGGCCTGGGCCGCACTCTCGGCCGGCCTGGCCCGGGCGACGGTCCCCGCTGCCGCGGCCCCCTCCCGGTCCCCCAGCTTGGCCGCCAGCAGGTCGGCAGCCTGCCAGAGGTTGGCTCGCACACCGCTGGAACGGCCGTGCCCGGGGGCATCGGGCATGAACAGGTCGAAGCGGCCCTGCAGGTGCCGGGCCAGCGGCCGCCAGGAGGCTCCGGTCTGGGTGAAGCCGTGGAGGAGCACGAGCGTGGGCTTGATCGCGCGATGATGCCCCCATGAGATGGGCCCTCGCATGCCGCTGAGCGGGAGGACGCTCACATGAGCGCGAGGAGGCGCGGGTGAGCGGGGCGGCCGGCCCGGCCGGGGCTGCCCGCCCCCAAGACGTCCAAGCCGCCTTTGCGGCCGTGCTGGTCGACGAGTGGGCACGCGCCGGGGTGCGCGACGTGGTCGTCTGCCCCGGGTCGCGTTCCACGCCACTGCTCTTGGCGCTGGACCAGGCGGCCGGTCGGGGAGCGCTACGGCTGCACTTCCTGCTGGACGAGCGTTCGGCCGGGTTCTTTGCCCTTGGCCTGGGCTTGGCCGGGGGCCGGCCGGCGGCGGTGGTGACCACTAGCGGGACGGCCGCGGCCGAGCTGCACCCCGCGGTCATGGAGGCTCACCACGCGGGCGTGCCGCTGCTCGCCGTCACCGCCGACCGTCCCCCTGACCTGCACGGCTGCGGTGCTTCCCAGACGGCCGACCAGGACGGCCTCTACGGGGCGGCCACCCGTTGGGAGCCAAGCCTTGGGGTGCCCGACCTGGCTTGGGCCGGCTCGTGGCGCTCGCTCGCCTCCCGGTCGGTGGCCGAGGCACTGGGCGGGGTGGGCCGCCCGGGGCCGGTCCACCTCAACCTGGCCTTCCGAGAGCCCCTGGTGGGCCAGCCGGAGAGCATCTTGGCGGGCCCGGCGCTGGCCGGCCGCCCGGGAGGGGCCCCTTGGCACGCCCGGCGCCCGTCTCCCGGGCTGGGCCCTCCTCCCGAGGTGCTGGAGCTGCTGGAGGCGGCTGGCGACCGGGGCCTCATCGTGGCCGGGCCGGGGGCGGGTGAAGCCAGTGCCGTATGGGCGCTTTCCCAGGCGGCGGGGTGGCCGGTTATCGCTGACTTCCCCAGCGGCTGCCGCTGGCCGGGGGCCGTGGGGGCAGCCGATGCCATAGTGCGCAGCCCCTTCGCCGCCCGGCTGGAGCCGACGGTGGTCCTCCGCCTGGGCGCTCCACCCGTGTCCCGGGCCCTGGCCGAGTGGCTGGGCGCCTTGGGCTGCCCCCAGGTGCTGGTTGACCGCTGGGGCACCTGGGCGGCTCCCGACCGGCGGCCTGAGGAGGTAGTGGTCGCCGACCCGTCAGCGCTGTGCCTGGCCCTGGCCAGCCGCTTGGGGCCGGGCCGGGGGCGGACGGCTTGGGCTGAGCCCTGGAGCTGGGCCGAGGCGGTGGCCCAGGCGGCCATCGACGCCGTCTTGGCCGAGGAGGCCGGGCTGAACGAGCCGGCGGTGGTGAGGCAACTGGTCGACCAGCTGCCAGAAGGAGCCGACTTGGTAGTGTCCGCCTCGATGCCGGTCCGGGAGCTGGAGTGGTGGTCCCGGCCCCGGCGTGGCCTGCGGGTGCTGTTCAACCGGGGTGTCAACGGTATAGACGGGGTGCTCTCCACCGCCTTGGGTGTGGCCGCTGCGGGTGGCGGCACCACTTCTACGGTCAGCACGCCGGCCCACAGCCCGCAGGCACCGGTGGTGGCCTTGGTCGGGGACCTGGCCTTCCTCTATGACGTGGGGGCGCTGGCTTACGCCGCCCGCCGGGGCCTGGACCTGGTCGTCGTCGTGCTGGACAACGACGGAGGCGGGATCTTCAGCTTCCTGCCCCAGGCGGCGCAGCCCCATGAGCGCTTCGAGCGGCTGTGGGGAACGCCTCACGGCTTGGACCTGGTAGCGGTCGCCCGGGGCTTCGGGGTCGCCGCCGAGGAGCTGGCCGACCTGGGCCAGCTGGCCAAGGCCGTGGTGGCCCCTCCGGGCGGGGGGACGAGGGTGCTGGTGGCTCGCAGCGACCGGGCGGCGAGCGTCGCCGTCCACCAGCGGCTGTGGGCGGCCGTCAGCTCCGCCCTGCTAGGGACGGACCAGAGCGGCTAGGAGAGCCTGCAGCTTGAGCTGGGTCTCGGCCAGCTCGGCGTCAGGGTCGGAGCCGGGCACGATGCCCGCCCCGGCGTACAGCGAGGCTCTGGGGCCGCGGATGTCGGCACTGCGCAGGCCGACCACCCAGGCGCCATCGCCCCGGGCGTCCACCCACCCCACCGGCCCGGCGTACAGCCCTCTCCGGAACCCCTCGTTGGCCCGTTGCCAGGCCAGGGCGGCAGCCGTCGGCACGCCCCCGACCGCGGGCGTGGGCTGGAGACGGGCGACGACCTCCAAGGCGGTGGGGGCCCCACGCGGCTCGAGGGCCCCGTGCAGGAGCGTGCCCAGGTGGGAAACGTTGCGCAATGTGAGCGCGGACGGGGCCTCCGGCACCTCTAGCTGGGTGCACCAAGGGGCGAGGGTGCTGGCAATGGCGTCCACGACCACCTGGTGCTCCAGGCGGTCCTTGGTCGAGGACAACAGCCCGTTGACGAGGGCGTCGTCCGCGGTGGGGTCGCCGCTGCGGGGCACCGTGCCGGCCAGCGGCAGGCTGTAGACGTCCAAGCCCCGGCGTCGCAGCAAGGTCTCGGGGCTGGCGCCGATGAAGCCCCCGAAGCGGAACACGGTGCACGTTGGGTACAAGGCGACCAGGCGCCGCAGGGCGTCAGTGAGCGAGAAGGCCCGGTTGGCCACCACGTCCACCTTCCTCGCCACCACCACCTTGGTGAGGGCCCCGGACTCCGCCTCGCCGATGGCCCGCGACACCAGTTCTTTCCATTGCGAGTGCGCCAGCGCGGCGCTCAGGCTGAACGAGTCAGGCGGCTCTTCCGGCTGGCCGGCCTGCACGGCCAGGGCGAGCTCGGCTTGGGCCTGGCCCCGGGCACGGCGCTCGTCCCGGCCTCCCGCGCTGCTCGCGGGCCGGGTGAGGGTCGCCCATGCCCGCCCCTCTCGCCGGCCTACCACCAGCCGGGGGACGTACAGCCACCCCGGCTCGGCCGGGTCGTAGGGGAGGGCGCCCATGGCCACCGGCCCGGTGCCGGGAAGGCCCAAGGGGTCGTCCCGGCGGATACCCTCGAGCACCTCGCGCACCAGGGCCGGGCCGTCGGGGGCGGCCAAGCCGCCGACCAGGGGCAAGCGCAGTGCCTGGCCGAGGCCGACCAGCACTTCGCCTTCGCTGTGCCACAGCCGGGCCCCTGGTGCCCCGCCCGCGGCTACCAGGTCCCCGAGCGGCTCGGGGCCCATGTCGACCGTGGTGGACACCAGGCCTCGTGCGGCCTGGGCCAGGGCCTCGGGGGGCAGCTCGGCGGTCGCGGCCCCCTGGCCGGGGGCGGTGCCCTCGCTGGGGAGGCGGCCGGCCCCCCCGGTCGCCGGGACGGGCCCAAGGGCCGTGGCGTCGGCGGCACAGTCCTGGCCGAGCCCTGTCCCCGCCGGTGCCCTCATGCGGCCCTCGTGGCGACGAAAAGCTGGCTGGTCCCAGCGCTGAGGGGGACGTGCTCGATGTCGGCGAAGCCCGCCGCGCCCAGCATGAGGGCTATGTCCTCGGCCGGCGGCAGGTAGGCGAGGCTGCGGGGCAGGTACTGGTAGGCCTGGGCGTCGGAGAGCAGGGCGCCGATCCTCGGGACCACGTGACGGCTCCACAGCCGGTGGCCCGTGCGCAGCAGGGGGTGGGAGGGCTCGCCCAGTTCCAGGAGCGAGATGCGGCCCCCCGGGCGGACGACCCGGGCCAGCTCGGCGAACAGGGCGGCCAGGTCCACCACGTTGCGCAGCGCGAAGCCGCTCACCGCCCCATCGAAGCTGGCGGTGCGCACGGGCCCGTCCAGCGCGTCCCCCAGGACCAGCCTCGCGGTCCCGTGCGCCCGGGCCAGCATCCCCGGGGAGAGGTCGATGCCCACGGCGTGCAGGCCCTGCTTCTCCAGGCCGCGTGACAGGTCCCCGGTCCCGCAGGCCACGTCCAGCACCCGCGAACCGGGGGGCAGGCCCAGCCGCTCGAGGCAGCGCCGCCGCCAACCGCGGTCCAGGCCCATGGAGACCACGCGGTTGAGCAGCTCGTAGTGCTGAGCGATGGAGTCGAACATCTCGCGCACGGCTGTGCGCTTGGCCAGCCCGGTGGGCAGTGCGCCGACCCCCCGCGCTCGGGGCAGGCCCGCCTCGGTGTGGCTCATGGGGGCAGGCTACGGCAGCTGCCTGGGCTGCGGCCACTCCAGCCAGCCACCAGGTGGCCAGCTAGGGCCGGGTAGCATGGCCGGCGGCATGTTCGAGGCGTTGTCCGACCGGTTCGAAGCCATCTTCACGCGCCTCAGGGGCAAGGGCCGGCTCTCGCAAGCCGACGTGGACGAGGCGCTACGCGAGGTGCGCCTGGCGCTGTTGCAGGCCGACGTCAACCTGCTCGTGGTCCGCGGCATCGTCGCCCGGCTGCGTGAGCAGCTGGCCGGCAGCGAGCTGTCCCAGAGCCTCACGCCCGGCCAGCAGGTGGTGAAGGCAGTGCACGAGGAGCTGGTACGGGCCCTGGGCGGCCAGGCCCTCAGGGTCACCTACGCCCCCCGGCCTCCTACGGTCGTGCTGCTGGCGGGCCTGCAGGGAGCGGGCAAGACCACGGTGGCGGCCAAGTTGGGCCGCTGGTTCAAGCAGCAGGGGCGCAACCCGTTGCTGGTCGGGGCGGACCTCCAGCGCCCGGCGGCTGTAGAGCAGCTGCGGGTGCTGGGCGGCCAGGTCAACCTGCCGGTCTTCTCCGAGCCGTCCGACCCGGTCACGGTGGCCAAAAAGGGCCTGGCGGAGGCGGTGCGCGTGGGGCGCGACGTGCTCATAGTCGACACCGCAGGCCGCCTGCACATCGACGAGCAGATGATGGCCGAGGTCCGGGAGATATCCAGCACCATCGAGCCCCATTACACCTTCTTGGTCCTCGATGCCATGACCGGCCAGGACGCAGTGGCGACCGCGGAGGCGTTCCACAAGGCGCTGGAGCTCGACGCCGTGGTCCTGACCAAGGTGGACGGTGACGCCCGGGGGGGCGCAGCGCTCTCGGTGAAGGAAGTGGTGGGCCGGCCCATCGCCTTTGTGTCCACCGGTGAGAGGGCCGAGGACTTCGAGCTGTTCCACCCGGACCGCATGGCTGGCCGGATCCTGGGCATGGGCGACGTGCTCACCCTCATCGACCGGGCCGAGCAGGCCATGAAGAAGGAGGAGGCGGAGCGTGCGGTCGCCAAACTGGCCGAGGGGCGCTTCACTCTTGACGACTTCCTCAGCCAGCTGCAGGCGGTGAAGAAAATGGGGCCCCTTTCGGGCCTGGTGGGGATGCTGCCCATGGTCCCCAAGGAGGTCCGCAACGCCCAGCTCGACGACTCCATGTTCAAGCCGGTCGAAGCGATCATCAACTCCATGACGCCGGCCGAACGGGCCGAACCGGCGATCATCAACGGCTCCCGCCGGGCGCGGATAGCCGCCGGGTCGGGGACCAGCGTGCAGGAGGTCAACGACCTGCTGGAACGGTTCAAGCAGGTGCAGGCCTACATGCGCCAGGTGCCCGCCCTGGCCGGCATGGCGCGACGGGCCTCCAAGCCCGGTAAAAAGGCCGCGCCCAGGCGCAAGAAGCGGCGCTGAGCGGTGGGGCGGGGCAGTGTACACTGGGTCGCGCCCCGCTGGTGCCCCGGCCGCCAGCCCGAAGAGCCGCAGTGGCTCACTGGCCTGACAGCCCAAAGGACAGCCCTCAAGCCCGAAAGCCCTCAAGCCCGAAAGAAGGACGAAGACGACATGGCAGTGAAGCTCCGCCTCATGCGGATGGGCAAGACCAAGCAACCCACCTACAGGGTCGTGGCGGCAGACAGCCGTTCGCCTCGGGACGGGCGCTTCATCGAGGTCCTGGGTACCTACGAGCCCCGCCAGGAGCCAACCCGGGTGGTGCTGGACGCCGAGCGGGCCCGTAGGTGGCTGCAGGAAGGTGCCCAGCCTACCGACCGGGTCAGGCGCATCTTGGTGGGCCAAGGCATCTTGGGCGGCGCCCTTGGAGCAGCCACCTCGGCCGGGAGCCCCCGCCTGTCACCCGCCACCCGGGAGCGACCTTCGGCCCAGTGACTGACCAGTTCGATGTCCGGTGACTGACCAGCCCAACCGGGCCCCCGGCGGCAGGGCCAAGGCCGTCCTCGAGTACTTGGCCCGCCAGTTGGTGGACGAGCCCGACCAGGTCGTGGTGGAGGTGGCTGAGGGCAGCCCGCTTCGGCTCACGCTCCGGGTGGCGCCCGACGACGTCGGGCGGGTCATCGGCCGGCGGGGGCGGACGGCGCAGGCGTTGCGGGCGGTCACCCGGGCGGCCGCGGCCAAAGAAGGCGACAGCATCTTCGTGGACATTGCTGGCTGACGGCGGGGCCGTGCTGCTCGAAGTGGGCCGGGTGCTGCGCCCGCACGGCCTGAGGGGCGAGGTGGTGGTCGAGGTGGTCACGACCCGGCTGGAGCGCATGGCCCCGGGCAGCGTGCTGGAGTGCGAGGGACGCCGGCTCGTCGTCGAGGGCGGGCGCCAGGTCCCAGCCAAAGCCGGCCCCACCGGGCGGTGGGCCCTGCGTTTTGTGGGCATCGGCAGCCGGGACGAGGCCGAAGCCTTGCGGGGCAGGGCACTGATGGCGGAGGTGCCCGAGGGCCGGGACGGGACCGGGGGCCTTTGGGCGCACGAGGTCATAGGCTCCGAGGTGGTGGGCACGGGTGGCGAGCGCGCCGGGCGGGTGGTGGAGATCGAGGCCAACCCCGCCAGCGACCTGCTGGTCTTGGACAGCGGGGCCCTGGTGCCGATGTGCTTTGTGACCAGCCAGCAACCGGGGCTGCTCGTCGTCGACCTACCGCCTGGGCTGCTGGAGCTCTAGGCCATTCGGCCGGGAGGGCCACCGGTACCCGCCGCATGGAGGCAGCCGCATGAAGATAGAGGTGTTCACCATCTTCCCCGACTTGGTGGGGGCTTGGGTGGACGCCAGCCTTATCGGCAAGGCCCGGCGTAGGGGGGCCATCGAGGTCGTCGTCCACGACCTGCGGGCCGGGGCCAAGGGGCCGCACCGCAGTGTCGACGACAGCCCGTTCGGTGGTGGGGCCGGCATGGTCCTGGCTCCCGAGCCGGTCTTCAGCGCCGTCGAGCAGGCGCAGCCGGTGCGGCCCTTGTTCCTGCTATCGCCCAGCGGTCAGCGCTTCGACCAGGACATGGCCGGGGGCCTGGCCCGCCTAGAGGGGTTCTCGCTCTTGTGCGGCCGCTACGAGGGAGTCGACGAAAGGGTTGCCCAGCACCTGGTCGACGGCGAGCTGTCGGTAGGGGACTACGTGCTGGCGGGCGGCGAGGTGGCGGCCCTGGCCGTGGTCGAGGCGGTGGCCCGCCTCGTCCCTGGGGTGATGGGCAACCAGGCGTCGGGCGAGGAGGAGAGCTTCACCGAGGGGCTGCTGGAGTACCCTCAGTACACCCGGCCGGCTGTGTTCCGGGGATGGGCGGTGCCCGATGTCCTGCTCTCCGGGCACCATGGCCAGGTGGCCCGATGGAGGAAGGCGGCTGCCATCGCCCGGACGTTGGAGCGCCGGCCGGACCTGATCGCCGCGCGCGGTGGGCTTTCCCCCGACGAGGAGGCCCTGTTGGCAGAGTGGGGCTTCGATCATCTAACCTGTGGTCCCCGTGGGCCCGACTGACCTTGTTGACCGTGACAGCCTGCGCGACGACGTCCCTCAGTTCGCCCCCGGCGACACCGTGCGGGTCCACGTGAGGGTGGTCGAAGGCAACAAGGAACGCCTGCAGGCCTTCCAGGGCGCGGTCATCGCCCGCAAGGGGTCGGGGGCTAGGGAGACCTTCACCGTGCGCAAGGTGAGCTCGGGCGTCGGGGTGGAGCGGACCTGGCCCGTGCACTCCCCGGCCATCGCCCGCATCGAGCTGGTCAGCCAGGGCGACGTCCGGCGGGCCAAGCTCTATTACCTGCGCGACCGCATCGGCAAGGCGGCCAAGGTCAAAGAAAGGCGCCTGGCCCGTTAGCCCGCCTGGTGCCTTGGAGCACCGAGGTCCACGGGGCGCTGCTGCTGCGCAGCTGGCCAGCCAGCAACCCGGAGCCAGTCAGCAACCAAGGGCATAGCTGACCGCCGAGCACACCTTGCGCATGATGTCGTCGCTGAGCTGTCCCACCGGCCCGCTGAGCGACGCCCGAGGGATGGTGTGAAGGCCGTCGCAGTTTATGACCGAGGGCCAGTCCAGGCCAACCTCGGCGGCGTGGTCGATGGCGACCTCCGCGGCCAGGCCCCGGACCGATGTGGTGACCTCAGCCACGGTGACGAGCTGGCGGACGTCGAGGACCTCGGAGCGCGTGAGCAGGAGGACGGGCCGCCTCTTGCCACCGACCTCGGCCAGCCACAGCTCGCCGCGCCTCATGGCTCGCCCCAGGCTTCAGCTCCGGCCCATGAGGTCTCCGCCGGTTCGGGGTGCCTCAGGTACGCCTCCCGGTCGGACCGCTCCATCGCGGCGCGCACCGCGTCGGCGACTCCCTGCCGTGCTGCGGCCGAAATGTTGACGCCGAGCTGGTGGGCTCGCTCGGCCAGCTCCTCGTCCAAGGTGAAGGTGGTCCTCATGGAGCTCATCGTACGCTATCGTTATGTGATAGCAACCGGTGCTTGCAGCCCCAGCAGCTTGACCGCGCCGTTGTAGGGGGCCTGGCCGTCGTAGCATGGTGCCATGCGGGCGAAGCTAACAGGGCCACGATGAGCGCCGAGGACCTGGAGCGTTACGAGACAGAGATCGAACTGGCGCTCTACCAGGAGTACCGGGCGGTCTTGCCGATGTTCCGCTACGTGGTGGAGACCGAGAGGCGCTTCTACCTGGCCAACGAGGTCGACATGGAGGCCAAGGGCGAAGGGGGCCGCACCTACTTCGAGGTCAAGCTGGGGGACGCCTGGGTGTGGGACATGTACCGCCCGGCCCGTTTCGTCTCCAACGTGAGGGTCGTCACCTTCAAGGACGTGAACGTCGAAGAGCTCCCCGAAAAGGAGCTGTAGCCCGGCCCCCTGGCCAGCTCCGGCCACGGCAGCCTGGCCGTCGCACCGGCACGAGCGGGCGGCGGCCCCCGCCCGCGGTGCCGGGCTGCCTCTCAGGCGCTAGCCAAGGTAACTGAGAGCTGCCTGGGGACGACCGCGGGCGTCCCGGTCCTATCGGCGTGCTGTGCTGGGGGCTGTGGAGAGCGGTGAGGATGCGGCGAGAGGCCACGGAGCCGGGCCCGCTGGCCGGCAGGAGCCGGCATGGAGGCAGTGGCTCGGCAGACGGGGCGAGGACATGGCCGCGGCTTGGTACGAGTCCCAGGGCTACGTGGTGGTCGCCCGCAACTGGTCCTGTCGGGAAGGGGAGCTGGACATCGTGGCCCGACGGGGCCGCCTGCATGTCTTTTGCGAGGTGAAGGCCCGGTCCACCACCGCCTTCGGGTCGCCCGCGGAGGCTGTGGGCCGGGCCAAGCGCGCCCGGGCCCGTCGCCTGGCTGCCCGCTGGTTCGCCTCCGCCGGCCGGCCACCGGGCAGCCAGGGAGGCCCGGTCCGCTTCGACGTCGCCTGTGTGCTGGGAGAGCAGCTCGACGTGATCGAGGGAGCCTTCTGACGGTCACAGGTCGCAGCTAACCTCGCTCGTGCGCCAGTGGCCCGCTCGGGCACGGGTGGCTTGGTGCGCTCGGGGCCCCCGTTGGCCTCCTTCTCGCCGCTGCGGCCTTCTCGCCGCTGCGGCCTTCTCGCCGCTGCGGCCTTCTCGCCGCTGCGGTGGCCTTTTGCCCTTGTGCCACAGGGCTTCAGCCCTTCTGCCCCAAGGAGGAGCCATGCTCGCCACGGTTGCGTCCGCCACGCTCGTCGGCGTCGACGGCTACCCGGTAGCCGTCGAGGTCCATGTGGCCAACGGGTTGCCAGGCTTCCGGGTGGTCGGCCTGCCGGACGCGTCGTGCCGTGAGGCGCGAGACCGGGCCCGGGCCGCGGTCGTCTCCAGCGGTTTCCGCTGGCCGCAACGCAGGGTCACGGTCAACCTGGCCCCTTCCGGCCTGCGCAAAGGAGGGCCCGGGCTCGACCTGCCCATCGCCCTGGGTGTCCTGGCGGCCGACGGCCAGCTGGAGCCAGAGCTGTTGAGGGGCAGGGCCTTCGTGGGCGAGCTGGGCCTGGACGGCACGCTCCGACCGGTGGCGGGCACCCTGCCTCTGGTGGCGGCCGTAGCCGAGCCTGAGGTGGTCGTGCCAGCCAGTTCCTTGGGCGAAGCCAGGCTCGTGCGCCGGGAGGGCCTGCGGGGAGCGGCTCGCCTGCGGTCCCTGGTGGAGGCGCTGCAGGGGCGGGCCGCCTGGCCCGAGGTGCCCGCCGCCGGTCCCCAGGACCAACCCGCGGTGGCCGACCTGGCCGACGTGCGGGGCCAGCCGTTGGCCCGCCGAGCGCTCGAAGTGGCTGCCGCCGGCGCCCACCACCTCCTGCTCGTCGGGCCGGCCGGTGCGGGCAAGACCATGCTGGCCACCCGCTTGCCAGGCCTGCTGCCCGACCTCACCCCGACCGAGGCCATCGAGGTGGCCAGGATCCACTCCGCTGCCGGCCTGGAGCTGCCGGGAGGGGCCTTGTCCCTGCGCCCACCGTTCCGAGCCCCCCACCATGGGGCTTCGGCCGTAGCCCTGATAGGAGGAGGTGGGGCCCGGTTGCGCCCGGGCGAGGTGAGCTGTGCCCACCGGGGGGTGCTCTTCTTGGACGAGCTGGCCGAGTTCGCCCCCCACGTCCTCGACCACCTCCGCCAACCTCTAGAAGAGGGACGGGTAGTTGTTTGCCGGGCCGCTGCAGCGGTCGCCTTCCCGGCCAGGTTCCTGCTGGTAGCGGCCATGAACGCCTGCCGCTGCGGATCCGACGGCTCCCCTGGGTCGTGCCGCTGCAGCGAGCCGGCGCGCGAACGCTACCGCGCTCGGGTCTCTGGCCCCCTACTGGACCGCTTCGACCTGCGCGTCCGGGTCAGCCAGCCGGACGTGGGAGCCCTGCTGGCAGCTCCCGGCGGGCCTGCCCGGGCGCCCGGGCGCCCTGGCCCCTCCCCCAAGGCTCCTGGCACCCCGGCCGACCAGGGTGAGGAGCCCACCTCGGTCGTGGCGGCCAGGGTGGCCCGAGCGCGCTGGCGTGCTCGGGAGCGCGGCCTGCGCTGCAGCTCCGAGCTGCCGGCGAGCCAGCTGGACGAGCTCGCCCCGCTCAGCCCGGGGGCGCGCCGGCTGCTGGAGAGGCGCCTGCGCGAAGGGCTCCTTTCTGCCCGGGGCCTGCACCGGGCCTGGCGGGTCGCCTTGACGGTGGCCGACTTGGCTGGCCATGACGGGCCCTTGAGCGAGGAGCACGTGCTTTTGTCCCTCGCCCTGCGGGGCGAGGGGATTGCCGACGACGGCTCGGCCCGCAGCTCGAGCCGGGACGACGCCCAGTCCCTGGCGGTGGCCTCATGGGTGAGCTAGCCCTGCCCCCCGGGGCGTACGCGGCCGCCCTGGCGTCCCTGCCCGGGGCTGGCCCGGCCTGGCTCGCCCGGGTGTTCCTGGACGGCGGCACCCCCCGGTCCCCGGAGCAGGCCTGGCAGGACGTCGTGTCCGGCCGGTTGCCACCCCCCGGTGCCGGAGCCGCTCGCCCGCCGCAGCTGCCTTTGGGCCTGGCCTGCCCCGGTGCTGCCGGGCGGGCCGTTGCGGGGAGCGGGGGCGCTCAGGGCGGGCTGGGCACGTGCACTCCCGAGCGGCTCTGGCAGTACTGCCAGAGCCGGCGGATCCGAGCCACGTGGATCGGCGGCCCCGGCTACCCTGCCCGGCTGGCGGAGGGCCCGGCCCCTCCCGGTGTGCTGTTCTGGGTGGGCGACATCGGCTTGCTGGAGCGCCCGTGCGTGGCTGTGGTCGGCACCCGTCGGTGCACCCCCGATGGCCAGCAGGTTGCCTACCAACTGGGCCGGGAGCTTTCAGCGGCTGGGGCCTGCGTGGTCTCCGGGTTGGCCGCGGGCATCGACGGCGCCGCCCATGCTGGTGCCCTGGCGGCCGCCTGCGAGCTCGGGCCCGAGGCAGGCGCCACTGTGGGCATCGCCGCTAGCGGGGTCGACGTCGCCTACCCTCCCCGGCACCGCTTGCTCTGGGAGGAGGTCACCCGCAAGGGTGCGGTCATCTCGGAGGCACCGCCTGGCCGGCCGGCCCAGTCCTGGCGTTTCCCTTCTCGCAACCGGGTCATCGCCGGCCTGGCGCGCCTGGTGGTGGTCGTCGAGTCCCATGCCAAGGGCGGCTCCTGGCACACCGTCGAAGCCGCCCTCGCCCGAGGGGTGGAGGTGGCCGCCGTCCCGGGCTCGGTCCTGAGCCCCGCGTCCGTGGGCACCAACCTCCTCATAAAAGAGGGGGCGCTGGCCGTGGCCAGTGCCCAGGACGTCCTTGACGCTCTCGGCCTGCCCGCCCGCCCCGGCCCGTGCTCCCCGCCCGGCCCGGCCGCTGAGGGCGCGGCCGCCGGCAGCGGGGGCGGCACCGCTTGGGGGCCTGTCCACCGCAGCGTCCTGGGCGCCCTCGGCCGCCGGCCACGGACGGTCGACGAGATAGTGGAACGTAGCGGGTTGCCACTGGGCGCGGTGCTGGTGGCTCTGGACGACCTGGAGCAGCGAGGGGCCGCGCTCGGCCGGGCGGGCTGGTGGGCCCTGGGGACCTTCCCTGGCTCGCCGGTGGCCTAGACCGGTGCCCGGCAGCGCCCGGGGTGGCTGCCGGCCCCGCCTGGCCCGCCTGGGGGCTGGGGGCTGGGGGCTGGGGCCTTCAGCCGTGTAACGGCGCCGGCGAACCGCTTCCGGCTAGCATTGGCGGTCGATGGCCCCTGGTGCTGGCGCGAAAGGTGGCGACGACCTGGCGCAGGGGGCAGGCAGCCCAGGCGGCGAGCAGGGGCCACAGAGCTGGCACGGCTGGCACCTGGACGAGTGGCTCCTGTCCCTGAGCGGCCTGTCCAGCGAGAGCCGCCGGGCGTACCGCCAGGGCTTGGCTTGCTTTGTCACCTGGGCACAGCGGTGCGGGCTTCAAGGCCCAGGAGATGTCGAGCGCCTCGGCCTGCGCCGGTTCCTCGCCTATCTCGCGACCCGGGGCTACGCCCGGCGCACGGTGGCGCTCCGGGCCGCGGCACTGAGGCGGTACTTCGACTGGGCGCGCCGCCAGGGGCTGGTGAGCAACGACCCGACCACCGGGCTTTCGGCTCCCGCCGGTGAGGGCCGGCTGCCTCGGGTGCTGTCGCACGCTGAGCTGGTCGCTCTGCTGGAGGGGCCCGTCCGGGCGTCGTCAGCCGTGCCAGAGGCGCTCAGGCTGCGCGACGACGCCGTCTTGGAGCTGCTGTACGGCTCGGGCCTGCGGGTGAGCGAGCTGTGCCAGCTCGACGTCCAGGACGTGGACCTGAAGGGCGGCTGGGCCACGGTGTGGGGCAAGGGGGCCAAGCAGAGACGGGTGCCCATCTCCGGCCCGGCCCGGGAGGCTGTGAGCGGGTGGCTACAGCGCGGCCGCCCCCGGGTAGCAAGGGCCGTGGTCCCCGGCGAGGCCCTGTTCCTCAACCGGGCTGGCCGGCGGCTTGGCCCCCGCGACGTACGCCGGCTGCTCGACCGCCGTGCCCTGTCGCCCACCCATCCTCACGCGCTGCGGCACAGCTTTGCCACGCACCTTTTGGACGGAGGTGCCGATCTAAGGGTCGTGCAGGAGCTCCTGGGCCACGCCAGCCTGCGGACCACGCAGGTCTACACCCATGTCAGCAAAGAACGCCTGCTGCAGGTCTATGCCAGCACGCACCCGAGGGCCTGATGCAGGCTGACCTGGCTTCGCTGGCCACAGAGGAGCTGTGGGCGGAGTACAAGCGGACGGGCTCGCGCGAGCTGCGAGACGAGCTGATCGTGCGCTACTCCCCGTTGGTCAAGTACGTCGCCGGGCGCGTGTCGGTCGGGCTGCCTCACAGCATCGAGCAGTGCGACCTGGTGAGCTATGGGATCTTCGGGCTGATCGACGCCATCGAGAAGTTCGACACCGAGCGGGCCATCAAGTTCGAGACCTACGCCATCACCAGGATCAAGGGGGCCATCATCGACGAGCTGCGCAGCATCGACTGGGTGCCCCGGTCGGTGAGGGCCAAGGCGCGGGCTATAGAGAAGTCCTACGCCAAATTGGAGGGCCAGTTGCTGCGCACCCCCACCGACAGCGAGGTGGCGGCGGACCTGGGCATCACCGAGGAAGAGCTGCAGGCCCAGTTCTCGCAGATCTCCTTCGTCGGCATAGTGGCGCTCGACGAGGTCCTCTCAGGGGGGGACCGGGGGGAGGCCACCACCTTGGGGGACACCCTGCCGGACCGGGGCCACGGGCCCATGGCCGCGTTCGAGGTGGAAGAGATGAAGCAGGTCCTGGCGGGTGCCATCAACCGTCTGGGGGACCGGGAAAAGATCGTGCTCACCCTGTACTACTACGAAGGCCTGACCCTGGCCGAGATCGGCCAGGTGCTGGGCGTCACCGAAAGCCGTGTCTGCCAGATCCACACCAAGGCGGTGCTGCAGTTGCGGGCCCGGGTGATGGTGGCGGACAAGGAGCTGGCGTAGGCGTGGGGCGGGGGCCCCTGGCCAAGGGCTCGTGGCCGAGGCGTCCCCAAGAGCTGGTGCTGAGCTGCCAGCGGCCCGGGTTGGACGGCGGGCGGCCCAGGTGGGTGGCCGGGGGGCAGAGGCGCTAGACTGCTAGGCGCCCGGCACGGGCCGGGCTGGCAATCCCTGCCGGGTGCGTCCACGGTCGCCGCAGCACTGCGGTGTAGGCACCCGGGCGCGAGCACAACCGATGGAGGAGGGGTAAGTGGCCGTAGTCACCATGCGGCAGCTGCTGGAGGCGGGCGTCCACTTCGGGCACCAGACGAGGCGCTGGAACCCGAAGATGAAGCGTTTCATTTTCGGTGAACGCAACGGCATATACATCATCGACCTGAAGCAGACCCTCGAACGGGTCGAGGTTGCCTACTCTTTTGTCCGGGACCTGGTGGCCAACGGTGGGACAGTCCTCTTCGTGGGGACCAAGAAGCAGGCCCAGGGCCCGGTGGCCCATGCTGCGCAGGAGTGCCACATGCCGTACGTCAACGAGCGCTGGTTAGGCGGGATGCTGACCAACTTCGCGACCATCGCGGCGCGGGTCAAAAAGATGCAAGAGCTGGAGCGGATGCGCAACGCGGGCGACTTCGACGCCATGCCCAAGAAAGAAGCGCTCATGCACGCACGCGAGCTGGAGAAGCTCGAGCGCAACCTGGGCGGCATACGCGACATGGACCGGCTCCCTGACGCCCTGTTCATCATCGACATAAAGAAGGAGCACATCGCGGTTTCGGAGGCGAACAAGATGGGCATCCCCATCGTTGCCGTGGTGGACACCAACTGCGACCCTGACCTGGTCCAGTACGTGATACCGGGCAACGACGATGCCATCCGCAGCGGTACCCTCATGTGCCACGTGATCGCCGAAGCGGTCCAAGAGGGACGCTTCATCGCTTCCCGGCGTGGCTTTTCCGCTCCGGCCGGCCCGCCCGCTGAGCCTCCCAGCCCGCTCAGCCTTCCGCTGGCCCGTGGCGCTGCCCCGGGGCGGCCGGCGCCTGAGGCGGAGCCTGGGACTGCAGAGGCCGCCGCTGCTGAGGCTGGAGGAGGGCCAGAGGCCGGTGGGCCAGAGGAGGCCGGGGTGGCTGCAGAGCCTGGGGCCCTTGGCCAAGCCGCCGGCGCAAGCGGGCCCGGTGGGGCCCAGCAAAGCTGAGCGCACCTGCGGGCGCCCAACAGGCCGAACAGTTACGACGCCCAACAGGCCGAACAGTTACGAGAGGAAGGGACGGGACCTACAGATATGGCAGAGTTCACCGCCAAGGACGTGCAGGCGCTCCGCTTGGCCACCGGTGCAGGGATGATGGACGCCAAGCGAGCCCTGACCGAGGCCAACGGGGACCGGGACGCGGCCGTGAAGTGGCTGCGCGAGCGGGGCCTGGGCAAGGCCGCCGAACGAGCCGGCCGCGACAGCACCGAAGGTGCGGTGGCGGTCTGCTACGACGGCAACGTTGGCGCCGTCTCGTTGGTGGAGCTGCGTTCGGAGACGGACTTCGCCGCCAAGAGCCCCGAGTTCGTGGGGCTGGTGGAGGAGCTGGCTGCGCTGGTGGCCGCCGAAGGCGAGGCCGCGGTGGACCAGCGCAAGGGCGCCATAGAAGATCTCAACATTGCCACCCGGGAGAACGTGCAGCTCGGCCGGGTCGTCCGTTTCCAGGCGGCACCGGGCCACGTCCTGGGCAGCTACTTGCACGTGCAGAACGACCGCGGCGTGAACGGCGTGGTCGTCGAGCTGGCCAACGGCTCCCCGGAGCTGGCCCATGACGTCGCCGTCCACATCGCCTTCGGCCGTCCCGGTTACCTGCGGCGCGAGGAAGTCCCGGCCGGGGAGGTGGAAGCCGAGCGGGCCACCCTCGAGGCCGAGGCGCGCCGGGAGGGCAAGGCTGAGCCAGCCGTGGCCAAGATCGTCGAGGGCAGGCTCAACGCCTGGTACAGGCGCATCCCGGGCGGTGTCCTGCTGGACCAGCCCTTCGCCAAGGACGACCGGCGCAGCGTGTCCGAGGTGCTGGGCGGGGCCGAGGTGGTGCGCTTCGCCCAAGTCGTGATCGGCGGCTGAGCCCAGGTGGGCCGCCCGGGCGCTCCCTGGCGCCGCGTGGTGCTCAAGATCTCGGGCGAGGCGCTGGCGAGCGACGTCGCCGACGAGACCATAGACGGGCGGGTCGTGGAGCGCCTGGCCCGCGAGATAGCCGAGGCCCACCGCAGCCTGGGTACTGAAATAGCGGTCGTCATGGGCGGCGGCAACATATGGCGCGGCGCGGTCGGCTCGGCCAGCGGCATGGACCGGGCCACCGCGGACTACATGGGCATGCTGGCCACGGTCATCAACGCCCTGGCCCTGCGGGACGCCTTGGAGCGAGAGGGCCAGCCCACCCGGGTGCAGACGGCCATCGGCATGTCCGAGCTGGCGGAGCCCTATATCCGCCTCAGGGCCATCCGGCACCTGGAAAAGGGCCGGGTCGTGATCTTTGCCGCGGGGACGGGCAACCCGTTTTTCACCACGGACACCGCGGGGGCGCTCAGGGCCGTCGAGATCGGCGCCGAGGTGCTGTTGAAAGGCACCCACGGAGGCGCCGGCGCGATCTACACGGCTGACCCTCGCCGGGACCCCTCGGCCGCGCCCATGGAAGAGGTCACCTTCGACCAGGTCCTGGACATGGACCTGCGGGCCATGGACCTGACTGCCATCACGCTTTGCCGGGAGAACTCACTGCCGGTGCTGTACTTCAGCATCATGGAAGAGGGCAACCTGCGCCGCGCCCTGCTGGGTGAGCGGATAGGTACGCTGGTCCACTGATGGCCGACCCCCTCATTGAAGCTGCCCTGGAGGACTGCCGCCAACGGATGGCCCAGGCCGTCGAGCACACCAAGGGTGAGTTCGCCGGCATCAGGACCGGGCGAGCGGCACCCGCCCTGGTGGAAAAGCTCAAGGTCGACTACTACGGCGCCGAGGTGCCGCTGCAGCAACTGGCTGGCCTGCACGTCCCCGAGGCCAGGGTGCTGGTCATAACGCCCTACGACAAGTCCTCCCTCAAAGCCATAGAGAAGGCTGTCCAGTCCTCCGACCTGGGCGTCAACCCGAGCAACGACGGCTCGGTGGTCCGCTTGGTGTTCCCGCCGCTCACCGAAGAGAGGCGCAGGGAGCTGGTCAAGGTGGCCCACCACAAGGCCGAGGAGGGCCGGGTGGCAGTGCGCAACGTCCGGCGAGCCACCCGCAAGGACCTCGAGGCTTTGGAAAAAGACGGCGAGCTTTCCTCCGACGAGCTGGAGCGGGTGGAAAAGGACCTGGACAAGCTGACTCACGAGCACACCGCCGAGATCGACCGGATGCTGGCGCACAAGGAACAAGAGCTCCTCGGGGGCTGATGGCCCCGATGGCCAACGAGCTGCTTGGCCCCCGATATGACGGGTGGGGCCCGGACGGTGGCCCCCCGGAGGGCTATGACCCCGGGGCCGCAACCGAGCCGTTCCCCCTGGGGGGAGCCCAGCAGGGAGGAGCCAAGCCCAAGCGCAATGAAGCCGAGCCCAGTGGAGCTAGCCTGGAGGCTGTCGGAGGGGCGCTCGGGGCCGGCACACCGGCCGCCATCACCAAACCGACCAGGGCCATAGGCTACCCTCGGGAGGTACCCGAGAAGCTGGCGGCAGGGGAGTTGAGCGTACCAGTGAGCACAGGAGAGGGCAACGAGCTTCCCCACTGGACAGACCCGCCCACCGGGGAAGTGCCGCGAGCCCTGGCCGGGGGTGGCGCGCCGGGGGCGACCGAAGACGACATGGCAGCCTGGCGCCTGCTCGGTTCACGGGGGCTGCGCTGGCGCGACGACGTGAACGACTGGGCGGACGAGCCCAGCGTGGCCGACCTGATGGGGGACGACGCCGAGTACACATCCGGTGCCGAGGGGGAGGGCCAGTACTCCTTCGACGAGGAGTTCGAACGGTTGGAACGCCAACGCCAGGGTCCTGCGGCCGCCTTCGGCGGGGCACAAGGCTCTGACGACGTGACGGTGTCGTTGCCCGGGCCCCCCTTGCCGTCCCCGGGGCCAGTGGCCAGCTCGGGCGAGGGGGCCTCGGAGCGCACCGCCGGCTCCGCCACTGGCGTACCGCCCGTCCGGCCTCGGGCCCGGCCACTTCGCCCGACGGGGCTAGCGGCCGACGACGAGGCGGCTGGTGCCGGCCAGGCCGCCGGGCCCACGCCCGCCCGTCATGCCCGGGCGCGGGGAACGGGAGCCGGGGAAGAAGGCCGCCGGGCCGGGACGGCGGTCCTGGCCGGGACGGCGATGGTGGTGGTGCTGGCGGCCTGTTACGCCCTGGGCCCAGTTGCGTTGCTGGTGCTGGCCGCCCTCGTGGTCTTCGGCTGCGTCCTCGAGGTCCTGGCCATGTTCCAAAAGGCCGGGTTCCGCCCGGCCACCTTGGTGGCCGCCGTGGGGTCGGCAGGGGCGGTGCTGGCCACCTACTGGAGGGGCGAGCCTGCCCTGCCGGTGGTCTTCGCCTTGGTGGTAGGGGCCAGCCTGGTGTGGTACCTGGCCCGGGTGACCGAGGCCCGCCCGGTGGTGAACGTCGCTGTCACGCTGCTGGCCTTTGCCTGGGTGGGCGTGCTCGGCTCCTATGCCGGCCTGCTGCTCCAGGCCCACGACGGCAAGCACCTGTTCCTGGCCGCAGTAGCCCCGGCCGTGGCGGCCGACGTGGTGGCCTGGTTCGTGGGCAGCCGCGTCGGCCAGCACCAGCTGGCCCCCCGCACCAGCCCGTCCAAGACCTGGGAGGGCCTGGCGGCAGGGGCTTTCGCGGCACTGGTGGCGGGCGTGGTCATCGGCAAGAACCTCGCTCCTTGGGGGGGCTTGAAGCACGGCCTGGAGCTCGGTGTGGTCATTGCCATCGTTGGCCCGGTGGGCGACCTGGCCCAGTCCATGGTCAAACGGGACCTCCACCTCAAGGACTCCGGTCGCCTGCTGCCTGGCCACGGAGGGCTCTTCGACCGCTTCGACTCGTTGTTGTTCGCCCTGCCCGCCACCTACTACCTGGCCGTCGTGCTCCACCTCGTGTAGTGCCCGCCTGTGGCTGAAGAAAGGACGGTCGCCCTAGCCGGCAGCACCGGTTCGATCGGGGCCCAGGCCATCGACGTCATCCGGGCTGCCCCTGGGCGCTTCCGGGTGGTCGCCCTGGGAGCGGGCTCCAATATCGAGCTGCTCGCCCGCCAGGCGAACGAGCTGCGCCCGCAGCGGGTGGCGCTCGCCGACCCGGCACGGGCAGCCGAGCTGGCCCAGATGCTGCCCCCGGGCACCGAGCTGCTGGCCGGCGAGGGTGCCCTGGCTGCCATAGCCAAGGACGCCGACATCGTGCTGAACGGCGTGGTGGGCTTCGCCGGCCTCCCCGTCACCCTCGCCGCCCTGCAGGCGGGCCGGCGCCTGGCCCTGGCCAACAAGGAGTCCCTCGTGGCGGCGGGGCCGGTGGTCCAGCGTGCCCTCTCCACCCCCGGGGCCGAGCTGGTACCGGTCGACTCGGAGCACTGCGCCGTCCACCAGTGCCTGCGGGCTGCCGGGGTGGGGGAAAATGGCGGCCCGGCGCTGCGCCGCATCCTGCTCACCGCCTCGGGCGGCCCGTTCCGGGGCAAGTCCGCCCAGGAGCTGGCGGAGGTGACCGTGGACGACGCCCTGGCCCATCCCACCTGGAAGATGGGCCCCAAGATCACCGTCGACTCGTCCACCCTCATGAACAAAGGCCTGGAGGTCATCGAAGCCCACCTACTGTTCTCGGCCGGCTACGACCAGATCGAGGTGGTCGTCCACCCTCAGTCCGTGGTCCACTCGATGGTGGAGACCACCGACGGTGCCACGCTGGCCCAGCTGTCCTGGCCCGACATGCGCCTGCCCATTGGTTACGCCCTTTCCTACCCTGAACGTATGGCGTCGGCCTTTGGTGCCATCGACTGGGCCCGGCTGCGGAGGCTCGACTTCGAGCCGCCCGACCTCGCTGCGTTCCCCTGCCTGGCCCTGGCCTACGAAGCGGGCCGCCGGGGAGGGACGGCCCCGGCCTGCCTCAACGGGGCCAACGAAGTGGCCGTCCAGGCTTTCCTCAGCCGGCGCCTGCGCTGGGTCGATATACCGGTGGTGATCGAGGACGTCCTGTCCAGCTACGAGCCCAGCGAGCCCCGGGACCTCGACGACGTCCTGGCTGCCGACGCCGAGGCGAGGGAGCTGGCCGCCCAGGCGGTGGGACGGCGCTCGGCCTGGGGGAGAGCATAACTGTGGCCGCGCCCGGGCCCAGTCCCCAAGCGGCTTGGCCCGCTGAGGTGCCGGTGGGGCAGCGGCGCACGGAGCCGGGCGAGGCGGGGCCAAGGGGCATGGAGCCGCGCGAGCAGCGGGGGGCGCTCCTGCGCTTGGCGCTGGTGGTCGTGTGCGGGCTGGTGGTGGCCAAGCTGGCTGGGGCGCTCGACACGGTGCTGATCGTCATGGCCCTGCTCCTCATGATCGTGCTGCACGAGCTCGGCCACTTCCTCACCGCCAAGTGGGCGGGCATGAAGGTCACCGAGTTTTTCGTTGGTTTCGGCCCCCGGTTGTGGTCCGTGCGCAAGGGGGAGACGACCTACGGGGTAAAGGCCCTGCCCCTGGGCGGCTATTGCCGCATCTTGGGCATGACCAACCTGGAAGTGGTGAGCCCGCAGGACGAAGCCCGGGCCTACCGCAGCCGTCCCACCTGGAGGCGGCTGTCGGTGGCGTTCGCCGGTTCGTTCATGCACTTCCTCATGGCCTTCGTCTTGCTGGTCGTGCTGTTTGCCGGCCCGGGCGACATCGGCAACCTGGTCGGCAACCCGCCGGCAGACAACCCGATAGCGGCTGTGGACGGTTTTGCCACCGGCAGGAGCCCGGCTCAAGAGGCGGGCTTGCGCCCCGGTGACCGCATCGTGGCGGTGAACGGGCACCGTTTCGCTGGCTGGTCGCAGTTGACCGCGTACCTGCGGGCACGGCCGGGCCAGCTGGTGGTGCTCAGCGTCGAGCGCGCTGGCCACCGGTTCACCACCAGGCCCGTCCGCCTGGCTGACGGCTCCAAGGTGGTGGTGGAGGGGGACAAGGCCCCCCTGTACTCGAGGCCGACCGGGCTGCTCGGTGTCGAGGCCGGGCCGGTGCGCTTCGGCCTGCTGGGCGCGCTGGAGCACGCAGGCAGCTCTTTTGGTTCCATCGCCACGGTGTCGGTCAGCCGGCTGGTGGCCACCATCGGTTCGCCGGGCAACTACGTCAACATGCTGCAGAGCCAAAAGGCGGCCGACAACCCCCACGCCACCCGGTTCGTGTCCCCGGTCGGCGTCGTCGTCCTGGCCCACGAGGCGGCCCAGATAGGCTGGTCCGAGGTCTTGTACCTCCTGGTCCTCATCAACATCTTCGTCGGGTTCTTCAACCTGGTCCCGCTGTTGCCCCTGGACGGGGGCCACGTGGCGATCGCTCTCTACGAAAAGGCCCGGAGCCTGAGGGCCAGGCGCCCTTACCACGCCGATGTCAACAAGTTGGCCCCTGTGCTCTACGCGGTGCTGGCGGTGCTGGCCTTTTACGCCATCTCGTCGCTGTTCTTGGACCTGCGCGACGTCGTGCGCTGAGGCGCCGGGGGTACCAGCCGGGCAAGTTGGGCCGGCAAGCAGTAGGGTGATAGGACCGTGGAACGTTACCCGCGCAGGAAGACCCGCCAGGTCATGGTGGGCTCGGTCCCGGTGGGCGGAGGGGCCCCCATCACCGTCCAGTCGATGACCACGACCAAGACCGCGGACGTCGAGGGCACCTTGGCCCAGATCTACGCCCTCAAGGCAGCTGGCGCGGACATCGTACGCTGTACGTGCAACGAGCCGGAGGCGGCGGAGGGCCTGGCCCGTATAGTGCCCCGCAGCCCGGTGCCGATCGTGGCCGACATCCATTTCCATGTCGAGATGGCCCTGGCCGCCATAGAGGCGGGCGTGCACTGCCTGCGGCTGAACCCGGGCAACCTGCGTAAGCCCGAGGAGGTCAAGCTGGTGGCCCGGGAGTGCAAGGACCGGGGCATCCCGGTGCGGGTCGGCGTCAACGCCGGGTCCCTGGACAAGCGCCTGTACGACAAGTACGGGGGGGTCACGCCCGAGGCCCTTGTGGAGTCGGCCCTGCTGGAGCTGGGCCTGTTCGCCGAGGTGGGCTTCGACGACGTCAAGATCTCGGTCAAGGCCTCCCGGGTGCCGCTCATGGTCGAGGCCTACCGCCAGCTGTCCGAGGTCGTCGACTATCCCCTCCACCTCGGCCTGACCGAAGCCGGGCCACCCCCGTCCGGCACCATCAAGGCGACTGCGGGCATAGCGACGTTGCTCATGGAGGGCATCGGGGACACCATCCGCTACTCGCTCACCACTGACCCGGTGGAGGAGGCCAAGGCGGGGCGCACCCTCCTCGAGGCGCTCGGCCTGCGCGAGCGGCGTAACGTCGACCTCATCGCCTGCCCGTCTTGTGGGCGGGCGGAGATCGATGTCTACAAGGTGGCCCAGGAGGCCCAAGCCGCCCTCGAGGAGCGCCAGATCCCCCTGCAGGTCGCGGTCATGGGCTGCGTGGTCAATGGGCCGGGCGAGGCCCGCTCAGCCGACCTCGGGATCGCGGCGGGCAAGCACCGGGGGCACCTTTTCATCCGGGGCCAGATAGTGAGGGTGGTACCCGAAGACGAAATGGTCGAGGCGCTGGTGGAGGAGGCCGAGAAGCTGGTCAAGGAAGGCTTCGAGGCTCGTCTGGCTGCTGCCGACCGAGACGCAGCCAAGTTGGCCGAAGCCGACCGCCGGGCGCTGTTCGAAGCCAAGGGAGCCGACGCGAACCGTAGCGAGGCCCGGGTGAAGCTGGTACGCGAGCGCTTGGGGGCTGAGCGCAGCGGCAACTAGCAGGTCGTGCCTGCAGCTCCTGGCCGGCTGGCTGCCCCGCAGCCGCGGCTGAACAAGGCCAAGAGCACAGGGGCTGACCGAAGCTATAATACTACTCGTCACGTAGGGTGACATGTTGGGCGTGGGCTTACCTGCCTGGCAGGGTGCCCACGCTTTTGTTTGCAGAGCTGGACGAGCCGGCAGGCCAACCAAGGGCCGGCAGGGTGACGAGGAGGTGAGATGGCCACAGCAGAGGAGCTGGCAGCGACGCTCCGGCCGACGGTAGCCGCGGCCGGGCTCGAGCTCTGGGACGTGGAGCGGGCCAGCAACCTGGTCAAGGTCACGGTCGACCGTCCCGGCGGCGTGGACCTGGACGCCATCTCCGCCCTGAGCCGGGCTTTGGCCAGCGTCCTCGACCGGCGGGACGACCTCGTCCCCCGGGGTCATTACGTGCTGGAGGTCTCCAGCCCCGGGGTCGAGCGCCGCCTGCGCCGGCCCGAGCACTTCGCCCGCTGCATCGGGGCACGGGTGGCGGTCAGGACGACCGAGCCGGTGGGAGGCCGCCGGCGCCTCGAAGGCACCCTGGTGGCCTGCGACGACGAGGCCATATCGCTCCAGCTGGCGCCCGAGCTGGGCGCCAGCCCGCGTGCCCCTGGCTCGCAGGGGGCGGCTGCCCCGACCGGGAGCGAGCCCGGCCCCGCCGCCAGTCGCGTACGCATCCCGTTGCGGGTGGTCGAGCGCGCCCGCACGGTTTTCGACTGGGGTGCCTCGCTCAAGCCCGGCTCAGGTGCAGGGCTTCGCCCGCTAGCCAGTGGGGCCGCCTGATGAGGGACAACTTCGCCTTCCAAGAGGCGCTGCAGCAAGTGGCAAGGGAAAAGGGGATCAGCGTCGACGTGCTCCTCGACGCCTTGGCCAACGCCTTGGTGGCTGCCTACAAGCGCATGCCGGGGGCAGCCGAGGAGGCGGTCGTGGCCATAGACCTCGACCCCTTTGACATCCGCGTGTACGCCCAGGAGCTCGATGAAGAGGGCAACGTGGTGCGGGAGTGGGACGACACCCCCAAGGACTTCGGCCGTATCGCCGCCCAAACGGCCAAGCAGGTCATCCTCCAGCGGGTGCGGGAAGCTGAGCGGGACCGCAAGTACGAGGAGTACGCCGGCCGGGAGGGCGACATCGTCACCGGCATCATCCAGCAGAGCGACAACCGTTACACGCTGCTGGACCTGGGCAAGGTAGAGGCCCTCCTACCTCAGGCCGAGCAGGTGCCTTTCGAGCACTACGAGCACAATGCCAGGCTGAAGGCCTACATCGTCGAGGTCCGCAAGACGAGCAAAGGGCCCCAGATCGTGGTGTCCCGGACCCACCCTGGGCTGATCAAGCGGCTGTTCGAGCTGGAGGTCCCAGAGATCGCCAACGGCATCGTCGAGATCAAGGCCTGTGCCCGGGAGCCGGGCCACCGCACCAAGATCGCCGTGTGGTCCAATGACCCCAACGTGGACCCGGTCGGTGCCTGCGTCGGGGCCCGAGGTGCCCGGGTGAGGATGGTGACCACCGAGCTGCGGGGCGAGAAGGTCGACATCGTCCCCTATTCCGAGGACCCCCGTGAGTTCGTGATGCGCGCCCTTCAGCCCGCCAAGGTGAAAGACGTCGTGCTGGACGAGGACTCCGGCACCGCCATGGTCGTGGTCAACGACTACCAGCTCTCCTTGGCCATCGGCAAGGAAGGCCAGAACGCCCGTTTGGCGGCCAGGCTGACGGGCTGGCGGATCGACATCAAAAGCGAGAGCCAGCTGGCTGAAGAACAGGCCTATGCCGCCCAGGAGTGGGCCGAGGGCGAGTGGGTCGAGGACGAAAACGGTGAGATGGTGTGGAAGCCGGCTGGAGGCGGCCAGGGCGTGTCGGTCGAGGAGTGGGAGGCCCAGAGCGCCGCGGGTGAGGCCACCCAAGGCAGCGGATCATGGGCCGCCGGCAGCCAGCCCGGGGAGGCCGGCGGGGCTCCTGGGCAGGCTGAGGGCCAGGTCGAGCAGAAGGGCGCCGGGCCCTCTGCCAGCGCGGAGGTTGGCGGCGCAGAGGTGGCTCCGGCCGAGGGCACGCCGGGCCCGGCCCCGGGCCAGGCGGTGGACGGCGTCGGCCTGAGCCCCACCGACGGTACTTTGGCGGGCGAGCCTACACGTGAGGTGGGCTAAACGAGCGCGCCTACCCGGACCTGCATCGGGTGCCGGGCACGGGAGCCTGCCGATAGACTTGTCCGTGTAGCCCTGGAGGCCGACGGCCAGGTGGTCATCAGCCGGGGCGCGCCTGGCCGTGGTGCGTGGCTTTGCCAGTCCGCCACCCCTGGGCTCCCCAAGCCCGAGTGCTTGGCCGCGGCCCGGCACAGGGGTGCCTTCAGCAAAGCTCTGCGTGCTCCGGTGGCTGACAGTGAGCTGGAGGTGCTGCCCATGGCCAGCACCAAAGGTGCGAGGATTTGGGGCAGGGGATTTCTCCCGGGTGCCCAAAGGGGACCGAAGGAAGGGACCAGCAAGCAACTTGGCTAGGAAGATACGGGTTTACGAGCTCGCCCGCGAGCTTGGGCTGACCAACAAAGAGGGCCTGGAGCTGTGCTTGGCCATGGGGATCGGGGTCTCCAGCCACTCCTCCAGCATCGAAGAAGCGCAGGCGGACCGGGTCCGCCGGCGGGCGGAGCGCGACGGCCTGAAACGACCTCGTCCCCCTGAGGGCCCAGCAGGCCCCTCGGTGCCGCAACCGGCCACCAGCACCGACCGTGCAGCAGTGGCTTCGCGGCTGGCAACCGCCAGCCGCCCGGTCGAAGCTGCTCAGGCAGCAGCTCCGGCGTCGCCCACCGTGGCCCGAGGCGCGCTCAGCAGCGCCACGAGCAGGGCCACGCCACCCCCGGGGGTGGTCCAGCCCAAGGCGCCCGAGCCCGACGGCCAGACCATCCCGGCTGCGGCTAAGCCCAAGGCGCCCGAGCCCGACGGCCAGACCATCCCGGCTAGGGCTAAACAGGTGACCGGTACGCAAGCGGTGGGCGCCCAGGCGGGGGGTGGCCATGTGGGAGGCGCAGCTCCCCTGCAGGCAGCGCCGGGAGCTGGCCGCGCCACCGAGGGCGCCGAGGCCGGCCCAGCCGCCGTGGCCCGCTCCGCCCGCAGCTCTCCCACCCCTGCACCTGGCTCCACCGTCGCCTCAGCTGGGCAGGCTGTCGCCAGCTCGCCTCCTGCCGAGCGGGGCCCGGCCCCCCCGGCGCGCCGCCTCGGGCCGCCGGGGGCAGTCTCCCCGATGACCGGCAAGCCCATCCCGCCCCCTCCCGGCTTCCGCCGTCCCTTGCTTTCCCAGACCGGCAGGCCGGTGCCGCCGCCTCCCCGGCCAGTAGGGCCTTGGGGTGGACCGGGCCGAAGTGGCGGGACAGGGGCACTGGGGGCCCCGCCCTCGGGCCGGGTGGGCCCGCCGGCGGGCCACGTGCCGGGCCAGGGCGGCCATGGCCGCCCTGGCGAGGGGGGTGCTGAAGGGGCGCAGCACCCCGGTAGCCGGGGCAGCCTGGCTGGTAACCGGCCGGCTGGGCCTACTGCCCGCTCCGGTGGCGCCCCGGGGGCCAGGACCGGGGGACCGGGCCACGCCGGCAGCTCAGGCGGCCCGGCCCGGCCGGGCATGCGAGCGCCTTTGGCCGGCCGGCCCGGGCCCGGGGGCCAAGCACCGCGGTCCCCAGGGGCGCGGCCCTACGGGCCCCGGCCTGGGTTCCCTACCCGCGAGCCAGGGGCCACCTACCGCCCAGGGGCGGCGCCCGGCAGCCTGGGCATGGGCGGGTACCGGCCCGGCGGAGGGGCGGCGCCTTCCCGGGGTGGGCGGGCCGGGGGCCCCTCAGGGGGGCCGGGTGGCCGCTCGGGCCAGTCGCGCGCCGGCCAGAGCAGGCGGCCGCGCAGCCGCAAGCAGGGCCGGGAGGAGCTGGAAGCTCAAGGGCCCACCGCTTACGTGCCCTCCCACGCCCCAGTGCCCGAGGGCGAGGTCATCGTGGAGCGAGGCTCGACCGCCCAGGACCTGGCACCCCGGCTGAACCGCTCCGCGGCGGACGTGGTGCGGTTCTTGCTGACCCAGGGAGAGATGGTCACCGCCACCATGTCCCTGTCGGACGAGATGATCGAGCTTTACGCAGCCGAGATAGGGGCGCAGGTACGGTTGGTCGACCCCGGCGAGCGCACCGAGGCCGAGCTCCAGGCCCGTTACTTCAGTGAGGGCGACGACGAGGGCCGGGAGGACCTCCTGCGGCCGCGTCCCCCGGTGGTGACCGTGATGGGCCACGTCGACCACGGCAAGACGACATTGCTGGACCGCATACGCGAGTCCGACGTGGCCTCTGGGGAGACCGGCGGGATCACCCAGCACATTGGCGCCTACCAGGTGACCACGGCCAACGGGGCAGTGATCACGTTCATTGACACCCCGGGCCACGAGGCGTTCACCGCCATGCGGGCCCGTGGGGCTGAGGTGACCGACATAGTGGTTCTGGTGGTGGCGGCCGACGACGGCGTCATGCCCCAAACGGTCGAGGCCATCAACCACGCCAAGGCTGCCGGCGTGCCCATTGTGGTCGCCATCAACAAGGTCGACCGGCCCGATGCCGACCCCAACCGCGTGATGCAGCAGCTGGCCGACCAGGGCCTGGTGCCCGAGCGTTGGGGCGGTGACACGGTGACGGTCGAGACCTCCGCCCTGCAGGACCTGGGGGTGGACGACCTGCTCGAGCAGCTGCTGGTGGTGGCCGAGCTCGAAGAGCTGCGGGCCAACCCTGAGGCCCGTCCCCGGGGCGTCGTCTTGGAGGCCAACCTCGACCCCGGCAAGGGGCCGGTGGCGACCGTCATCGTCCAAGCGGGCACCCTGCGGGTGGGCGACCACGTCGTCGCCGGAGCTGCCTGGGGCCGGGTGAAGGCGCTCATCGACGACAAGGGCGACAACGTGAAAGAGGCCCCGCCTTCCTTCCCGGCTCAGGTGCTCGGCTTCGACGCCCTGCCTGCCGCCGGTGACGAGTTCCGGGTGGTGGCCACGGCCAAGACCGCCCGCGAGATCGCCGAACAGCGCGAGCAGCGCTACCGGACCGCCGACCTGCGCCGCAGCGCCGCGGCTACGAGCGGGGGCGCCAAGCTCGAGGACATTTTCGAGCAGATCCAACGGGGCGAGACGGCGACCCTCAACCTGGTGGTCAAGGCCGACGTCCAGGGCTCGCTCGAGGCCGTGACCGAGAGCCTGCGCAAGTTGGAGCGAGACGACGTGAAGCTGGCCTTCGTGCACCGGGCCGTCGGCGGTATCTCCGAGAACGACGTCAGCTTGGCCGCCGCCTCCAACGCCACCATCATCGGTTTCAACGTACGGCCCGGCCGCGAGGCGCGGGCCCTGGCTGCAGCCCAGGGCGTCGAGGTACGGACCTATGAGATCATCTACAAGCTGATCGAGGACGTGCAGGCGGCGATGGTGGGGATGCTCGCCCCCGAGTACGAAGAAGTCGTCACCGGGGAAGCCGAGGTGCGGCAGGTCTTCCGGGTGCCCAGGGTGGGCGCGGTGGCCGGCTGCCTGGTCCGCAGCGGCGTCATCACACGCGGCTCCAAGGTGCGGTTCTTGCGTGACGGGGTCATCATCTGGAAGGGCACGGTCACCTCGCTCCGGCGCTTCAAGGAGGACGTGCGAGAAGTCCATGAGGGCTACGAATGCGGGATCGGGCTGTCCAACAACCAAGACCTGCGCGAGGGCGATGTCATCGAGACCTATGAGGAGCGTGAGATCCAAAGGACCTGAGCCCCTTGCACGCCGCCGTCCTCGACCTCGACCTGCACATACCCCAGGCGCGCTCGCTCAAGGACAAAAGGGCTGTGCTGAAACCGATCCTCGAAGGCTGCCGCCGGCGTTTCTCGGTGGCGGCAGCCGAGGTGGGGGCCCAGGACCGCTGGCAGGCCGCCGAGCTGGGGGTGGCTGCTGTAGCTTCCAGCGCCCAGCACGTGAGCGACGTCTTGGACGCGGTCGAGCGCTTCGTGTGGTCGTTCCCCGAGGTGGAGGTGGTCTCGGCCGAGCGGTGCTGGCTCGGGCCATGAGCCGTGCCGCGAGCAGCCCGTGGGCGGGAGGCGCCCCGGCCAGGGTGGGTGGGCTGGCCGCCCGCCCGGGCCAGGGCCAGCCGGGGCAGGCTGGGCGATGAGCCGGGCGACGGGCGCCCGGCCCGGTGCGCACAGCTACCCGCGTGTGGCGCGGCTCAACGAGGTCCTGCGGGAAGTCATCGCCGACGAGATCGAGAGGGTAGCCACTTCGGACGAACGGCTGGAGCTGGTGACGGTGACGGCTGTGCTGTGCGACCCCGACCTGCAGCACGCGACCGTCCTGTTCGCGTCCCTACCCGAGGGCGCCAGGGCGGCTTTGAGCCGTGCCCGCCCCCGCCTCCAGTCAGCCGTGGCCCACCAGGTGAAGCTCAAGCGGACGCCGCAGCTGGCCTTTGCGGCCGACCCCGTGGTGGCCCAGGGCGAACGGGTGGAGCAGGCGCTGCGTTCGCTCCACGACCAGTGAGAGGCACCGACCGGGCCGGTGGGCGCGGGCCGGACGGCTTGGTCGTGGTGGACAAGCCCGCCGGCTGGACCAGCCATGACGTCGTGGCCCGCTGCCGGCGCATCTTCGCCCAGCCAAGGGCAGGCCACGCGGGCACCCTCGACCCCGACGCGACCGGGGTGCTCCTGGTGGGCCTGGGGCAGGTCACCAGGCTCCTGCAGTTCCTCTCCGGCCTGCCCAAGCGCTACCGGGGGGAAGTAGTACTGGGGGTCTCGACCAGCACCCTCGACTCGGGCGGCGAGGTGACCGGCACCTGGGACATGCGGCAAGTCACCCTGGCCGACGCCCGCAAGGCGGCGGCCGCCCTCACGGGCGAGATCTGGCAGGTACCCCCCATGGTGTCGGCCGTCAAGGTCGGGGGCCAGAGGTTGCACCGCCTGGCCCGGGCCGGCCTGGAGGTACCGCGCCCGGCGCGCCAGGTGCGCGTGGGGCGCTTCGAGGTCGACCTTGCCGCCGACCAGCAGGTGGAGCCGGCCGGGGCCGGGCCGGTGCTGGCCGTGGAAGTGGAGTGCTCCTCTGGCACCTACGTCCGCTCCCTCGCGGCTGACCTGGGGAGGCTCCTGGGTGGGGGCGCCCACCTCAGGCGGTTGCGGCGCCTGTCCGTGGGCCCGTTCTCGGTGGCCGACGCGGCGACGCTGGAGGAGCTGGCCGCGGCGGGGCCGGCCCGGGCCCTGCCAGCGGTGGCGGCCCTGGCTGGCATGCCCGTCGTCCAGCTGGGCCCGCCCGCCGTGGCGGGGGTGGCCCACGGCCGGGTGTTGCCGGTGGCCGTCCTACAGGACGCGGGTGCCACCGGGGCCGGTCCCTGGGCCGTGGTGGACGGCGAGGGCCAGCTGCTGGCCGTCTACCAGGCGCACGGCCCGGACCGGGCCAAGCCCGTGGTCGTGCTGGAGGCAGCGGCGGGCCTGGGCAGCTGAGGTGCCCGCCCAGCTGAGCGCCGGTAGCCTCGCCTGGATGCCGGTAGCCTCGCCTGGATGGAGGTCTTCTACTACCCCGGCGACTGCCCGTCCCTGCCGTCGGGCTCGGCCGTCACCATCGGGGCCTACGACGGTGTGCACCTGGGCCACCGCCGGCTGATCGAGCGGCTTCGCCAGACCGCCTCGGAGATCGGTGCCGCGTCGGTGGTGGTGACCTTCGACCGCCATCCTGCCACCGTGGTGCGCCCCGGGTCGGCTCCCCAGCTCCTTACCAGCTTCGGCTACAAGCTCGAGCTGCTGGCGGAGACCGGGGTGGACGTGGTGCTCGTGGTGCGTTTCGACCAACAGCGAGCGGCCGAGGCGGCCGCCGATTTCGTATCGGAGGTCCTGGTCGGCTGCCTGGGGGCCCGGGCGGTGGTGGTGGGGCACGACTTCCACTTCGGGCGGGGGAGGGAGGGGGACGTGCCCATGCTCCAGCGCATGGGGGCCCAGCTGGGCTTCGACGTGACCGGGTGCCGGTTGTTCGGCGCCGGCCCCGGGGACGAGCCAGCCGTGTCGTCCACCCGCATCCGCGGCCTGCTTGCCAGCGGGGACGTGGTCGGGGCGGCTGGCTTGCTCGGGCGTTGGCACCGCCTCCAAGGGGTGGTCGGCCACGGGGACAAGCGGGGGCGGGAACTGGGGTTCCCGACCGCCAACCTCGAAGTGAGCCGGGAGATGCAGCTTTGTGCGGACGGTGTCTACGCCGGCTGGTACCTGCGGCCTGACGGCACCCGGCACCAGACCGCGGTCTCGGTAGGCCGCCAGCCCACCTTCTATGACTCGAGGCCGTTTTCGCTGGTGGAGGCGCACCTGCTCGATTTCCAGGGGGACCTCTACGACGAGGTGGGCACGGTGGAACTGGTGGCGCGCCTGCGCGGGCAGGAGAAGTTCGCCTCGGTCGAGGCTCTGGTCGACCAGATGGCGGCCGACGTCGAGGCCACCCGGGCCGCCCTGGCCGCGGCCCGCCCGCCCGGACGGTAAGCCTCGGGGCCACCGGGGTCGCCTCGGCGCCAGGGGCCAGCACGGGGGCGACCAGCCAGCCGAGGACGACCTGCTAAGATGCCGCTGACATGCCGGAGAAAGCCGCCACGATCGAGTCGTACCGCCTGCACCCCACCGACACAGGCTCGCCGGAGGTGCAAGTGGCGTTGCTGAGCGAGCGCATTGCCCACCTGACCGAGCACCTGAGGGCTCACAAGCACGACCACCACTCGCGCCGGGGCCTCATGATGCTGATCGGCCGCCGGCGGCGCCTGCTCGACTACGTCCGCAACAATGACGTTGAGCGGTACCGTGAGCTGATTGGGCGGCTTGGCCTACGCCGCTGAGCTCACCTTGCCCAGCACCCCAGCGCGAGGTTGCGGTCAGCTGCCAGTCGAGGATCTCCACCAAAGGTGGCGTGGAGGTCGTCAACTGACAACTGGCTCGACCTGCGCGGGTGGCTGCGGCGCCCAGGCCGCCGGCACTGACCACACCAGGCCGTTGGCTCGGCCACTAGGAGGCTCATGAGGGCCGGAAGGAGCACCCACTGCGATGGGAGAGCCGTTCGTTTCTGTTTCAGCGCCGGTTTCGGGTACCACTAAGTCGCTGACGTTGGAGACTGGCTTATTGGCGCGCCAGTCCCAAGGGGCGGTCATTGGCCGCATCGGCGACACCGTCGTGCTGGCCACTGCCAATGCTGCCCCCAGCGCGCCTGAGGGCATCGACTTTTTCCCGCTTACCGTGGACGTCGAAGAAAAGATGTACGCGGCGGGCAAGATCCCCGGGTCGTTCTTCCGCCGGGAGGGCCGGCCGACCGAGAGCGCCATCTTGACTGCCCGGCTCATAGACCGGCCCCTGCGCCCTTCGTTCGCCGACGGCTACCGCAACGAGACCCAGGTCATAGTCACGGTCCTGGGGGCGGACCTGGTCAACCCCCACGACGTCATCGCCATCAACGCGGCCAGCGCTGCGCTCATGGTCTCGGGGATCCCCTTCGAGGGGCCGGTGGGAGCGGTGCGTGTCGCGTACACCCAAGAGGGCACATGGCTGGCGAACCCCACCTATGAGGAAGGCGACGCGTCGACCTTCGAGCTGGTGGTGGCCGGCCGTGCCCTGCCCGACGGCGACGTGGCGATAATGATGGTCGAAGCCGGCGGGACCGAGCGGGCCTGGCAGTACTACAGCCAGGGCGCGCCCAAGGTCACCGAGGAGGTGATCGCCGAGGGGATCGAGGCGGCCAAGGTCTGGGTCAAAGAGTCGGTCGAGCTTCAACGCAAGCTCGTCGCCGAAGCCGGCTCACGCCCGCCGCTGGCCTATGAGCCCCGCAAGGACTACGGCCCCGACGTCTACGAAAAGGTGGAGGCGCTGGGGGCCGAGCGGTTGGCGAAGGCCACCACGATATCGCTGAAGTCGGAGCGGGAGGCCGCCATCAGCCAAGCGACCGCCTCGTTGGTGGAGGAACTGGCCCCCGAGCTGCCCGGGCGGGAAAAGGAAATAGCCGCTGCGGCCCGTTCGCTGGTCAAGGCCATCGTCCGCCAGCGCATCGTCAACGAGGGCACCCGCATCGACGGCCGGTCCACCCGCGATATCCGCCCTCTTTTGGCCCAGGTGGGCCTGGTGCCCACTGCCCACGGCTCGGGCCTGTTCCAGAGGGGGGAGACCCAGGTGCTCAATATTGCGACCCTGGGCATGCCCCGCATGGACCAGCTGCTCGACACCATCGGCGCGGACGAGCGCAAGCGCTACATGCACCACTACAACATGCCGCCGTTTGCCAACGGCGAGGTGGGCAGGGTGGGCAGCCCCAAGCGGCGCGAGATAGGCCACGGCCTCTTGGCCGAGCGGGCGCTGCTGCCCGTGGTACCTCCCTTCGAGGAGTTCCCTTACGCCATCCGGCTGGTCTCCGAGGTGCTCTCGTCCAACGGCTCCACCTCGATGGCCTCTGTGTGCGCGTCGACGCTGTCGCTCATGGACGCCGGCGTGCCCATAAAGGCACCGGTGGCGGGCATAGCCATGGGCCTGGTCCGGGAGGCCGGCAAGTACGTGACGCTCACCGACATCTTGGGCGCAGAGGACGCGTTCGGCGACATGGACTTCAAGGTCGCAGGCACGGCCGACTTCGTGACCGCCCTCCAGCTCGACACCAAGATCGACGGCCTGCCCGCGAGCGTGCTGGCCGAGGCCTTGCGCCAGGCCCGTGACGCCCGCCTGCAGATCCTGGAGGTGATGAAGCAGGCGATCAGCGAGCCGCGGGCCGAGGTGCGGGACAGCGCCCCCAAGATCGTGACCCTGGAGATACCCATCGACAAGGTAGGCGAAGTCATAGGGCCCAAGGGCAAGGTGATCAATTCCATCCAGCAGGAGACGGGGGCGGAGGTGAGCGTCGACGACGACGGCGTCGTCGGGACCGTCACCATCGGGGCGCGCGACGCTGGCGCGGCCAAAGAAGCCCTGAGGCGTATCGAGCTCATCTTGAACCCGCCCACCGCCCAGGTGGGGGCGACCTACAAAGGCAAGGTCGTGAACATCACCAAGTTCGGGGCGTTCGTGAACATCCTGCCCGGTCGCGACGGCTTGGTGCACATTTCCAAGCTCGGCCCGCTGGCCCAAGGCAAGCGGGTGGAGCGCGTAGAGGACGTCCTTTCGCTGGGCGACGAGCTCGAAGTCCGGGTCGACGACATAGACCAGTTGGGCAAGGTCTCCCTCTCCCTCCAGGGTGCCTCGGGTGGGCCGGGTAGCCCTGGCGGGCCAGGTTCCCCGGCCGACGAGTACCGGACGGTCTCTTTCGAGGAGTCATGGGAGGAGGAGGCCAGGACCACCTTCGGCGACCTGGGGCCTGGGCCTGACGACAGCCCCCGGGCGGCGGGTGCCTCTTCGGGAGCTGGGCCCTCGGTGCCACCGCACGGCCGGGGCGACCGGGCCAGGGAGGGCAGGGGCGACGGGCAAGCCCGTGGGCCTCGCCGCAACCGCCGCCGCCACCACTAGCGTCTGAGCTGTGCCTTCGGCTGGGGGTGCTCGGAACCGCTCTGGCGTTGCCCAGGCAAGCCAGCGGGTGAGCCAGCAGCGCAGCACGGTGCGCACCACCGTGGCCGAAGGAGGCCTCACGGTGGTCACCGAGCGCATGCCCTGGGTGCGGTCGGCCAGCCTCGGCTTTTGGGTGGGCACCGGCTCGGTGGACGAGCCCGACGAGCTGGCCGGCGCGTCGCATTTCCTAGAGCACCTGCTCTTCAAGGGCACCGACACGCTGGGCGCCCGGGAGATAGCCGAGCTGGTGGACGCCGTGGGCGGGGACCTCAACGCCTTCACCACCAAGGAGCACACCGCGTTCTACGTCCGGCTGCTAGCCGACGCGGTGGACCTCGGGCTGGACATCTTGTCCCAGATCATCTGGGGCCCGGCCCTGCGGCCCGAGGAGCTGGAGGCGGAGCGCCAGGTCATCTTGGACGAGATATTGATGCACGCCGACGAGCCCGCGGACGCAGTCCACGACTACTTCAACGCGGCCATGTACCCGGGCCACCCGCTGGGGCGCGACGTCCTCGGGCTGGAGGCAACCGTCCGGGCCATCAGCCGGGACCAGGTCGCCGGTTTCCACCGCCAGCATTACCGCACCGCCAACATCGTCGTCACCGCGGCCGGCAACATCGACCACGGCTTCATCGTCGACGGGGTGGTGGCGCGCCTGGAGAAGGCCGCTGCCCAAGCCGGGGCGGGCAGCGGGTTGCTCGGGGGTGGGGCGCCGGCGCGGCGGCGGCCGGTGGCCCCGCCTCTGGACCGCCTCGTCGTGGAGCGGCCGACGGAGCAGGCTCACATCATGGTCGGCATGCCCGGCCTGGACCGCGACCACCCTGACCGCCAGGTGCTGAACGTGATCGACTACGTGCTCGGCGGGGGCATGTCGAGCCGGCTGTTCCAGGTCATCCGGGAGGAGCGGGGGCTGGCCTACAACGTGTACTCGTACCGTTCCGGTTACCAGGGTGCCGGCGACTTGGCCGTCTACGCCGGGACCTCGCCGGCGCGGGCCAAGGAGGTGGTGGGGCTCATCGCCAGCGAGCTGGACAAGATGGCGGACAAGGGCGTCAGCGAAGAGGAGCTGCGGGCCGCCCGCAGCCACATCCGGGGTTCCACCGCCCTGGGCCTGGAGGACTCCGGAGCCCGTATGAGCCGGCTCGGGCGCGCCCAGCTGGCCCATGGGCGAGTGCCGTCGCTGGCGGAGCTGGACCGCCAGGTGGAGGCGGTGACGACCGACGACCTCCGCCGCGTGGCCGCCCAGGTCCTAGGTGGGCCTCGGGCGCTGGTGGTGCTCGGCCCGTTCGGGGAGGACGCCTTCTCGGACTGGGACAGCCGGGCCGGTGGGCCGGGCGCCAGGCCGGGGGCCACCTGAGGTGCTGCGAGTCGGCGTGTTCGGCGCCGGCGGGCGGATGGGCGCGTCCGTGTGCCGAGCCGTGAGGGAGGACCCAGGCCTTGAGCTGGTGGCGGCCGTCGACCCGGCTCGCGCCGGCGAGGGCGCCGAGGTGGCCGGCGTCCCCATCAGCGCCTCCCGGGAGGCTATGGCCGCGTCCGGTGCCCAGGTAGCGGTGGACTTCACCGTGGCCGCGGCGGCTCACGGCAACGCCCTGTGGTGCGCCGACCAGGGCATCCATGCCGTGGTGGGCACCACCGGCCTGTCCGCGGCCGCGCTGGAGGAGCTGAAGGGCCGCTTCTTGGCGAGCGACGGGCGGGCCAACTGCGTGGTCGCCCCCAACTTTGCCATCGGCGCGGTGCTCATGATGCGCTTCGCCGAGCTGGCTGCCCCCTGGTTCGAAACTGTGGAGGTCATAGAGCTGCACCACGACGCCAAGCTCGACGCCCCCTCGGGCACGGCCCAGTTGACGGCCCAACGGGTGGCCGCGGCGCGCCAGCACCGGGAGGCACAGGGCGGTGGCGCGGCCCCCCGAGCGGCCCCCCCCAACCCGGCCCGGGGAGCTGAGGTGGCGCCGGGGGTGGCGGTCCACTCGGTCCGCTTGCGCGGCCTGGTCGCCCACCAGGAGGTGCTCTTCGGGACGGCGGGCCAGGTGCTCACCATCCGCCACGACTCGCTCGACCGCAGCTCGTTCATGCCCGGGGTACTGCTCGCCATCAAGGAGGTGCCCCGCCGGCCCGGGTTCACCCTGGGCCTGGACGCCTTGCTCGGGCTGGGGCAGCGCTAGGGCCGCGGTAGTGGCATAGGCTCTAGCCATGGGACTGTGGGAGCCTCGCTGATGCCTGCCCCGGGCCGCTTCGGGGCGGTGATATGCGCCATGGTGACCCCGTTCGACGACCGGGGGGAGCTGGACCTCGACGGTGCCGCTCACTTGGCCCGATGGCTGGTGGACAACGGCAACGACGCCTTGGTGCTGACGGGGACGACCGGCGAGGCGCCGGTGCTCAGTGACGACGAGAAGCGCCAGGTGTGGCAGGCGGTACGCGAGGCCGTGACTGTCCCCGTCATCGCCGGGACGGGGACGGCCAGCACTGGCCACACGGTGGAGCTGACCAAGGCGGCCGCCGATGCCGGCGCCGATGCGGTGCTGGTGGTCACCCCCTACTACAACCGCCCTTCTCAGGCAGGTATAGCGGCCCATTTCCGGGCCGTGGCCGAGGCGAGCCCCCTGCCGGTGCTCGCCTACGACATCCCGTCCCGCACCGGCCGCCCGCTCATGGCCTCTACGCTGCTGCAGCTGGCCCGCGAGGGTGTGCTGGCCGGGGTCAAGGACGCGGCGGGGTCGCCCTCGGCGACGGCCGCACTGGTCGCCCGCGCCCCGGCTGGCTTCGAGGTCTACAGCGGCGACGACTCGCTGACCCTTCCCCTGCTGGCGGTCGGGGCCGTCGGGGTGATCAGCGTGGCCTCGCACTGGGCCGGCCCCGAGATGAGCGAGATGGTGGCCGCGTTCACCAAGGGTGACAATGAAGCGGCCCGGGCAATGAACGCCCGGCTGGTGGGGTCCTGGGAGTACGAGGCCAGCGACGAGGCCCCCAACCCGGTGCCCACCAAGGTCATGCTCCGCAGCTTGGGCCTGCCCGCCGGCCCGTGCCGCCCGCCCATGGGCCCCGTGCCGGCCGGGCTGGAGGACCGAGCCAGGCATGTCTGGGCCGCCCTGCGCGACCCGGGCGTGCACCGCCGTTGAGCCCGGGCGCCTCGCCCCCCGTCCGGGTCGCGTTCTTGGGCGGCTTGGGCGAGATCGGGCGCAACTGCGCCTGGGTCGAGGTGCAGGGCCGGGCGGTGCTCATCGACTGCGGGCTCATGTTCCCCGGCCCCGAGATGCTGGGGGTGGACCTGGTCCTGCCCGACTTCACCTATGTCATAGAGAACGCGAGCCGCCTGGAAGCCTGCGTGCTCACCCACGGCCACGAGGACCATTGCGGCGCTCTGGCTTACCTCCTGCGTGAAGTCAGTTTTCCCGTCTACGGCTCGCGGGTCGCGCTGGAGATAGCGAAGAACCGTATCGAGGAAGCTGGCTGCCTGGACCGCACCGAACTGGTCGCGGTCAAGGACGGCGAGAGGCGCCCGGTCGGGCCTTTCGACGTGGAGTTCATCCCGGTCACCCATTCGGTGCCCGAAGGCTTCGCCCTCGCCCTCCATACCCCTCAGGGCGTGATCTTGCACTCCGGGGACTTCAAGCTGGACCTGACCCCGGTGGACGGGCGCTCGACCGACCTCGCCCGTATAGGTGCCCTGGCGGCCGAGGAGGGAGTGAGGCTGTTGCTCTCCGACTCGACCAATGCCGAAGAGGGAGGCTTCGCCCCCTCCGAATCGACGGTGGGCAAGGTGCTGGCCGACCTTTTCGCGGCCCACCCGGGCAAGCGGGTGATCGTGAGCTGTTTTGCCAGCCATGTCCACCGCGTCCAGCAAATTGCCGACGCGGCCATCGCGTCGGGGCGGTTCGTCGCGACCCTCGGCCGGTCCATGGCTCGCAACGTGGCCACGGCCCGCGAGCTCGGCCTGTTGCACATCCCCGACGACCGCCTGGTCGACATCGAAAAGGCCGGCACGTTGCGGCCCGAGCAGATCTGCATCATCAGCACGGGCTCTCAAGGCGAGCCCATGTCTGCCCTGGCCCTCATGGCTGCGGGCGAGAACCGCTACGTGAAGGTGGGCGAGGGCGACTTGGTGGTGCTCTCTTCGCACGCCATCCCGGGGAACGAGTCGGACGTCGGCAAGGTCATCGACGGCTTGTGCCGGGCGGGTGCCGAGGTGGTGCACTCCGGGCTGGCCGCCGTGCACGCCTCGGGCCACGCCATGCGAGAAGAGCTCAAGCTGTTGATATCCCTGGCCCGGCCCCAGGCGTTCATCCCCGTGCACGGCGAGTTCCGCCACCTGCTGCACCATGCCCGCTTGGCCTTGGAGATGGGGGTGCCCGAAGAGGGCGTCTTGTTGGCCGAGGACGGCGACGTGGTGGAGCTCAACGACGATGGCATCCAGTTCGTCGGGGAGGTGCCGGCAGGGTACCTCTATGTGGACGGCATCGTCGGCGACGTGGGCCCGGGGGTGCTCCGGGACCGGCGCCTACTGGCCGAGGAGGGCGTGGTTGTGGTCGTCGTCACCGTTGACGCCCAGAGCGGGACCGTGCTCACTGGCCCCGAGATCATCACCCGCGGTTGGGTCTATGCCCCCGAAGCAGAAAAACTGCTCGATGAGGCGCGCGAGGTGGTGCTGGCTGCGCTGGAGGAGCCACCGGACGCCAACCCGCTCGACTTCGAGACCCTGAAGCGCCGGGCCAGGCAGGCCCTGGGGCGCTTCGTGCAGGAACGGACCCGGCGCCGGCCCATGATCGTGCCGGTCGTCATGGAGGTGTAGGGCGCGGGCCCGGACGGGCCAGGGCCCCTCAGGCGTCCCCCTGTGACCACTGTGGCTGGTGTTAACCTTGAGGCTGCTGTGACTACCAAGACGGCTCGACCGGCCAAAGCCGCCCCTTCACCCCGGAGGGCGCCGTCACCTACGGGGGCCAAGAGGCCAGCTCGTCGTGGGCCACCGGCCGCGGCCCGGCACCGGCCCGAGGGGCCGCACTGGCTCCGGCGGCTGGGCTCGTTGGTGGAGGGCCAGTCGGACGACCTATGGGGGCTGGCGTTCTTGCTGCTCGGGCTGCTGGCCGCCCTCGGCACCTACTCGCAGCTGATCGGGCCGGCTGGGCGTGAGCTGCGCAGCGGGGCTGCGGACCTGCTGGGCTACGGTCGCTGGGCGCTGCCCGTGGCCGTGGCCGGCCTGGGTGGCTACCTGGTACGGGGCCGTCCCGGCTCTGAACCGGGACGGGTGGCCCTGGGGTTGGCCATGGCCTTGGCCTCCTTGGCTGGCTTGCTCCAGGTGCTGGTCGGCCGGGGTACGGTCCACCAGCCCCTGGGCACCATGGCCAAGGCCGGCGGCCTGGTCGGTGTGGGCGTCGGCATACCCCTGCGGGCCGGCTTGGGGGGATGGGGCGCGGGCCTTGTCTGCGGCGCCGCATTGTTCGTGGCCGGCCTCATCGTGACGGCCACGCCGGTGCGGGCGGTGGCGGGCAGCTTGCGGGCCCTGGGCAGGGCAGCGAGCCGGGCCGCCAGTAGGGCCTGGGCGGCTGGGCGGCCAGCGGCCCGCGCTGACCAGGGGCCCGGCCCGGCCCGGTGGTCCCCTGGGGCCAACAGCCCGTCTGTGGCCCACGGCGGGGAGGAGGGCGGCGGTGGCCGGGCGGCGGTGGCCGGGCGGCCCGCCCTGGTCCTTGGCCTGGCCGGTGCTGGGCCCGGGACGGTGGCCTTCGACCGGGCCGCGGGTGGGCCCGAGGCCGCCACCGGGGGCCGCTCGAGCGGGGTTGCCCGGGCCGAGGGTGCCGAGGCCGGGGATGTCGAGCCCGAGGGCATGGAAGCTGCCCCCCCGGCTGGGGCTGTTCACGGCCCGGCCGGCCAACCGGGGCCCGGCTGGCCGGTGCGGGGGACGGGCGGGGTGGGGGAGGCGGCCAAGCCCGAACAGCTGGCCATCGACCTGCGGCTCGGGGAGCCACCGCCGGCCCCATGGAGGCTGCCCCCGCTGGCGCTTTTGAAACGGGCCCGGCAGGCGGAGGTGGACCGGCGCCAGGTGGAGCTGCTGGGCGGGACGCTGCAGGAGGCGCTGGCGGCCCACGGCGTCGAGACCCATGTGACCGGGGCGACCGTCGGGCCGAGCGTCACCCGTTACGAACTGGAGCTGGCCCCCGGGGTGAAGGTGGCCAAGGTCACGGCCCTGCAGCGCGACATCGCCTATGCCATGGCCGCGGCCGACGTCCGCATCCTGGCCCCCATACCGGGACGGTCGGCCATTGGGGTGGAAGTGCCCAACCGCCAGCGCCAAACGGTGGCACTGGGTGACCTACTGGCTTCCCCGGAGGCGGGCACGGCGCGCCACCCCTTGGAGGTGGCGGTCGGGAGGGACATCCAGGGACGGCCGGTCCTGGTGAACCTGGCCGAGATGCCCCACCTCTTGATCGCGGGGGCTACGGGCTCGGGCAAGAGCTCGTGCATCAACTCGATGCTGGTGTCGGTGCTGGCGCGCGCCACCCCAGACCAGGTGCGCCTCATCCTGGTGGACCCCAAGCGGGTCGAGCTGGGCCACTACCAGGGCCTGCCCCACCTGCTGACCGGGGTGGTGACCAACCCCAAGCGGGCGGCCAACGCCCTGCGGTGGGCGGTCGAGGAGATGGAGCACCGTTACGACCTGCTGGCCGAGGTCGGCATGCGGGACATCACCGGCTACAACGCCGCCTACGACCGGGGTGAGCTGGTGGCCGAGCCGGCCAGCAGCACCGAGTACAAGCGCCTGCCTTTCATATTGGTCGTCGTGGACGAGCTCAACGACCTCATGATGGTCTCGGCCCGGGATGTCGAGGACTCCATCTGCCGCATCGCTCAGATGGCGCGCGCCGTGGGCATACACCTTGTGATCGCCACCCAGCGGCCCTCGGTGGACGTCATCACCGGCCTCATCAAGGCCAACATCCCCTCGCGCCTGGCCTTTGCCGTGTCCTCGCTGGCCGACAGCCGGGTGGTGCTGGACCAGCCGGGAGCGGAGCGGCTGATCGGCAAGGGGGACATGTTGCTGCTCACTGCCTCGTCGAGCGTGCCCCGGCGGGTCCAGGGAGCCTGGGTGGACGAGGAGGACGTCCGTAAGGTGGTGGCCTACTGGCGGCGCCAAGCTGCCCCGGACTACCTCGAGGGCCTGGAGGGGACGGACGGGCCGGCGGGCGCGCTGGCCGACGACGGCGGCGAGGAGGACGACAAGCTGCTGCAGGAAGCACTGGAGCTGGTCGTGCGCAGCCAGCTCGGGAGCACCTCCATGTTGCAGAGGAAGCTGAAGGTCGGCTTCGCCCGGGCGGGGCGGCTGATGGACCTGCTGGAGCAGCGCGGGGTGGTGGGGCCGTCGGAGGGCTCCAAGGCTCGGGCCGTGCTCATGAGCGTCGAGGAGCTGGACGGCCTCGGGAGGGGCCCTCGCTCCGGCCCACCCCGGGGCTCGGAGAGCCTCGGGGGCCTCGGGCCGGCCGGCGGGTAGTGCCCGACTGGGGCCCGGGGCGGGCCCGGGTGGCCCGGGCGCCGGCGTCGGCGGCCAACCTTGGCCCTGGCTTCGACACCCTGGCTGTCGCCCTGGGCCTGTACGTCGAGGTGGAGGTGTCCTACCGCCCCGAGGGCCTCCTCGTGGTGGCCGAGGGGGAGGGCGCAGAGCTCGGCTCCGGCCCCTCCCACCTGGCGGCTCGGGTTAGCACGTCTGTGGCTGGCCACGACCGGCTGGCCATAACCGTTCGCTCCGAGATCCCGGTGGCCCGCGGCCTTGGCTCGTCGGCTGCCCTGGCGGTGGCCGCTGCCGCCGCGGCTGGTGCCGAGGACCCCTTCAGCGTGGCCGCCGGCTGGGACGGCCACCCTGACAACGCGGCCGCCTCGGCCTTGGGCGGCTTGGTGGCGGCAGCTCAGCTGGCACGAGGCCCGCTGGCTCGCCGGTTGCCCCTCGACCCTGAGCTGCGCTTCGTGGTGCTGGTGCCCGACCGGCCATTGGAGACCGCCTCGGCCCGGGCCGTCCTGGACGAGGTCGTCCCCCGGGCCGACGCGGTGTTCAACCTGGGCCGGCTGGGCCTGTTGGTGGCCGGGCTGGCCGACCACCGGCTCTTGGTGGCCGAGGCCGGGGAGGACCGCCTCCACCAGGGCCAGAGGGCGGCACTTTTCCCCCAGGCGCCGGCCTTGCTGGCCGGCCTGCGCCAAGCGGGTGCCCTGGTCTCGTGCTGGTCCGGCGCCGGGCCCAGCCTCCTCGCCGTGTGCACCTCGGCCAGCGCCCCCGGCTTGCTGGGCCGCGCCAGCGCCCTCATGGCCGGCCACGGGGTAAAGGGCAGGGCCATGGTCCTGGAGGCAGACACTGCCGGCGTCCAGGCAAGGGACCTCTGAGCGGCCGGGCGCGCCCGGCGCCAGGGCACCGGCGGCTGGTGGCGGCTCGGCGGGCCCAGGGCTCAGCGTCCCCGGGCCCGGCCAGCCCCCCGCCGCGGCGAGGGCTGCCCGCTACGCTTGTTGAGGTGCCCCGGTACTGGCTCGAAACCTTGGGTTGCCCGAAGAACGAGGTTGACTCGGACAAGCTGGCGGGCCTGTTGGAGTCCGAGGGTTACCAACCCTCGCGGCACCCCAGCCAAGCCGACCTTGTGGTCGTCAATACCTGTGCCTTCATCGAGGCCGCCCGGGAGGAGTCGGTGGCGGCCGTGCTCCAGCTGGCAGCAGCCAAGAAGGACGGTGCCCGCCTGGTGGTGACTGGGTGCATGGCCCAGCGTTACGGCCAGGAGCTGGCCCGGGCCTTGCCCGAGGTGGACCAGGTGGCTGGCTTTGGCGTGCCGGTCCACTTAGCCAGCCGGCCCGGGGCGGGGCGGGGCGGGGCGGTAGCTGGCCGTCTCGAGCGGCGACCGCCGGTCCCGTCCTTCGACCTGCTCAACTTGCCCCGGCCGCCGGCGCAGGCCCCTTGGGCTTACGTGAAGGTGGCAGAGGGCTGCGACCGCAAGTGCGGGTTCTGTGCCATACCCCTGTTCCGCGGCCCGCAGAGGTCCCGGTCCCTGCCCGACATCGTGGCCGAGGTCGAAGCCCTGGGCGTGCAGGAGGTGGTCCTGGTGGCCCAGGACCCCGTCTCGTGGGGCCGGGACGCAGCCCACCCGGGCCGCGGCGGGGGGTTGGCGGAGCTGGTGAGGGCGGTCCGCGAGCGCGTCGAGCGGGTGAGGGCCCTGTACCTGTACCCCTCGGGCCTGACTGACGCCCTGGTAGGAGCCATCGCTGACAGCGGCTGCCCGTACTTCGACTTGTCCCTCCAGCACGCGTCTGGGCCCCTGTTGCGCCGGATGCGCCGGTTCGGGGACCGCCACCGCTTCGCTCGCCTTGTGGCTGACATCCGCCGCCGCCACCCCGGTGCCGTCCTGCGTTCCTCGTTCGTGGTCGGCTACCCGGGCGAGAGCGAGGAGGACCACGACCAGCTGCTGGCCTTCCTGCAAGAAGCACAGCTCGACTGGGCCGGGTTCTTCGCCTTCTCCCCCGAGGAGGGCACTTATGCCGCCGGCCTGCCGGACCAGGTGCCGGCGGCTTTGGCCGCGGAACGGGCCAGCGAGTGCACTGAGCTCCAAGACGCCATAACCGCGGAGCGGCGCAGCGCGCTCGTCGGGACGACCTGCCGGGCGCTGGTCGACGCACCGGGCCGTGCCCGCAGCTACCGAGAAGCTCCGGACATCGACGGCGTGATCAAGGTGCCAAGCCGTCTCCCGCCTGGTTCCTGGGTGGACTTGCTCATAACCGGTGCTGATGGCCCCGACCTGGTTGCCCGCCCCCTGCCGGTGCCTGGCGCGCCGGTGGCCGCCCAGGTGGGCGCACGGGCATGAGCGAGCCGGCACTGCCCGCCGCGACCCTCGAGCAGCCCACCAGTCGTGCTGAGGGCGGGCCGCTGCCGCCCCGGGGCCAGCGCTGGCAACTGCGCACCGCTGCCAATGGGGTCACCGTGGCCCGCCTGGCCTGCACACCGGTCCTGGTGGTGCTGGTCCTCCGGGCTACCCCGTCGTGGGACGCCCTGGCCTTGTGGGCGGTGCTGGCGGGGACCGATGCCGCCGACGGTTGGCTAGCGCGGCGGAGGGGCGCAACCGCTTCGGGGGCTTTCTTGGACCCCTTGGCGGACAAGGTGCTGGTGCTGGGCGCCCTGGTCGCCATGGCCGCTCAAGGCACCGTGACGCTTCTGCCGGTGGTGCTGCTGGCTGGCCGCGAGCTGGCCATGACCGGCTACCGGGTGGCGGTGGCCCGGCGGGGGGTGAGCGTCCCGGCACGCTTGGTGGCCAAGGCCAAGACCCTGGTCGAGTTCATAACCGTGGGCTTGGTGCTCCTGCCGGTCGCCTGGAGGGACCGCCCGCCCCTTTCCCATGCCGCCCTTTGGGCGGCTGTGGTACTGGCTTGGGCCAGCGGGGTGCAGTACCTGGTCGACAGCCGGGTCAGCCGGCGGGTGGTGGTGCCTGGTGGTTAGCTCGCCCGTGGGTGGCGGCGAGGCGGGGGAGGGCCGCCCGGGCTACGGGGAGGGCTACAGCTGCGAGGTCCTGGCTATCGGCACCGAGCTGCTGCTTGGCCAGGTCGTCGACACCAACTCGGCCTGGATCGGGGAACGGCTCGCAGCCGCGGGCATCTCGTGCTACTTCCAGGCCAAGGTGGGTGACAACCAGGCGAGGATCGTGGCCGCAATGAGGGCCGCCTTGTCCCGGGCAGACGCGGTGGTCTGCTGCGGAGGCCTCGGCCCGACCCCCGACGACATCACCCGGGAGGCGGTTGCCGAGGTGATGGGCGTGCCCCTGGAGCGGATCCCCGACCTGGAGGCGATGCTGGCAGGGCGCTTTGCCGGCAGGGAGGTGCCGGCCAGCAACTACCGCCAAGCCGATGTGCCCCGCGGCGCCACGCCCATATGGCCGACCACAGGCACCGCGCCGGGGCTCATCTGCCCCGTCGGCCCAAAGGTCATCTACGCGCTGCCCGGGGTCCCCGCCGAGATGAGGGAGATGCTAGAGCGCGCCGTCGTGCCCGACCTGAAGCGAAGGGCCCCTGACCAGGGCGTGATCTGCAGCCGGTACCTGCGCGTTTGGGGTGTCCCCGAGTCCAAGGTGGCCGAGTTGCTCGCGCCCCGCCTGGCCGCTTTGGAGGCAGTTGGCAACCCGACCATCGCGTTCTTGGCCAGTTCCACCGAAGGGGTGCGGGTGAGGGTCACGGCCCGGGCCGGGGGCACGCCTCCCACCCCCGCTGCCCCGGGGGCCCCTGGCCGGTCGCCCGCTGAGGCGCACCTGGCCCCTGCCGAGCGGGCCCGCCGGCTACTGGACGCCGAAGAGGCCAACTTGCGGGCGCTACTGGGGGAGGCGGTGGGAGGGGTCGACGACGAAGGCCTCGAAGTCAGCGTCGCCCGGTTGCTCCAAGACCGGGGGTTACGCCTGGCGGTGGCCGAGTCGCTCACCGGTGGTGGGGTAGCCGCACGCCTCACCAGGGTGGCCGGCGCCAGTTCGTGGTTCGTAGGCGGGGTGGTGGCGTACGCCGACCAGGCAAAGCGCGAGCTGCTGGGTGTCCGGTCGGAACGGGTGGTAAGCGAGCAGGCGGCCCGGGAGATGGCTGCCGGGGTTGCCCAGCTGCTGGGCGCGGACGTGGGCCTTTCCCTTACCGGGGTGGCGGGCCCGGCTGACCAGGAAGGCTGGCCCGTCGGCACGGTCTTCGTCGGCCTGTCCTACCCTGCCCCAGGCCAGGTTGCCGGCGCCCCCGCCCCTGCAGGCAGCCAAGCTACGGCCACCGTCCCGGCCAAGCCGCCCAGCACCGGCCGTACCACCAGCCGCGCCGTCCAGTTGTCGCTGCCGGGCGACCGCCAGCTCGTACGGGAACGAGCCGCCACCTCGGCGCTGGACTTGCTCAGGCGCCAGTTGTTGCAGGACCGGGCCTGAGCCCGCGAGGCCCCCGCACACGCACGCTCAGCCGAACCAGTGCAGGGAGTGCACCTCGGAGATGCGGCCCTCTATGTTGTTGCGCCGAGCAGTGAGCTCCTCGCGCTCTTTGCGCAGCTTGTCGACGTGCTCGGTGCACTGCCAGCTGACCGGCATGTCGAGCACCGCTTCGGCTTGTTGCTGGGTGTACAAGAACGGCGCAGCTCGCAGTGCCTGCATGGCCGCGTGCCGGCTGGAGCAGAGCTGCAAGGTGCGGTTGAGCTGAGCCACGCGGCCCAGCGCGTCCAAGAGGCCGTCCAAGACCTGGATGCGCTCGTCCACTTTCACCAGCTCGTCAGCGAGGTTCGGCGACGTCAAGTCGACGACCGCTGGCCATGACGGCCCTGAGGCGGGGGACGCACCTAGACCTGCCATACCCACCTCCCGTGAAGCGGCCGAGGCAGCCCCCTCGGCCCTGTGTACCTAAGCGGTCAGGTGATGCAACCAGTATCGCGCCTGGCCCCCGGGAACGCTATAGCCAAGTTCCCGGCCTTTTGCCGGCTGAACTGGTGCAGGTCACAGCCGGCCGAGGAGGGCCGGCCGAGGAGGGCCGGCGGGGGGGGTTGCGGGCTGGCTGGGGGGGTTGCCGGCCAAGGAGGGTTCAGTCGCCCAGCAAGATGGGGCTGGCCTCATCGTCGATGTCGATGTCGGTTGCCGCGGGCGCCGACTGGGCACCATTGGCAACCAGGCCAGCCTTCTGGCGAACTTTCTCCGAAACCTCGATCATCAGTTCAAGGTTCTCTGCCAGGAAAGCCTTGGCATTTTCGCGGCCTTGGCCGACCTGCTCGCCTTCGTAGGTGTACCACGCGCCAGACTTGCGTATTATGCCCAGGTCGGTAGCCACGTCCAGCAGCGAACCTTCCCGGCTGATGCCCTTGGCGAACATGATGTCGAACTCGCACTGCTTGAACGGGGGCGCGATCTTGTTCTTTACGACCTTGACCCGCGTTCGGTTGCCGATCACCTCGGCACCGTCTTTTATTGACTCCACGCGACGTATGTCCAGGCGGACTGAAGAATAGAACTTGAGCGCCCGGCCCCCGGGCGTCACCTCCGGTGAACCGAACATCACCCCGACTTTTTCTCGGAGCTGGTTGATGAATATAGCGATCGTCTTGGACTTGCTCAGGGTGGCCGTCAGCTTGCGCAGGGCCTGCGACATGAGCCTGGCCTGGAGGCCGACGTGGGCGTCCCCCATCTCGCCTTCGATCTCAGCCCTGGGGGTAAGGGCTGCCACTGAGTCGATGACGATCACGTCGAGCGCTCCTGAGCGGATGAGCATGTCGGTGATCTCGAGGGCCTGCTCCCCGGTGTCAGGCTGGGAGATGAGCAAGTCGTCGATGTTGACGCCAATGGCCTTGGCGTAACTGGGGTCCATCGCGTGCTCGGCGTCGATGTAGGCGCATATGCCTCCATTGCGCTGGGCTTCGGCCACCACGTGCATGGCCAGGGTCGACTTGCCCGATGACTCGGGGCCGAACAGCTCGACTATGCGGCCGCGTGGGAGGCCCCCGATGCCCAGGGCCAGGTCCAAGGAGAGCGCGCCAGTCGAGATCGCTTCGACCTGCATGTGGGTGTTCTCGCCCATCCGCATGATGGCGCCCTTGCCGAACTGCTTTTCGATCTGGCTTAAAGCCATCTCCAGTGCTTTGTCACGTTCCACCGAGACCGTCCTCTCGCTTGTGTCGTGGTCCTATGAGGTACTGGGGGCAACCTAGGACGAGGGTGTGACCGTTGCTCCTTCAGCTACGGCCTGCCGTGCCTGGCCTGCCTTTGCGCACCGGTCTTGCCTGGCCTGTCTTGCATGCCTGTAACTTCGCCTCCAGGCTAGCACCAAACACGCGTTCGGTGTGGGATTTTGTTGTCCGGCCCGGGGCAGGGCCGACAGGTTGAGGCCGGGGGTGGGCTAGGGACCGATGAGGCGGTGCACGCCCGGCCTGGGTGGGCCAGGGTACGGGCTCAGGAGCTGGGGCGCTGGCTGAGGTCTCGGGCTAGCGGGAAGCTGTCCACCACGCGGTAACGGGCGCCCTCAGGGTGGAGCTGGCTCTGGACGAGCGTGAGGCTGGTGACCGGCCAGGTCATGGCCAGGGGGGCCAGCAGCTGGGGAGCGCGCCGCAAGTCCACGCCGGTGCGGGCGCGAGCGAGGGTCAGGTGCCCTAGGAACTTCCTTGCCGGAGGGGCTTGCCCCAGGCGAGCGGTAGCCCGTTCAGTGGCGCGGGCGGCCAGGGCAAGGCCCTCCACCGGCCACACCACGAGGCCAGGGCCGAGGAAGCGAGCCCAGGGCCCACCCTGGGCCGTGAGCGGGCCAGCCAAGCCCGCCGCCACCCGCCGGAGGGCCTGGGTGGCGACCTCCAGTTCTCGTTCCGCGAGCTCACCGAAGAACCGCAAAGTGACGTGCCATTGGCCGGGCTGCGACCAGCGCAACCCCTCCATGGCCGGCCTGGGCAACTTGGCCAGTTCGTCGGCCACCTCGGGGGTAGGCCACACGGCGACGAAGCAGCGCACCGGTGGGCACGCTAGCAGCGGCTGTCGCGGTCGGTGCAGGCCGGCAGAGGTCGAGGGGGCCAGTAAGGCGGTGGCGGGGCCAGCGAGGCGCGGGCGCAGGCCGCCCCGGGAGCAGGCTGGCGGGGACCCGCTCAACCGGGGCGACCGGGGCTCATGATAGCCTGTCTGCCCTGCAAGGGCTCGCGGACAGCAGCTGGGCCCAATGTTGCCCAACCTAGGCCGGCTGCTGGTGGCGTGGACCGTTTAGGCTCTGTGGGGTGGCGCAGGCGAACGACGAGGTGGCGCAGGCGAACGACGAGGCAGCCCATGTGGCCGGCAGTAGCCTGCGCAGCGTGGGCGGGAGGAGCTCCGCCAGCCTAGGCAGCGGCGCCCCAGGCCCGGCCGGGGCGGGCCAGCCGCGACGTTACCTGGTGCGGACTTTCGGTTGCCAGATGAACGAGCACGACTCGGAGCGCATCGCCGGGCTCCTCGAAGCCGAGGGCATGTCCCCGGCCGGTAGCGTGGAAGAGGCAGATGTCGTGGTCCTCAACACCTGCTGTATACGGGAGAACGCCGACAACCGCTTGTACGGCAACCTGGGGCAGCTGCGTAGCCTGAAGCAGCGACGGCCGGGCCTGCAGATCGCAGTCGGCGGCTGCCTGGCCCAAAAAGACCGCGAGGCTGTGCTCCAGCGAGCTCCGTGGGTGGACGTGGTCTTTGGCACCCACAATGTCGGCCACGCGGGGGCGCTCCTGCAAAGGGCACGGGCGGAGGGGCCGGTGGTCGAGATCCTCGACGCGGCCGCCACCGACGCCGAGGAGTTCCCTTCAGCCCTGCCCGTACGCCGGGAACTGCCCTTTGCCGCTTGGGTGACGGTCCAGGTGGGCTGCGACAACCGTTGTGCATTTTGCATAGTGCCAGCGGTGAGGGGGAAGGAGTTGAGCCGGCCGTTCGGCGAGGTGCTGGACGAGGTGAGGGAGCTGGCTGCCCGGGGCACGGTGGAGGTCACCCTCTTGGGCCAGAACGTCAACTCCTACGGCCGGGACTTGGCCCTGGCGGCTCGGCGCCGGCCCGACTGGCGGGCGCAGGCCTACACGACCGGGCCCGAGTGGGCCGGTGCAGCCACCCCGAGGGCCAGGCCGCTGTTCGCTGACCTGCTGCGAGCCGTGGCCCGCACGGAGGGCATCGAACGAGTCCGGTTCACCAGCCCCCACCCGAAGGACCTCCGCCCCGAGACCATCGAGGCCATGGCCAGCGAGAAGGCTGTGTGCCCCCATCTGCACTTACCTCTCCAGTCGGGTAGCGACCGGGTGCTTTCGCGCATGCGCCGCGGTTACACGGCGGAGCGCTACCTCGAGCGGCTGGCGGCTGCCCGGGCCGCGGTGCGCGACTTGGCCGTCACCACCGACCTCATCGTCGGGTTCCCCGGCGAGACCGAGGACGACTTCGAGCGGACCCTGGAGGTGGTAGCCGAGGCGGAGTACGACAGCGCCTATACGTTCATCTTCTCTCCCCGTCCGGGGACGGAGGCGGCAGCCTGGGCCGAGCAGTTCGTGCCGGCCGACGTGGTCGCCGACCGTTTCGAGCGGCTGCGCCGGGTGGTCGAGCGCAGCGCCCTGCGCAAGCACCAGGCCCGCGTCGGCCTCTTGGAGGAGGTGCTGGTGGAGGGGCCAGCGAAAAAGGGAGGCCCAGGCATCGTGTCGGGCCGTACCCGGCAGGCCAAGCTGGTCCACTTCGCCGCTGAAGGCTTGCGGCCCGGGGCCCTGGCCGAGGTCCGGGTCGAGAGCGCGGGGCCCCATTTCCTGAAGGGCAGGTTGGAGCGCGTGCTGGCACAGCCCAGGTACCGCAGCCTCATACCGGTGGTCCCGGCCTGAGTGCACGCCCTGCCGGGCGCCGGGCCCAGCCGTCCCGGCCACCTCGCCCTGGTCGGCCCCACCGCCAGCGGCAAGTCCGCGCTGGCGGTCCAAGCAGCCAAGGCCCTCGGTGACGTGGAGATAGTCACGGCCGACTCCATGCAGGTCTACCGGGGCATGGACATCGGCACCGCCAAGCCCACGCTGGCCGAGCGCGCCGGCATAAGGCACCACCTGATAGACGTGGCGGAACCAGACGAGGAGTGGGGCTTGGCGCGCTTCATCGACGAAGCCGGCCGCGCCGTGCGCGACATAGAGAGCCGGGGCCGGCGCGCGCTTTTCGTTGGCGGGACCGGCCTTTACGTGCACGGCCTGGTCGACGGCCTCAGCCTTCCCCGCCGCCAGCCAGAGGTTGCCCGGGAGCTCGAAAGGCAACCGGCCAGCGCCCTCTACGCCCGGCTCATGTCCGTGGACCCGGTCGCGGCGGCGCGCATCGACCCGGGTAACCGCCGCCGCCTCCTGCGGGCCTTGGAGGTGACCCTGGGCAGCGGGCGGCCGTTTTCCAGCTACGGCCCCGGGGTGGCTGCTTTCCCGCCGACGACCTGGCGCCTGGCCGGAATCTGGCTCCCACGCCAGGAAGTCCGCCGCCGGGTCGAGGCTCGCTTCGCCCGGATGCTCGAGGCCGGGCTGCTGGAAGAAGTGAGGCAGCTGGCTAGCCGGCCCGGCGGGCTGTCCCGCACGGCCCGCCAGGCCCTCGGCTACCGGGAGCTGCTGGCCCACGTAGAGCTGGGCGTGCCGCTGGAGGAAGCTGTCCGCCTGGCGGTGGCCCGGACCCGCCGCTTTGCTCGCCGCCAACGGATGTGGTGGCGGCGCGACCCCCGCATCCGGTGGTTCGGTGCCACCCAGGACCCCATGGCGGTACTGCCCGCTTTGCTGGGAGAATGGGAGGCAGCGTGAAAGCGATGGAGACGGGCCGCCCAGCACAGCAGGCCAGGACAGCACGAGGTGCCGGCCCGTCGCGGCGGCTGGCCCTTTCCAAGTACGAGGGGTTGGGCAACGACTTCTTGGTCCTGGTGGCCTCCGGGAGCGATGCCGCCTTCGACGCGCAGCTGGCCCGGGCAGCCTGCGACCGCCACCAGGGCTTCGGTGCCGACGGGCTGCTGGAGCTGGGACCGGCGCAAGGGGGCGCGGACATCTCCATGCAGCTGCGCAACGCCGACGGCAGCGAGGCCGAGATGAGCGGCAACGGGCTGCGCTGCTTGGTGCACGCGGCCCTGGACGCCGGGGTGGCCAAGGCCGGCCCCGGTGACAGCATCGTGGTGGCCACGCCGGCCGGGCCTCGCCGGGTGACGGTCCACGACTACACCGACGGCTGGTTGTGGGCCAGTGCCGAGATGGGGTCCCCCGTGATCGAGCAGGGCGGGGAGATCTGCAACGTGCACGACGGGCAGGCCTTGGTGAACGTGGGCAACCCTCACCTGGTGGTCCTGGGCCCGAGCCCGGCCGGGCTGGACTTGGCCACGTTGGGGCCGGCCCTTGGCCGAGGCGAGCGCAACGTCGAGCTCGTGGCGCTCGGCCCGGGGCCGGACGAGCTGACCATGCGGATCTGGGAAAGAGGAGTGGGCGAGACCCGGGCCTGCGGGACGGGGTCGGTCGCGGCCGCCGTGGCGGCCCACCATTGGGGCCGGGTAGGCCGGAAGGTCACGGTCCACCAGCCCGGGGGGGCGGCCGAGGTCGAGCTCCGCCCCGATGGGGTGGCCCTGCTGTCCGGCCCCAGCCGGCGGGTCGGCCAGTGCTGGCTCGAGCTTTGAACCATGAGCCTGATCGAGCGCAGCTTCCGAGAAAAGATCGTCCTGGTGGGAGTGACGCACCCCGGGCAGAGCGAGCTGGAGACCGAGCGCCACCTGGACGAACTGGCCTTGCTGGTGGCCAGCGCGGGGGCCGACGTGGTGGCCCGTGCCCACCAGCGCCGGGACGCCCCCGACCCGGCTACCTACCTGGGGCGGGGCAAAGCCGAGGAGCTTCGGCTGCTGTCCGAGGCGCTGGACGCGGACACGGTGGTGTTCGACGACGAACTTTCCCCGGCCCAGTCCCGCAACCTGGAGAAGATCCTGGGACGGACGGCCATAGACCGCACGGCCGTCATATTGGACATCTTCGCCCAGAACGCCAGGACTGAAGCCGGTCGCCTGCAGGTGGAGCTGGCCCAGCTGCGCTACCGCTTGCCCCGGCTGAAGGGCCGGGGGGCAGCGCTGTCCCAACAGGCTGGCCGCATAGGCACCCGGGGCCCAGGCGAGACCCAGCTGGAGGTGGACCGTCGCCGGCTGGTCCGCCGGGTGCACAAGCTGGAGTCAGAGCTGGCTCAGCTCGCCCAGCGGCGCCGGCTCCAGCGCCAAGCCCGGCGCCGGGGCCAGCTGGCCTCGGTGTCCCTGGTCGGCTATACCAACGCAGGCAAGTCGACGTTGCTCAATGCCATCACGGGGGCTGGGGTAGTGGCCGACGAGCGGCTGTTCGCCACCCTCGACCCTCGGACGCGCCGTTTCGCCTTGCCCGGGGGCGAGCCGGCACTGGTGTCGGACACGGTGGGCTTCGTGAGGAAGCTCCCGCACCAGCTGGTGCAGGCTTTCCACAGCACGCTGGAGGTTGTGCTGGAGGCCGACCTGCTGGTCCACGTGGTGGACAGCGCCGGCCCTGACCCTGAGGGACAGCTGGAGGTGGTCCGGGAGGTGCTGGGCCAGATCGGTGCGTCCGGCATCCCCGAGCTGCTGGTGTTCAACAAGGCCGACATAGCGCCGGGTGCCGCTCGCGAGCTGGCCAGGAGCCACGCGCAAGAAGCCCCGGTGGTGCTGTGTGCCGCCACCGGGGAGGGGCTGGAGCGGCTCTACCGGGCCATGGCCGAGCGGTTGCGGGCGGGCAGCGAGGTGGTGGAGCTGTGCGTGCCCTACAGCCGGGGTGACGTCCTGGCCGCCTTGCACCGACAGGGCGAGGTGCTGAGCGAGACCCCAGCCGACGGCAGTGCCATGATGCTGGTCCGTGCCCGGCTGGGCCCCGCCGCCGCGGCGCGCTTTTCCGAGTTCAAGCCGTACGCAGTGGCGAGGGGCCCCAACTGAGCGGCTTCCAGCCCCCCACCTACCCCTACGAGCGCCTGGGGCCGCTGCGCGAGCTGGCGGCGCGGTTGGAGGGTGGGGCTGTCGACCTGTCCGTCGGCACGCCCTGCGACCCTCCCAGCCCGGCGGTCCTGGCCGCCCTGGCTGCCGGTGACGAGGACCGGTCGGTGCGCAGTTACCCGTCCTCGGCCGGCAGCGAGCCGGCGCGCCGGGCAGCTGCTGGCTGGATGAACCGGCGGCTGGGCGTCGAGGTGCCGGTGGACGCCCTTGCCCTTTGCATCGGGACCAAGGAGCTTGTCGCCGGGCTACCCGCCTGGTTGCACTTGAGAGACCCGTCGCGCGACACCGTCCTCTACCCCGCCCTGGCGTACCCGACGTACGAGATGGGTGCCCGGTTGGCCGGGCTGCGCCCGCTGCCTGTGCCTGTTGGCGAGGACTTCCGCCTGCGCCTGGAGGCGGTCGGGAGGGCTGATGCCGAGCGCGCCCTGGTGTTGTGGGTGAACAGCCCGGGGAACCCCGCCGGCCAGCTCGAAGACCTGGCGGCCGTGGCTGCCTGGGCCCGAGGAGCAGGTGTGCTCGTGGCCAGTGACGAGTGCTACGCAGAGCTCACCTGGGCCGGGCCGCCGCGTAGCATCCTTGGCCACGGGACGAGCCCCGGGGGCCTGGGCGGCCTGCTCGCGGTGCACTCGCTGTCCAAGCGCAGCAACCTGGCCGGGCTGCGCTTCGGCTGGTACGCGGGCGACCCTGCGGTCGTGGGCTACCTCAGGGAAGTACGCCAGCACGCCGGCTTCATGGTGCCTGGGGTCGTCCAGCGGGCGGGAGCGGCTGCGCTCGGTGACCAGGGCCATGCCGACGCCCAACGGGAGGCTTACCGAGCCCGCCTGGTCGTGCTGCAGCAGCTGCTGGGAGCCTTCGACGTGGCGGCGCCGCTGCCCGAGGGGGGGATATACTTGTGGGCCCCCGCCCCCGGGGGGGACTCCTGGGCGCTGGCCGAGCGCCTGGCGGCCGAGGCGGGCGTGGTGGTGTCCCCCGGTGAGCTCTACGGGGAGGCGGGCCGTGGGTACGTGCGGGTGGCAGCGGTTGCCCCCATGGAGCGCCTGGAGCTGGCGGCGGCGAGGGTCGCGGCCCGGCGGCGGTAGCGGCCCGGCCCGGCCGCCCGGTAGCTTCTTGGGGCGTGAAGCGGGAGCTGCGGGACCAAGTCGACGAGCTTTGGGCCAAGCGCGACAGCCTGAGCCCAGCCAGCACGTCCGAGGCGGAAGTGGTTGAGCAAGCCGTCGAGCTGCTGGACAGCGGCAAGGCCCGGGTCGCAGAGCTCGCTCCGGACGGGTCGGTGGTGGTCCACGAGTGGCTGAAGCGCGCCATCCTTTTGCTCTTCCGGGTGCGGGCCATCGAGGTGACCGAGCTCGGTCCCTTCGAGTACGCCGACCGGCTGCCGCTAAAGCGCGGGTTCAAAGAGGCTGGTGTCCGGGTGGTGCCCGGAGCCTCGGCCCGTTGGGGCAGTTTCATCGGCAAGGGAGCCGTGATGATGCCCAGCTACGTCAACATCGGTGCCTGGGTCGGGCCAGGCACCCTGGTGGACACTTGGGCGACCGTGGGCAGCTGCGCCCAGGTCGGCTCGGGAGTGCACCTGTCGGGCGGGGTGGGCATCGGAGGGGTGCTGGAGCCGCCCCAAGCGGCGCCGGTCATGATCGGCGACGACGCCCTCATCGGCAGCCGGTGCATGATCACCCAGGGGGCCCGGGTCGGCCCGGGGGCGGTGCTGGGTGAGGGTTGCGTCCTCAACCCCGGTATCCCTGTCATCGATGCCGAGACGGGCAAGGAACTGTCCCGGGGTGTCGTACCCCCCTGGTGCGTGGGAGTGGGGGCCACCCGGCCGAGGAGCTATGGCGGGGGGACGTTCGGCCTGCCCTGTGTGCTCATCGTCCGATGGCTCCCCGAGGGCAGGCGCCACTCCCGGGCCCAGCTCGAGGAGATGCTCCGTGACCACGGTGCCGGTGCCTGAACGCTCGCCTCGCGAGCAGCCCGTGCCCCAAGCCCGGCACCGCCGCCAGGCTGGGGCTCATGCCCCGTGGCATGGCTGGGACGAGGCGCATGCCCGATGACCGACCTGCTGGCGCTCACCGCCCAACTGGTGGCCGTCCCATCGGTGTCCGGGCGGGAACGGGCCATTGCTGGCTCGGTCGAGTCCTGGCTGGCCCCATTGCGGGGCTTGGAAGTCGTGCGGCTGGGGGACAACGTCGTGGCCCGTAGCAGCTTCGGCTTGCCGGTGCGGCTGGTGGTGGCCGGCCACCTCGACACGGTGCCCCCGGTCGGCGGCAACGACGTGCCCCGGCTGCAGGGCGACGTGGTGGCGGGGGTGGGCTCGGCCGACATGAAAGGCGGCCTGGCTGTCATGTTGGACCTGGCCCGGGCGGTCAGCTCTGCCCACCGGCCGGCCCTGGACGTCACCTTCGTGTTCTATGCCGCGGAGGAGGTGGCCCGCGAGCACAGCGGTTTGCTCGCTTTGGACCGGGCCCGGCCGGAGTGGCTAGTGGGGGACGCGGCTGTGGTCTGCGAGCCGACCGGGTGCGTGGTGGAAGCTGGTTGCCAGGGGGTCCTGAAGGCGACGCTGGCGCTGGCCGGCCGGCGAGCGCACGTGGCCCGGCCCTGGTCAGGCCGGAACGCCTTGCACCGGTTGGGGCCGCTGCTGAGCGCCGTGGGGTCATGGCCCGGCCGCCACGTGGTCATGGAGGGGTGCACCTACCGCGAGTCCCTGCAAGCGGTTGCCGTGCGGGGCGGGGTGGCTGCCAATGTGCTGCCCGACCTGGCCGAAGTTGACCTCAACTACCGCTTCGCCCCCGACCGGGACGTTGCCGGCGCAGCCCAGGCCCTCCGGCAGTTGCTGTCGCCGTGGACCGAGGAGGCGGACAGCTTCGAGGTGACCGACACTGCCCCTCCGGCCCCGCCTGGCCTCGGGCACCCGGTACTGGCTCGCCTGGTGGCCGCGGCCGGGGGCAGGGTGCAGGCCAAACTGGGCTGGACGGACGTGGCCTTCTTTGCCGAGCGGGGAGTACCGGCGGCCAACTACGGGCCGGGCGACCCCGAGGCGGCCCACACCCCGGGCGAGTCGGTCACCCGCGGGTCTTTGGACGAGGCCCGCCGGGTGCTGGGCCAGATCCTTGGCGTCTAGCCTTGTCTAGCCGCGAAATCGGCCAGCTCCTGGCGGCCAGGGGGGTCGGAGCCGGCCCGGGTGCAGGTGAGGGCGCTGGCCAGGACCGCTTGGGCAAGGGCCGCCTCCAGTTCGGCCTGGCCCATCCCCGCCAGGGCGGCGGGGTGGAGCAGGCCATGGTCGTACAACCAGGCGAGGAAGCCGGCACTGAAGGTGTCGCCCGCGCCGATGGTGTCCACCACCTCCACAGCCGGCGCGGCGACCTCCGCTCGGGCACCATTGCGGTGGAGCGCCAGTGCGCCCCGGGGCCCGTCGGTGACCACGACCAGCTCAGTGCCTGATGCCAGCCAGTGGCGTGCCGCCTCTTGGGGCGAGCGCCCGCCGGACACCACGGCCACGTCCTCGGTGCTCAGCTTGACCATGTGGGCACCGGTGAGGACGGCCCCGAGGTGCCGGACGTAACTGGCCACGTCGCCGATGAAGCCGGGCCGGACATTGGGGTCCACCGACACGACCACGTCCGTGCCCTGGCGGACGGCCCGCAGCCATTCGGCCACGACCGTGGCGCCCGGGGGCAGGGAAAGGGCGAGCGAACCGGTGTGGACGGCGGCCACGCCCTGGAGGCCGCCGGGTGCGACAAGCTCGTGGGGGTGCCATTGCCAGTCTGCCGTCCCCGGCCCGTAGAAGGTGTAGGAGGCCCTCTTGTGGTCGTCCAGGTTCACCACCGCGAGGGTGGGCGGTTCGTCGGCTTCCACTGAAGGCTCCAAGCTGACGTGGTTGAGCTCGAGGTTGCGGCGCAGCCAGGGGCCGAAGCCGAGGCGGGAAAGCCGGGCCGCGAAGGCCACGGGCACCTCCAGGCGGGCCAAGCCGATCGCCACGTTGGCCGGGCTGCCCCCGGGCATGGCCTTGAAGCACTGGCTCGTTCCCGCCCGCGGGGCACCCGGGCTGCGCTCGTCGCCTCTGGTCCCGAGGGGGGCGGGAGAGGTCGGTGCCAGGTCTACGAGGCACTCGCCGACCACCAGCACCCTTTTGCCCTTTGTTTGCCCTTCGGCCAGCCGGTTCGCCACAGGACCGACGCTAGCCGCGGGCGTGGCCGCGCCGTTCGGCCTATGGTGGCCCATGTGAGCACAGTTGCGCCTGATCTGCGCCCGGTTGAACTGGGCCCGAACCAGCCCCGCCAGTTCTACCGGGGCGGGGCCGCCATAGCCGAACTGCGGGGTAGCGCGCCGGGCGACGGCTTCCGCCCGGAGGACTGGGTGGCTTCGTGCACCACCCGCTACGAGCTGGCGCCCGACGGCCTGGCCCGCTTGCCCGACGGCCGGTACCTGCGGGATGCCGTGGAGGCGGAGCCGGAAGCCTGGCTGGGTCCCGAGCACCGGGCATACTTCGGTGCGAGCCCGGCATTGCTGGTCAAGCTGCTCGACGCCGGTGAACGCCTGCCAGTGCACTACCACCCTGACCGGTCCTTTGCCGCCCGCCACCTCGGTTGCCGCCACGGCAAGACCGAGGCGTGGGTGGTCCTGGCTGCTCGTGGCCCCGAGCCGTGCGTGTGGTTGGGGTGGCGCAAGGACGTGGAGGCGCCCGAGGTGGCCGGCTGGGTGTCGTCCCAGGACCGCTCAGCCATGCTGAGCAGCCTGAACAAGCTCACCGTGCGCCGAGGGGACGCCGTCTTGGTGCCGGCCGGCACCCCCCACGCCATCGGGGAGGGTGTCTTCTGCGTCGAGCTGCAAGAGCCCACCGACTTCTCGATCATGCTCGAGCACGAGGGCTTCGACCTAGGCCCGGTGACGGGCGACCTGGGGCTGGGGTGGGCGACTGCCCTTTCGTGCCTGCGGTACAAGGCGCTGACGCCCGCCGACATCGCTGCGGTGACCCGGTCCAGGGGTGAGGCTGCGGATGGGGTCGAGGACGTCCTGCCGCCCGCTTCCCGTCCCTATTTCCGGGCTCAGCGGGCCCAGGGGGGTGCGGGCGTGACCTTGGACGCCGCCTTCGCTGTCGTGGTCGTCGTCGAGGGGGACGGGCAAATGGCGGGCAGTGGCTGGGAGCTGTCGCTGCGCCGAGGGATGACGGTGGTGGTCCCGTACGCGGCCGGCCCTTGGACGGTCTCGGGGAAGGTGGAACTGCTCAGGTGCTTGCCCCCGCGGCCCGAGGATGCCGCCCAGGACGACCCGGCCCGCTAGGCCAGTCAGCTGGAGCAGGGGTGGGCGGGCAGAGCGGCAGCTGGCACGAGGCAGGTCGCCTCAGAGCCGGCGCAGCACGGTAACGACTTTGCCGTAGATGGACACCTCTGACGCGGGGAACACCAGCGGCTCCATGGCCGAGTTGGCCGGGAGAAGTGCGATGTTGCCGTTGCGGCGGGAAAAAGTCTTCACCGTTGCCTCCCCACCGGGTATGCCGGCCACCACTATGTCCCCTGGCTCGGCCGAAGACTGCTGGCGTGCCACCACGAGGTCCCCACTGAAGATGCCCGCCTCGACCATGGAGTCACCCCTCACCCGGAGCATGAAGAGGTTGCCGGTGCCCGTGAGCTCTTCGGGCAGGGGCAGCAGCTCCTCTATGTTCTCTGACGCCAGGACGTTGGTGCCTGCGGCCACATCGCCCACCAGGGGCACGTAACGCGGTGCTGGGCGTTCGATCGCGGCACCTGATGTGGAGTCGTAGCGGACTTCGATAGCCCGGGGCTTGGTGGGGTCGCGCTTGAGGTAACCCTGCTTTTGCAGGGTCTTGAGGTGGGCGTGGACCGTGGAGGTAGAGGCGAGGCCAACGGCTTCACCGATCTCGCGCACCGATGGCGGGTAACCACGCTCTCGCAGCTGTGCCGCAATGAACTCCAGGATCTCCCGACGCTTGCCGGTAAGGACGTCGCTCACTCTGCCTCCCAACGTCGACCGCACTGGGTTGCCCAGCCGGGCCAGGTAACCCGACCGGCCGGGGCAAGGGGCGTGCTCCTCGCCATGGTAGCCGCCCGGTGCGGCTGAGTCAAACATATGTTCCCGGGCTGCCTTGACATCGAACGAGCGTTCGCCTACGGTGAGGAGCGAACATACGTTTGTGGGAGGTGGCGATGGTTGCAGTCATAGCACCTGCCTCGGAGCAGCGGGGCGGCCGGCTCGCGTGCGCGCCGGTGCTGCCTGGGCCCAGCGGTGGGCCGAGCGGGCCGGCGCCCAGAGCCGCAGCCCGGCACGCCCGAGGCCGGCGGGGGCCTGGGCGAGCACGGTTGTGCGCCCGGTGGGCCATGGCCGTATTGCTGCTGGCCTGTTTTGCAGCCCTCGGAGCCCTGGTGTGGGCACGGGCAGAGCATGCCCTGTCCGGCGGGGACGGTTGGGGGCGGGGACCTTGGGGCTGTCGCGCCGGTGGGGCCTTGGCCGGCCCGGGGACAGGCTGCGAGCACGTCTACGTGGCCCGGCCAGGGGACACGATCTGGTCCGTTGCCGTCCGCTACGGCGGAGGAGGCGACCCACGGCCGCTGGTTGACCAGCTGGAAGCCGAGATCGGTGGAGGTGTGCTCCAACCTGGCCAGCAGCTGGTGCTGCCGTGAGCTACTACCGGCCCGGGCGCTATCGTCGGTTTGGTGCGTTGCCCCTGGTGCTCCGGCCTGGAAGACAGGGTGATCGACTCCCGTACGGCTGAGGACGGCGCCGCTATCCGCCGCCGGCGGGAGTGCGTGGACTGCGGGCGGAGGTTCACGACCTACGAGCGGCTGGAAGAAGTCCCCTTCGTGGTCGTGAAGCGAAGCGGCCAGCGTGAGCCATTTGACCGGGCCAAGGTGGTCAACGGGATGCGCGCCGCGGCCAAGAACCGGCCCCTGGACGACAGCACCCTGCAACGCATCGCCGCCGAGGTTGAAGAAAGCCTTCGCCTTGAGGGACCGGAGGTCTCCAGCCAGCAGGTCGGGCTGGCGGTCCTGGACGCCTTGCGTGGTTGCGACGAGGTCGCGTACCTGCGTTTTGCCAGCGTGTACAAGGGTTTCACAGAGGCCGGCGACTTCCAGCGTGAGGCTGGCCTTTTGACCAAGTTCTCTGCGCCTGGGCCGGTGGTGCAAGCCCAGCCTTAGGCCGGGCCCGGGGACCGCCTGTCCCCCTCCCGTTGAGGCAGTGCTACTAGGGTTGTGGTGCAGGCGCGCCTCGGGTTGCCCGAGGACGGTGTGATAATGCGATGGCAAAGGGGAACGATAAATGCGCGTAGGTGTGCTTACGGGCGGGGGCGACTGCCCCGGTCTCAACGCTGTGATCCGTGCGGTTGTCCGCAAGGGTGAGATGCATTATGGCGACGAGCTCATTGGGTTCGTCGACGGCTGGCGCGGCGTGATCGAGGGCGACACCATGCCCTTGGACGCGGAGAAATGTGCAGGTATCCTCGCTTTGGGCGGGACAATACTGGGGACCAGCCGCACCAACCCCTACAAAGTAGAAGGGGGTGCCCAAAAGTGCCTGGCTACCCTCGCCAGCAAAGGGGTGGACGCCCTGGTTGCCATTGGCGGCGACGACACGCTCGGCGTGGCCAGCAAGCTCAGTGCCGAAGGCGTGGCCGTGGTTGGAGTGCCCAAGACCATCGACAACGACCTGTCGGCCACGGAGGTCACCTTCGGTTTCCACACGGCTGTCCAGATCGCCACGGAGGCCATCGACCGGCTGCTCACTACCTCGGAGTCCCACGGCCGGGTCATCGTCTGCGAGGTCATGGGCCGCCACGCCGGGTGGATCGCGACCTACGCGGGCATTGCCGGTGGCGCCACTGATGTGCTCATCCCCGAGGAGCCCTTCGACGTGGAAGAGGTGTGCCGTAACGTAAAGTCCCGCCGCTCCCGGGGCCGCACCGGTTGCGTGGTGGTCGTGGCCGAGGGGGCCACCCCCAAGCAAGGCAGCTTCAGCGTGGTGTCGGGCGAGGTGGACCAGTTCGGCCATGTCCGCCTCGGGGGCATCGCCAACCAGCTGGCCGAGGAGATCGAAAAGCGCACCGGGTTCGAGACCAGGGCGACGGTGCTCGGCCACATCCAACGGGGGGGCACGCCGACAGCCTTCGACCGGGTCCTGGCCACGCGCTTTGGGATAGCCGCCATCGACGCCGTCCATGACGGCGGAGCGGGGATGATGGTTGCCCTGCAGGCCGACCGGGTCGTCCGGGCACCCCTGTCGGCCGGAGTGGGTGAACCCAAGCTCGTGGCCCACCAGTTCTACGAGGAAGTAGCCAAGCCGTTCTTCGGCTGAAAGCCGGCCCCAGCCAGGGGCGGGGCGCTCAGCTGAAGCCGGCGGCAGCCTCGGCCTTGGCCAGCAAGGCACCGAGGTTGTCGTGGATCTCGGGGACGGAGGCGACCAGGGTACGCCCTCTGGCCAAGGTCACCATTGCTCCTGCCTCCTGGCAGATGAGGCTGCCGGCCGCCCAGTCCCACTCGTTCAGCCAGGACTCGTAGTAGGCGTCAAAGCGGCCGCCGGCGACCCAGCACAGGTCGATGGCGGCCGAGCCGAACCTCCGGATGTCCCGGACGACCGGCAACAGCCCGGCGACCACTGCCGCTTGTTGGGCGCGCTGCTCAGGGCGGTAGCTGAAACCAGTGGCCACCAGCGCCGTCGCCAAGCTGCTGCAGCCAGGACGCACGTGGCAGGGCTCGCCATTGCACCAGGAGCCTCGTCCGGCAACGCCCAGCCAGGTCTCGTGGTGGCAGGGGTCGACGACCACGCCCACGACGCTGCGGCCTTTCCACTGGGCGGCGAGCGAGACCGAGTAGGCAGGGACGCCGAAGAAGAAGTTCGTGGTCCCGTCCAGGGGGTCCGCGACCCAGCGCACGTCGGAGCGACCGGGGTACGAACCGCCTTCTTCGGCCAGGAGCGAGTCCTGGGGACGGGCTTGGCGGAGGGACGCCACTATGTACTGCTCGGAGGCCCGGTCAGCCTCAGAGACCAGGTCGGTCGGCGACGACTTGGTGCTTACCTGAGAAAGTAGGGCAGCCGAGTAACCAGCCAGCACCCCGGCTGCTCCCGTGGCGACGGCGAGGGCAACGTCCCTCAGCTCGTCGAGCAGGGCGTCGGCCGGCAAGTCAGGGGAGGGCTCGGGGTTCTCGTTTCCGGTCACCCCGGTCTTCTAGCGCAACTCGCCGTGCCCTCGCACACTGCCCACGTCCTGGCCGCACCATGGCTGGTTGGCTCCCCCGCCTGCCGGGTGGGGCGGCCGGCTGGGCTCCCCCGCCTGCCGGGCGATGGCTACGGGGCCACCCGGCCTGTCCAGGGCCAACTGGCGGCCAGGTTGCCCGGCGGCACCGGCCTGCCCAGCAGGTACCCCTGGGCGATGTCGCAGCCCATCTGCCTGAGCGCCTCCAACTGAGCGCCGGTCTCCACCCCTTCGGCGACGACCTTGAGGCCCAGCGAGTGGGCGAGGCTGATCACGCTGGAGACGATGGCTGTGTCCTGGGCGCCCTGGCCCACGCCACCTACGAACGCCTGGTCTACCTTCAGGTAGTCGACCGGGTAGCGGCGGAGGTAGAGGAGCGACGAGTACCCGGTGCCGAAGTCGTCGATGCTCAGCTGCACCCCCAAGTCGTGGAGGGCAGCCAGTGCCGCCATAGCGCCGTCGGCTTCGTCCATGAGGGCGGTCTCGGTCAGCTCCAGGCACAGGGCGGCAGGGCTCAACCCGGACTGGTCCAGGGCTTCGGTCACCTGGCTGACCAGGTCGGGCAGGGCCAGCTGCTGGGGGGACAGGTTGACCGAGACCTGCGCCGGGCCACTTTGGTCCCGGGCCCACTGTGCCGCTTGGCGGCAAGCTTCCCCCAGTGCCCACTGGCCCAGAGCGGCGATGACCCCGGTCTCTTCGGCCAAGGCGATGAACTGGGCCGGCCCGAGGAGCCCTCGGGTGGGGTTCTGCCATCTCATCAAAGCTTCAGCGCCGGCACATTGGCCGGTGGCCAGCTCGACTTCGGGCTGGTAATGGAGGCGCAGCTCGCCTCGCTCCACCGCCCGGTGCAGGGCGCTGGCCAGCTCGGCCCGGGCGGTGACGCGCTCTCGTATCCCCGCGTTGAACACCTCGTAGCGCCCCCCACCGGCCAGCTTGGCTTGGTGCATGGTGGCCAGCGCGTCGCGGAGCACCTCTTCGCCGGCCCGCGGCCCGTCAGCCAGTACTATGCCGGTGCTGGCCGAAACGAAGACCTCCTGGCTGTCCGCCAAGACAGGAGCGGCCAGCACCCCTTCGACCCGGCCGGCCAGGCCTATAGCCTCGGTCTCGCCGCCCAGGCTCTCGCAGACTATGGCGAAGTCCGCCGCCCCGACCCGTCCGAGGAGCTGCCCTGGGCCAGTGACGGACCGTAGCCGGTCGGCCACCTCGGTCAGTACCCGGTCGCCGGCGCGGTGCCCGTGAGCCTCGTTGATGTCCCTGAAGCGGTCCAAGCCGCAGAGGACCACGCCCATCGGCCGCCGGGCAGAGGCGTGCGCCGCGCTCTGCTCGATGTAGTCGAGCACCACCGCCCGGTTGGGGAGGCCGGTCAGCTGGTCACGCAGGGCGACCTCCCGGAGCTGGCGTTCGTACGCCCGGCGTTGGGTTATGTTCTCGGCCATGACGAAGCGGGCAGGCCGGCCCTGGAACGTCAGCTGGTGGGAGGTGACCTCCACGTCGATCAGCTCCCCGCTCTTTTTCCGGTGCCGCCAGGGGCCGGAGCGCTCGATGACCGGCGCGCTGGCGACAGCAGCTTCCAGGGCGGCCAGGTCCTCTGGGGGGCGTATGTCGCGGATGGTCATGGACAGCAGCTCTTCCCGGCTGTAGCCGTAGCTGGCTACCGCCGCGTCGTTCACGGCCAGGAAGCCGAGGGTCTCGGTGTCGTAGACCCACATGGGCGCGGGGTTGTTGGAGAACAGGTGCCGGTAGCTGTCCTCGGCGGCCTGCCGCCGGGCCAGTTCGGCGTCGACGGAGGACACCAACGCGTTGAAGCCGTCGGCCAGGACCGCCAGCTCCGCCGGCCGACGCACCTCCACTGGGGGGGTAGGGCGGCCTGATGCCCGGGCCTGTTCGGCGGCGGCCAGGCTCCTCATCGGCAGGGTAACCCGTCGGGTGACCGTCAGCGCCGCGCCCGTGCTGGCCAGCAGGCCCACAACGATGATGAAAAGTTCGTCGCGCGACGTGGACCGGGCGGGGGCCATGGCCTCCGCCTGGTCGTAGCCGGCGTAGACCCTCCACCCCAGCCCAGCCACCCGGGCCTCGCCGTAGGTCCGCCAGCGGCCGTCCACCCCCCGCCGGACTGCCGCAGTGCCGGCGGCCGAGAACGGCAGGCCGGACAAGCTGGCGTCGGCCCAGCGGGCCGCGCCGAGCGAGCGTGCCAGGGACCTGGTGCCCTGCGGGTTGGTGACCAGGAGCTCCAGCCGCTCCGGCCCGGCATAGAGGCGGCCTAGGCCGAGCCCGAGGCCTTCCAAGCTCAAAAAGCAGGCCACGGTGCCACCACCCGGGACGGCAACCGCGTCCACCACCACCGGTCGGGACGTCGCCGGGTCGAGGAAGGGGCCGAAGACCTGGGGTGTGGCGCTGGCCCTACGCAACCACCGGGCGCCCGCGTAAGCGCGCCCGGGCTGGCCGGCCAGGGACGAGCACGCGACCGTCCCGTCCGGCCGCAGCACGTCCAGGTGGCCGGAGCTGAACGGCCCAGCACCGCCGAAGTCGAGGCTGCAGCCCCGCTCGAAGGCTTCCGGTAGCCCCGGCGTCAGGGCCAGTTGCTGGACCTGGGCACCCACCAGGTTGAACGCGTTCGAGACCGCCCTGGCAGCCTCGGTTGCGGCGAAGCGGGCCTGGGCAAGGGCTGCCTTTTCGGCTTCGCTGGTGCCCCGCAGCCGCCCGTAGGCAACCTCGGCGCCCGCAGTGACGACGAAGAGGGCCACCAGCGTTGCTATGTAAGCGGAGACCGGCCAGGGCCGCCTGGTGGCCCTCACTCGGGCCGCCCCCGGGGAGGCGCCGCCGCATGGCGGCCCGCCAAGCGGCCCTGCCACTGTCCATCGCAGCTCAACTAACAGCCCTTGTCAGTTAGGCAGTCCTAATGTCCCCATCAGTGTGCGCTCTGCCACAGCTTGCGTCAAGGGCCCTTGCCGGTTGTGCGCCGGGTGGGGCGAGCGCAGGACGGGAGCCTTGAGGAGGTACGCAGGGACGGTCGTGCCCGCGCAGTAGCGTCTGGGCGTGCCCTCAGGCTCACAGCCGGCCGGCGCCGGTGCACCCAAGGTGGCGCTCGCCATCTACGCCCACCCTGACGACCCCGAGGTGTCCTGCGGGGGCACCCTGGCCCGTTGGGCCGCGTCTGGCAGTGAGGTGCACGTGTGCATCTGCTGCGACGGGGACAAGGGCTCGCTCGACCCGGCCGTCAGGGCTGAGGACCTGGTGCGCAGGCGTCGCCAGGAGGCGGAGGCCGGAGGTGCGGTGCTGGGGGTCAAGGCCCACCACTGGCTTGGCTACCCCGACGGTGAAGTCGAGAACACCGCCGAACTGCGCGGGCGCCTGGTCGCCCTGCTGCGCCAGCTCCGCCCGGAGGCGGTGGTTGCCCCCGACCCGACCGCCGTGTTCTTTGGGGCCAGCTACCTCAACCACCGGGACCACCGGGAGGTGGGCTGGGCCGTGATCGACGCGGTGGCCCCTGCAGCAGCCAACCCTCGCTACTTCCCCCAAGCCGGGGCGGCCCACAGCGTGGGCGCGCTGTACCTGTCGGGGACCCTCGAGCCCGACGTCTGGGTGGACATAACCCAGACGATCGATGCCAAGGCCGCGTCTTTGGCCTGCCACGCCTCGCAGCTGGGGGAGGGCGGGGAGTGGCTACGCAAAGTCGTCCGCCAGCGGGCCGAGGAAGCCGGCCGCCGGGCTGGTGCCCGTTACGCTGAAGCCTTCCGGCTGGTGTCCCCCCGATGAGCTCGAACAGGCCCAGGGTGGTGCTCCATGTCGACATGAACGCGTTCTTTGCCTCGGTAGAGGTGAAAGAGCGCCCTTGGCTGGCGGGCCGGCCGGTCTTGGTCGGGGGCACCGGCCGGCGGGGAGTGGTGGCTTCGGCCAGCTACGAGGCGAGGACGTGCGGTGCCCGCTCAGCCATGCCCATGGGCCAGGCGCGCCGCCTGTGCCCGCAGGCCGTGGTGCTGCCGGGCAACTTCGAGCTCTACCACAGCTACAGCCGGCGCCTGCACGAGGTCCTGGCCCGCTTCAGCCCCCTGGTGGAGGCAGTGGGGCTGGACGAGGCCTACTTGGACGTGAGCGGGGCCGGCGGGCTGTTCGGGCCACCCGAGGCGATGGCGGCATCGGTCCGCCAGCAGGTGAGGGCGGAGCTGGGCCTCGACTGCTCGGTCGGGGCGGGCCCGAACAAGCTGGTGGCCAAGCTGGCGTCGAAGGCGGCCAAGCCCCGGGCCTGCCGGGGCCGGCTCCTGGCGGGGCCAGGCATAGTCGTGGTCGCCGAGGCCGAGGTGCTCGACTTCCTGCGGCCGTTGCCAGTGGCGTCGTTGTGGGGGGTGGGCCCTGCCGGCGCTGCCCGCCTGGCCAGGTTGGGCGTGACCAGCGTGCGCCAGGTGGCCGCTCTCAGCCCCGGGGCCCTGGAGGCGGCCCTGGGCAGGGTAGCCGGGAAGCTCCTGCACGAGCTTGCCTGGGGGAGGGACCCCCGTCCTGTACAACCGGGCCGTCCGGCCAAGTCGGTAGGGCGCGAGGAGACCTACGCGTACGACCTCGTGAGCGCGGATGAGATGCGCCTCCGGGTGGCCCGCATGGCCGACGCCGTAGCCAGCCGGGTGAGGCGCAGCGGCCAAGCCTTCCGGACGGTGACCCTGAAGGTCCGCTACGCGGACTTCACCACGGTCACTCGGAGCCACACCTTCCCGGCGCCCCAGGTGAGCGGCCCGGTGCTGGCTGGGCAAGCCGAGGCACTGCTGGGGGGGCTCGGCCCTGCCGGCGGCGTGCGCCTGCTGGGGGTGAGCGCCTCCGGCTTGGTGCCGGCTCAGGCCTGTCCTGGCCACCAGCTGGAGCTGGGCCTGGCGCTCCCGGGCCAGAGCAGGGCCGAGGCGGCCTGGGCGCGGGTGAGCGCGGCGGTGGACCAGGTACGGGCACGCTTCGGGGACGAGGCGGTTGCCCCCGGGTCGGCCTTGGCCCGGGCCGCACCCCGGACCGGGAAGGGCAGTGCGCCAGCTCGGGAGGGGTGACTGCGCCGGTGGCGGCTCGCCCGCCGGGTGGGTGTACCCCAGGTCGGGAGGGGTGACTTGACGGGCGGGCTCAGGTTGCTTAGCCTCCGGGCTGGTCGGTCTGATCCGGCCGTTTCGGTCTGATCCGGGTAATCTAGAGGAGCTGCACACAAGGGGTGCTATGGGCTCTAGGGGTGGCAAGGGGCGCCGATGAGGTCCTCGGGAGGCTGGCCACGTGGGCTTACCGCACCGCGGCTTGCCTCCCTGTTACCGGCCGGGCCTCAGGCCCTCCCACCCGCAGCACCTCGTCCATCTGGAGGCAGAAGGCCACCGGCCCGAGAGGGCTGAGCGCCTAGGCCCCCCTGCGGGCCAGTAAGCAAAGATAGGAGCAGGTACGAACATGGTGAAAAGCATGAGATCGGCAGTGGTCCGGTCGGTAACCGTTTTCACAGCGGCTGCCCTGGCCGTCCCGCTGCTGAGCTTCACACCGGCTGGGGCGTCCAAGACCCCCTCGGACACCACCTTCCCACGCAACGAGACGCTGTACACGAGCGGCACCTTGTGGGGCTCACCGGGCAACTTCAACCCGCTGGACGCGGGCGCCCGGGACACGGGCACCATGGGGTTGCTCTACGAACCGTTGTTCCTCTATGACCCGATCCACGGCAAGTACATCCCCTGGCTTGCCACCAGCGGGTCGTGGAGCGGCAGCAACTACACGATCCACGTGCGCAACGGCGTCAAGTGGAGCGACGGCTCGGCGCTCACCGGTGCCGACGTGGCGTACACCATCAACCTGGCCAAGACCAACCCGGCTGTCCCCTGGAGCAACCTGGTCCAGGTAGGGCTCAAGGGGGCGACGGCGGCCGGCAACACGGTCACGGTGCACTTCTCGAGCCCGCCGCCCTACACCGCCTGGCAGAACTTCTTGTGGAACCAGCCGGTGCTCCCGGCCGCCGTGTGGTCCAAGATGTCTGCCACTGACCAGGTGAGCGGCACCAACCAGGCCCCGGTGAGCAGCGGGCCCATGGTGCTCGTGCCCGGCCAGACCTGGAGCAGCAGCACCCAGCAGACCTGCTACCAGGACAACCCCAACTGGTGGGGCACCAGCCAGCTCGGGCTCAGCTTCCACTTCAAGTACCTCTGCGACGTGGTCAACTGGTCGAACAACATCGGCCTGACTGCTTTCCTGCAGGGCAACTACGACTGGAGCAACAACTTCCTCCCGGGCATCAACGTGCTCATGAAGGTCGGTGGCTACAAGCAGATCAAGACCTACTACCCGACCGTGCCCTACATGCTGTCGGCCAATACCGCGTGGCTCGAGATGAACACGCAAAAGGCCCCCATGAACAACGTCTGGTTCCGCAAGGCCGTGGCCGAGGCGATCAACCCCTCGGGCATCACCCAGGGTGTCTACGCCGGCATAGTGCAGGCAGCCAACCCGGTCGGCCTGCTGCCCAACCTGAGCTCGTGGGTGGACCAGAGCGTGGTGGCCAAGTACGGCTTCAGCTACAACCCGGCCCAGGCCAAGGCTGACCTGGCCAAGTCGGGCTACAAGGGCCAGAGCCTGACCATCGCGGTGCCCAACGGCTGGACGGACTGGATGGCCGCCATCCAGGTGATCGCGGCCGACCTCGACTCCATCGGCATCAAGGTGCACCCCGTGTACCCGAGGGTCGGTGGGGTCATCCCGCTCACCGGCATGGGCAACTCCTCGAGCTACACCGCCTTCGACATGATCATCGACAACAACGCCGGCCCCGACTCCACTCCGTGGAGCTACTTCAACCGGATCTATGCCCTGCCCATAGGTGGTAAGAGCAACGAGGAAGCCGCCGGCCTCAACCTCGAGCGCTTCAGCGACCCGACCGCCTTCAACCTGGTCAAGAAGGCGGCCGTCACCCCGCTGTCCAACACGGCGGCGCTGAAGAGCATCTACAGCCAGATCGAGGCCCGCTTCCTCCAGGACCTGCCGGAGATCCCGCTGTGGTACAACGGCGCTTGGTTCCAGGGCAACACCACCTACTGGAAGGACTACCCGTCGGCCAGCAACCCCAACGACCAGTACACGCCAGTCATGTGGGGAGGCTGGCTGGGGGCCATGACCACGGTCTACGCCCTGGCCCAGCTCCGGCCCGCGGCCTAGGCCAACCCTAGGTAGCTAGTTAGTTCGTTAGAGCACCGAGCGGGCCCACCGTCCTAGACTGGGAACGGTGGGCCCGGTGCTTTAAGCCCGGCCCGCAGAGGTCGGGAGCCGCCTGGACGAGTTGTCAGCAGCGTCGAGCAGGGGAGGTCAGTTGAGGCGCTACTTCGCCAGGAAAATAGGCATTTACATAGTGGCGTTCTGGTTCGCCGGCACGGTCGATTTCCTGGTCCCGCGCCTGATGCCTGGTGACCCGGTCCAGAGCTACCTCAGCAACTTCATCGGGGCGAACACGACCGTCACCCAGTACCGGGCGATGTACAGCGCGTTCGCCAAGGCGTTCGGCCTGAACGTGCCCTTGTGGGACCAGTACTGGCATTTCTGGGACGGCGTGCTGCACGGGCATATGGGGATCAGCATCTCCCAGTCGAGCCTGCCGGTGACCAGCGTGATCCGGGGAGCCGCCATCTACTCACTGATCCTGTTGGTGCCCGCCATAGTGCTGGCCTATGTCCTGGGCAACCGCATCGGGGCGATGGCCGCCCGGCGCAAGGTGCTGGACAACACCGTGCTCCCCATCGGCTACCTTTTCCAAGCTTCGCCTTACCCCTGGCTGGCGTTGGCCGTGGCCTTCTACTTGGGAGCGGTGGCGCACTGGTTCCCCATTGGCAGCGGCTACGCCCAGAACCTGCTGCCCAGCTGGACCAACTGGCATTTCATAGTGAGCGTCATGTACCACTGGTTCTTGCCGTTCCTCACCGTGTTCCTGGTCAGCTTCGGGGGCTGGGCCATCGGTATGCGCAGCCTGGTCATCTACGAGCTGGAGACCGACTACGCCCGCTACCTGAGGGCACTCGGCGCGTCCCAACGACTGGTGCGGCGCTACGCCTACCGCAACGCCGCCCTCCCTCAGCTGTCCGGCCTGGCCATCCAGCTCGGGACGGTCATCGGGGGCAACGTAGTGGCGGAGGTCGTGTTCCAGTACCCGGGCCTGGGGCACCTCATCTTGCAGGCGGCTGACAGCCAGGACTATTTCCTGCTCATGGGCATCTTCTTGTTCATAATCATCGGGGTCCTGGTGGCCAACTTCGTGATCGACATCGCCTACGTCATGATCGACCCGAGGACCCGCCTGGCCATGCAAGGAGCACAGGCATGAGCGCCAACCCCGGCCCCGCCCGTGCCGCCGGGAGCAGCACCCCGGCCCCGGTGGCGACCGGTTCCCCGGGTGAGGAGCTGGACGAGCTGCCCAGCGCGGCCCCGGCCCCGCAGGGGCCTGGTGAGCGGCTGGAAAAGGGTGCACTGGCCGGGGCACAGGCGGCACCGGTAGCCCCTACGCCGACCCTGGCTGCGGGGGCGCCAGCGGTGCGGCTCGGGCGCCAGCGCTGGGAGTTCCTGCACTACGCCCTGCGCAACCGCAAGCTCGTCTTCGGCTTTTCCGTCGAGCTGGTGTTCGTCCTGGCGGCCATCTTCGGCCCCCTGGCCGCCCCCTACAGCTCTGCGGGGGACTCGTCGTCCGCCGGCGTCCCGCTGAAGGACCAGTGCGCAGCCTTCTTCTGCGCCTCCGGGATGACCACCCACCCCTCGGCCCACCACCTCCTCGGGATGACCTACTTCGGTGGGGACGTGCTGTCCATAATGCTGTACTCGCTGAGGGAGACCTACCTGGTCGGCTTCCTGGGGGCGCTGTTCGCCGGCATCATCGGCCTGGCCCTGGGGTTCACCGCCGGCTGGCGGGGCGGTTGGCTCGACGACATCTTGCAGTTGTTCACCAATGTCGTGATCACCATGCCGGCCCTGGTGCTGCTGATCGTCATCGGTGCCTACGTGAAGATCCACTCCCCCCTGTTCGAGGGGATATTCATAGGGGCGACCAGCTGGCCGTGGGTAGCCAGGGCCGTACGGGCGCAAACCTTCACGCTGCGTGAGCGGGACTTCGTGGACCTGGCCCGGTTGTCGGGCAAGGGGGGCGTGAGCATCGTGCTCAAGGACATCGCCCCCAACATGGCTTCGTACCTGTTCTTGGTGTTCATCTTGCTGTTCTCCAGCTCCATGCTGCTGTCGGTCAGCTACGACTTCTTGGGCCTCGGCCCCACCAACGTCGTCTCCCTGGGGGACATGATGAACAGCGCCATGTTGTGGTCGGCTCTCAACCTGAAGGCTTGGTGGTGGTTCATACCGCCCGGGGCGGCCATGGCCCTGATAGTGTTCGGCCTGCTCATCTCCAACATAGGCCTGGACGAGGTCTTCAACCCGAAGCTGAGGGAGTCGTGAGCCTCAAGGTCGACAACCTGAGGATCACCTACCGCACCCTGCGGGGGGACGTGAAGGCGGTGGACGGGGTCAGCTTCTCGGTCTCCGATGGCGAGATCATGGGCCTGGCCGGCGAGTCGGGGTGCGGGAAGTCCACCCTGGGCAACAGCCTGGTGTTCCTGGAGGGCCGCATGCGCCACCTGGGTGGCCGAGCCGAGCTGGACGGCCGCGAGCTGCCCATCGCCGACACCCGGGCCATGAACGAGTACCGGATGCGCCAAGTCTCGCTCATCCCCCAGTACGCCATGAGCGCCCTCAACCCGACCCGCAAGTTCGGCAAGATGGCGGCCGAGCTGCTGAAGAGCCGCGGGGTGCGCTTCGCCACCGTGGAAGAGGAGCTCAGGCGCCGCCTGGGCCTGGTGGGCCTGGCCGACAACGTGCTCAACCTGTACCCCTTCGAGCTGTCGGGCGGGATGCGCCAGCGGGCCACCATGGTCCTGTCCACCATCCTCAACCCCTCCCTGCTCATCGCCGACGAGGTCACCTCCGCCCTGGACGTGTCCACCCAGCGGGCGGTGGGTGAGATGCTCATGGAGTTCCGCGAACGGGGCTTTGTCAAGAGCATGATCGTGATCACCCACGACATGTCCATCCTGGCCCAGATAGCCGACAGCATCCTCGTCATGTACGCCGGGAAATTGGCCGAGAAGGCCGGTTCCGACACGGTGGTCAACAACCCGCTCCACCCTTATACCCAGTTGCTGCTGGCTTCGCTGCCCGAGGTGGGGGTGCGTTACGACACCTCGGCTCTGGTCGGCATACCTGGCCGCCCGCCCTCGCTCCTGCACCCGCCGGCCGGCTGCCGGTTCAGGGCGCGCTGCCCGTTCGCCTTCGAAAAGTGCACAGAAGACCCACCGTTCATGGAACTGCAGCCGGGCCACCAGGTCGCCTGCTGGAAGGCCATGAAGGACGCGGGCTTGGACATCGGCCCGGCCGTGCCCCCGGCCGCTGCCGTCGGCGAGGAGGCCAGCCGATGAGCATGCTCGAGATAGACAAGGTCTCCAAGCTGTACAAGTCGGGCACTTTCGGCGGTGGCCTCAAGGCGGCCCTGCGGCAGGTGAGCTTCAACATCGAACGGGGCGAGGTCGTCTCGCTCATCGGTGAGAGCGGCAGCGGGAAGTCCACCTTGGGGAAGATCATCCTGCGGCTGGTCCCGCCCTCAGCCGGCTGCGTTCGCTTCGAAGGGGCGGACATCACCCAGATGAAGGGGCGTGCCTTGCACGAGTACTACCGCTACGTGCAGGGGGTGTTCCAAGACCCCTTCAGCTCGTACAACCCCCTCTACAAGGTTGACCGGGTCTTCGACATGGTCCACCAAGAGTTCTTCCCTCACCTGTCGGGCGACGAGTGGGCAGCCAGGGTCGGCTCCGCCCTGGAGGCGGTCACGCTCAACCCCGGGGACGTCTTCAACAAGTTCCCGCACCAGCTTTCCGGTGGCCAGCAGCAACGGGTCCTCGTGGCTCGTGCCCTCCTGCTGGACGTGAAGCTGCTGATAGCCGACGAGATCATCTCGATGCTGGACGCCTCCACCCGGGTGGACGTGCTCAACATGCTGGTCGGCTTGAAAAAGAGGGGCCTTGGGATCCTTTTCATCACCCACGACCTGTCCTTGGGCAACTACATAAGCGACCGGACGGTGATCCTGCGCAACGGCACCATTGCCGAGATGGGCCTGACGCCGCTCGTTTTCGGCAACCCCAGGCACTCCTACACGGTCAGCCTGCTCAAGGCCGTGCCCCAGCTGCACAAGAAGTGGGAGGACATCGACATCGACGAGCTGTTGGCGGCCGAGCTCGACCGTGAAGCACCGGCACTGGCCCCGCGAGGCCCCGAGAGCCGGAGGTACTCCAAGAGCTCCCTGGCCCCGGCGCGCCAGGCCAGGGCCAAGGACATCCTGCCGCAGGGCGAGCAGGGGCCTCGGCCGAGCCTCATGGACTTGCCCGGCGCGCCCTGGCAGCGCAAGATGAGCTCGCCCCGCTTGGCCAAGTTGCTCCTGAGCCAGCCCCCCCCGGAGCTGGTGGAGGTCGAGGAGGGCCACTTCGTGGCCGTCGAGGGCTGACCGGGGCCGGCATGCCAGAGCTCAAGGTGCTCGGGCAGGAGCCCCTGCCCAACATCCCCTGGGAAGACCGCCCGAATGGTTCGGACGGCCCGCTGTGGCGCTATTCGGCCAACCCGGTGGTGCCCAGGGACCTCCTCCCCACCTCCAACAGCATCTTCAACAGTGCCGTGGTCCCCTTCGAGGGCCGTTTTGCCGGGGTGTTCCGCTGCGACGACTGGACGAGGCGCATGGAGCTGCACGCCGGGTTCTCCGACGACGGGATCTCCTGGCAGCTGGAGCCCCGGCCGCTCGAGTTCTCTTGCCCCGACCCTGAGGTGGGCCGGTTCGTGTACGGTTACGACCCTCGGGTGGCCAAGATCGAGGGCCGTTACTACGTCACTTGGTGCAACTGGTACCACGGCCCGACCATAGGCGTGGGCTGGACGGACGACTTCCGGACCTTCCACCAGGAAGAGAACGCGTTCTTGCCCTACAACCGCAACGGCGTCCTTTTCCCCCGGAAGTTGAACGGCCGCTTCGCCATGCTGTCCCGGCCATCGGACAATGGCCACACCCCCTTTGGGGACATCTTCTACAGCGAGAGCCCGGACCTCACCCACTGGGGCAAGCACCGCCACGTGATGGGGCCGGTAGCCAACAGCTGGCAGTCGACCAAGGTGGGGGGCGGCCCGGTCCCGGTCGAGACCTCCGAAGGGTGGTTGCTCATTTACCACGGCGTGCTCACTTCGTGCAATGGCTTCGTCTACAGCGCCGGGGTGGCCTTGCTCGACTTGGACCAGCCGTGGAAAGTGGTGGCGCGCTCGGCCCCCTACGTCCTTTCTCCCCAGGCAACCTACGAGTGCGTCGGCGACGTGCCCAACGTCGTCTTCCCCTGCGCGCTGCTCTGCGACGGGCCGAGCGGGAGGCTGGCCATCTACTACGGCGCAGCAGACACGGTGACCGGCCTCGCCTTCGCCTACGCGGCCGACCTCGTCGATTTTGCCAAGCGGCACAGCCTGTAAACTGGCCCGGTGTGCTCCCCGGCACACCCCGCCCCGTGCTGTGCGCCTTGCTGGTCGCCGTGCTGGGCACGGCTGCGCCGGCCCGCCCCCCGTCGCCCCTGCACCTGCCCCGGGCCCAAACGTTGTACACCAGCGGCACCATGTACGCACCTCCGTCCAACTTCAACCCGCTGGACGCCAACGGTGGCTTCGGGGGCGCGCTGGGCTGCCCTGGCGCTGGCTGCCAGCCGGCTGGACGCGGGGCCGGCCGCTGGCAGGGGCCTTACGCGACCGGCACCATGGGCCTGCTCTATGAGCCGCTGTTCCTCTACGACCCTGTGCACCGCCGGTACGTACCCTGGTTGGCAACCTCCGGCTACTGGCGTGGCTCGAGCTACGTCGTCCATGTACGTCGCGGTGTCGAGTGGAGCGACGGCGAGCCCCTGACCGGGGCAGACGTAGCGTACACGGTCAACCTGGCACGGGCCAACCCAGAGGTGCCCTGGAGGCAGCTGGCTTACCTGGGCCTGGAGGGGGCGCACGCAAGCGGGGAGACCGTGACCGTCGACTTTGCCCGGCCACCCCCCTACGCTGCCTGGCAACGTTATTTGTGGACGGCACCGGTGCTACCTGAGCACATCTGGTCCAAGCTCACGCCCAGCGACCAGGTGGTGGAGCCGAACCTCCACCCGGTGGGCAGCGGGCCCATGCTGGTCGCCTACCGCAGCCCCGAGGAGGTCGCCTACCGCCTGAACCCCAGGTGGTGGGGGGCTCGCCAGCTGGGGTTGAGCTTCAGGTTCAAGTACCTGGTGGACCAAGTGACCAGCGCGCCCGGCGTGGAGCTGACCAAGTTGTTGTCCGGTGACATCGACCTGAGCAATGCCTTCTTGCCTGGCGCGGCCAACGTCCTTTCCAGCCGTGGAGGGGCCGGGGAGTACAACATAACGGCTTACTACCAGTCCCCTCCGTACATGCTCCCGGCGTCCACAGCCTGGCTGGTGCCCAACACCCAGGTGGCTCCCATGGACAACCTCGACTTCCGCCGGGCATTGGCGTGGGCCGTGGGCCCCAAGGCCATCGTGGCCGAGATCTACTCGGGGGCGGCCGCCATGAGCCCTACCGGCTTGCCCCCGGGCATGGGGGCCTACCTGAGCAAGGCCGCCTTGGCCAAGTACGGCTTTGGCCACGACCTGGCGCGGGCCAGGCGGTACCTGGGCAAGTCGGGGTACCGGGGCGGGCCCCTGAGCCTTGTGCTGCCTGCGGGGCCAGCTGACCTGTCGGCCGCGGCCAAGGTCGTGTCCGGGGAGCTGGCCTCGATCGGGGTCAGGCTGAGGGTGGTCTACGAGGGCTATAGCGATTGGGAAAGAGCCCTGGCCGAGGGCACCTTCGACTTGACCATCGCCGGGGAGGGCGCCTTGGACGCCGACCCGTGGAGCTACTTCGACCGCGTTTTCGCCCAGCCCGTAGGGGGAGCCGGTGACGAGCAAGCAGCCGGGCTGGACCTGGAGCGCTACCGGGACCCGCGCGCCTGGGCACTGGTCAAGGAGGCGGGGTCGGCCCCGCCTGGTGCACGCCAGCTGAAGTCGACGTACGGGCAGCTCGAGCAGGAGCTCCTGCAGGACCTGCCCGTTGTGCCTCTGTGGTACGGCATGGCCTGGGCCCAGGCCAACACGACCTGGTGGTCCGGTTTCCCGTCAGCCACAGCGACCAAGGACGGGTACACGCCGGTCATGTGGACGGGGTGGCTGGGCGAGGCCACCACCGTGCTGGCCCTGGCCAACCTGCGGCCGGCCAAGCGCTGAGCGGCCAGCCGGGTCGCCCCCGGACCGGGGGCCGCAGGCAGCGCGGGTGCCGGCCCCGGGTGGTCACGGCGGGGGGCTAGCCCAGGTACAGGAGGGCCACTTCGTAGGGGGGCAGCTCGAGCTCGCTCACCTGGGCGCCCCCGTCCAGCTGCACTGGCCGGCTCGTGCTCAGGGCGGCCCGCACCGTGGTGGGGGACAGGTTGAGGGCCAAGAACGCCTCTTTTCCCCCAACCAGGAGGCCGCCCAGGGCGATGCTGGGCCCGATGGCCCCAAGTGGCCGGTGCACGCCGGCGGCGGTGGCCAGTGCCGAGTAAAGCCGCCAGGTGTCTTCGGGGTTGGCGCCCGGCCGGGCGGCAGCCATGTGCTCGACCGGGTAGGTGCACAGGACCATGGCCCCCTGGCCGCGGCGGTGGCGCAACAGCCCGGGACGGCCGTGGCCGTCGACCGCCAGCACCTCGGCGCCGTCCGGTTCCACCGGCAGGAAGGCTCGGGCATCGGCGTTGCCGGCAACGGGGAAGGTCAACTTGGCCCCCTTGCCCAGCTCCCCCAGGTCGGCCACCAGCTCCAGGGTGACGACGTCGTCTTCGATGGTGTCGGCCAGGCCGTAGCGGAGATGGTGGCGGACACCGAAGGACTCCTCGAGCCAGGGCACCCACGGGCCGCGCTGGGACCTCGTGGCGCCGGCGAAGTACGAGGCGTACACGACCGCCCCCTGGTGGGCCAGCTGCTGCGCGGCCCTCATCCCCGGGCCGGTGACCAGCTTGGCACAGGGGGTCAGGTACAACTTGGCCTTGGGCTCCTGGGCCGGCGCTTGGACGAGGTCGCGGTCGCGGACGAGGTCGCGCTCGCGGACGAGGTCGCGCTCGCGGACGAGGGCCAGGGGCAGCCCTGCCTCCCGCCCGGCGATATAGGCCTGGAACAGGTTGTCCCGTATGCTGTCGCGAGGGGCCCGCGACCAAGAGGGCTCGTCGTGCTCGAACAGCTCGGGCACCCAAAGGGCCACTTCCGCGGGTGCCACCTCCCAGCCCGCTTCGGCCAACCGGTGAACCAGCTTGGAGAAGCGTGCCAGTTCGTGCAGGGGCGGCTTGGGCCGGCCCGAAGCGTCCGTGATGCCGAAGTGCATCTCGAATGGGTGGTGGCTGTAGGGTTCCTGCTCGAACAGGTTGTCGTAGTCACAGTTGTTCCAGGCCAGCCAGCCCCGGGCGCCGGCCAGCAGGGAGGAGTGCAGGACCTGGCGGTAGTAATGAGCCGCGTTTGCACCCGACACGAAGTCCGAGGAGAGCCCGAACTCTTCGAGCACTACCGGCTTGCCGAACGAGCCGCACAGCTCGCAGTGGAACGCCGCTGAGAGCATCTGGCGCACCGGGTCGTCTGACATCGGGTAGGCATGGGGGCCGAAGAAGTCCACCAAGGGCGCGAGGCGACGGAGGGAGAACCCGTTGTCGTTGCCGGTCGTCTCGGTCCCCCAAGCTCCGTCGCCGGTGCTCACGGGCTGGGCCGCCCCGGCCGAGCGGAGGGCCTGTACGAGCAGCCGTGCCCACGACGTGACTGAAGCCTGGTCGCCGTTGGGCCCGTAGAGGGGCATCTCGTTGGTGAGCAGCCAAGCCGCGATCGCGGGATGGTGGGCAGTGCGGCGGGCGACCTCGGCCACGAACCAGGCCTGCTGGGCCACCAGCCAAACATCTCGGTAGAGGTCCCGCCCGCCGCGCCAGGCCGGGTCCCAGTTGGCGCCGGACATGTGCCCGACGATGAACGTTGGGACCGTGGCCAGCCCCACTTGATGGTGGAGGTCGAGGAAGTCCACGAAACGTGCCATCACTTCTTCGTCCAGGACCTCGGGGGCAGGCATGAAGTCCGGCCAGTAACAAAACGACCGGGTAACGGTGCAGCCGTGCTCTTTCAAGACGGCCAGTTCTTGCCGCACGACATCGTGGTCGTAGCGGGCCCACATGCGAGGCCCCCCCGAGCGGGACCAGAAGTTGGCTCCCACCCAGACGGGCGGTGCTGCTGGCCACCTGGTGCCACCTGTGCTTCGAGCTTCACCGTTCGTGACCGTCATGGTCCCCTCCTGTGGTCATGGGTGCTCCTGTTGTCATGGTGCGCGGCTCGCTGGCCACCGTGCGCCGGCCAGCTCCGGTGCCATGCTAAAGGAGGTGGCATGGGCCGGGCTCGGCCGCGGGGGCGAGACCGGCAAGTGGCTGCGGCGGTGTACCGTTTGAAGGTGGGCACAGTTGGCACCACCGCCTTGAGCGCCCATGGGGGCAACCCCCAGGAGCGCGCTGGTTCGCAGGAGGGTACTGCCGGTGCCATTGTCTGAGCACGAACAGCGCATCCTGCGCCAGATAGAGCGTCAGTTCGACCAGCCGCGCGGCCTGGCCCGGGCCATTGGCACGCCCTCCGACGCCCGCCAGGCGGTGCGCAATGCCCGGTGGGCGGCAGCTTGGTTCGTCCTGGGGCTCGTGGCGCTGTCGCTGTCGTTCGTGTTCTCCTGGGTCGTCGGGCTGGTCGGGTTCTTGGTCATGCTGGCTTCTGCGTTGACCTTCGTGCGGTCGGTGAAGTTCTTGGCCCGGGAACGCCTGGAAGGCACAGCTGGTGCTCAAGGCGACCGAGCGCTCCGGCCCTGGTGGAGAGGGCACCCCTCCAGGGGGGGTACCGGCCCCTGAGGCCACCGGTCGCGGGCACCGCTTGCTCGGCGAAGGCCAGGGTGGGCGGCAGCTACGGTGGGTGGGGTGAAGATCTACGTCCTGCTGGCGGACAAGGGCACCTACAACCCGCAGGCTGGCACGCTCAACCTGCTGAACGCTGGCTGGGCGGTGACGCAGCTGCGCCGGCCCCTGGCCCCGCCCGCGGCGGAGGGCCACCCACCGTCTGTCCCCATGGTGACTTCCCCGCAGGCGGTAGTGGTCTTTTTGGAGGCTGAGCTTGGGATGTGCAACAAGCCCCTCACATTGGAGATCGAGCTGCTCACCGAGGACGGCCAGGTGGTCGAGATCCAAGGCCTCTCCGGCCCGCAGGCGGTGAGGCTGCAACAGCAGATCATCGTGCCCAGCCCCGCCGGGGTGCCTACGGGCTTCCCCGGCCATGCTGCCGCCATGATGGAGCTTCCCCAGGGCCTGCCCTTGGCCCCTGGGATCTACCGCTGGCAAGCCAGGGTCAACGGCAAGCAGGAGGACGAGTGGTCGGCTCGCTTCTACGTGGCCCCCGCCCTGCAGCCCCCCACTTTCGGGTTTTCACCTCCCGGACAACCGGGCTAGCAGGTAGCCGGAGGGCCGGGGGGCTGGGCCAAGGCCCAGGTGCTGGTGGGCCGGCTCACCCGGTGCCCGAGCATCTGGGGGCCTCACAGCAGGTGGGAAAGGTCGATGGCCATGAGGCTGGCCACCATGGCCATGACCGCCAGGTACAGGGCGGTCGCGGCCCATCGCCACCGGTGGCCTGCCTGGAAGAAGCGCCTGACCGCTCGGACATCGAAGACCATGGCCAACGCCCCCAGCGGGAGGCCTACGGCCGGGCCCACGCTGGGCAGCGCCCCTACCAAGCCACCTACCAATGGCAGCAGGACGTAGGTCAACAGGCACCTGGCTGCCGACAAGGCGATGGAGGAGCTGAAGATGTTGTAGATCTGCTTGTCCCCTGCGGGCTCGCTGACCCGCAGCAGGCAGCAGGCGATGCGGTCGGGGGCGCCTCGGTTGGCGACGGCTTGGCCCGGGGGGGCGAGCTCCACTACGGCCTGGTCCACTTGTCCCAGGTTAGGAGATGCCCGGAGCACGCGTGCAGAGCCCGGGTTGCTCGACTGGCCGCCTCCGAGGCGGCCCCTGCCCGTCCCCCGAGCCGGCCCCTGCCCGTCTTCAGCCCGCTGCCGGGCGGCTGGACGCTGCGGCCGCCTGCTTGGGCCTGCGGAGCAGGACCTCTTGGGCCACACTGGCGACCAGCTCCCCTTGGCGGGAGAAGACCAGGCCGGAAGCGAGCCCACGAGAGTTGTACAAGGAGGTGACCTCGGCATCGAGCAGCAGCCAACTGGAGGTGTCGAACCTCCGGTGGAACCACAGTGCGTGGTCGAGGCTCAATGGCCGCCAGGGCAGGGGGGGCACGTACTTTGCTTGGTGGAGCTCGCCTACGAGCCAGGCCGGCCCGCTGTCCGAGGCGTAGGCCAGCGCGGCGGCGTGGAGCCAGGGGTCGTCCCCCAGCTGCCCGGCTACCCGGAACCAGCTGCAGAGGTGGTAAGCGCCGGCCGTGGGCGCGGGGCGGGGGGAGGCCAGCTCAGCCAGCCGCAGCTCCAAAAGAGGCCCCCAGCTCATGTCCTTGCCATCCTCGGGGGGGCCCACTGCAGGAGGCCGGGCCAGCTGCACGTCCATGGTCGGCTCCGCCGGGGCCTGGAACGATGCTGACATGTTCAATATCGCCCCACCCGATTGGCGGGCCACCACCTGGCGGGCGGCGAAGGAGCGGCCATCTCGCAACCGTTCCACTTCGAAGCGCACTGGCTCTTCGGGGTCACCCACCCGTATGAAGTAGGCGTGCAGAGAGTGGGGGTACCAGTCCCCGCGCAGCGTGAGCTGGGCGGCGCGCAGAGCCTGGGCTACAACTTGGCCCCCGTACAGGCCGCCCCACGGGTAGCTCGGCCCAGCCCCCACGTAGGTGTCGGGGCCATGGGGCACGAGCTGCATCATCTCGGTGAAGCTCATCGTCTGGCCCGAGGCTGGCATCAAGAGCGGTCCATGCGAGGGAACACGCTTTCTTCCACGACGAGCTTGATGCCTGCGGCGATGGGTATGGCGACCAACGCCCCGATGATGCCGAGGAGCGCGCCTCCCACGATCGTGGCCAGCACGGTGATGGCGGGCGACACGTTCACGGCTCGGCGCATCACTCGGGGGACAAGCAAATAGTCTTCGAAGAAGCGGTACAGGGCGTAGAAGATGGCTGTCCCGATCGCCACCGGCAGCGATACCGCCAGGCCGACCAGGCTGACTACCACGCCGGCTACGGTGGACCCGACCACGGGCACCAGGTCGAACAGGGCCACGGTGAGGGCCAGCAGTATCGGGTAGGGGAGGCCGAAGGCAATGGTCCAAAGGTAGGTCCCCAGGCCGGCGATGAGCGAGGTGAACAGGTTGCCCAGGAGGTAGCCGCCGATGCCCGCTGTCACCTCGTCCAAGACGGCCCCGAAGCGGGCCCGGCGGCTCCGGGGGACAAGGTGCACGAAGAACCCCTTGATGGCGGGCCACGCGGCCAAGAAGTACACAGTGAGCACGATCACCACCAGGAACGAGCTCACGGCGCTCAGGACCTTCTTGCCTGCCCCCAGGGCACCGTGCTCGAGAGTGGAGGCCAGGCTGCCGGCACCCGACCCGCTCAGGTAGTAGCTCAGGTGCAGATCCGCGGCGATGCGGCCGATGGCGCCCTTTCCCGTGGCTATCTGGTGGCGCCATATAGGCACTTGTTTGGAGAGCTCGTTTATCTCGTTTTGGATGGGTGATATGGCCGAGTAGACAAACCCTGCGATGACGCCCGCCACCACCAGCACCACGACCAGGACGGCCAAGTGGCGCCGGATGCGGTGGCCGACCAGGAAGTCGACGATGGGCTCCAGGCCCACGGCTATGAAGAGAGCGAGGAACACCAGGACCAAGGTGCTGCGGATGGAGTAGACGGCTGCCGCCAGGGCCACCGCGACCAGCACCCCACAGGCGGCGACGAAGCCGACGGTGAACGGGTGTTGATGGTCGATGGGCAACCCGCGGCCGAACCGCCGGCTTTGGGAGCCGCGGCTGTCGGCCTCGGCCTGGGCCTGAGCGGCGGGCAACGGCGCCGGCCCCGGCGGCGAGGGGATCCGCGGACGCACGGATGGTTGCTCGGCCACTCAGCCGATCGTACCCAGGGTTATGTCCGCACCCACTGCTTTGCCCCCCCGCACCTCGATGCTGACCGGCCCTGCTCCTGGGGCTTGGGCGCAGACCTCGTAGGTGCCTTCCCTGACGCCGCTGAAGTGGTAGCTGCCGGCGGTGTCGGTGGTGGTCCGGGCCACCTGGCGCCCGGTGCTGTCCAGGAGCACCACGTCTACCCCTGGCAGCCACCCACCCCTAGCCAGGCTGACCGCGCCGAACACGTGGCCCACCTCGGCGACTGGGGCATGGGCCCGCCCGTCCCCCGCTGTCACCTCGTGGCTGGCCCCGTTGGCCTCCCCACCCTGCGGTCTGGCCAGCACCGGGGCACGGGCCTCCCATGAGGGCTCGACCTCCAAGGTGGCTGGTAGCTCGGGCGGTGCCGGCCTGGCTGCCCAAGCCTCGCCCGGGCCTTGCCTGGGTGCGGTTGGCCCTGCAGCTGTGGCCAAGGTGGACGACAGGCCAGCGGGCGGGACGGCAACCAGACGCGGGGCCTCCGGGGGCGGCGCCGCAGGACGGGGTGCCTCCATGGGCGGGACGGCAACCAGACGCGGGGCCTCCGGGGGCGGCGCTGGCCTGAGGGATGGGGCCACGGCTGGCTCGGCTGGGAGGGGTGACGCCCCCGGTCCGCTGAGGGCGTCCGACGACCGGACGAGGAGCGCCAAGACAGCTGAGGCGGCCGCCACTGCCGCGGCCACGAGCAGCACTTCGTGGGTCGCGTCGGTTGCACTGTGGCGGACCACCTGAGCCACGACCGCCCGCAGCCCGGGGGCCACCGGGCGCATGGCTAGGTCACCCCGGCCTTGGTCGACGAGGCTGGCTATTTGAGGGACCTGGTCCCTGAGCTGGGGCAGCCCGGCCAGTCCCTTGGCTATGTCGTCGCTCATCTTGGTGGCGAAGACGGAGCCCGAAACCGCCACGCCCACCGCCGCGCCAAGTTGGCGCAGGGCCGAGCTTGTCCTGGACGCGATGGCCGCGTGCTGTGGCTTGACGGTGGCAGCCGCAGCCGAGGCCAGCCGTGGGTTGACCAGCTCCAAGCCGACGCCGGCCAGGACGAAGCCGGGGGCCAGGTACGACCAGGCGTTGCCGACCGACAGCCGGCTCATCCACCAGGAGCCGGCCGCAACCAACAGGAGCCCAGCACAGATGAGCGCCTTGAGGGGCAAGTGGCGGTCGAACCAGTTGGCAAAGGGCAAAAAGGGCAGTGTCATGCCGGTCATCACCAGTAGCCGGAGGCTCAGCGCGCCTACTGAATAGCCCATCTGGCCCGAGAGGAAAAGGACCAGGAACATGAACGGGCCCAGTACGGCCATCGAGAGCCCGAAGGCGGCCACGGCAGCACCGGTGAACGTACGTCGGCGGAACAGGGAGATGTCGAGCATGGGGGCCGGTGCTGTGGCCTCCACGGCCGTGAAGGCGGCCAAGAGCAGCCCGCTGCTGGCGAAGCAAGCCAGCGCACCGCTCTGGGACCAGCTCGTCTGGCTGGTACGGGCCAACCCCGCCACCAGTACAGCTATTGCCGAGGTGAACAGCGCCAGCCCCCGCCAGTCGTGACCAGGGAGCTCCTCAGTGCCGGCGCGGGGGGCTTTGCCAGGGAGGGTGGGCATGCCGGGGAGGGGGGCTTTGCCCGCAGGGCAGGGGGCCACCGACGGCTTGCTCAGGGCCCAGATGCCGGCAAGGAAGGCAACGGCACCGATCGGGACGTTGAGCAGTAGCACCCATCGCCAGCCCAGGCTATAGGTGACCAGGCCACCCAAGCCCGGGGACAAGCCGAGGGCGAGGCCGGTGAGCGTGCCCCAGATGGCCAGCGGGGCTTTGGCTCGCTCGTCCCGGAACAGCTCTGCCACCAGCACGGGGCCGGTCGCGAAAAGTGCCGCCCCTCCCAGGCCCTGTACGACCCGCCCCCCGATCAGGGCGACCGGCGAGGGTGCCAGGCCGGCCAGGAGGGAGCCGACCGAAAAGGTGGCCGCTCCTATCAGGAAGACCGGGCGCCTGCCTTCCCGGTCGGCCACGTAGCCAGCGGTCAGCACGAACACGGCCAGGGCCAGCACGTACGCCTCGAGGGCCCATTCCAGCTGGGGGAAAGTGGCTCCCAGGCCGGTACGCACCGCGGGTAGGGCCACACCTACAGCCATGAAGTTCACGGCCAGCATGAAGGTCGCGAGGCCTACGGCTAACAGAGCCCCCCACTTCTTGCGCACGCGACCACGTCCCTTTCAGCCAGTGCAGGCCCAGGAGGGTGGCGCTTGCCCCCGGGCCGGCAACGTCACTCTTTATGTTCGGCTGGCCGGGCGCCCACCTTGTGCGTTGGGCGCGACCTGGCCCGGCCCAGCCGAGGCCCGCCGGGCCCTTGGCCGAGGGGGGTAGGGGGGCTCGGCGGAGGGGGCTTGCTGGTCGCGGCCTGCGCTCTCCCGGTACCCTGGTGGTGTGCCTGTACTGCCTGAGCTGGATGCGACGACTCTCGCCCCGGCGCAGCCGCAGCTTGACGGGGACCACGAGAGGATGGCCCACATAGTGCTCGAGGGGTTCTCCCAGGAACAAGGTGAGTTCCTGCCCGCCGGCCCAAGCGTGGTCGAGGGCATCGTGAACGGTACGCCCGTGCGAGCCCTGTGCGGCAAGGTGTGGGTACCGGGGCGCGACCCTCGCAAGTACCCTCTATGCCCCACGTGCAGAGAGATCGCTGAGCAGATGGGCTGGAGCGTCCCTTCGGCCTGAGCCCGCCGGCCAAGCCCGTCTTCAGCCCGGCTGCGTGCGGGCAGTGGTGCGCTCACAGTTGGCCTGAGCGCTCCGGCCAACCATCGTCCGAGCCGCGTCTGAAGGCTGCTCGCGCCTGGCTGCCTTGACCCCTTGCTCCCCGGCGGCCTTGGTGTGGCCCGCCCGCGGCAGGCCCGCTGGCCTGCCGCATTTGCGGAAATTCAAGAAGTCCTCCATCAAGCACTCGGCAGTCGCGGCCGATCAACACTCCATTAGGCCCCCCGGGGCGGCCGACGGCCGCTGTTTGGGGGCTGTTGGAGCAAAATGCCGGGAGCCAGGACCTCTGTTGAGCGCGCCCTTGAACGGGGTAGGCGGGCGGGCAAACTGCCTGCCGCAGCGGTTGGCCTGCTGATCGGGTTGGTGGTGATCGGCGGAGGGGCCGCGGGGGTCAAGAGCACAAGCGCGGCGTCCCCCACCGGAGGCAAGCCGGGCCGTCCGCAGCTGACTGCGTTGCCCACCGGGGGCAAGCCCGGCCGGCCGCTGCTAGCGTCCTCCACCACCCGGGTGGCCCTAGTCGGGCCACGTAGACGTGCTCGTAGCCTGTCCCCGGCCCGGGCCACCGGCAAAGCGCCGCGGCCACGGCCTGCCCAGCTCCTTACTGTCCACGTCTACTATGCGGCGCCTGCTGCTCACCGCCCCGCGGCCTCCGTGCCCAAGGCGACAGCAGTGGTAGCAGTGCCCAAGGCGACAGCAGTGGTAGCAATGGCACCCACCACGGCCACCACGGTGCCCACGACCACCACGACGGCCGTGCCCACCACGGCTGCGCCCACCACGGCTGCGCCCACAACCACCGTGCCCACGACCACCACGACGGCCGTGCCCACCACGGCCGCGCCCACCACGGCTGCGCCCACCACGGCCACCACGGTGCCCACGACCACCACAACGGCCGTGCCCACCACCACCGTGCCTGCGCCCACCACCACCGTGCCCACCACGGCGGCACCCACAACCACGGTGCCCACCACCAGGGCACCCACCACGACTACAACAGCGCCGGGCCCCCTGTACTCCTTCGAGGTGACCAACACCGCTGGCCAACCAGCGCGCTGGGACCCCTGCGAGGTGGTGACCTACGCCGTGGTTGACCAAGACGCCCCGGCGGGTTGGCAGGCCGACGTGGCCTCGGTCATGTCGCAGCTGCACGCGGCCACGGGCCTCAACCTCGTCGACGCCGGCACTTTCGCCCACAAGGCACAGGTGCCTGCGAGCGTCGACATCACCATCTCCTGGGTACCCGCCCTGCCGGCTACCTCTGACGACGTCGGCCTCACGACGTACTACTACATCAACGACCCCCGGTACACCCCGGAACTGACCCGGGCGGACGTACAGCTCCTGGGTACGCTCCACGCCGGGGGAGGCCCAGGGGGAGAGCTACCTGTCCTGCTGCACGAGATGGGCCACGCGGTCGGCCTGGGCCACGCACCTGGGCAGCCAGAGGTGATGAACCCCTACGACCATGGCTTCACCCGGTACCAGCCTGGTGACCTGGAGGGGTTGCGCCTGGTCGGTGCCAGCCAAGGCTGCTACGGCTTTTACCAGCCCTAGGGACCTGCCGCGGTTGCCTCCGCCTCGTCGAGTGCTTGTGCCAGGGTGTGCCAGCACAGCGTGGCGCACTTGATGCGGACGGGGAACTTGACCACCCCCTGCAGCGCCTCGAGATCTCCCAGGGGCACGCCTTGGTCGCCTGGCTGGCCCTCGGCGGCCACGTCGTCGGCGCCGTTGCCCTCCAGGCTGGCTCCCGCGGGAGGGGCATCGAGCTGCTGTTCGTGGAGGGACATCATGGAACGGAACGCCCTGATGGTGGCCCGGGCCTCGGCCGTCGTCTTGCCTTTGACGGCGGCAGACATCATCGAGGCCGAGGACTGGGATATCGAGCAGCCCTGACCTGAGATCTTGAGGTCAGCGATGACCCCGTCGGCCAACTTCAGGTACACAACGACCTCGTCGCCGCACAGGGGGTTGAAGCCCTCTGTCCTAACTGCAGGAGGTGAGGGGAGCTCACCCCGGTTGCGCGGGTTGCGGTAGTGGTCCAGGATGATCTCCCGGTAGAGGTCCTCCAGGCCGGGCATGGTCGGTCCTCCTGCCTCAACCGAAAAGGGCGTCAGCCGCGGCAATGGCTTCGACCAGCGCGTCAACGTCCGCCTCGTCGTTGTAAATGGAAAAAGATGCCCGTGCCGTGGCGCTCACGCCCAAGCGGCGCATGAGCGGCTTGGCGCAGTGGTGGCCGGCGCGTACGCAGACGCCCGCCTGGTCAAGCACCTGCGAGATGTCGTGAGCATGGACGTCTTTGTAGCTGAAGCTGATGATGCCAGCCCTCAATGCTGGGTCAGGCGGCCCGTAGATCACGATGTCTTCACCGTAGTGCTCCTTCAGGGCCCCCAGGGCGTACGCCGTCAGCGAACGCTCGTGTGCCCGTACAGCAGCCATGCCGAGCGCTTCTAGGTAGTCGACCGCGGCCGCCAGCCCGACGGCCTCGGCAATGGGCGGGGTGCCAGCTTCGAACTTCCAAGGTACGTCGTTGGTGCTGAACCCGTCCAAGCGGACGTCGCGGATCATCTCGCCTCCAGTCAGGAACGGCGGCATGCTCTCCAGCAGCTCCCGGCGTGCCCACAGGGCACCGATGCCTGTCGGGCCGAGCATCTTGTGGCCCGTGAAAGCGACGAAGTCCGCCCCGAAGGAGCTTACGTCGGTAGGCATGTGGGGCACCCACTGGGCGGCGTCCACCAGCACCAGCGCACCCGCCGCGTGGGCGGCGTCGGCCAGTTGGCGCACCGGGGGCAAGGTCCCCAGGACGTTGGAGGCAGCCGTGACGGCCAGGAGCTTGGCGCCGGCCAGCACCTGGGCCAGGTCGTCCAGGCCCAACTGGCCATCGTCGGCCAAGCGCAGGACGCGCAGCTCGGTCCCCTTTTCCCCGCGCAGTTGCAGCCAGGGGACGAAGTTGGCGTGGTGCTCTATCTCCGTGGCCACCACCACGTCCCCCGGGCCCAAGTTGGCGCGCGCCCAGGAGTAGGCGACCAGGTTGGTCGCTTCCGTGGCGTTGCGGGTGAACACGACCTCCTCTGGGCTGCCGGCGCCTATGAAACGGGCGACCTTGGCCCGGGCCTCCTCGTAGAGCCGAGTGGCCTCCTCGGCGATGGCGTACACCCCCCGGTGGACGTTGGCGTGGGTGGTCTCGTAGTAACGCTGCATTGCCTCCAGGACGGCCAACGGTTTTTGCGACGAGGCCGCGGAGTCCAGGTACACCAGCCTCTTGCCGTAGACCTGGCGTTCGAGGATGGGGAAGTCCTTTTTGATGCGGGCTACGTCCAGTGCTGCCGGGGTCACCTCCATGCTTCGTAACCTTCCTGTTCCAGGCGGCGGGCCAGCTCTGGGCCCCCGCTCTCCACTATGCGGCCGTTGACCAGGACGTGGACCGTGCCCGGGACCAGGTGGTCGAGGATGCGCTGGTAGTGGGTAATGAGGAGCACCCCCAACGCCGGGCGGGCAGCCCGTACCTGGTTGACGCCTGACGCGACCATCTTGAGCGCGTCGATGTCCAGGCCAGAGTCGGTCTCGTCCAGTACCGCCAAGTCGGGTTCGAGCACGGCCATCTGGAGGATCTCGTTGCGCTTCTTTTCCCCGCCCGAGAAGCCCTCGTTGAGGTAGCGGTCGCCGAAGGCAGCGTCCATGCCCAGCTTGCGCATCCATTCGAGCACTGCGACCCGCAGCTCCAGCACGGACAGGTCCATGCCCCGGCGGGCCGACAGGGCCTGGCGCAGGAACTGCACCAGCGGTACCCCGGGTACCTCCTCGGGGTACTGGAAGGCGAGGAAGATGCCCGCCTTGCCCCTGGTCTCGGTGGGCCAGTCGGTGATGTCCTCCCCTTTGAACAGCACCTGGCCCTGGGTGACGCGGTACCCCGGCGAGCCCAGCAAGGTCTTGGCCAACGTGGACTTGCCGCCACCGTTGGGGCCCATCAGGGCGTGGAGCTCCCCGGCCGGCACGACCAGGTCTATGCCTCTCAGGATCTCGGCGCCGTCGACCTCGACGTGGAGGTCGCGTACCTCGAGGAGCGGCGCTTCAGCCATTACCCGACATGGTATTCGACACGAGCATTAACACTACAGGCGTAGTGGAAAAGCTGCGCCCTTCTTGGCCATGGGCTCAGGCACCGGGCTTGCTCGTGCTGCTGAGCTGGGCAGGTGCCCTGGGCGAGGCAGGGCTGAGCGCGCTGGGCCGGGCGCGGGGCAGCCGAAGGGGGGACGGGGCTGCGGGCTTGGCCTGGCGCCCCAAGCGCGGTCCACACCCAAGGCTGGCGAGGAGGCTACCATTGGTGGTACCGAAGAAAGGAGGTGGTCCAGCTGAGTAGTAGTCAACCTGGGACCTCGGAGGTGGCTGGCCGCTGAGCGGCGAGCTGGACCGCCCTGGCGAATCCCAGCCAGACACCCGAGCGGAGCGGCCGGGAAGTGGTCCCACCCGGCAACCCAAACGGTTCGCTCGACCTTTCCAGTGATCTCGAGTAGAGGAGCGTCGCATGGGCGCTCCTCTACTTTTGCCCCGGGGAAAACTAGCCTCAAGGTGTGAGCGCTGCTCAGGCCAAGCCCAACAGCTGGGGCGAGGAGAGGTCCCCGAGCGGGCCAGTGACCTTCAGTGCCCCTGGCGGGGACGGTACGGGGGCGCCAGCCGGGCCGGCCCTGAGCGGGTACCTGGCCCGGCCGAGCTTCTCCGCTGCCAGCGGAGCCGGGAGGCACGGTGTAGTGCTCTCCCACGGGTTCCCGGAGGCGGCCCAGGTGGTGGGTGCTCCCGGGTACGGGTACCCTGAGCTGGCCGAACGGATCGCCGCCCAGACGGGGGCGGCGGTGCTCACGTTCAACTTCCGGGGCACGGGCCGTTCTGGTGGGGACTTCTCGCTCAGCGGGTGGCGGGCGGACCTGGCCGCTGCCATCCGGTACCTGCGTACGTCTACCGCCGTGGAGCGCGTGTGGCTGGTTGGCTTCGCCGCCGGGGGCACGCTGTCGATCTGCGCTGCCGGCGAGGACCCTTCGGTGGCGGGAGTGGCCGCGTTCGCCCCGCCGGCAGAGTTCGCGGAAGACTTGAGCGACGCCCGCCGGTTCATGGCCCAGGCCAGGAGCATGGGCGTCATCCGCAGCCGCGACTTCCCCCACGACGTGGTTGCCTGGGCTCGGGAGCTGGTCGACCTGCGGCCGGTACTGCTGGCGGCCAAGGTGCCGCCGCGCCCCTTGCTGATCGTCCACGGTGCCAACGACGAGGTAGTGCCGCTCACCGACGCCCGAGAGCTGGCCGAAGCGGCCAATGCCTCGGCCGAGCTGCGGGTGCTGGTCGGTGCTGGGCACCGCCTCCTCTACGACCCCCGGGCGATTGCCCTGCTGATCGGCTGGTTCGACCGTCACCTGGGTTTTACCGGCTAGCCGGTCGCCTAGCCCTGGCGGCCCCAGGTTACCGGGCTGCCGGGCCCCCGCCCAACTGGCCCCGTCACCGCCTGGTGGCTGGTGCCCCCCGGGCTGCTGCCGCTCTGGCTGTCGCCTTGAGCTGGGCTTTGTGCGCCCGCACCTGGGCCAGCGACTCGTCATCGGTTATGTCGGCGACCGAAAGGTACGTGCCTGGCTCGCCGAAGGGCCGGCTCGCCTCCTGCCAGCCCGGGGGCCTCACCCCCAGTTGCTTGCCCAGCAGGGCTACGAAGATGCGCGCCTTTTGGTCACCGAAACCGGGGAGGTTGCGGACGCGGCGGAGCAGTTCGGCCCCGCTCGAGGCGCTCTCCCAGATGTTCGCCGCGTCTCCCCCGTACTCAGCCATGACGACCTGGCAGAGCTGCTGGGCCCGCTCGGCATTGGCAGCCGGGAAGCGGTGCAAGGCCGGCCGTTGGGCGAACACCTCGGCCAGCCGCTCGGGCGCCATGGTGGCGATCCCTTGGGCATCGAGGTGCCCACCCAGGCGCTCCTGCAGGTCCCGGGGTGAGCGGAACGCACGTTCGAGGGGGATCTGCTGGTCCAGGACCATGCCTATGAGCAGGGCCAGGGGGTTGGTGGACAGGAGCTGGTCAGCTTCGGGGTCTCCGGACAAGCGAAGTCGGGCCACAACCAGACAGTACTGCCCAGCCCGTCAAAAGCAGGTGGGCTCAGCAGTGAGCTGGCCCAGGCGTCCCGGTCTGGATCCCGTAGCGGCTGATGGCGTCTTGGACCTCCTCGGCCTTGGCCTCGTCGGACTGGCGTAGCCCCTCCAGGGCGGCCACCACGATGTGGGCCGCATCCGTCTCGAAGTGGCGGCGTAGCGTCGCCCGAGTGTCGCTGTGGCCGAAGCCGTCGGTACCAAGGCTAATGAAGGGTGCCGGCACCCAACGGGCAACCTGGTCGGGGAGCGCCTTCATGTAGTCGGTCACGGCTACGACAGGGCCCTCGGTGGCCGCCAGGGCTTCAGCCACATAGGGCGTACGGCTGGGCTGGCCCGGGTGGAGCCGGTTCCAACGCTCGGCGTCGAGGGCGTCTTCGCGCAGGGCCTTGTAGCTGGTCGCGCTCCACAGTTCGGCGGCAACGTTGTGGTGCTGGCTCAAAAGCCTCTGGGCTTCGATAGCGGCCTGAGAAGCGGGCCCCGAGAAGAGGACAGTGACGTGGCGGGGGTGCCCCTTGGGGGCGGGTGCGAAGCGGTAGAGGCCGCGCAGGATGCCTTCGTCCACGCCATCGGGCTTGGGCGGCATCTTGTAGTTCTCGTTGTAGAGGGTGATGTAGTAGAAAATGTCCTCCCCGCCGCCTTCTCCGTACATGCGGCGGATGCCGTCCCGTACGATGACGGCCGTCTCGTACGCGAAAGCAGGGTCGTAAGCTTTCACGTTGGGTACTACCGAGAACAGCACGTGGGAGTGGCCGTCGTCGTGCTGCAGGCCCTCACCGAGCAGCGTGGTGCGGCCAGCAGTGGCGCCCATGAGGAACCCCCGTGCCCTCACGTCGGCCGCCGCCCATATGAGGTCCCCCACCCGCTGGTACCCGAACATCGAGTAGAAGATGAAGAACGGCACCATCGGCACGCCGAAGGTCGCGTACGCGGTCCCGGCTGCGGTGAAGTCGGCCATACCGCCTGCTTCGGTAATGCCTTCTTCCAGGATCTGGCCGTCTTTGGCTTCGGCGTACGACAGCATCAACTTGGAGTCCACCGGCTCATAGAGCTGGCCGAGCGGGGCGTATATCTTGAAGTCCTTGAACAAGGCGTCCATCCCGAAGGTGCGGGCTTCGTCAGGGATGATCGGCACGATATGACGTCCTATGTCCTCGTCCCTCAGGAGCTGGCGCAACAGCACGGCAAAGGCCATGGTCGTCGAGACCTCCCTGGCCCCCGAGCCCTTGTCGAACTCGGCGAACGCCTCCGCCTTGGGGGCCGCCAGCGGCTTGTACTGTACACGGCGGCGTGGGAGGAAACCGCCCAGTTCGGCTCGGCGCTGCAACATGTACTTGAGGAGCGGGCTCCCCTCGGCAGGCCGGTAGAAAGGAGGTTCGCCGCTTTCCAGGGCCTCGTCTGGGATTTCTTCGTGGAGCTTGAGGCGGTCGCGCAGGGCCTTGAGCTCTGCTGCGTTCATCTTCTTTATCTGGTGCGTAGAGTTGCGGGCTTCGATCGTAGGCCCCAGGGCCCAGCCCTTTATGGTCTTGGCCAGGATGGCGGTGGGCTGCCCGGTTGTCTCGGTGGCCGCCTTGTAGGCAGCATAGAGCTTCCGGTAATCGTGGCCACCGCGGGGCAACGCACGCAGTTCTTCGTCGCTCATGTCCTCGACCATGGCCCTCAAGCGCGGGTCGGGGCCGAAGAAATGCTCCCGTATGTAAGCCCCGTCCTCGGTGGCCAGCTTTTGGAACTCGCCGTCCACCGTGCTGTTCATCTTGTTCAGCAGCACCCCGTCGGCGTCACGGGCCAATAGGTCGTCCCAGCGCGACCCCCAGATCACCTTGATGACGTTCCAACCGGCCCCGCGGAAGACGGCCTCCAGCTCCTGTATGACCTTCCCGTTGCCACGCACCGGGCCGTCGAGCCTCTGGAGGTTGGCGTTGACCACAAAGACCAGGTTGTCCAGTTGCTCGCGGCCGGCCAGGCTGAGCGCCCCGAGCGCCTCCGGCTCGTCGCACTCGCCGTCGCCCAGGAAGCACCAGACCCTGCAGTTGCTGGTGTCGACGATGCCCCGGTTCAGCAGGTACTTGTTGAAATGGGCCTGGTAGATGGCGTTGAGCGGCCCTATGCCCATGGACACGGTGGGGAACTCCCAAAACTCGGGCATGAGGCGGGGGTGAGGGTAGGACGACAGCCCACCGGTCCCGTCCGCGGCGCCGGCCAGCTCCCGCCGGAAGTGGTCGAGCTGGGCCTCGGACAGCCTGCCTTCCAAAAAGGCGCGGGCATAGATGCCCGGGGCGGCGTGGCCCTGGAAGAAGACCTGGTCGCCGAGGCCATTGTCCTTGCCGCGGAAGAAGTGGTTGAAGCCCACCTCGTACAGCGAAGCTGACGAGGCAAAGGTGGCCAGGTGCCCGCCAATGCCCTCGGCTGCGTGGTTGGCCCGGACGACCATGGCGGCGGCGTTCCAGCGGATGTAGGCGCGGATGCGCCGCTCCATGGCCTCGTCGCCAGGGAACCACGGCTCCCGGTTAGCCGGGATGGTGTTGACGTAAGGGGTGGAGACGGTGGCGGGGAACCCCACCTGGGCCTCCTTGGCCCGTTCCAGCAATTTCATCAGCAAGAAGCTGGCCCGGTCCTTGCCGTGAGCCTCCACCACGGCGTCGAAGGAGTCCACCCACTCCGCCGTCTCGGTCGGGTCAATGTCTGGCAACTGGTGAGAGATACCGTCGAAGATCACGCCTTACATTGTGGCGCCTGACCGTACCCAGAAGGTAGTAGGACGCGAAAGTACCTTGTGACATTCGTCTCACGTGCCGGGTGAGGCGAGCCTACATGCGGGCAAGGCACGCCTAGTCCCGGGCGGGGCAGGCCTCCTCCCGGGCGAGGTGGAGCCTGGGAGCGGCATCGGGCATGCTGGACGGGTGCCAGCTGCGACCACCGTCTACACAGACGGGGCCTGCCTGGGCAACCCTGGGCCCGGAGGCTGGGCGTGGGCTGTCCCTGGGGGGCGTTGGCGCAGCGGCGCCGAGGCCCGCACCACCAACCAGCGCATGGAGCTGAGGGCCGTCTTGGACGCGGTGAGCACCCTACCGGGGGAGCTGGAGGTGGTCAGCGACAGCAGGTACGTGGTGAACTGCTTCAGGGACCGCTGGTGGGTGGGTTGGCTGGCCCGGGGGTGGCGGGGGTCGGGGCGGCAGCCGGTCGCCAACCGTGACCTCTGGGAGCCCTTGGTGGAGGAGTACAGGTCCTCCCCGGGCCGGTTGAGCTTCCGCTGGGTGAAGGGCCACGGCGCCGACCCCTACAACGACCTGGTGGACCGCTTGGCCGTCCAGGCCGCTACCACCCAGCGTGGTGGCCAGGGCGGTTCCCCGCCGCCGGCTGAGCTCCTCGGCCCCCTGGGCACGGCCGAGCCGGGTGCCGGCACCTGACCGGCACCTGAGGGGAACGAGCGCCCTCGTCTACCCGGCTACCCGGCCGGCACCTCGGGCACCGGGTGCCGGCACCTGAGGGTGACGGCCGTCCTCCCCTCTTCGCGTTCTTTGCCCTCCTTCGTGTTCTTCGCCCCGCGATGGCAGGCGATTGGCCTGAAGCAAGGCAAAGAACAGCTGATCGCGCAAAGGACGGCGGACCGGGGCAAAGGACCGGCCACCACGGAGGTACCCGGCGAAAGGGGCCGGCTCCCACAGCAAGCACCAGGCACCAAGGAAGAAGCGCGGGGTGCCGGGCGCCTCCCCGGTGCTCAGCGGGCAGCTACGGACGCGGAAGGGTCGAGGTCCGAGAAGGCCCCCCGGTGCTGGCTCAGGGCTGCAGCCCGCGGCACGTACTGCTGCGACAGGACCCTCCACGCACCGTCCAGGTAGCCGATCAGGACCTGGTCGTAGGCCTGGTGCCTGCCGTCACCGGGGGCCAGGGCCGAGGCGGGCACGTAGGTCACGAGGCCGCCCGCCCGGGGGGCAACGGCGAAGCCCTGCCCCAGGTACCGGTACAGGACGACCTGGCCGGTCCCCTCGACCACGTCCAGTTCGTGGCCGAAGCCCGGACGCGACGAAGGCGTGACGAACACCAACTTTGTGTCCCCGTCCCGTTCCAGGTCGTCTGCCCACAGCCCGGACAACGCTGTGGGGCCGGGGAGGGTGCGGGCTAGGACCAGCTCCCACCGGCGCCCCTGTCGCCTCCAGACGAGGTCTCGCTCCACAGTGCGGCCCACGTCGGTGCCAGTTCCTTCTTCGGTCACGCCGGCTATCGTGCCGTCCGGGGCCCGGGCTACCACGCAGCGGAAGGTGCCAAAGCCTCGGTCCTGCAGGTCGTGGCACGCAGGGGAGTAGGGCTTGTAGGATGCTCGGGCCGGTGGCAGCAGGCTGGTGCCGCGGCCCGAAAGAGCGATGCCGATGACACTCGGTGGCCCGTTCCCCTCGGGCGCCAGGGCACCGGCGGCCTGCCCCATGCCCAGCGGCACAGCCGCCAGCGACACAGCCGCCAGCCACGTGCCCGGCCGCACAGCTGGCCACCAAGGCCGCCGGCGCACCAGCCACGCACCCAGCCACTCAGGCCCCAGCCACCCAGGCCCCAGCCACTCAGGCCTCGGGCGCGCTGGGCGCGCTGGCCTCGGGCAAGCGCCTGGGCGGGCGGTTACCCCCTGCCTGCACCTGGCCCGGCGCAGCGTCATCAGCTCAGCATTATCCTCCTAGTTGTGACCGACGAGGCAAACGCCCGGCCTGGCCGGAGCCAAGGGCGGCTCCAGGCGCTTTCGCCCCTCGATGGCCGTTACGGAGGCCAGATGGAGCCGTACGCAGCCATCTTTTCCGAGGAAGCCCTCATACGGGAACGCTTTGCCGTCGAGGTGGCTTGGCTCCAGCACTTGGCCAGCCTGCCCGAGCTGCAAGAGCTGGGGCCTCTGTCCGAGCCGGACAGGGCCGCCCTGGACAGCTGGGTGGCCCGGTTCGGCGTGGGGGATGCCCTGGTCGTGAAAGAACTGGAACAGCGCACCAACCATGACGTCAAGGCGGTCGAGTACTACTTGAAGGCGCGCCTCACCGGCGAGCTCGGCTGGCCGCCGGCGCGGGCTGAGTTTGCCCACTTCGCGGTGACCTCCGAGGACATCAACAACCTGGCCTACGCCCGCATGGTGAGGGCGGGGCTGGGCCAGGTGTGGCTCCCCGCGGCGCGGGGGCTCGTGGACGAGGTCCGGTCCCGAGCCTTGGAGTACGCAGGCATACCCATGCTCGCTCGCACCCATGGCCAGCCGGCCACCCCGACCACTCTGGGCAAGGAGCTCGCCGTGTTCGTCTGGCGCTGGGAGCGCCACCTGCGGTCGGTCGCCGAGGTTGCCGTCCCGGGCAAGTGGGGCGGCGCTACGGGCACCCTGGCGGCGATGGTGGTGAGCTACCCGGAGGTGGACTGGATGGCGGCGGTACGTAGCTTTGTCGAGTCGATGGGCCTGCGCTGGGCGCCGCTCACCACCCAGGTCGAGCCGCACGACTGGATGGCCGAGCTCTTCGACGCCATGAGCCGCTACGGCACGGTCCTGATCGATTTCTGTCGCGACATGTGGGCCTATATAGGTTTGGGCTACCTGCGCCAGAGCGTTCGCGAGGGTGAGGTGGGCAGCTCCACCATGCCCCACAAGGTAAACCCCATTGATTTCGAGAACGCGGAGGCGAACGCTGGGCTGGCCGGGGCATTGTTCCGCCACCTGGCCGCCACCTTGCCTATTTCACGCTTGCAGCGCGACCTTTCTGACTCTTCGGCGTTGCGTAACATCGGCAGTGCGTTCGGCTATTCAGGCCTTGCCATCAGCTCGGCCCGGCGGGGCCTGGCCCGGGTGGCGCCCGACCACGACGCCCTTGCCGCCGACCTAGATGCCAACTGGGAAGTGCTGGCTGAGGCCCTGCAAACGGTGATGCGCCGTTACGGGGTAGCTGACCCCTACGAGCAAATCAAGGCGGCAACGCGCGGCAAGACCATCACCAGGAGTGAACTGTTGGCTATCGTGACAGCGCTCAGTGTCCCCGAACCAGCAAAAGAAGCGCTTTCAGCGCTATCACCTGCGCAATACATCGGGCTGGCACCGCAACTTGCTAGGTTGGTGGAGGACATAGGCCAGTTCAGCCGGTAACCGGCCCAACCGGGCTGCAAGACGGCTGGGGGGAGCAGCCGGCCGAGGGGCTTGGCTGGGAGGACGTGACGTGAACGGTGAAGGTTCGGTCCCTGTTGACCGTGGTCATTGGTTGTACCGCTTCGATATCGACGTGGAAGCCTTGGCCATGTACCGCTGCAGACGCGCCGGCCAGCAACTGGTCGAACCTGAGGTTTGGCGGCGCTTGGCGGCTTTGGCCGTGTCGGACGTGTTCATCCTGCAGGTCCCTGGTGGTTGGCAGCCGTTCGTGGAGCTGGCTGACGGCCGTGGGCACTGGGCCTTGGCTGCCCGCCCCAGCCGGCAGGAGTGCGAGCTGGCGGCGAGGTACTTCCTGGAGACCCTGGCAGCAGCCCAAAGCCCCGGCCCTCAAGATGGCGAGGCGGGCCTTCCGGCCCCCTGGCCCAGCTTGCAACGTCCCACCGAGGCACCGCCGGTCGAGTCGGCACTGGCCGAAGCCCGCAACCGCAGGGAGCGGGCCGGCTGGGAGCTGGTGTTCAGCCGCCAGCGTGAGTACCGCTAGCCGGGGCTGCTGAGGGCGACGGGCCGCCGCCGAGGGCTTGGCGCGCCCGGTGGGCGGGGGTGTCGCCAGCTGCATTGTTGCCCCCGGGCTCGGCCCGGTACCCCAGGCCCGGGCCAGTTGCGCGGGGCCGGCCCGTTGGAGGTTGGGGACGGCGAGCGGGCCGCTGCGGGTGCCCCGAAGGTCGGGCCGCGGGCACCGGTATGCTCTTGGGGCGCTGAGTAGTGTGGTGGCGGCAGTGGAGCTGGGAGCAGGGGCCGGTTGACCGGCTCCAGGGTAGAGGAGGTATCGCTACGTCCGAGCCGTACGACGTGGTGGTGATCGGGGGCGGTCCCGCGGGGTACGCCGCCGCGCTGTACGGCGGGCTGGCCGGCCTGCGCATCGCGTTGGTCGAAAAGGACAAAGTAGGTGGGACCTGCCTGCACCGAGGGTGCATCCCCGCCAAGCAGTTGCTCGAGACCGCAGCCGTCTTCCGGGCTGTGAGGCGAGCCGGGGACTACGGCGTCTCCGCTGGCCAGGCCACCTTGGACTTCGCCGTGGCCCAGGCTCGCAAGCGCAAGGTCGTCGACCAGCAGTACCGGGGGCTGCAGGGCCTCCTGAAGCGCCGCCAGGTGGTCACCTACGCCGGTACCGGCGTGCTCCAGCCCGGCCGGCGGGTGCTGGTCAGCGGCCCGGCCCGGCCAGACGGCGCCCGTCGGGGCGGCCCCCGGGCACAGGAGGGGGAGCCTGCCGCGCCGTTGGAACTGGAGGCCTCGGCGGTTGTCCTGGCGGCTGGCTCGGTCCCCCGGTCGCTGCCTGGCCTGCCGGTTGACGGCCACCTTGTGCTGTCGAGCGACGAGCTGTTGGACCTGGAGAAGCTGCCCGCTTCCGCCGCCGTGGTGGGTGGGGGGGCGGTCGGCTGCGAGTTCGCCTCCATGCTGGCCGACCTCGGGGCCCAGGTCACCGTCCTCGAGGCCATGCCCAAGATCCTCCCTGGGGTCGACAGGGACGTAGCCGACGTGGTCGCCAAGTCGTTCGCCAGGCGGGGTATCGAGGTGCGCACCGGCGTCCAGGTGCAAGGCCACACCCCAGCACCTGATGGGAGCTCGACGACACTGCGGTTGGGCGGCGGCGAACAGCTGCGGGTCGAGCAGGTGGTCGTCTCCGTGGGCCGGCGCCCCTGCAGCGCAGGCCTGGTTGCCCCGGGCACGAACGTCGAGGTGGACGACCGCGGCTTTGTCAAGGTGGACGAGCTCATGCAGACGAGCGAACCCGGGGTCTATGCGGTAGGCGACCTGGTCGCCACGCCGGGCCTGGCTCACGTCGGCTATGCCGAGGCGATGCTGGTGATCGACCAGCTGCTGGGCCGCCCGGTGGTGCCGCTCGACTACGCCAGAGTGCCTTGGTGCGTGTACACGTTCCCCGAGGTGGCCTTCAGCGGCTATTCAGAGGAAGCAGCGCGGGAGGCAGGCTACGAAGTCGTCACCAAGAAGCACTCTTTTGCCGGCAACGGCCGGGCCGCCATAATCGGCGAGGCCGAAGGGGTCGTGAAGGTGGTCGCTGAGAAGCAACCGGACGGTAGCGCGGGCAGGGTCCTCGGGGTGCACATGGCCGGCCCCTGGGTCACCGAGCAGTTGGGCCAGGGGTACTTGACGGTCAACTGGGAAGCCACGGCCGCTGAGGCGGCTCAGTTCGTCCAGCCCCACCCGTCGTTGTCAGAAGTGTTTGGCGAGACCATGCTCGCCCTAGCCGGGAAAGGTCTGCACGTTGGCTGACATCATGATGCCCCAGCTCGGTGAGACGGTCACCGAGGGGACGATCATCAAATGGCACAAGCGGGTCGGCGAGCCGATCGAGGAAGACGAGGTGCTCTTCGAGGTTTCGACGGAAAAGGTGGACTCCGAGGTGCCTTCGCCGGTCAGCGGCACAGTGAGCGAGATCCTGGTACAAGAGGGGCAGACCGTCCCGGTTGGCACCAAGCTGGCGGTTGTGACGGGTGCCGCCGTGGGTGCCGGGCAGCCACCTGCAGCCGAGCCACCTGCAGCCCAGCCACCTGCAGCCCAGCCACCTGCAGCCCAGCCACCTGCAGCCGAGCCGTCCCGGGCCTCCGAGGCGCCGCCAGCCGCCCCCGGGGCACCGGCGACCGTGCCCCAGTCCCGGGCTGCTCGCTCCGAGGGCAGGCAAGCGGCTGGGAGCGAAGCTGCGCAGGTCCCCCCTCACGCCGCTCCTCAGGGCCCCTCGGCCGCACAGACCAAGCCGCCTTCTGGTGGCCTGGCCCGTCCCGGGCCCCGCCCGGCAGACCAGCGGCCCCCCACTCAACCCCTCCAGGCGGGGCCCAGCCGGCTCCTGTCCCCTGTGGTCAGGCGCCTCATTGCCGAGCACGGGCTCGACCCGGCCCAGATCCCGGGCACCGGGGCCGGTGGCAGGATCACGCGAGAAGACGTGCTGGCGGCGGTGGGACGCCAAGAGGCCGCTGGCCGGGACGGAGCTGCCGCCGGCCGGGAAGGGGCCGGGACGGGCCGGGGGGCCGAAGACCAGCCGGCCTCCGCCCCTCCAGCCACGTTGGCCGAGGTACCTGTGCCCCAGGCGGGCGAGCGTGACACGGTGGTGCCGTTCACCAACATCCGCCGCCGCACGGCTGAGCACATGGTCCGTTCAAAGAGGGTTTCTGCCCACACCATGGTGGCCGTCGAAGTCGACTATTCCGGGGTGGACAAAGTCCGCCTGGCAGAGCGCGAACGCTTCAAGGCCACTGAGGGTTTCAGCCTGACTTACCTCCCTTTCATTGCCCGGGCAGTGGTGGACGCGCTGGGCGAGTTCCCGTACCTCAATTCTTCCGTGGGTGCCGACGAACTGATCGTCCACCACAACGTCAACCTGGGTGTGGCCGTGGACTTGGACTTCGAAGGCCTCCTCGTGCCGGTGGTCCAGCGGGCCGGCGAAAAGCGCCTGGTGGCACTGGCCCGCGAGGTGGCCGACCTGGCGGCACGCGCCCGCTCCAAGAAGCTGACCATGGACGATATTTCCGGGGGCACCTTCACCCTGACGAACGCCGGAGGCTTCGGCACCTTCATCACCGTGCCGGTGATCAACCAACCCCAAGTCGGGATCATTTCCACCGATGGCGTGCGCAAACGGCCGGTCGTCATCGAGCTGCCAGACGGCACCGACAGCATCGCGGTGCGCCCAGTGGGCAACTTGGTCCTCTCTTGGGACCACCGGGCGGTGGACGGTGCCTACGCGGCCGCGTTCATGGCCAAGGTGCGCGACATCCTGCAGACCCGCGATTGGTCCGCCGAGCTCTGAGGAGGCAAGCCATAGCGACCACCCCTGGCTTTGAGCTCCGGCCCGGCCGCACGCTGCGGCTCCGCTGGCTTGGCCGGGTTGCCTACCGTGACGCCCATGCCTTGCAGCGGGCGTTGTGGTCGGCCGGCCCCGGTTCCGACGATTGGGTGCTCCTGTTGGAGCACCCTCCGGTGTACACGGCCGGTGTGCGGGCCAAGCCAGAGCACATCCTGGCCGACCCTGCCAGCGTCGGTGCCGAACTGGTGTGGGTTGACCGCGGCGGGGACGTCACTTTCCATGGGCCGGGGCAGCTGGTTGGCTACCCCGTGCTCTCGGTGCCGAGCGGCCCCGGGGCCACGCCAGGCTATGTACACGAACTGGAAGCCCTCGTGATGGAGGCCCTCGAAGGCCTCGGCTTGAGAGGGTTGGGCAGGCTGGAGGGGTACCCGGGCGTCTGGGTCGACCCCGGCGGCGCCCGGCCCCGGAAGATCTGCGCCATCGGGGCCCGCCATAGCCGTCAGCGCACGATGCACGGTTTTGCCCTCAACGTCGACGTGGACCTGGCCATGTTCAGCCGGATCGTCCCCTGCGGGCTGGCCGGCATGGGGGTGACGTCGCTGGCCGCCGAGGGTGCCCAGGTCAGCATGCGGGCCGTGGTGGAGGCGGTCATGGCCGTGGCTTCCAGGCGTTGGGGGCGGGGCCGGCCCGTGGAGCGCCAAGATGTGGCCTGGCCGGCCCGGTACGGCTCCGCTGCGCCGGGCACAGAGCCGGCCCGGGCGCTGGCGGGTGGTGGGGGGCTAGCCACCGCCACATCGTCAGCCACCACCACATCGTCAGCCACCGCCACCCCTGCCAGTGGCCAAGCTCCGGCCAGGCAGGCTCGGCCCGTGCACTTGAAGGGCCGGTTGGCCCGGTTGGCCGAGGCCGGCGCCGACCCGAGCACCTTGTTGCCCCTGGGTGCCAACAAGCCAGCTTGGTTGCGGGCCAAGGCGTACATGGGCGCCGAGTTCGCCAGCATGCGCAAAGCCGTGCGGGGCTTGTCCCTGGTCACGGTGTGCGAGGAGGCAGGCTGCCCGAACATCTTCGAGTGCTGGGCCGACGGCACTGCCACCTTCATGATCAACGGCGACCGCTGCACTCGTGCCTGCGGGTTCTGCCAGGTGAGCACCAGCAGGCCACTGCCCCTCGACCCAGGGGAGCCGGCCCGGGTGGCCGAGGCGGTCAGCCGCCTCGGCCTGTCCCATGCCGTGGTCACCTGCGTGGCGCGCGACGACCTGGCCGATGGTGGGGCCAGCGCCTTTGCCGCCACCATCGACGCCATCCGCTCACGCCGGCCCGGCACCACCATCGAGGTCCTCATCTCCGACTGCAAGGGCGACCCGGCGGCGCTTGGCACCATCTTCGAGCGGCGCCCCGACGTGCTCAACCACAACGTGGAGACTGTCCCCCGGCTGCAACGGGCCGCCCGGCCGTCAGCTTCCTACGCCCGCAGCTTGGCCGTACTGGCTCGGGCCAGGGCTGCCGGCCTGGTCACCAAGTCGGGCTTGATGGTCGGCTTGGGCGAGTCGGAGGACGAGGTCGTCGGCGTCCTGGCCGACTTGTGCGGGGTCGGCACGCAGATCGTCACCATCGGCCAGTACCTGCGGCCCACCGCCTCGCACCTGCCGGTAGCCCGGTGGTGGTCTCCGGGCGAACTGGCCGAGCTGGCCCGGTTGGGCCGTGAGCTTGGCATCGCCCACGTGGAGGCGTCGCCTCTGACCCGCTCCAGCTACCACGCCCGCCAGGCCGCGCTGGCCGCGGGCGCAGCCCGCCCACCGCTCGCCAGCGCCCAGGGGCCGGGCGGGAGCGCGGCCTGAAGCGGCCGATGGGCCCGGTAGTTGCCCCTGCACCGTTCGCGGCTCGGCTCCAGCGCGCTCGAGAGGCAATGCAAAGCGCTGGTGTCGACGCCTTGTTGCTGTCCCTCGGTGCCGACCTCCCCTGGCTCACGGGTTACTGGGCCATGCCGCTGGAGCGGCTCACGATGCTGGTGGTCTTCCCCCCAGCGGTGCCCGAGGTGCCCGTGCTGGTGGTCCCCGCCCTGGAAGCACCGCGCGTCCAGTTGGTGCCAGAGGTGTTCCGCCTCCGGCCCTGGGAAGAAACCGAGGGCCCAGTGCAGGTGGTGGCGTCCCTCGTGCGCCGTTCGGTGGGTGAGCGGCCCTGCGTGGCCGTGAGCGACCGGGCCTGGGCGAGCTCGCTGCTGCAGCTGCAAGGGGAACTGCCGGGAGCCAAGTGGCGGGCCGCGTCCAGCGTCCTGGCACCGTTGCGTTCGGTGAAGGACGACCGCGAGGTGGAAGCCCTGGCTCGGGCAGCGAGCTCAGCCGACCGTGTGGCCAATGCCCTCCTCCAAGGCGAGATCCCGCTGGTGGGCCGGACTGAACGTGATGTAGCCACCGAGATCGGCCAAAGGCTGCTAGCCGAAGGCCACGACAGGGTCAACTTTGCCATAGTGGCGAGCGGCCCCAATGCGGCCAGCCCCCACCACGAGCCGAGCGGGAGAGCCATCCAGGTGGGCGAGCCGGTCGTTTGCGACTTCGGGGGCTCTATGGGCGGTTACTGCTCGGACATCACCAGGACCGTGTTCACCGGGCCGCCGGCGGCCGAGCTAGCCCGTGCTTATGAGGTGGTGGAGAGGGCGCAGGCCAGCGGCGTGGCCGCGGCGCAGGTGGGCGCGCCTTGCGAGCAGGTAGATGCCGCTGCCCGCCAGGTCATCGCCGGTGCCGGCCTCGGGGAGTACTTCGTCCACCGGACAGGTCACGGCATCGGCCTCGAGGAGCACGAGCCCCCCTACCTGGTGGCCGGCAACGACGCGGTACTGCAGGCGGGCAACGTCTTTTCCGTGGAGCCCGGGGTCTATGTCCCTGGGCGCTGGGGGGTGCGCATCGAGGACATCGTCGTGGCCACTGCCCAGGGGCCAAGGTCGTTGAACCAGGCCAGCCACGCCTTGACCGTAGTCCCGGTGTAGCGCCCCGTTCACAGCTGGGCCAGGTCGGCGAGCACGACGCTCAGCGTCTTTTCCTGCCCACTTTGGTTGGTCACCGACACGGTGACCCGGCTCCCCGGCTTCAGCTGGGCCAAGACCTCCTGAAGCTCCGTCGCTGCCCGGGTGGGGGTGTTGTTGACGGCGGTGATCAAGTCACCCGCCACGATCCCTGCTTTGGCCGCCGGCCCGCTGGGCCGCACCTCGCTGACCAGCACCCCGATGGGCTCACCGGAGAAGTTGAACGCAGTCGTCGCGTTGATGCCAATGGCCGCACGCCCTGCGGTCGTGACCACGCCCTTGGCCACCAGTTGCGGGGCGATCAGCTTGACGGTGTTGGACGCGATGGCGAAACCCAGGCCTGGCGCCGCGCTGCCGTTGCTGGTCGCGGCCAAGGTGGGGATGCCAACCACCCGCCCGGAGAGGTCGACCAGCGCCCCGCCGCTGTTGCCCGGGTTGATCGGGGCGCTCGTCTGGACAAGGTCGGGCAGCACGGTGCCGTTGCCCTCGTCCAGGGTGCGGCCATTGAAGCTCACGATGCCGTCGGTGACCGAGCTGGACAGCCCGAGCGGGTTGCCGATGGCCAAGACGATGGTGCCCACCTGCAACTTGGCAGAGTCCCCGAACTGGGCCGGCTTCAACCCTGTGATGGGTGGCACCTTGATGACGGCGAGGTCGTCAGGGGGGTAGGAGCCCACCAGGCGGCCGGCCGCGCTCCGGCCGTCGGAGAACGACACCGTGAAGTTGGCCTCGTTGCCCACCACGTGGGCGTTGGTCACGATGTCGCCTCGGGTGTCGTAGACCAGGCCGGACCCGAGGCCCGACGCAGAGGAGATCTCTACAACCGAAGGGCGCACCGCCTGGACCACCCGCACGTACTGCTGCTGGAGGGCTTGGGCGAGGGCGAGGGCCGAAGTGGCCGTGGCCTGGGGCGCGCTGGTGCTGGGGGGTGCCTTGGGGGCGCCATTGCTGTGTTCCGCCCAGGCGGCCCAGGCCACAGAGCTGCCCACCATGACCGAAGCCGCCGCGGCCACGTACGAGCGGCGGAGCAAACCCGGACGAAGCCTTGTCAGCTTGCTGAACTGTCCCAACTGGTCAGCTACCTCCCGTGCTGGGGGCCGTGCTGCGGGCCCACACAGCCCATCTGAGCAAGCCGGAGTGGTAGCTAGGTCAAGGGCCGGTGGAAGTCGGGTGAAGCTGCCGGCGGGCGTCTTGGGCCGTCGGGCCGGTCGGGGGGACGCTGGCCAAGGACAGGTAGTTCTCGTCCTCTTGGGTGGTGTGCAACCGGAGCACCGCGTGGAGCCCGTAGAGGGCACGGCGGGCCTCCTCGAGCCCTTGGGGCGTGGGCCCCGAGCGTTGGAGGGCAGCCAGCAGGCGCCCCAAGCTCCTTATCTGACGAGCGATCTCGTCGTGGCCAGTGCTCATCGGGCCGGTCGGGTCTGTCCCCCCGATGGCGCGGTCGAGGACCGGGTAAAGGACGCTTTGCTCAGCCTCCTCATGGGGCTGGACCACTTCGACCAGCAGCTTGTACACCTCGCCCGCTTGTCGCAGGGCCTCCTCTGGGCCCAACGTGCCCAGCGCGTCCCCGGCGGCGCCCAGCTTGTCGATTATCGCCTTTATTTGGCTGTGCTCTTGGTGGAACTGGGACGCGAGGGCCATTTCCCCGGCGGGGAGGCGTAGCTCGTGGGGTGCTGGCCGTAGGGCTCGCAGGGCGTTCAGCACCACCGCCACATCGATTGCTTCTTGCAGCAGCGCCCCCCACACCGCCGGGAGCCAGCCCGCGGTGGCTGCAGCCATGGCCAGTACGGACATGGCCATACCCCCGGCGGCGCTCTGGGCGGCAACCCGCCTGGCTCGGTGGGCAATGGCGCGGGCGTCGCCGACGCGGTCCAGGCGGTCGACGGTGAGGACCACGTCGGCCGCTTCGGACGATGCGCTGGCACCACGGCCAGCCATGGCCACACCTATGTCTGCTTGGGCCAGCGACGGAGCGTCGTTGATGCCGTCGCCCACCATGACGGTGGGTGCCAGTTGTTGCTCTTGTTGCACTATTTGGAACTTGTCTGCAGGCGAGCACCCACCCACTGCCCGGTCGGCCCGGACCACAGCCCCGGCCTCCGCGACCACCTCGGGGCGGTCCCCGCTCAGGAGCACCACCCGCTTCAGGCCGGCGCGGCGCAGTGCCCTGACGGTGCGGCCGGCCTCGTCCCGCAGAGGGTCGTCCAGCAACAGTACCCCGGCCGGCGAGCCGTCGATGGCGACGAACACGGCCAGCGCGGCGTCCCCGCCGTCACCCAGCACGGTGCTCCGGGCCTGGCCATCATGGCCAGAGGCCCAGGCGGCGGTCCCCACGGCCACTGTGTGCCCGTCCACCCGTCCCCGTACGCCCTGGCCCACGACCTCCTCGACCTCGTAAGGCATGGAAAGGCGGCAGCCCCGAGCCAGCGCGGCTGACACGATGGCATTGGCGACCACGTGGGCTGAGGCCTGCTCCAACGAGCCAGCCATGGTCAGCAGCTCCTCCTCAGTGGTCCCCGCCTCTGGGACCGCTCGGGCCAACTGGGGGTTGCCTCGGGTAAGGGTGCCGGTCTTGTCCATGACCAAAGTCGTGCACTCGGCCAGGCGTTCCAGGGCGGGGCCACCTTTGATGACCACCCCTCGGCGGGCGGCCCGGGAGAGCCCGGCCACGATGGCGACCGGTGCAGCCAGGATCAAGGGGCACGGTGTGGCCACGACCAGCACCGCCACGGCCCGGCTGGGGCCACCCAGCGCCCAGGCCGGCCCAGCCAGGGCGAAAGTGGCGGCCACGAACCACAGGGCGTAGCGGTCGGCGAGGCGCACCAGGGGGGCCTGGGCCGCCTCGGCTTGGCTGACCATACGGACGATCCCGGCGTAGGTGCTGTCTTCGGAGCTGGTCGAGGCGCGCATCTCGAACGGGTTGCCGGCATTGACGCCGCCGCTGCGCACGGGGCTGCCCGGCGCCAGCTCGGACGGCACCGGCTCGCCCGTGAGGGCGGACTCGTCGACCACTGCGGGAGAGAGGAGCTCTCCGTCGACGGGCACCACTTCGCCAGCGGCCACGGACAATATGTCGCCTGGTCGCACGGACTGGACGTCCACGGTCTCGAGCACGGCCCCTCGGTGGCGGTGCGCCCGTTGGGGTGCTCGCTGGGCCAGGTCGCGCAGGTCGAGCCGGGCTCGCCGGGTAGCCCAGGCCTCCAGGGCCCGCCCGGTCACGAGCATGAGGCCGATCACCGCCGAGGCCAGGTACTCGCCCACCGCCACCGCCCCGGCCAAGGCGGCGAGGGCAATGACGTCGACGCCGTAGCGCCCGCGGCGCAGGCCGCTCACCGTGGCCCACAGGGCCTGGGCTGCCCCCCAGGCGCCTGCCGCCGCCCACGCCCAGCGACCGGCCGTGGTGTAGCCGGCCCAGTAGGCCGTGGCCCCGGCAGCCAACCCCAGCAAGGGCCCAGCAGCCAGGACGAAGGGCAGACGGGGGGCAAGGTCGCGCATGGGCTGGCCCGGGCGGTGCCGGGCCCGCCAGCGCTCCCACAGGTACCGGCTGCCCCGTGCGGCTGGGCGCGCCGGCACCGGCGATGGGCCGTGCCTGTTACCCGCGTGTGCGCCCAACGTGGCCCTCCTGGTGGGTGTCCCCGGCAGCTGTCCCATTCGACCCCAGCCGGTGGGGTTCCCGGTGAAGCCGGGGTGAAGACCGGGCGGAGATGGCCACTGGCACGACCGGGCTTGGCATAATGGGCCTAGGTGTGCCGGGAAGCCTGGTCGGCGTGGTGCTCTGCCCGCTCAGACCATGCCCTACTGCTCACCCTGGCCCCAGCCGACGGACGATGAAGCCAGGCCCTGGCCCCGGCCGACGGACGACGGAGATGGTGCCCGGTGAGCGGCGCCTTGATGGCCGGTGGCCTCGCCATCGCCGTCGTCATGGTCGCCAGCCGGGCGCTCTCCCAGCGCTCAGGGGTGCCCTACGCGGTCTTCCTGGTCGTGGCTGGCGCAGCCGTCAGCTTCATCCCTGGCGTGCAGGTGCCTCAACTGGGGCCTCGAGTGGTCTTCCTCGGGTTCCTCCCACCCCTGGTGTACCACGCCGGGGCCGCCACCTCGCCCCGAGAGCTGCGGGCCCATGCGGTGCCCATCGGCCTCAGTGCCTTTGGCCTCGTGCTGGCCACCACCTTTGCTGTCGCCGGCGCCACCTGGGCGGCGGTGCCCAGCCTGGGGTGGGCAACCGCCTTCGTCCTGGGCGCGGTCGTCGCCCCCACCGACGCGGTGGCTTCTGTCTCGGTGCTCCGGCGCCTGGGCGGGCCGCCCGGGCTCACCACCATCTTGGAGGGGGAGAGCTTGGTCAACGACGGGGTCGCCCTCGCCCTGTTCAGTGTGGGCACGTTGGCGCTGTCGGCGCCCACCGGGGTCGGTGGTGGGTTGGCCGAGTTCTTGAAGGTGGCTGCGGGCGGTACCGGCCTGGGGCTGGGGCTGGGGTGGTTGGCGGCTCAAGCCCGCCGGCCCTTGCGGGACCCGGCCTCCCAGATCGTGGTCTCCCTCCTGGTCCCGTTCGCTGCCTACCTGCCCGCCGATGCGCTGGGGCTTTCGGGTGTGCTGGCCACGCTGGCGGCCGGGCTCGTCCTCGGCCAGCAAACGGTGGCGGGGCTGGCCCCCTCCGGTCGGCTCAGGGTGGCGGAGTTCTGGGACGTGCTCGTGTTCCTGCTCGAGTCTGCCTTGTTCGTCTTGGTCGGCCTGCAGCTGCGTCACATAGCCCAGGGTGTGGCCGGCTACCCCTCTGCCCAGGTCGCCCTGGCCGCTGCTCTGGCCGTTGTGGTCGTGGTCGTGGTCCGGCTGGCCTGGTGGTGGGCGGTGCCCACCTTGAGGTGGCGTCCCCGGCGAGGGGTGCTCCTGGGCACGGGCGCGGTGCCCTGGCAAGAGCGCGCCGTGCTGGGCTGGAGCGGGCTGCGGGGGGCGATATCACTGGCGGCCGCGCTCTCCGTCCCCTCGGCTGGGGCGCGCCAGGGCCCTGTCGGGCGGGACCTGGTCATCTTTGCCACCTTCTGCGTCATCGTGGTGACGCTGGTGGGCCAGGGCACGTCGCTGCCCTGGCTGCTCCGGCGCCTGTCCCTGGCCCGGGCCGACGTCGCGCTGCACCAGCAGGCCCTGGCCCGCCGGCGCTGTGCCGAGGCCGCGCTGAGCCTGCTGGACGAGCTGTTGGCGAGGCGCGAAGTGGCTGACGATGTGGCTGGAGCCGCCCGCCAGCTCTACGAGCGGCGCCTGGAGGCCGCCGGGGAACAGCTGCTGGGGCCCGGTGGGCCATCTCGGGACCGAGCTTCCCTGGCGGCTGTGCTCCGCCAGCTCCTGGCCGCCCAGCAGGGTGCCCTGCAGGAGCTGTACCGGCGGGGCGACATCAACTTCGCCGTGCTCAGGGCGTTGCGCCGCGAGCTGGACATGGAGCATGCCAGCCTGGAAGGGCCATGGTGACCTGCACGGGCCGGCGACGGGAGGCGGGCCGCGGGGCGTTCACCCGGACGGGCGGACCACGAAGTACTTGGCTTGGGGGTGGTGGCAGATGATGGCCGCCGTCGTCTGCTCAGGGTGGAACTGCCAGGACGATCCAGCCGAGCACTCCACCCCGATCCGGTCCGCCCCCACCAGTCCCGCCACCCGGGCGTTGTCTTCCAGGTCGGGGCAGGCCGGGTAGCCCCACGAGTACCGCCCGCCTCGGTACTGCTGGCGGAAAAGCCCTTGGAGGCTGGGCCCGTCCTCGTCGGCAAAGCCCCACTCCTGGCGTACCCGCCAGTGCCAGTACTCGGCCAGGGCTTCGGCCATCTCCACCCCGAGGCCGTGCAGGTGCAGGTAGCCCGTGTACTGGTCGGAGCGGAAAAGACGAGCCGCCTCCTCGGAGACCGCCGGGCCCATGGTCACGACTTGGAAGGCCACATAGTCGACCTCGTTCGACGTCACGGGGCGGAAGAAGTCGGCTATGCACAGCCAGGGCTCGGAAGCCTGGCGCGGGAAGCGGAAGCGGGCCAGCTCTCGGGACCGTTCGGTGCTGGCCCAGACCACCAGCTCGTCACCATCGGAGCCGGCTGGCCAGTAGCCGTAGGCGACGGCGGGCCGCAGGACGTCGGAGCGGCGTGCTGCCGCCAGCTGGCCCCGCAGTACCTGGCGCAGGCGTTGCTTGAACTGGGCGTCGTCCTCCCCCTCGTTGGGCCGGTAGCCCCACTGGTTGCGGAAAAGGGACGTCTCGTTCAGGTAACGGGCTATGTCGTCGAGCGCCACGCCCCGCTCTACGCGCGAGCCGATGAAAGGAGGCAGGGGGACCGGGTTGTCGCTCACCACGGTGGGAGCCCGCCTGGGGGTGGCCTCCGACCGGCCCTCGGCTGGGCGCCGAGGACGTGCCCCTGCCCGCCCCCCCAGGGCCCGCCCGAAGTCGGGGTCGTCCTGGCCCGAGCGCGCCAGTTCGACCAGGCGTTCCATCGTGCGCAGCCCCTCGAAGGCGTCTTTGCCGTAGAAGACCCTGCCCCTGTACTCGGCTCGCAGGTCGCGCTCCACGAAGCTGCGGGTGAGGGCGGCCCCGCCCAGGAGCACCGGGTAGTGGTGGAGGCCCCGCTCGTTCAGCTCGAGCAAGTTGTCACGCATTATCAGGGTGGACTTGACCAGCAGGCCCGACATCCCGATGGCGTCGGCACCTACCTGCTCGGCTCGCTCCAGCATCTCCGACAGGGGCACTTTCGTCCCCAGGTTGTGGACCTCGTAGCCGTTGTTGGTGAGGATGATGTCCACCAGGTTCTTGCCTATGTCGTGGACGTCACCCTTCACGGTGGCCAGCACGACCTTCCCTTTGCCGCCAAGCGCGGTCTTTTCCATGTGGGGCTCCAAGAAAGCGACCGCCGCTTTCATGACTTCGGCAGACTGCAGGACGAAGGGCAGCTGCATCCGGCCGGCCCCGAACAGTTCCCCGACCCGCTTCATGCCCGCCATCAAAGGGCCGTTGACTATGTCCAGCGGGGCGGCCCCAGCTCCCAGCGCCTCGCTCAGTTCGGCTTCCAGGCCGTCCCTGGAACCGTCCACGACCCGCTGCTCCAGGCGTTGGCCCACCGTCCAAGAGCTGCGGTCCTCAGCGGCCACCGCCGGTGACGCGGCACCCTCGAAGTGGCGCAGCAGTTCGGCCAGCGGGTCGTAGCCCCGTGCCGGGTCGCGCCGGTCGTAGACCAGGTCCAAGCAGACCTGGGCCACCTCCGGGTCGATACGGTCGAGGGGCAGTACCCGAGCCGAGTTGACTATGGCCGCGTCCAAACCGGCCTGCTGGCACTCGTGCAGGAACACCGAGTTCAGCGCCTGGCGAGCGGCCGGGTTGAGCCCGAAGGAGACGTTGGAGATGCCGAGCAATGTCCGGGTGCCGGGCAGGGCGGACTTGATGAGCCTCAGGCCTTCGATCGTCTCCAAGGCGTCCCGCCGGCTTTCTTCCATGCCCGTGCTGACCGGCAGGACGAGGGCGTCGAAGAAGAGGTCCTCGGGCAGGATGCCGTAGCGTTGGGTGGCTATGTCGTGCAGGGCGCGCGCGGCCCGTAGCTTCCATTCGGCCGTCCTGGCCTGCCCCTCGGTGTCGATGCAGGTGCACACCACCGCCGCGCCGTACTCCTGGGCCAGGCGCAGGAACCTGTCCAGCCGGGTGCCGGGGCCGTCGCCTTCTTCCAGGTTGACCGAGTTGACCAGGGGCTTGCCGGCGGTGCACTGCAGGCCACGCTCGACCACGGCCGCTTCGGTGGAGTCCAGCATGAGCGGCAGGGTGGACTGGGTGGCGAACCGGCTGGCCACCTCGGCCATGTCCTCGACGCCATCGGCGCCGGTGTAATCGACGCACACGTCGAGCACGTGGCTGCCGGCCCTGACCGCCGCCTTGGCCATCGAGGTGCAGGTGGCCCAGTCCTTGGCCAGCATGGCCTCCCTGAAGGCCTTGGAACCGTTGGCGTTGGTGCGCTCGCCAACGTTGAGGACCGAAGGGGACTGGTCGTAGGGGACGTGGGTGTACAAAGAGGCGCAGCCCGGCTCCCATTGCGGCTGGCGGGGCCGGGCCTGCACGCCGGCGAGGGCATCGACCACGGCCTTTAGGTGGGCCGGGGTGGTACCGCAGCAGCCGCCCAGTACGTTGACCCCCAGTTCGGTGGCAAAGCGCCGGTGGTGCTCGGCCAGTTCGGCGGGGGACAAGTCGTAGTGCACCTGCCCATCTCTTACAGCGGGCAACCCGGCGTTGGGGAGGCACGACACCGGCACACGGCTCCGGGCCGCCAGGTAACGCAGGTGCTCGCCCATTTCCCGGGGGCCCGTAGCGCAGTTGACCCCGATGACCTGAGGGCGCAGGGCGTCCAGGGTGGTGAGGGCCGCCCCCACCTCGCTGCCCAGCAGCATCCGCCCGGTCTGCTCGATGGTGACCTGCACCTGCAGCGGCACCTCACGGCCCACCTCAGCCATGGCCCGGCGGGCGCCGATGACTGCCGCCTTGGCCTGGAGCAGGTCTTGGACGGTCTCGATGACCAGGAGGTCGGCCCCACCAGCCAGCAACCCGGCTGCCGCTTCCTGGTAGCCGTCGCGCATGGTGGCAAAGCCGATCTGGCCGAGGGACACGATCTTGGTCCCCGGGCCCAGGCTGCCCGCCACCCAGTGGCCGGCGCCGTACGCGTCGGCCACGTCCCGGGCTATGCCAGCCGCGGCGCGGGCCAGTTCCCGGGCCCGGTCAGCCAGCCCGTACTCGGCCAGTACCCAGGGCAGGGAGCCGAAGCTGTCGGTCTCGACGACCTGGCAGCCCACGTCGAAGAACGAGCGGTGGAGCGTGGCCAGCACTTCGGGCCGGGTGACGGCCAGGATCTCGTTGCAGCCCTCGTAGCCAGGCCCTCCGAAGTCATCGGCGTTGAGGCCGAGCGCCTGGATGTTGGTACCAGTGGCCCCGTCGAAGACGACGACCCCTTCGTGGACGGCTTGCAGGTAGCTGGCAGGGCCCCGTTGCACAGGCCGATACTAAGGGCCAAGGTCTCCGCCCTGGCCTCAGGCCTTGTGCGTGGTGGTGGGCTTCTGGGTATGGGCGGTGGTGGTGGGCTTCTGGGGGGTAGGGGCGGGGCCGATGCACTGGGGGAAGGGGAACCACACCGAGTTGACGAAGTCCAAGAACACCGGTACCTGGGAGGGCTTGGTCAGGTACCCCTGGAGGCCGAGCGCGTGCGTGGCGTCGAGGGGCAGCAGGAGCTGGAGCACCTTGTGGCTGGGCGTCGTGAAGGTGTCCAGGTAGCTGGTCACGCCACAGGCCACGACCTGGCGCGCCGCGGTCTCGCTGGCGCCGTTGACGCCGGGGCGCAGCTGGGGCAGCTTGGCCAGGCTGGGGGCTGTGCTCACTATCACGTAGGCGCCTCCGGGTACCGGAGAACGGAAGACCACCGAAGACTTAGCTCGGTGCACCGTCCAGCTGGCCGGGTACAGGAGCCCGAAGCTGGCTGAGCTGTAGGAGCTGAAGTGCCCGGCAGCCGAAAGCGCGGGGTCGTCCGACATCCACCCCGTGACGGTGGTGCCCCTGACTTTGAACCAACCCCCCCCGGCGTTGGTGTGGCCCAGCACGCTCAGCACGACCCCCTGGGCGGCGCTGGCGATGACCCGGCCCGACAGCGACGGTCTGGCACGCACGTGCACCCCTATGGGCGAGAGCACGGTCCGGCTGCCGCCGGCCTGGGTGACGGGGACGGTCGTCGAAGTGGGGACGGCCCTGGTGGTCGTGGCCAGGGCCCGGGGGGCTGAGGTGGCCGAGCTCGATGAGGCAGCCTGGCTGCCCCCTGAGCCGCAGGCCACGAGGCCCAAGGCCAGGGCAACGACCGCGGTGCTGCCAGCGGCTGCCTTGGCCGCCTTCGAGGTCGCTACCTTGGCCATTGGGCACAGTATGCCGCCTGGCAGCGACCCTTACACGCCTGGTGGTTGGGGAGCCCTGGCCAGCTCCAGGCAAGCGGCCCCGGCCGGCCAGGGGCCGGCTAAGGCGAGGCGAGCGGGCCCGGCCGGCCCAGCAAGTAGCCCTGGCCGCAGTCGATGCCGAGGTCCCGGAGCACCACCAGCTGTTCCTGGCGCTCGACGCCCTCGGCTACGACGGTGATGCCCATGTCATCGGCAAAATGGCGCATGGCCGCGATGATGGCCCGGCGGGACGGGTCGGTGCCCACCTCGCAGACCAGCGCCTGGTCCAGCTTCACGATCTCGGGCCGCACGTCGACCAGCCGCTGCAGGCCAGCAAAGCCGCTGCCGGTGTCGTCCACAGCCACCCTCAGGCCCCTTTCGTGCACCAGCCGCACCATCTCCTGCAGCTGGTCGTAGGACTCGAACTGGCGCTGCTCGGTTATCTCGACCACGGCGCGGCCAGGGGGCAGCTCCGAGAGCACCTCCAGCAGGGCGGGGCGGTACAAGAGGCCCGGGGAGGCGTTCACCGCCAGGTAGGGGCCACCGGGGCGCTGGAGCTGGGAGCTGAACCCGGCCACCGCCAAGCGGGCCGTGTGCAGCTCGAGCTCCACCCCCAGGCCCACCCGGTGGGCCTCTTGGAAGATGTCTTCTGCGCTGGCCAATGACTGGCCACCAAAGCGGGCCAGGGCCTCGTAGCCGGTCACCTCACCGGTCGCCAGGCTGACGATGGGCTGGTACCGAGCCGTCGTCGCCCCGGGCGCCAGCAGTTGCCGGATGCGGGCATAGCGGGCCTGGCCGGCGGCGCTGGACAGGCGTTCTGCCTGGCCCTGGTCGCCCAGTTCTGCCACCAGGTGCTCGGACAGCCCCTCGGAGAGGGCGGCCGAGCCGGCCGCGCAGCGGCGCAAGGCGGCCAACAGATCTTCGGCCGGTGCACCCTTGACCACGTAGCCGCTGGCCCCTCCTCGCAGCATCTGGACGACAGAGGCGCGGTCGGAGGCGGCGGAATAGGCCAGCACCCTCGTCCGCGGTGAGACCTCGCGGATGCCCAGCACTGCCTCCAAGCCCCCACCCGCCGGCATCCGGACGTCCAGCAGGGCAACGTCCGGCTGGTAACGGCCGGCGGCGGCGACTGCCGACCGGGCATCGCCCACAGCCGCCACGCAGCGCATGTCGGGCGTGTCGTCTAGGAGCCCGACCAGGCCTTCCAGGGTAACCCGGGCGTCGTCGGCCACGAGGACGCTGAGGGCCCGGGCCACCTGGGACGAGGGCGGGGGGCCGCGGCGCCCCGTGCCCTCGCCGTAACCCGGGTCGGGTTCGAAAGCCGGGGCGGGGGCAGGGCGGAGCTTAGCCTCCAGGGCCGCGCCCAAGTCGGGGAGGGGGCGGCCGGGCCCGGTGCTCAGGGGCGACGGCGGCCGGCGGAGCAGGCGGGTGAGCGGCCGGCGGCTCATGGCCCGGCTCCGTCCTCCCCGGGCCGGCCCACCAGCGTGCCAACAGCCGAGAGGAGCTCGTCGGCACCGCAGCCCTTTACCACGTAGGCGGCCACGGCTGCTTGCCTGGCTGCCTTCACGATGCTGTCGTCGTCGTAGGCGGACCAAAGCACGACGGGAAGCTCGGGGTGCTCGGCGCTCAGCACCGCCGCGGCTTGCGTGCCGCTCATGCCCGGCATGCGGACGTCCATCACGACCAGGTCTGGCTTGGCCTTGCCCACGAGCTCGATCGCCGCTTGGGCTTCGCCGGCGATGCCGGCCACCTCGTAGCCCACCTCAGCCAACAACTGAGCCAGCTCTTGGGCCAAGGGGATGTCGTCGTCGACGACCACCAGACGGGCAGCCCTCATCGCCCCAGGCCTCCAGCCAGCGCAGCCACGGGCGCGTGGCCTGCCCGGTTGCCGGCCAGGGGCAGCCACACACGCACTTCAGTACCGGCCAGAGGAGCGCTCTTGACCTCGAAGTGGCCCCCGGCCAGCTCAGCCCGCTCCCTCATCACCGCCAAGCCGAAATGGCCCTCTCGGAGCAGCTCGGCCTGGGGGACCGGGCGGAAGCCCTTGCCGTCGTCGCGCACGACCAGCAGGGCCCCCCGGCCGTCCGGCCTCAAGGAGACCGAGACCAACCCCGCTTTGGCGTGCTTGGCCACGTTGGCCAGGGCCTCTTGCACTATGCGGTAGGCCACCGTCTCGGTGTCCCGGCTGAGGGTGCCGCAGGGGACGGGCTCGAAGAACGTGCTCACCCCCGTGGCCTGGGCCCAGGTGGCCAGCTGGTCGGCGAGCGCGGCTTGGAGGCCGCCTTGGTCGAGCACCGGGGGCCGCAGCTCGCTCATCATCCGGCGCAGCTGGCCGATCTCCTGTCCCAGGTCGCTGCGGGCCCGGTTGACCAGCTCCAGTGCGGCCTCCGGGTCCCCCCGTTCGAGGCGCAACCGGCAACGGTCCAGTACGAGACCGAGGGTGGCCAGCCGCTGGATGGGGCCGTCATGGAGGTTGGCGGCCAGGAAGGCGCGTTCTGACTCCGCTACCCGGACCGTGCGTTCGAGCAACTGGCGCTGCCGCCAAGAGGCACCGATGATGCTGCGGTTGGCCTTGGCGATAGCGGAGGTGCGGGCCTGCACCAGCTGTTCCACCTGGTGGCCTTGAGCGCCGGCCGCCGAGCCGACGGCACCGGCCAGTGCCAGGGCCTGGCGGGCTGGCTCGCCCAGCGCGTCCACCACGGGCCGCAGAGGCCACGGAGGGGGCCCGGCTCGTTCCAGGGCCCTAACGGCTGCCTGCAAGGGTGCTAGCTCGAGCGGCGGCACGGGCAGGGCCCGGCCTTGTGAAATGGCTTCCAGGCTGGCCAGGAGCGCAGGGAGCACGTGCTCGGACAAGGCGCTGGCCACGCGGGCCAGCCGGTCCCACCACAGCCGCAAGGTGGCGGGGACCACGCCGAGCACCACGATGGCGACGCCCATGGCGGCGACGACCAGGCTCCGCCACACGACAGCTGTGCCGTCCCGGGGCCCGGGTGGCAACAGGGCAACAACCGTGGTCGCACCCGCGCCGAGCACGGCCAGGGTGGCCAAGTGCCCGGGGGGGTGAGCGAAGGGCCCCCGGTGACGTGCGGCCGGAGAGCGCGCCGTCCGGCGGTAGGCAACGGCCAGGCCCAACAGGGCGCCACCCCCGGTGGTGGCCACGGCGGGCACCCCGGCGGCGCTCAAGGCCACGATGACGGCCACCACCCAGGTCACGGCTACGGCGGCCCGACCGACGCGCGACAGGGGGTTGTGCCGGCCCATGACCGGCGGGGCGAGAGCCGTCAGGGCCAAGGCGCTGGCCCCGGCCGCTCCCAACGTGGCCAGGGCCCAAGGTGCGCTCCCAGCCGTGGCGACAGCTGCGCCGCCCAGCGCGCTGGCAGCGGCGGCCGGGGCCACATGTGCGCGCCGGCCAGGGCGGCCCCCCCGCCCGTGCCCCAGCAAGCGGCGCTGAGCGTAGGGCCCCGGCCCCCTCGAGACGGGGCCGGCGGGGTGCCAGGCCGCCTCCAGCAGCGTGGCTGCGCTGCTGAGCGCGCCCAGGGCGCCGGCCAGGCCGGCTGCGACCAGGACGAGCCGACCGATGAGGGCAGCCTGGGGCCCGGCGGCCGGGGCCAACAGCCGCGCCAGGCTGGTGGCCAGCGCAGCACCCGGGCCGCCCTGCTGGGCGCCGGCCGAGCTCAGCCCCCCGGCCAAAAGGAGGAGCGGCAGGGCGAAGAACCAGCAACAGACTGCCGCTCCGGTCCCCAGCGCCACCCCCCAGCGCGCCCGGCCAGCCGTGGTGGTGGTGGGGGGGAGCGCCAGCAAGGCCGTCCCCGGAAGGCAGATGAGCACCACAGTGGTGGCCATGGCCACGGTGGTGCGGGCGGCGCTGCTCGGCGTCGGCCACCAGGGCCCGGGGGGTGCCAATGGCCAGTGGAGCCGACCTTCGGCCAATGCCACCAGCCCGGCGACGGTGAGGGCGGGCCCCAGCACAAAAGCCACGGACGCGGCGGCGTGGGCCACATAGCGTCGGGCCGGCAGGGCACCGGCGGCGGCCAGGGCGGCGACCGTTGCCACCTCGTAGAGCGGCTTGGGGGCCAGCCCCGACGCACGCACTGCCACCTGCACCAGGAGCCCTGCCGCCCCCACCTGGGCTCCCCACCACGAGGCGGCGCACAGGCCGGCTACCCCTGGCCAGCGCCGTGCCCAGCGGGCCAGGCTCAACGTGGCGGGCCCGGCCAGGCTGGGGCGGCGCGCCGGGCCGGCCCGGCCAGCTGGTGGCCCCGCCTGTCGCGGAGCCGCCCCGTGGCTGTCGAACTGGTGCCCGAAGGCGGCCAGCTCGGCGGCCAGGACCAGCAGACCGGCGGCAACGAGGCATATGGCACTGGGCATAAGGGCGGCCGGCCGGGTGGCCGGGAGGGCGGCGGCGGCGACCAAGGCGACGGGCGCAGTGGCAGCCAGGGCCACCCTGGCGCGGGCCGATGGCCCGGTGGCCCCTGGGCCAGGACGCCCGTCGGGCCCGAGTCGACTGCGAGCGTTCCTCACCGGCAACAGAACTTCCCGTGGCTCCCACTAACCGCTGAGGGACGCATCGGCCAGCCGGGCAGCAGGGTTGAGCGCCACGGGTGCCTGGACGCGCTCCGTGGCGGCTACCGCCGCTCACGGTGCCCTCCCAGGCGGGAGCAGGAAGGCTCAGTCGCCTACGCTTACCACCTCGACCGCCAACTGGCCGCTGGGTGCCTCGTAGGTGACGACATCGCCGGCCCGCTTGCCCATGATGGCCTGGCCCAGAGGCGAGCCCGGCGAGATGACGGGCAGGTCCAAGTGCCGTTCCTCTATGGAGCCGACGAAGAACTGTTCGACTTCGTCTTCGCCCACGTAACGCAGTCGGACCGTGACGCCGGTGGCCACCTCGTCGGCGGGGCCGGAGTCAACGATCTCGACCTCCTTCAGCATCGCCTGCAGCTGGCGTATCCGGGCCTCCATCTTGCCTTGGGCGTCCTTGGCCGCGTGGTAATCGCCGTTCTCGGACAGGTCGCCCAGGGCACGGGCGGCCTCGATATGGCGGGCGATCTCGACCCGCCCGCGTGTAGTCAGGTCTTCGAGCTCGGCTTGGAGCCGCTCGTAGGTACCGGAAGACAGCTTGGTCGGGGCCATTCCCGCAGGGTACCAAGCCCGGTGCGCTCTGCGGCGGCCCTTGCCGGGCCGGCCCGGGAGCCGGCGTGGTTGACCCCCGGGCGCGGCGGGTGCAATACTAGGAAGGCCTATGAACTGCACCGCAGGCGCGGGTCGCGCTCACGACGTAGTGATTACCACCTAGGCGCGCGCCCAGCGGGTGTGCGTCGCAGCGGCCGTCCCCCGGGGCGGTCGTTTTCATTTCCGGAGCATGCACCGTCGGCGCTGGCGCCGGCCGGAGGAAGGACCAGGCAAGAGGCCAGGCAAAAGGCCAGGGAAGAGAACGGAGAGGAGCTTGAGCCATCGGGTGGCGGTCATCCCGGGGGACGGGATCGGCCCAGAAGTGGTTGAGGAGGCCCTCAAGGTGGCACGGGCCGCCGGGGCCGACCTGGCTACCGTCAGCTACGACTTGGGGGCGCGCCGTTACCTGGCGACCGGCGAGGTGCTGCCCGAGGCCGTGCTGGACGAGCTGCGCGGCTTCGACGCCATCTTGCTCGGGGCGGTCGGTTCGCCCGAGGTGCCCCCGGGGGTGCTGGAGCGGGGCCTGCTCCTGCGGCTCAGGTTCGAGCTGGACCTTTACGTCAACCTGCGGCCCTTTGCCGCTCGGGCCAGCGTGGGGGCGGGCGTCCCGGTGGACATGGCGGTGGTACGAGAGAACACGGAGGGCCCTTACGTGGGCGAAGGTGGGTCGCTCCGCAAGGGTACGGCGGCCGAAGTGGCCACCCAGGGGTCGGTGAACACCCGCTATGGCGTCGAGCGCTGCGTCCGCTTCGCTTATGAGCTGGCCGAGTCCAGGCGACATCGCCTCACCCTGGTCCACAAGACCAACGTCTTGTCCTTTGCCGGGGACCTCTGGCAGCGGGTGTTCACCGAAGTGGGCCAGGAGCACCCTGACGTCGAGACTTCCTACAACCATGTCGACGCCGCCTGCATCCACCTGGTCGAGTCGCCCGACCGCTACGACGTCATAGTCACGGACAACCTGTTCGGAGACATACTGACCGACCTGGCAGGCGCCATCTCGGGCGGCATCGGGCGGGCGGCGTCGGCCAACCTGAACCCGTCCCGCACCGGCCCGTCCCTGTTCGAGCCGGTGCACGGCAGCGCCCCCGACATTGCCGGCACGGGCAAGGCCAACCCCAGCGCTGCCATAGCCTCGGTGGCCATGATGCTCGAGCACCTGGGCCTGGCCGAGCAAGCACAACGGGTGAACAAGGCGGTGCAGGGCTTCGAGCCCCCCGGGCCGCTGACCACCAGCCAGTACGGCGACGCGATCGCAGAAAGGGTGTGAACAACAGTGCCCATCACCAAGACCGAGTACATCTGGATGGACGGCCGCTTAGTGAAGTGGGAGCAGGCCACCGTGCACGTCCTCACCCATGCCCTCCACTACGGCAGCGGGGTGTTCGAAGGGATCCGGGCCTACCGGACGCCTCAGGGCGCGGGCGTGTTCCGCCTCACCGACCACATCAACCGGCTGTTCAGCTCGGCCAAGATCCTCATGATCGACATCCCGTTCTCCCGCCAGCAACTGGTGCAAGCCGTCAAGCAGACCGTGGCTGCCAACGGCTTGAGCGAGTGCTACATAAGGCCGATCGTCTACCTGGGTTACGGGGAGATGGGCCTCAACCCCCTGCCTTGCCCGGTCAACGTGGCCGTCGCGGCGTGGCCTTGGGGGGTGTACCTGGGTGAAGAGGGGGTGCAGAAGGGTGTGCGGGTGAAGGTCAGTTCCTGGCAGCGCCATGACCCCAACGCCATGCCCCCGGCGGCCAAGGGGACCGCCCTTTACCTCAACTCCTCCCTCGCCAAGGTGGAGGCGTTGAAGGCTGGCTACGACGAGGCGGTGCTGCTGTCGCCCCAGGGCTATGTGAGCGAGTGCACCGGCGAGAACATATTCGTGGTGCGCAACGACCGCCTCCTCACCCCTCCGGTGGCCGCCGGCGCCCTGGAGGGCATCACGCAGGCTTCCGTGATAGCCATAGCCAAGGACCTCGGCCTGGAGGTGGAACATGCCAACCTGTTGCGCTCCGACCTGTACACGGCCGAGGAAGCCTTCCTGACGGGGACCGCGGCGGAGCTGGTGCCGGTCCGGTCGGTGGACGACCGGGAGGTCGGCGACGGGGCCCCCGGGCCGGTCACCCGCAAGCTCCAGGAACTGTTCCGGGCGGCCGTGCACGGCCAGGTCGAGCGCTACCGGGGCTGGGTGGAGCATGTCAACTGAGCTGGACTTGCCTGCCCATGTCGAGATCTTCGACACCACCTTGCGCGACGGCAGCCAGGCCGAGGGGTTGTCCCTCACGGTGGCGGACAAGCTCCGGGTCGCCGAACAGCTCGATGTGCTGGGGGTCCACTACATAGAAGGGGGTTGGCCCGGGGCCAACCCCAAGGACAGGGAGTTCTTTGCCCGAGCGGCCAAGGGCGACCTGTTCCTGGCCAACGCCAAACTGGTGGCCTTCGGCTCCACCCGCAAGGCCGGGGGGAGGGCGGAGAACGACCCTGTCCTGGCCGACCTCTTGGAGGCGGGGACCGGCTACGTCTGCCTGGTGGCCAAGGCGGCTCCCTGGCACGTGCGGGAAACCCTGCGGACGACCACCACCGAAGCGCTCGACATGGTGGCCGACTCGGTGGCCTACCTTCGCAACAACGGGCGGGCCGTCATCGTGGACGCTGAGCACTTCTTCGACGGCTACCGGGAAGACCCCTCTTTCTCGCGAGATTTCCTACGGGTGGTGGAGGAGTCGGGGGCCACGCCGGTGCTCTGCGACACCAATGGAGGGACTCTGCCCAAGCAGGTGGAACGGGTGGTGGCCGAGGCCCGCGAGCTCGTCGGCGGCCACCTGGGTGTGCATTTCCACAACGATTCGGGTTGCGCGGTCGCCAACTCCGTGGTGGCCGTCTGCCGGGGGGCCGACCATGTCCAAGGGTGCGTCAACGGGTACGGCGAGCGGACCGGCAATGCCGACCTCACCGCGGTCATACCCAACCTTTCGCTCAAGCTGGGGGTGGAGACGATCGGGGAGGACCGCATGGCCCTGCTCACCCCGGTGGCCCGCCACATCGCCGAGATCGTCAACGTGGTCCCCAGCCCCCACCAGCCCTACGTAGGGGTGTCTGCTTTCGCCCACAAGGCCGGTATCCACACCAGCGCCATTGCCCGCGCCCCTTCGGCTTACTCGCACATAGATCCCGAAGCAGTCGGCAACAGCACCCGGTTCGTGCTCTCGGAGATGTCGGGCCGTTCCTCGGTGGCCCTGAAGGCAAAGGAGCTGGGCCTCGAGCTCACCCCGGAGGAGGCAGCCAGGGTGGTCGAGCGGCTGAAGGAGCTCGAGCACCGCGGCTACCACTTCGAGGTGGCGGACGGGTCGCTCGAGCTGCTGATGCGCGAGGCGACCGGCTGGGAACAGTCGTTCTTCCGCCTCGAGTCCCACCGGGTGGTGACCGACCTGCGCGAGGACGGGACGTTCACGACCGAGGCGCGCATCAAGGTGCACGTGGGCGACGAACGGGTCCTCGAGGTGGCCGAGGGCAACGGCCCGGTCAACGCCCTCGACGGTGCCCTGCGCAAGGCCCTGAGCCCCCACCACCCGGAGGTCAGCCGCATCCACCTGACGGACTTCAAAGTCCGCGTGCTGGACTCCTCGCTCGGTACCGGGGCCGTGACCAGGGTGCTGATCGACTCCACCGATGGCGAGCGCACCTGGACCACCATTGGTGTCTCGGACAACATCATCGAGGCCTCCTGGCAGGCCCTGTCGGACTCGATCGTCTTCGGCCTGCTGCACGCCGGTGCCACTGAGCACGGCCAGGCCGGGCCCGGCCCCGGGCGCTAACCTGGGCTGCCGTGGCGCAACCCGACTTCGTACCGGTGGTCGCGGCCGACCGGGTGCGGGCCTCGTACCGCCTGCCGCCAGCGGGACGCTGGGAGCAGGACCGGCCGGCCGAGGTGCTCAGCCTCCGCCACCCGCTGGGGCCCAGGTTCGGTTCGACCGGCCCGGACCTCGGCTTTGGCCTCAAGTTGGCCAAGCTGGTGGCGTCCCGGGCGGTGCTTGGCGATGGGGAGCAGTTGGACGACGCCATCGTGGGCTGCTTTGCCTGCGGCTCTCGCCGGGCGTCGGTGCACCACCGGGGCCCAGTTGTCCACGACATGGAGTGGGCCTTCACGCTTTGGGGCTTCATGCCCGGGGCACCCGCCTCGCTGGTGGCCTTCCGGGCCCCCCTGTTCGCCGGGGCGGCCCACGACTACGACCGCCAGCGCGCGATCGCCGACCGGGTGAGGCAGGGAGCCTTCCGCTTGGCGCCGTCCGAGGTGGCCTCGGCCCTGGGTGACTGGCAGCGCCTCTTGCTGGCCGGCACCTGAAGGTTTGGCCCGCGGCCGTCCCCACCGCTGGTGGGGCGCGGCCGCCAGCCAGCGGGCTGGGTCAGCCTGCCTCCAGGCCGGAGAGCTGCTTGGCCAAGGTGCCCAGGTCGTCTGGTTTGGCGATGTTCGCCCGCAGAGCCTGGGGCACGGTCCGTTTGACCATGCCCGACAGCTCGGTGCCCGGGCCCAGCTCGACGAACAGGCGGGTACCCATCGCGGCCAGGGTCAGCAGCGACTCCCGCCAGCGGACCTGGGAGCAAAGCTGGGCTGACAGCAGGGGGCCGAACCCGTCGCGGTGGGCCTGGGCGTCTACGTTGGCCACCACCGGGAACCTGGGCGCACTGAAGGACGCACCGGCGAGGGCGGCGTCCAGCGGGCCTTGCGCGCTTCGCATGAGGGGGGTGTGGAAAGCACCACCGACCTTGAGGGGGACCACGCGCTTGGCCCCCAGCTCCAGGGCAGCGGCCCCGGCCCGTTCCACGCCGTCGTGGCGGCCGGCTATGACGACCTGGCCAGGGGCATTGTCGTTGGCCACCCACACCCCTTCAGCCTGCTGGCAGGCCTTTGCCACCTGTCCCAGCTCAGGCCCGAGGACGGCGGCCATGGTGCCCGGGTGGAGCTCGGAAGCGGCCTGCATGGCCTCCCCTCGGGCCAGGACCAACTGGGCACCTTCGGCCGGGGTCAGCGCCCCGGCCGCCACCAGCGCGCAGTACTCGCCCAGGCTGTGGCCGGCCGTCGCCACCAGGCCGGCCTGCAAGCCGGGCCAGGAGCCGCTGGTACGCAGCGCATCCAGGGCCACCAGCCCCAGGGTGTAGGAAGCCAGCTGGGCGTTGCGGGTGGCCTGCAGCTCCTCTGCGCTCGCTCCGAGCAGCAACCAGGCCAGGTCGCGGCCCACGGCCTCGCTCAGCGTGGTGACGAGGTGCCAGGACGGGTGGTCGTGCCAGGCTTCCCCCATCCCGGGCCGTTGGGACCCCTGGCCCGGGAACAGCAGCGCGAACATGGCCTGGCCGATCTTAGCCTTGGCTGGGCCGGCCGTCCCCCGCCGGGGGCCACGGCCAGCCTGGCCGGGTGCCGGTCAGCCACCTCGGCCGGCCGTTGGCTGCCGGGGGCCGCGACTTGCCGGTGCAGGGGCCGGCTATGTTGTTGGCTTGGCTGCGTTGGGGGTTTACGTGCACGTCCCGTTCTGCCAGAGGCGCTGCGGCTACTGTGCCTTCGCCACCTGGTCGGGCCTCAGCCACCTCTGGGCACGTTACGTGCGCGCCTGCCGGCTGGAGGTGGCCCGGGCGGTCGAAGAGGGGCTGGGCCCTGCCACGTCGGTGTTCTTCGGAGGCGGGACGCCGTCGTTGCTGCCCGCCGAGATGCTGACGGGGCTCTTGGGCGACCTTTGCAGTGGCCTCGGGCTGGCAACCGGGGCGGAGGTCACCGTCGAGTGCAACCCCGAGACGCTGACACCACAGCTACTGCGGGCTTACCGCCAAGGAGGGGTTACCCGCCTGTCTTTCGGCGTGCAGTCCATGGTCCCCCATGTCCTGGCCTCGCTGGGCCGGGACCACAGGCCGGGCTCGGTGGTGCGGGCCGCGGCCTGGGCCGGCGAAGCCGGCTTCGAGGGCGCCTACAGCGTTGACCTCATCTTCGGGGCGGCGGGGGAGGCCATGGGCGACTGGGAGGCGTCCTTGCTGGGCGTGCTCGCCCTCGACCCTCCCCCGGTCCATGTGAGCGCCTACGCGCTTAGCGTCGAGCCGGGCACCGCCCTGGCTCGCCAGCCTGACCGCCGCCCTGACGACGACGACCAGGCTCGCAAGTACGCCTTGGCCGACGAGGTCCTCGCCTCAGCCGGGCTGGAGTGGTACGAGATCTCCAACTGGGCCCGGCCTGGGGCAGAGTGCTCCCACAACCTGTTGTACTGGTCGCAGGGGGAGTACATCGGCATCGGCGCCGCAGCCCATTCGCACCGGGTGCTGCCGGGCGGCAGGGCGCGGCGCTGGTGGAACGTCGCCCAGCCCGAGCGCTACTGCCAGCGCCTGGAGGCGGGCCGTGCGGCCGAGGCCGCCGGGGAGACGCTCGGGCCGGCGGAACGGCAATGGGAGGGGCTCGTTCTCGCCCTGCGCACCCGCACCGGCGTCCCCGCCGGTGCCCTGGCCCCCGAGGTGCTCGAAAGTGGCCTCGTGGAGCTCCGGCCGGTGGGCCCGCCGGTGGCCGGCCGCCCGGCCGCGACCAGGGCGGTGCTGACGCTCCAGGGCCGGCTGTTGGCCAACGAGGTGTCGCTCCGGCTCCAGGCCGGTGCCCAGGGGCAGTTGCACCGCCCCAGGCCCGAGGCTGCCTCCGGGGCCATGGTGCCCCTGGTGCCCTAGTACGAGGTGCTGGGTGGTCGAGCCACTACGCTGGCTCGTGTGCGGGAGGCCAGGAGCCAGGCCGACGAGCCTTTGCCCGATGAACTGCCCACCCTGCCCCCGCCCCCGCGCTCGGGCCAGGTGGTGCTGCGGTGGGCCGGGCCAAGGGAGGCCGGGGGGCCACCGCCAGCCCCCAGCCCGTCGGCCGGCCCGCCAGCCCCCAGCCCGTCGGCCGGCCCGCCACCCCTAGGTCCTCCGACGGCGCCTGTGCCTTGGGCGCGCGTTGCCCGGGCCCGGCGTCTCAAGCGGTGGGCCTGGGCTGCCGGTTTGTTGGTCGCGGCGGCGCTGGTGGCGGCGGGCGTGCTCATCGGCCTCCAGCTCGGCCCCCGGGCGCAAGGACCCCAGCGCCGGCCTCTGCCGGTGGCGGTGGCGACCTTCCGGCAACTGCTGTCGACAAGCAACCGGGCCGGCCGCCTGGCCCAGGCGGCGGTGGCGGGGGCGTGCCGGACGAGGCCTTCGGCCAGCGCTGGCCGGCAAGCCATGGTCACGCTGATGGCGCAGGCGGTCCGCCTCGACCGGTCGCTGCTGCAGGAGGAGGTGAGCGCCGCGGCTGTCTTGGGCCGGCCGCCCCTCGGCCCGTCGTTCGGCGCCCAGCTCGCCACGGCCGTGAGGTCGGCCCTGGTGGCCGAGCAGGCCTATGCCGCCTGGCTGGTCGACTTGCAGGGGACCGGTTGCTACAGCGCCCCCACCAATGACCTCCACTACGAGCAGGCCAAGGCGGCTTCGGCCGCCAGCCGCCGCGCCTGGCAAAGGCTGAGCTCCTCTTGGGCGCCCGTGGCCCGCACCTATGGGCTCGCCAGATGGCAACCCATCCAGATTTGATGAAAGTCACCGAGAGGCATGCTGTTCCGCTAAAGTATTGAACGGTGAGCGAACCGATCAAGTGGATGGGCACGCCGGAGGCCTGTGCTCGTCTTGGCGTCACTCTCCGGACGTTGTACCGGTTCATCGACGAGGGCCAGCTGCCGGCGTACAAGATGGGCCGGGTGATCCGCCTCCAGGAGCACGAGGTCGAGGCGTTCATCGAAAGGTCCCGTATCACGCCCGGCACCCTGGAGCACCTCTACCCGGACCCCCGGGGGCCCCAGGGCGGTCGCGGCCACAAAGCCGCGCCTGGGCTGCCCGGCCGCGGCTCCGGCCCGGGGGGCGCCGAGGAGGCTGCCCGCGTCGGTGACCGGGGCGAGGCGACTGCTGGGGACGGGCCACCCGCGTGAGCGAGGGAGAGGGTGGGTCTTGCGTTTTCTGCCAGGTGGTGGCCGGTGAGGTCCCTTCGCAAGAGGTGTACTCGAGCGAACTGGCCTATGCCTTCCAAGACCGCCACCCGGTGGCACCGGTGCACGTCCTCGTGGTCCCCCGCCAGCACATCGCAGACGCTTCGAGCCTCGGGCCAGAGCATGCAGCGTTGCTGGCCGAGATGCTGAGGGTGGCGCGGGTGGTGGCTGAGCGCCAAGGCATCCGTGAGCGCGGGTACCGCCTCGTGCTCAACGTGGGGGCAGATGCGGGAGCCGAGGTGCCCCATCTCCACCTGCACGTGCTCGGGGGCCGGCGCCTGGGGTGGCCCCCTGGCTGAGCCTGGGCCGCGGGCCGCCCGCGGCCCAACCGCCGCCCTCGTAGGCCTGGTGCCAAAGGTGCCCGCGGGCGCTAGGCTGGTACGGCGCACGTGCCGATAACCGTTACCGTCCCCAACCACCTGATGGCGGGCCTGGTGGGCCCACTCAACGAGAACCTGCGCTCACTGCAGGAGGCTTTCAGCGGGGCCCGCATAATCGCCCGGGGCAATGAGCTCAACATCGAGGGCGACGACGCCACCACCGTGGCTCGCCTGGTCGGGGAGCTGCGGTTGCTGCTCGAGCAGGGCCAGGTAGTCGACCCCCAGGTCGTGGCCCGCACCGTCGACATCATCCGGGCGGACGAACGCCCGTCCGAGGTGCTCACCGCCGAGGTCCTACGCTCAGCCCGGGGCCGGTCTGTGCGCCCCAAGTCCAGCGGCCAGAAGCGCTACGTGGACGCCATCTTGGCCAACACGGTGACTTTCGGCATCGGGCCGGCTGGCACCGGCAAGAGCTACCTAGCCGTTGCCTTGGCCGTCCAGGCGCTCCAAGCCAAGACGGTGGAGCGCATAATCATGACCCGTCCGGCGGTCGAAGCCGGTGAGCGCCTGGGGTTCCTGCCCGGGGACCTCATGGCCAAGATCGACCCCTACCTGCGCCCCCTCTACGACGCCCTCTACGACATGCTGGGGACCGACGGAGCGCGGCGCCTCCTGGACAACGGCACGGTCGAGGTGGCCCCTCTGGCCTACATGCGCGGGCGCACCCTCAACCGCAGCTTCATCATCCTCGACGAGGCCCAGAACGCGACCCCTGAGCAGCTGAAGATGTTCCTCACCCGCATTGGCTTCGGCAGCAAGGTCGTGGTGAACGGCGACATCACCCAAGTCGACCTCCCCGGGGGCCGTTCCGGCCTGGCCGAACTGGACGGGGTGCTGGGCAAGGTGGAGGGCGTGGCCTTTGTCTACTTGAGCGGCCGGGACGTGGTGCGCCACCGTATAGTCGCGGACATCGTGTCGGCCTACGACGCCTATGAGGCTGCGAACAACGGGGGCGGTACCCGCCAGCCCCCTCGCGAGAAGTAGCTCCTTTGCTCGGCTGCCAGGGCAGGCACCCGTGGGCATAGATGTTTTCGTGGCCGACGAACAGGCCGACCAGCCGGTGGACGCCCAGCGCTGGGCCCGGCTGGCTGAGTCGGTGCTCGATGGCGAGGGCTTGCGGGGCGATGTGGAGCTTTCCCTTCTCTTCGTGGACGAAGCCGCCATGGCCGAGCTCAACAAGCGCTTCTTGGACCGGGACGGGCCCACTGACGTCCTGGCCTTCCCGATCGACGAGGAGCCTGCCGAAAGCGGTCGCTCGCCGGACTCCGGGGGGACAGGCCCGGGGATGGCCCCCGAACCAGAGGAAGTGCCGGCCTTGCTCGGGGACATAGTCATATGCCCAGCCGTCGCGTCCCGCAACGCCCCGGACCATGCCGGCACCTACGACGACGAACTGGCGTTGCTGATAGTCCACGGCATCTTGCACCTCATGGGCATGGAGCACCTGGCGGACGACGAGGCAGAGCAGATGGAGGCCAAGGAAAGGGAGCTGCTGGCTCGTCACTACAAGCCGGTCCGAGCCGAGGCCTGGCCGGCGCGGGCTGAGGCCGCGCCCAGCGGCCTGCTGGAGGGCACCGGCTCGGAGCAGGAGGCCGTACCTCCCGGCTAGCCATGCCTGCTGCCGAGCTGACCGCTACCGCTCGCTCCCACGGGGCACAGTTTGGAGGGGCCGACACGGCCCTGGTCGTCGCGGTTGTCGTGCTCATCGTGCTCTCGGCGTTCTTCGCCCTGTCCGAGACGGCCATCACCCGCACCACCAAGGTGAAGGCCATGGCCCTGGCCGAGGAACGGCGCCGGGGGGCCGCGTCGCTGCTGAGGCTGGTGCAGCACCCTGAGCGCAACCTGCCTGTGGTCCTGTTCAGCCTCCAGCTGTGCACCTTGGTGGCCGCCACCATGGTCGGCGTCGTCGCCGACCGGGTGTTCGGGCCCTGGGGGGTGGTGGTGGCGACGGCCTTCGAGGTCGTAGTGATATTCGTTTTCGCCGAACTGGCCCCGAAGACCTGGGCCATCCAGCACACCGAACGCGCCGCGCTGCTCATGGCCCCCCTGCTGGTGGCGGTGGTGGCCTTCGCCCCGCTGCGCTGGGCCACCCAGGGCCTGATCAAGGTCTCCAACTGGGTCCTGCCCGGCAAGGGGCTGAAGGAAGGCCCTTATGTGACCGAGGAGGAGCTGCTGGCCATGGCCGACACGGCGGCCGAGGAGTCGGTGATAGAAGGCGAGGAGCGCAAGCTGATCCATTCGATCATCGACTTCGGCGACACGGTTGCCCGGGAGGTGATGGTCCCCCGGCCGGACATGGTCGTGGTGGGGTCGACCGCGCGCGTGCGCGACGCGGCGGACATCGCCGCCACCGCCGGGTTCAGCCGCATCCCGGTCTACGGCCAGGGCATCGACGACATTGTGGGCGTGGTCTACGTGAAGGACATGATGCGGGCCGAGCGCGAAGGACGCTCTGAGGAGCCGGTGACCGCCGTGATGCGCCAGGCGCAGTTCGTGCCCGAGAGCAAGCGGATAGCCGAGGTGATGCGCGAGATGCAGGCGGGCAAGGAGCACTTGGCCATTGTGGTGGACGAGTACGGGGGGACGGCTGGGCTGATAACCCTGGAGGACGTGCTCGAAGAACTGGTCGGGGAGATCTCCGACGAGTACGACGTGGCTCGGCCCCGGGTCGAGCGGCTGGTCGACGGGAAGCTACGGGTGGACGCTGGCCTTTCCATCGACGAGGTCAACGAACTGGCTGGTGTCGAGCTGCCGCAGGGAGACTGGGACACGGTCGGGGGGCTCCTGTACAACCTCTTGGGCCATGTCCCGGTGGCCGGGGAAGGTGCCGACTGCGACGGCCACCACCTGGTGGCACAGCGGGTGGAGGGCCGCCGCATTGCCAGCGTGCTCATCAGCGCGGCAGGCGACAGCGGCGCCGAGGACAGCACCGCCAGCACGGGGGCCAGCCAGCCACCGGCCAGCCCGCCAGGGACCAGCCAGCCAGCGGGCAACTCGGCAGAGGCCGCCCCGCCAGAGGCCAGCAGCGACATTGAGCCGGGAGCAGGGGGCACTGCCGCCGGGGACAGCCCGGCGGGGGGCAGCGGCAGGGCTACCTAACGCCCAGGATGTGCTCCAGGGCCAGTTGGTCCAGGTGCTCGATGTTGACCTCCCGTTGGCCGGCCGCGGCCGGGTCGAAGTCCTCGTAGGCGCTGCGGTCGGCCAGAAGGTCGGCCACCGCCTCCCCCGGCCCCAGGGTGGGCGTGGCCAGGGATGGCCAGCCGGCGGCCACCATGGCCTGTTGCACCTCGGGGTCGGCTCTAAAGGCGCGTGCCTTTTCCCTCAAGATCAAGTAGTTGCGCATGCAGGCCGCGGCAGAGACCCAGACCCCCTCGGTCCCCTCGGCCCGAGGCGGCTTGAAGTCGAAGTGCCGGGGCCCGTCGTAACCGGCGGTCTCCAGCAGGTCGACCAGGAAGAAAGCGCCTTTCAAGTCGGCGGACCCGAACCGCAGGTCTTGGTCGAAACGGGGGCCGTGCTGGCCGTTGAGGTCGATGTGGAACAGCTTCCCCGCCCACAGCGCCTGGGCGCAACCGTGGACCATGTTGAGGCCGGCCATGTTCTCGTGGCCGACCTCGGGGTTGAGCCCGACCATGTCCGGGTAGGCCAGCCGGTAGATGAAGGCCAAGGCATGGCCGATCGAGGGGAGCAGGATGTCGCCTCTCGGCTCGTTGGGCTTGGGTTCCAGCGCAAAACGGATGCCGTAGTGACGGTCGCGCACGTACTCGCACAGCACGTCGACGGCTTCCTTGTAGCGGTCGAGGGCGACGCGCACGTCCTTGGCCGCGTCTGACTCGGCTCCTTCGCGACCGCCCCACATCACAAAGGTGGTGGCACCCAGCTCGGCGGCGAGGTCGAGGTTGCGCATCGTCTTGCGCAGGGCGAAGCGCCGCACCGAGCGGTCGTTGGCGGTGAAGGCGCCCTCCTTGAACACCGGGTGGCTGAAAAGGTTGGTGGTCATCATCGGCACCACCATGCCGGTCTCGTCCAGGGCGGCGCGGAAGCGCTTGATGGCGGCTTCCCGGCTGGTGTGGTCACTGCCGAAGGCGAAGAGGTCGTCGTCATGGAACGTGACGCCCCAGGCACCCAGGCGGGCCAGCTGGTGGACCGCTTCTACCGGGTCGAGAGCCGCCCGTGTGGGGTCCCCGAAGAGGTCCTTGCCCCCCCATCCGACGGTCCAAAGGCCGAAGCTGAAATGGTCCTGCTTGGTCGGTACGAACGGGTCGCTCATGGTGCCTCCTCAAGTTTCGGCTGCCTTGCGAAATACGGTGCTGCCTGGGGCCAGGCTAACGCGCCGGCGGGCCAGGCACCAAGGCGTCGCGCCCGGGCAGTTGAGGCTGCTCCTGCCCCGGGTGCGCTTGGGATTGAGGCGGGTGGGGGCAGTAGCTTGCAGGCGTGGACGTAGCGCTGGAGGGTGACGGGCTCGACCCGCGGCGGATGCCTCGCCATGTGGCCTGCGTCATGGACGGCAACGGCCGGTGGGCGACCAAGAGGGGCCTGCCTCGCACTGAGGGCCACCGTGCCGGCGAGGAGGCCCTCTTGGACGCCACCAAGGGAGCAGTGGAGCTCGGCCTGGAATGGTTCACCGTCTACGCCTTTTCCACCGAGAACTGGCGCCGGCCCCACGAAGAGGTCAGGTTCCTCCTCGGGGTCATAGCCGACGACCTGCTGACCCGCAGGCGGGACGAGCTGCACGGGCTCGGGGTACGGATCCGCTTCGCCGGCCGGCGGGACTGGCGGGTGCCCAAGTGGATCCTGCGCAGGATGGACGAGACGGTCGAGCTCACCCGGCACAACAAGGGCACCACCCTCACCGTCGCCTTCAACTACGGGGGCCGGGCGGAGATCGTGGACGCGGCCCGGGCCCTGGTCGCCTCGGGCATCCCCGCCGCCAAGGTGGACGAGCGGGCCTTGCGCCGCCACTTCTACCTGCCCGACATGCCCGACCCGGACTTGTTCATACGGACCTCGGGCGAGTACCGCATCTCTAACTTCTTGCTGTGGGAGATCGCCTACAGCGAGCTCGTGTTCCTCGACGTGCTGTGGCCGGACTTCCGGCGCGAGCACTTGCGCCAGGCGGTGCGCGAGTACCAGAGGCGGGAGAGGCGCTTCGGGCGCACGGGCGAGCAGCGGGACCAAGAAGGGCTCCCCTCCTAGCGGGCCCGGCCAGGCCGGCGGCTCGGCCAGGCCGGCAGCCCGGCCAGGCCGGCAGCCCGGCCAGGCCGGCAGTGGCAGAGAGGGGCGGCCCTGGAGCGGCCCCAGGGTGCAGTAGGATAAATCACAACCATGTCGCTTTACCGCGACCTAGGGGTCGTGCTGCGCACCTACAAGCTGGGAGAAGCCGACCGTATTGTCGTGCTGCTGACCGCCGGGCACGGCAAGGTCCGGGCGGTGGCCAAGGGCGTCCGGCGGGCCAAGAGCCGTCTGGGCGGGCGCTTGGAGCCGCTCAGCCACCTGCAGTTGCTGATGTACGAAGGGCGGGAACTGGACATCGTGTCCCAGGCGGAGGTGGTCGAGCCGTGGCGGGCGTTGCACGAGGACCTGGCCTGCCTGGCGGGCGGGATGGCCATGGCCGAGGCGGCTGAGCAGGTGGCGCAAGAGGGTGAGGCCTCGGGGCCGCTGTACCGGATGCTGGTGGGGGCCTTACGGGCTATGGCCCACCGGCCCGGGCCCTTGGTGGTGGCGGGGTTCTACTGGAAGTTGCTCTGCCTGGACGGGGCGGCGCCGGTGCTGCACCAGTGCGCCAGCTGCGGGGCGGGCCCGCCGGCGGCGCGCTTGGTCGCCTTCGACATTGCCGAAGGAGGTGCCCTCTGCCAGGGCTGCCGGCGGGGCCAGCCCATCAGCCCCGCCGCATTGGAGCTGCTGCGCATGGTGGTGGGCGGGCAACTGGGACGCGCCCTCGAGCTGCCCGCCAGCCACACGACCAACGAAGTGGCAGCCCTGGCCACCATCTCCATGGAGCGGCACCTCGAACGCCGGCTGCGGTCGCTGCGCACCTTGGAGCGAGCCTGAGGCGCATCCGCTAGCCTCCATGCCCATGGCTGTGTCGATGGAGGAAGTTGCCCGCCTGTGCAAGGCCCGAGGTTTTGTGTACCCATCGGCCGAGATCTACGGGGGTTTCCGGTCGACCTACGATTACGGGCCCCTCGGCGTCCTGATGCTGCGCAACGTGAAAGAGGCGTGGTGGCGCAGCATGGTGCAGCTGCGCCAGGAGGTCGTGGGGCTGGACGCCGCCATCTTGTCGTCGCCCCGGATCTGGGAAGCCTCGGGGCACCTGGCCAATTTCACCGACCCTCTGGTCGATTGCCGGAGGTGCAAGCAGCGCTGGCGGTGGGACCAGCTGCCTGGGGCGGAGGACGGCCACCCGAGCTGCCCCAACTGCGGGGCCAGCGACTTCACTGAAGCTCGGCCGTTCAACCTCATGTTCAAGACCTTTGTCGGCCCGGTCGAGGACGAAGGCTCAGTGGCCTACCTGCGACCGGAAACGGCTCAGGGCCACTTCGTGAACTTCGCCAATGTGCTGCAGACCGAGCACCTTCGCCCACCCTTCGGCATAGCCCAGATGGGCAAGTCTTTCCGCAACGAGATCACACCCGGTAATTTCGTGTTCCGTACCCGCGAGTTCGAGCAGATGGAGCTCGAGTACTTCGTCCCCCCTGACGAAGCTGACCGCTGGCTCGAGTACTGGTGCAACGAGCGCCTCGAGTGGTACGTCCGCTTGGGCATACCAAGGGAAATGTTGCGCCTGCGTGCCCATACCCCCGAGGAGCTTTCCCACTACTCGTCCGGCACTTTCGACGTGGAGTTCGCGTTCCCCTGGGGTTGGGGCGAGCTCGAGGGCATCGCCAACCGGACCGACTACGACCTCAAGGCCCACGCCAAGGCGAGCGGCCAGGTGCTGGAGTTCTCCGACCCCGCCACCGGGGAGCGTTATGTCCCCTATGTGATCGAGCCCGCCGCCGGTGCCACGCGCACGATGATGGCTTTCATCATCGCCGCCTACAGCTCCGACGAGGTCGGCGGTGAGCCTCGCACCGTCCTGCGGCTCCACCCTCGGCTGGCCCCCTACCAGGTCGCGGTGCTGCCTCTGTCCAAAAAGGACGTCCTCGTACCGGTGGCCAAGGAGGTGCTACAGCTGTTGCAGCCGGTAGCCATGTGCGATTACGACGACACCCGCTCTATCGGGCGCCGTTACCGCCGCCAGGACGAGATAGGCACCCCCCTTTGCGTGACCGTGGACTTCGCCACCTTGCAGGACCGTGCCGTCACCATAAGGGACCGGGACACGACCGAGCAGGTGAGGGTGCCGATAGACGAGTTGGTGGAAGCGGTCAGCGCCCGCCTCAGCTGGTAGGCGGCCAGCCGGGCGCACCGGTGACCTAGGGCGCGCTTAGCATCTTCGCCGTGGCCATCGTGGAGGAGGACCTGGCACGGGTGAGGTCTGCCACCGACCTGGTGGCGCTGGTCTCCGAGCGGGTGGCCCTGCGCCGGGTGGGCACCCGCTGGGTGGGCCTGTGCCCGTTCCACGCCGAGAAGACACCCTCTTTTTCGGTCAACGCCGAGCTGGGCCGCTACTACTGCTTTGGCTGCCAGGCTCACGGGGACGCCATCAGCTTCCTCATGGAGACCGAGCACCTTGACTTCGTGCCCGCGGTGGAGGTCCTGGCCGCCAGGTTGGGCATGGCCTTGCGCTACGAGGACGCCGGCTCCGCTGCCCGCCCCAAGCGGAGCGCAGAGTTGGCCCAGGCAATGGAAAAGGCAGTCGCCTGGTACCACGGCCGGCTGCTCGCAGCCCCGGACGCGGGCGAGGCCCGAGCTTACTTGCGCCGGCGTGGCTACGACGGCGAGGTCGTGCGCCGCTACCGCCTGGGCTGGGCACCGGCGGGCTGGGACGCGCTGGTACGCGCCCTCAAGCTCCCAGAGGAGGTGCTGGCCGGTGCCGGCTTGGCGTCCCGTAACAGCCGGGGGCAGCTCATCGACTTCTTCCGGGCCAGGGTGCTGTTCCCCATCTTCGACCCCGCGGGCCGGCCGGTCGGCATCGGGGGACGGGTGCTGCCCGGCGGCCAGGGGCCCAAGTACAAGAACACGGGCAGCACGGCGCTGTACGACAAGAGCAAGGTGCTCTACGGGCTCAACTGGGCCAAGTCGGCCATCGTCGAGCGCGGCCAGGTCGTGGTCTGCGAGGGGTACACGGACGTGATCGGGCTCCACCGCTGCGGCGTCACCGAGGCCGTGGCCACTTGCGGGACCGCCCTGGCCGAGGGCCACGTCCGCCTGCTGAGCGGCTTCGCCCGCCGCATCGTGCTTGCTTACGACGCGGATGCGGCTGGGCAGCAAGCGGCGTTGCACTTTTTCGACTGGGAGCGCCGTCTGGGGGCCGACATCCGGGTGGTGGCCCTGCCCGCCGGGTCGGACCCGGCCGACCTGGCCCTGGAGGACCCCGATGGGCTGCGCCGGGCAGTGGCCGAGGCCAAGCCCTACCTTGGCTTCCGCCTGGAACGGGTGCTGTCGGCCGCCGACCTGGCCAGCCCCGAAGGAAGGGCCCGGGCGGCCGAGCAGTGCCTCCAGTTGACCGCCGACCACCCTGACCCATTGGTGAGGGACCAGTACCTCATGCAGGTGGCAGACCGCTGCCGGCTGAGCCCCGACCAGCTACGGGAGCTGGCGTTGGCGGGGCCAGGCCGTCCTGGTGAGAGACGAGCAGGGCGGGCCGCGGGCCCGGCCGGCCGAGCGGTGGGCCCGGCTGAGCGACAGCCGGTGGCGCCCGGGCCGGGCCGGCCTGCTCGCCGGCCGGCAGTGGCCAAGGTCCCCCCGCCCGAGCTGGAGGCACTGCGCCTGGCCGTGCAGGTACCGGGTGCGGTCGCTGGGCACCTGCACGCCGCCCTGTTCGGCTCCGATCTGGCCCGGGCAACTTTTGAGGTGCTGGCGTCGTCATTGACCCTCAGCGAGGCCATAGAGCGGGCCGACGACCCCCAGGTGGTGGCCCTGCTGGGCCGCTTGGCGGTCGAGGAGAGCCAGGAGGAGCCCGACGACGTCCTGGAGCGCCTGGTCGAGCGAGCCGTGGCCCGGGCACTGGGCGAGCTGCAAAGGGAGGCCCGCAGCGAACGGCCCACCCGCAGCCACCGCGAACTTGCCCAACTGGTCAGCCAACTGAAGCTGGGCCTGGAAGAGCTGCGGTCGGCTGAGCCCGGCCCGGGCCGGGCGGCGCGCTTGGCCGAGGCTCGGGGCCGCTTGCTAACCTTGTTGGTCGGACGTCCTATGGACGGATCTGCTGGTACAGATGTTGTCCCGCCACCTGGTGCGCAGCCGAGCGTGGCCACCTGAGGAGCTGTGAGAGCGCCATTTGCGCCTTCGGGCGAACCAACGGCTGGGTTTTCGGCTCTTTTGGCGGTGGGCGCCGAGCGAGGTGACCTCACGGCGGGCGACGTGATGTCCGTGCTGGAGGGGGCCGAGCTCAACCCGGCCGCCTCGGTAACCCCCGGCCCACCCGGGGGCGCAGGCGCGCCGGAGGCTCCCGGGGCCCAGGCGCCCCACCACCGGTCCTTGCACCGGGCGCGGGGCTCCCTCAGGGACAGGGGGTACCTCTCGGCGGTGGAGCTGCAGCCCGGTACTGAGACGCTCCGGTCGGCCGGTCCCGACTCGGTGCGCCTGTACCTGAGAGAGATCGGCAAGGTCCGCCTGCTGTCGGCTGAACAAGAAGTCGCCCTGGCCCGCTGCATCGAACGGGGCGCGGCGGCTGCAGCCCGGTTGGAGCAGGCGGAGCAGAAGGCCGGTGGCAAGGAGGCGGCCCAGCGCCGCGAACGGGACGAACGCCTGCGGGCGGAAGGGCTGCTGGCCAAGCAGATCCTGGTGGAAGCCAACCTCCGCCTGGTGGTGTCGGTAGCCAAGGGCTACCGCAACCGGGGGCTGTCGTTCCTCGACATGATCCAGGAAGGCAACCTGGGCCTGATGCGGGCGGTGGAGAAGTTCGACTACACCAGGGGTTTCAAGTTCTCGACGTACGCGACCTGGTGGATCCGCCAGGCCATATCCCGGGCGATAGCCGACCAGGCCAGGACGATCCGCATACCTGTGCACATGGTCGACAACATCAACCGAGTGGTACGCGCCCAGCGGAGCTTGCTCCAAGAGACCGGCCGGGAGCCCAGCTTGGAGGAAGTGGCGGCGCGGGCGGAGATGAGCCCTGAGCGCGCCCGCGAGGTGATGCGCATCAGCCAGGACACCGTTTCCCTGGAGCAGCCGCTGGGCGACGACGATTTCAGCCTCTCCGACGTACTGGAGGACGACGGCGTCGTGGCCCCCAGCGAGGCCGCCGACCGCGCCATGTTGGGCGAGGCCATCCGGGGCGTGCTCAAGGACCTCTCCGAGCGGGAGAGCAAGGTCGTGCGGATGCGCTTTGGGCTGGACGACGGCCAGGTCCGCACGCTCGAGGAAGTGGGCAAGGAGTTCGGCGTCACCAGGGAGCGGGCCCGCCAGATCGAGTCCAAGACGCTGGCCAAGCTCCGCCAGCCGCTCCGGAGCGGCCACCTGCGCGACTACCTGGAAAAGTGACCTGCGGGCGCTGAGGACGGCGCTCCCCGGTGCTGTCACATTGACATGTGCCGATGCATGACGTAGCATCTCAGATAGATGTCCGTCGATGGGAGGACTTGGTGACGACCGAGGCAGAGGGCCAGGAGGGGCAGGCAGTGGCCGTAGCGGCGAGCGGAGAGGCGGAGGCGAGGCGAGAGGAGGTCCGGGCACACTACGCGGCGGTGGCGTTGAGCACTGCCGGGGGCTGCTGCCAACCGGGCACTGGCCCCGCTGGGTTGGGTTGTTACAGCGCGGAAGAGCAGCTGGAGATCCCCGCTGGCGCGGCACAGCTCAGCCTCGGCTGCGGCGCTCCTGTGGCGGTCGCCCAGCTGCGCCCAGGTGAAAGAGCCCTGGACCTGGGGTCCGGTGGAGGGGCGGACGTACTGCTGTCGGCTCGGCGGGTGGGCGAGAGCGGGTTCGTGTACGGGCTTGACATGACCGACGAGATGCTGGCACTGGCCAGGGCCAATGCCGCGGCGTCCGGCGTCACCAACGTCGCGTTCTTGAAGGGGACCATCGAGGACGTGCCCCTGCCGGACGAGTCGGTCGACGTTGTCATCTCCAACTGCGTCATCAACCTGTCGGTGGACAAACCCGCAGTCTTTGCCGAGGTGGCCCGGGTGCTGGTGCCCGGCGGGCGCTTGAGCGTGAGCGACATCGTTGCTGAAGACGGGCTCGGTGCCGAGGTGAGGGCGCAGCGAGGTTCCTACGTGGGCTGTGTTGCCGGCGCCCTGTCGCGCTCCGAGTACCTGGAGGCGCTGGCTCGGGTGGGCCTGGTTGACGGCTCGGTCCGTTTCACCCACGAGGTGGTGCCCGGCATGCACGCCGCCATCGTCCAGGCCACCAAGCCCCCCCGTCCCAGCTAGGGGCGCCATGGCCCGGCTGGGGCAGGCCGCGCTCGGTGCCGAGGTGGTAGCGTGTCGGGAGTTTCCGGGGTAGCTCAACTAGGCAGAGCGGGTGGCTGTTAACCACTAGGTTGAGAGTTCGAGTCTCTCCCCCGGAGCGGGCCCCTCGGCCAACGCCTCTCGGCCGGTCAGTGCCTGGAGGAGGGGCTCAGCGCGGTGGCAGCCCTGGAGAAGTCGGGCTAGCTCGCCGGGCTCGTGCTCGGGGCCAGGCGCAGGAGCGTGACCGAGTGAGCCGGGAACCGCCAGTCGAACTGGTTGCCGGCCACCAGCGCGGCGTAGCTCGTGATGCGCACGGCCGCGGGGTGCACAGGGGTGTTGTACGCGGTCGGGCTGGGACCGTCCAGCAGTTCTGCCTGCACCCAGTGGGAGGCGCGGTAGCCGGGGCGGCCCCGGAGGACGACCCGGGCCGAAAAGGCCCGGTCGGGGCTGACGTTGAGCACCACCAAGGTCACCTGCCCCTGCCGGTTGGCAGCTGCCACTGCCCACAACGCTCGTGCCCCCCCTGAGTGCGGCAGGCGGGGGGCGTGCGAGACCGACACGGCCAGGCGCGCTTGGCCGGCGAGCTCCCTAAGCAGGCTCAGCACCTGGCCCGTGGGCTCAGCCAGGAACTGGCCGCCCCAGTTGGCGACCATCCCGCTGTCGGGGCTAAGGCCGGTGTACACCATGGCTTTGCCCAGGTCCAGCACCTGCCTGAGCCGGGCCTGGTACAGGGCAGGTCCGTCCCGGCGGTAGGGCACCTTGGGGCTGACGGTCAGCCTCGCCATGGTGAACGGTGCCGATGCGGCGAGGTACTTCTCGGCCACCCGGACGCCGTGGGCCATCCACTCGATGAGCTGGGCACCCTCGAACAGGCCTTCGTAGAGGGAGAGGTTGAAGGCTGGGTCGGCGACCGGCATGGGGGCGACCAGTTGGCCGTACTCGGTCATGAAGACCGGTACGTTGCGGCCCGAGTACTTACGGATCTCGGACTGGAGCTGGGCCAGGTAGGCTGCCTCCCGCCCGGGGAAAGCCATGAGGCCCTCTTCGTAGCGCGTGAGCGGCGCAGTTATGTCCGGTGGGCGGGCGTACTCATGCAGCTCTACGCAGTCGTAGGGGTACTTCCGGCCCATGACCTGCAGGAAGGCGACGTCCGTCTCCTCGCTGGCGCACACCTGGATGTGCGGGTTCATCCGTTTCATGGCGCGGTAGAACTCGATGAAGCCCCCGTGGGGGCCTGACTGGTAGCTGGCTGTGACCTCGGCACCGGCCGGGGGGATGCGGCCGTGCTCCCCGTCGCCGAAGGTGATGACGCCTGTGGCCGGGCGCAGTGCGTAGACGCGCGCGCCAGGCCCAACCGAAGCCAGGTCCTTGACCGGTGCCCAGCGTTGGCCGTCGACGTACACGCTCACCGTGCCGGGGACGGCCGGAGGGAAGTACAACTGGAACTGCTGACCGGGGGCACCGGTCGAGAACGAGGCGGAAGGCAGTTGGTCAGCCGGGCGCCCGACCATTTGGTGGGCAAAGTAAGTCGTGCCCCCAAATATGTACAGGCACGTTGCCACCTGGCCGGGGGGGCAGGGCACATGCCCGTGAGGCCCGAGCCGCACCAGCTCACCGGAGCGCCACCCGTACTGGCCGGGGAACAGCTGCTCGTTGCCCACCTCCCAGTAGGGGACGTCGTACGGGGCCGGGTGCCCGTCCCGGGCCCGCAAGGCGGCCCAATAGCTCGGCTGGCTGGGGTTGCTCGAGGGCACCGGGCTCTGGGGCGCGGTCATGTAGGCGACGAAGTCGGCCGCTTCTCGGGCTGTGCCGGTAGCGAAGTTCACCGTTATGGTGCCAACCGCCCCGGTTTGGCCCAGCAGGTGGCCGAACTCGTCCGGGCCCACCAGGGCGCGCTGGGGGCCGTCCAGCACGCAGCAGACGTCCGACAGCCGGGCCGCCTGCATCCCGTAGGGCTCGATGAGGCCCCGATGGGCCAGGGGCCCGATGGCCCGCAGCCAATGGAAGCTGTCAGATGTCGTCCCCCCCGGGTAACGCAGGATGGTCAGCCCGAGCCTTCGGAGCTGTTGGACGAACGCCGGGTAAAAGGCGCCGGTCGAGGGGTCGAAGCCACCTTCGGCGTCGGATACCCACAACAGGTTGGCCCCGAACAAAAAGGGGCTCACGGTACCCAGGTGCTTGCTGCTCACCACGATCTTTGGGACGGGCGGTGCGGGCCACGACGGGCTGCCGGGCCCTCCGGCCGCAGCCGGGACCACGACTGCCGCCGCCAAGCCCATTGCCGCCAACCTCTTGGCTGGTTCTTTGGCTGACCACATCGTTATCACACCCGTTATCACACCCTCGGGCACATCGTTGGCCGGCTGAGCCCAGCCCGGTGGGGAAGCCGGGGGCGCTCGGGGCTGGCCGGGGGCAACGGCGCCCCTGCCTGGCTCATGGCCCCGGGCGGGCAGCGCAGCTGGTGGCGCCACCCGGCCGGCGGCCCCGGCCACCCACCAAGGCTTTACAGGCGCTACTTCTTGGCTGGCTTGCTAACTTCCCACTTGTACGCCTTGCCGACCCTCTCGCAAGTCAGCAGGACCTTCCCGGCTTTACGAGACTTGCCCAGCCATGGCTTGGTGCAGCGGCTCCCGGCTTTGACGTTCGTCTTGACCGCGGCCGTCTTGGCCTTGAGGGGCGCAGCATGGTGTGCTTTCGGGGCGACCGCGTGGTGCACGGTGGTGGTAGTCTTGGCTGAGGCGTGCGTCGACGCGCCGGCCGTGCCGGCGAAGGCACCCAATGCCATCCCAATTGCCATGGCGGCTGGGGCTACCCGCTTCAAGACTGTGGTCATTTGCTTTTCCTTTCCCTCTTTTCCTTCTTTGGACCGACAAGGCAAGGGGGACGTGGTAGTGGTCCCACCATGGGCATTAGCAATTGCCCACGGCCCATAGGTACCGCCTGGCTTGCCGGGCGCGGCACGACCCTGAGGACTTGCTGAAAACAGTTGAGAGGCGCCTGGAGGCAAGTGGGTGCCGACGTGCGCCAACCCGGGGCCTGTCCCCTGAGAAAGTGCTGAGGAGCTTCAGGCCTGAGGGGTGCCGGGGAGGCTCACCACGAAGCGCGCCCCGGGCTGGGCGTCTTCGACCCAGACTTCCCCCCCGTGGGCGGCCACGATCTCGCGGACGATGGCGAGCCCCAAGCCGGCGCCGTTGCCGTCGTGGGCGCGGGCGCTGTCGAGCCGCACGAAACGCTCGAAGATCCTTTCCCGCTCGAACCACGGCACGCCCCGGCCGTCGTCGGTGACGCTCAGTTCGTAGTGCTGCCCCTTGGCCTCGACGGCGAAGTCGACCCTGCCCCGGGCGTAGCGCTCGGCGTTGTCGGCCAGGTTGGCCACCACCCGGCTGAGCAGGACGCCGTCGCCGTACAGGCGGGCGGCCTTCACGTCTTTCACCGAGACCTCGACCTTGCCTCTTTGCCGGAGGCGGTCCGCGGCCTCAAGGACGATGTCGTCCAGGTCGACCTCCGAGCGGCGCAGGCGGAGCATGCCCTCGTCGATGCGGGCCAGGGTCAAGAGGTCCTCGACCAACTGGCTCATCCGCTTCACCTCAGCCACCGCCCCTTCGATCATCCCCGGGGTGGTGGGGTGCTCGCTGGCCACCTCGAGCTGGGCCTGCAAGGCAGCCAGGGGGTTGCGCAGCTCGTGGGACACATCGGCAATGAGCCGGTGCTGGCGGTCGCTGGCGGCCTGCAGGCGCCCCAGCATCTCGTTCATGGTCCGGGCCAGCTGCCCCACCTCGTCCAAAGCGGGGGGCTCGGGGACCCGGCTGCTAAGGTCGGTGGCCGAGATCCTGGCCACTTGGGAGCGGATCCTCTCCACTGGTCGTAGGGACCACCCCGTCGTCACCCAAACGAGCACCCCGACGAGCAGGGCCAGCAGTGGGAGCCCCACGCTGAGCGAGCGGGCCACCAACCCTATGGCCTGGTCGGCGGCACCGAGGGAGTAGGCCACCAGCACGGTCCCCCGCACCGGCTTGCTCAGCCCCAGGGCAGCCACCACGAAGCGCTGGTCCAAGTGGAGCCGGACATGGGTGAAGCGCTTGACCCGCAGCTTCACCCCGGTGGAGACCACGAGCTTGCCAGGCCGGGGGGCGACGTCGACCATGGCGGCTTGGCCCGCCACGTTGCGGCTCGAGGCCAGGATGTCACCGTCTGTGCTCACCACCTGAGAGGCAAGCTCCTCGGTCGGGTCGGGCAGGGGCATCGGCACGTAGCCCCGGTTGGCGACCAGCGAGGAGATGATCTCGGCCTCGTCCTCGGCGGTGTTGGTGGCACTTTGGTACAGCGAGCCCCGCAGCAGGGACAGTACGGCGAAGGAGCTCAGCACGAAGGCCGCGCTCACGACCAAGAACGACAGGGCGGCGGCGCGTACCCGCACCCCGGTCGCCCAGCCCCGGGCTCGCGGCCACTTGGCGGCGTCGGCAAAGGCCTGGGTGCCCATGTCGGTCCTGGCCCGGCTAGCTCACGGCCTCTTCGAGCGCATAACGGTAACCGAACCCCCACACGGTTTCGATCGTGTGCCGGCCGAAGGGGGCGTCGAGCTTCTTGCGCAGGTAACCGATGTAGACCTCCACGATATTGGGGTCGCCGTTGAAGTCGTCGCCCCAGGCCGAACGCAGGAGGTCTTCTTTGGCGACCGCCTCACCTGGCTTGCTGAGCAGCGCCGTCAGCAAGTCGAACTCCCGCTTGGACAGCTCGACCTCGGTGCCGCCGCGGGCGCAGCGCCTCGTTCGCCGGTCGAGTATGAGGTCCCCGGCTCGCAGGACGTCGGAGGCCCAAGACGTGGTCTTGGCCCCCCGCCGGGCCAGCGCTCGGACGTGCGCCTTGAGCACTATGTAGGAAAAGGGCTTCTTCAGGTAGTCGTCGGCCCCGGCGTCCAACGCCTCGGCTTCGTCCCACTCGCCGTCTTTGGCCGTGAGCATGAGCACCGGGGTCCAGATCGCCTGCTCCCGGAGGCGCCGGCAGATCTGGAACCCGTTCATCTCGGGCAGGAGGATGTCGCAGACGATGACGTCGAAGCTTTGTTCGGTGGCCAGGCGGAGGCCCTCCGTGCCGGTGCTGGCCCCGACGGCTTCGTGGTTGTCCTCCCGGAAGCCGCGGCAGAGGGCTTCTCGCAGGTGGTCTTCGTCTTCGATGAAGAGGATGCGCATAGCTACCTCCCCGCCCGGCGGGTACCTCGCCGGCGTAGCCAGCCGGGGCTGCGGCCGGTGGGGCCCGGCACTGCCGGGCGGCCCGAGCTAGTCCGACACTACTGGGCCGTTCAGGCTCCGCGGGGTGCTGGCCGGGCCTGCTCTCAGCGCTCTCTCAGGGTCAGGCCATGGCCGGGCTAGCGTGGCGGCATGAGCAGTGCTAGCACCATGCCGACCCGCAAGATCGGGTCACTGGAGGTGTCGGTCGTAGGCCTCGGCTGCAACAATTTCGGCGGGCGCACGAGCGACGAGCGCAGCCTCGAGGTGGTGGCGGCCGCCTTGGACGCGGGCATCACTTTCTTCGACACGGCCGACATCTACGGGGGCACCCGGAGCGAGGAGCTGCTGGGCAAGGCGCTCGGGCGCAACAGGGCAGAGGTCGTCGTCGCCACCAAGTTCGGTATGGCGGTGGACGACCAGCGACAAGGGGCACGGCCCGAGTACGTGAAAAGAGCCCTGGAGGACAGCCTGCGCCGCCTGGGCACCGATCACGTCGACCTTTACCAGCTGCACAGGCCGGACCCAGCCACGCCCATCGGGGCAACTTTGGTGGCTCTGGCTGAAGCGGTACAAGAGGGCAAGGTCCGGGAGATAGGGTGCTCGAACTTCTCTGCCGCCCAGCTGCGCGAGGCCCACGAGGCGGCGTTGGCCCAAGGCGTCCCTGGCTTCGCCAGCGTTCAGAACGAGTACAGCCTCCTCCACAGGGAGCCGGAGCTGGAGGTCCTTGCCGAGTGCGAGCGGCTGGGCATGGCGTTCATACCCTTCTACCCACTGATGGCGGGGGTGCTCACCGGCAAGTACCGTCCTGGCCGCCCACCCCCGCCCGGGGCCCGCTTGGCCGGGTTCGCGCCTGAGCGCCAAAGGGAGCTGTTGGCTCCCGACCGGCTGGCCGTGGTCGACCAGCTGGAGGCTTTTGCCCAACACAGGGGCCACACCGTGGCGGAGCTGGCTATTGCCTGGCTGCTGGCCCGGCCGACGGTGGCGTCGGTCATCGCCGGGGCGACCAGCCCCGAGCAGGTGCAGGCCAACGTGAAGGCCGCCAGTTGGGCCCTGGGCCCGGGCGAGCTGGCGGAGGTGGACCGGCTGGTGCCCCCACCGACGGAGGGCCGGTAGGCGAGCGGGCGCCCCTGGCCGCCGGCCGGCCCCTGGGCCAGCCGGCGGGGGCGGCGGTGGTTAGGCCTTGGAGGCCGGTTAGGAGCTGGCCAGCTGGGCGACTTGGGCGGCGGTGACCACGGCCTTGGCCGTCAGCTGGTCCGAGGGGGTAAAGCCATCGACGGTGAACCCGCTGAAGGTGTTGTGGTACTGGTTGAAGTCCTCGGGCCCGGTCGCGCCCTCATAGTTGACCTTCTTGCCTGCTTTGATGAGGGCCACGCAGCTGGCGTAGGTGTAGCACTTGGTGCCGGGCGGGTTGGACACCTGGGTGACGTCTTTCACCCATACCGTGGGGTCGGTCGAGCGAGCCAGCGTCATGGCCAAAGAGGCGATGATCACCGAGTCGTACATGTTGTACGACGAGCTGAGGATCTGCCGGGTGTGCCACACGGCTTGGTAGTCGGCCAGGTAATGCTGGTAGGCGGGACCGGTGGGAGCGCCACCTTCCACCGCGTAGAGGTCGCGGCTGGCGGCCGGCTGCCCCATGGCCTTGGCGTAGCCAGGGGAGCCGAGGACGTCCTCTCCCACCCAGGGGACGTTGAGGTCGCCGAGCTCGCGGGCAGCGGTGAACAAAGTGGTGGCAGTCTGCTCGTCGAAGGCGCAGAAGACAACGTCAGGGTGGTTGGCGAAGGCCTTGGTCACTTCCGACAAGTACGAAGCCTGGTCAGGGACGATCGTGACGTTGGCCACGACCTTGCCGCCAACCCGGGTATAGGCAGCACGCAGCGGCGCCACCAAGCCTTGGGTGTTAGCGGAGTTGTCGAAGATGAACGCGGCCCGCGTGAGCCCTCGGTCTTTGGCGTAGTAGGCCATGGCGACCACTTCGGCCGAGTCGGAAGCGGTGGTGCGGAAGACATAGGGGTAGTTCATGTGGTCGAGCTGAGTTGTCCCCCCGATCATGAAGTCGACCACATGGTTGGGGTCGAACAGCCGGATGACGGCCTCGATCGTAAGCGAGTAGGGCCCGACGATGAAAGCTGGGTGGTCGATGAGCAGCTTGCGCAAAGCGGGGACGGCGTCGACGGCATCACCGCCGTCGTCCGCGCTCTTGGCCACCAGCATCTGGCCCATCACCCCACCGTGGTGGTTGACGTCCCAGACGGCGGCTGCGTCGCCGTGGGTTGCCCAGCTGGATAGGAACGCCTTGGTGCCGGTGAACGGTAGCAGCTGCCCGAAAGTGATGGTGCCTGGGCTGGCCGCGGCTGCGGTCCCGGCGCTGGCTGGGACGGTCGCGGCCACGAGTGCCGCGCTCATGCAGGCCGAGGCAACCAGGCGCGCCGTCAGGCGGCGGCGTGGTGTTGTCCTGTTGTCTGCCATTGTCAAGTTGGCCTCCCCTGTCTTGGGCCGCCCGGCGAAGGGCGGCCGTACCATAGGCCCCCGTCGCCGGGGGCAGTGCGCGGCCCAGAAGGCCGCTTCCTCGGCTCAGTGCTCGCGAGCGCCTGCTCGGCCGAGGAAGATCGCTGCCAAGTCCAGCGCGGCCACGTCGGCGCTGGGCCCTTCTGCGTGATTGGTGCCAGCAACGAAGACGTACACGTAGCTGGCATTGGCAAGGGCCAGGTCAACGTTCTGTTCCACGACCAGCACGGCGGTGCCGGTCTTGGTGACTCGCTGCACCTGGTCCCATACAACTTGGGTATAGGCCGGGGAGAGGCCGGCAGTCGGCTCGTCCAGGAGGACCACTCTCGGGTCCAGCATGAGGGCGCGGGCCATGGCGAGCATGTTCTGCTGGCCCCCCGAGAGCGTGCCGGCTCGCTTTTTCGTCGCCCTGGCCAGGTCAGGGAAAATGTCGAGCACCTCGCTGATACGGGGGCGTAAGCCCTCCTTGCGGGTGAAGCCGCCCATCTCCAGGTTCTCCACCACGGTCAAGCTGGGGAACACGTTCGCGTTCTGCGGCACGTAGGCCAGGCCACGGCGAGCGATCCTGTGCGCGGGCAGGCCAGTCAGCTCCTCGTCCCCCAGGTAGACCCGGCCCCCGGCTGGCTTGAGCACGCCGGCTATGACCTTGACGAAGGTGGACTTACCGGCGCCGTTGGGCCCGACGATGGCGGCCAGTGAACGGTCCTCCAGCCGTACGGTGGCGTCCCGCACCACCGTCACCGGCCCGTAGCGGGCCACCAGGCGGTCAGCGTGCAGTGCCAGCACTCAGCGCTCCTCCCAGGTAAGCGCGCACTACCTCCGGGTGGGCCCGCAGTTCGGCCATGGTCCCCACGGCCAGGGTGCGGCCCTCGGCCATGACTATCACCCGCTCGCAAACCGACTCGACGACGTTCAGGTTGTGCTCCACCATGAGCACAGTCACCCCGCTGGCCCGCAGCCCCTCGATATGGCCAGCGATCTGGGCAACAAGAGCCGGGTTGATCCCCGCCATGGGCTCATCGAGCAGCAACACCCGAGGCTCGGCCATCACCGCTCGGGCCAGTTCCAGCAGCCTCTTTTGGCCTCCTGAGAGCTGACCGGCATAGTGGTCCCGCAGTTCGTACAGGCCGAACACGGCCAGGATGTCCAGTGCCCGCGCCAGGTACTGCCTTTCTTGGCGGCGGATGGCCGAAGGGCGGAAGAAGACGTTCCACAGTGACTCTCCCAGCTGGCCTCGCGGCGTCACCATCAGGTTCTCCAAGACGGTGAGCCGCCCGAGCTCCCGGCTCAGCTGGAAGGTGCGGACCAAGCCGGCACCGGCAACGCGGTGGGCGGGCCAGCCGGTGATGTCGTGGCCGAAGAGCCGCACCTTCCCACCATCGGGGCTCACCGCGCCAGCGATGACGTTGACCGCCGTGCTCTTGCCCGCGCCATTGGGGCCGATGAGCGCTGAGATGCTCCCCGCCGGCACTACGAAGGTCGCCCCGTCAACGGCCTGCACCCCACCGAAGGCCTTACGAAGGCCCACGCAGTGGAGGGCGTCGGCCGGCGCGGGCTGGTTGGGCCGTGCCGCTCCGGCCAGTTGGCCACCCGGTACCTCATCGGCTGGCACAGTGGTCACCACCGGGCTTGGCCGGCCATGAGGTCGTCGAAGGTGGCCTTGCGCTCTGGCAGGGCCCCTTGGGGCCGGAACCACAGGACGGCGATCAACAGCGCCCCGATCAGCATGTTGTCGATCTCTGGCACGAGGGCAGGCTGGCTTGCCAGTTGGGGCAGGAACTTGGGCAGCTCGACGAAGATCACCGGTACCAGCAAGGACCCGAGCACCGCACCGGCGTTGTTGCCGAGGCCGCCGATGATCACTGCGGCAAAGACCACGAAGGTCTCTGGCGTGGTCCAGGAGCTTGTGTTGAAAGCCCCGGAGAAAAAGACGATCAGCCCCCCACCTATGCCGGCGTAGAAGGAACCCACGAGCATGGCCGTCATCTGTAACCGGAACACGTTCTTGCCTAGTGCCTTGGCCACGTCTTGGTCTTCGCGCACTGCCCTCAGTGCCCGGCCGAGGGGCGAGCGCGTCAGCCGGCTCATGGCCGCCCACATGGCCACCATCACCACAGCGGAGAAGGCGTCGAACACAAAGATGAAGGAGTTGGCGTTGAGGTTGAAGGCCCCAGAGAACGGCTCGGGTATGCCAGACAGCCCATCGGGCCCGTCGAAGAGGGGTACGTAGTTGGTGACGAAGTCGTAGGCGACGAGCGAGAGGGAGATGAGGACTATGGCGAGGTAGTCGCTCCGCAGCCGCCTGAAGGCGATAAAACCGGCGAACAGGCCAAGGCCGCAGGAGGCCAAGCCACCGCACAACAGGGCGATCATGAAGGGCAGGTGCGCTCCCAGCACGTAGCTCTGGCCGCTGCCGGGCGCCGGGGGCCCAGCGGTGAGCGCACCGGCCACGTAAGCCCCTACGGCCACAAAGGCTATGTAGGCGAAGTTGAGGATGCCGGCTCCGCCGAACTGGATGTTGAGCCCCCAGTTGAGCACGGAATAGGCGAAGAAGAAAAAGACGAGAGTAAAGGCATAGTAGACGACCTGCATGGTTCAGGCCTTCCCGGCACTGGCAACTATCCCTTGCGGGCGCAGGAGGAGGACGACCACGAGCAGCCCGAACGCGACGTCCAGCTTGTAGGCAGGGTTGATCACGACCGCCGAGAGCTCGGTGGTGAGCCCTATGACCAGCGCTCCGAGCATCGCCCCGTAGGGCTTGCCTATCCCGCCCAAGATCACGGAGGCGAAGATGACGAACAGGAACGTCTCGCCCACAGCCGGCGTGATGGTGCCCAGGTCAATGGCCAGGACGGAACCGGCGATGCCGGACAGCGCCCCGGTGATGAACCATGTGACGGACGTGACGAGGCGGGTGTCGATCCCGCACACCGTGGCGAGAGAGGTGTTGTCCGACATTGCCCTCATGGCTTTGCCGAGCTTGGTCCGGGTGAGCAGCAAATGGGCCCCGAACATGAGGGCCACGCCGGTCCCGAATATGGCTACCTGGCTGGGAGTGAGCAGGAACGGCCCCAAGTGGAGCGGGTTCTCGGTGGCCACCGGGAGCTGTTGGAAGTTTGGGGTCCAGATGGCGCCGATCAAGTTGAGCAAGATGAGCGACAGGCCAAAGGTGACGATGAGGACATAGAACAGGTTGGGGAAGCGCCGGGTGAAGGGCGAGAGCAGGAACCGGTCGGCAGCCACGCCGACGACGCCCATGCACAGTGCGGACAGGACCATGGCCAGCCATATGCTCAGGTGGCCTCCAGCGTTGATCTCGAAGGCCAAGTAGGCCCCCAGGGTCATGAAGTCCCCGTAGGCGAAGTTGACGTAGTTGGTGACGCCGAACTGGAGGGTCAGCCCTACGGAGGCGATGGCGAGGATCGACGCCGTGACGAGCCCAAAGCCGATGGCCAGCCCGTAGGGGTTCACGCAAGGGGAAGGTAGGGGCACCACCGGCCTGGCGCCTCGGTGGGGCATGGCTTCTGTTCGATCTTCGCATTACCTGCCTTTTGCGCTTTGTGCTCAGGGAGCAGTAGCCATGGGCGGGCCGCATGCCTTACGATCGCGCCATGGCCATGGCCCCTGCGCGCTTGCTCCGCAGGCAGACCCTGGCCGCCCAGATACTGGCGATCCAGAGCCTGGTGGTCGTGGTCACCGCCGGGGTCGGGTTCCTGGCGGTCGTCTGGTACCAGCACGGGCAGCTGGTCCGCCAGTACGAACGGCGGAGCCTGGCGGTGGCCGAGAGCACAGCTGCGTCGGCTGCCCTGCAGCAGGCCGTCGAAGCCGGCGACCCTGGCGGGCAGGTCCAAGTGATGGCCGGTGCCGTCATGCGGGCCACGGGCGTGGCCTACGTGGTCGTGACCAACGCCCAGGGGATCCGTTACTCGCACCCCAACCCGGCGCTCATCGGCAAGCCCGTGTACGACGACCCCGAGCCACCCGGGACGGAGCCGTTCCGGACCGGTAAGCCCTGGATGGGCGTCCAGCGCGGGACCCTGGGGATGACGGCCCGGGGTAAGGTGCCCCTCTTCGACGAGCACCACCGGCTCATAGGCGAGGTGTCGGTAGGTATATACGTCGAGGACATCTCCCGGTCACTGGTGGCGGCGCTCCCCAAGCTGGGCCTGTACATGGCCGGTGCGCTGGGGTTGGGCGCCGGGCTGTCCCTGCTGCTCAGCCGGCGCTTGAAACGACGCACCTTCGGGCTCGAGCTGGACCAGATCGCCTCCCTGCTCCAAGAGCGGGAGGCCATCCTGCACGGCATCCGCGAGGGCTTGCTGGGCGTGGACAAGCGCGGGCGCGTGCTGTTGGTCAACGACGAGGCCCGCAGCTTGTTGGGCCTGCCTGCCGAGGCCCGGGGGCGTCACCTCTCCGAGCTGTTGCCGCGAGGGAGGCTCTACGACGTGGTGAGCGGGGCGACGGAGGGAGCCGACCAACCCCTGGTCATAGGTGACCGGGTCGTCGTCGCCAACCGCATGCCGATCCGGGCTGAGCACCGCGACCATCTGGGTTGGGTGGTCACGTTCCAGGACCGGACCGAGTCGGAGGGGCTGCTGCGCGAACTGGACACGGTGGCAGGCCTGTCCGAGGCCCTGCGCGCCCAGAGCCATGAGTTCTCCAACCGCCTGCACACCTTGGTGGGCTTGGTGCAGCTCGGCCGCTACGAGGAGGCGGTCAGCTTCGTGACCGACCTGACCAGTGCCCGCAACGAGTTGTCGGGGTACCTGGTCGAGCACGTGGATGACCCCGTCATTGCGGCGCTGCTCCTCGGGAAGAGCTCGGTGGCAGCAGAGCGCGGGGTGGCGCTGAGGGTGCAGGTCGAAGGGACGCTGGCTGTCGAGCCCGGGGCGGTGGGGGACCTCCTGCGAGTGCTGGGCAACCTGCTCGACAACGCGCTCGACGCGGCCTCCTCGAGCCGAGGCCCCGGGAGGCACCCTTTCGTGGAGGTGCGGCTGCAGCCCGTGCCGCCCGACCTGTTGCTCTCCGTGGCCGACTCCGGCCCCGGCGTCCCTCCCGCGGAACGGGAGGTGATCTTCTCGGACGGGTGGTCGACCAAGCCCAACCGCACTGGGGCCAGGCGGGGCTTGGGCCTGGCGATGGTGCGGGAGGTGGTGCAAAGGCGCGGCGGCATCGTGGACGTGGGCCAGGACGTGGGTGCAGTCTTCAGCGTCCTGCTACCCGGCGTGGCTGTGGCCAGGCACCCAGACGTGAGCGTTGGGGCTCCCGCGGGAGGGCCCGCGGTGGGCCTCGGTGTGCCAGCAGGAGCGTACAGGGCGTGATCCGCACCCTTGTGGTGGACGACGACTTCCGGGTGGCGGAGCTCCACGCCGCCTACGTGGAGAAGGTCCCTGGGTTCACCGTCGTCGGCCAGGCGCACTCGGCCGCGGCCGTCTTCGACGCCGTCGGCCAGCTCAAGCCCGAACTTGTGCTGCTGGACCTCTACCTCCCGGACCTCCACGGCCTCGAAGTCCTGAGACGCCTGCGGGCGGCAGGTGTCGTTTCCCTCGATGTGGTGGTGGTCACTGCTGCCAATGACATCTCCAGTGTCCGAGCGGCCATGCAAGGAGGGGCCCTCCATTACCTCCTGAAGCCGTTCGACTTTGCGGCGTTGCGCGACAAGCTGATGGCTTACCACGCCATGCGCAACGAGGTTGCCTCTGTCCGCCAGGCCGACCAGCGGGGGGTGGACAGGGTCTTTGCCGCGTTGGCCCGGCCCGATGGGCTGGGGCGTCCCTTGGGGTCGTCCAACCACACCCTTGAAGCTGTTGAGGCGGTCTTGGCTGAGGGCCGGGGCGGGCTTTCGGCCACCGAGGTCGCCGAGCGCATCGGTATCAGCCGGGCGACGGCCCAGCGTTACTTGGCCCGCCTGGAGGCGCTCAGCCGGGCCACGGTCAAGCCGTGCTACGGGAAGGCGGGCAGGCCGGAGCACCGCTACAGCTGGGGCCAAGGCTGAAGCGGGGGGCCGGTACCAGCATGGCCCATGGCCACCCGGCCGGCAATTGTGAGGTGCAGCCACAACCCTCTGTGGCCGACGCCCACGCCCTGTGGGCTGCAGCGCGGCCTCAGGCGACCGCCATACGGCCAGCCGGCTCAACCGAAGACGGGCCGAGCTCGGTGGTGCAGCCGCTCAGAGGGGAGGGCTGGAGCTCGTGGCGCTGCCATACTGGCGTGCACCAAGGCTCCCAGGCCCCGCCCGCGTGCTGGAGAGGCGAGCCCTCCAAGGCCTTGGCGATGCGCAGCCGTTTGCACCGCCCGTGGGCGCCACCCTTGCCTATCGCTGGGGAAGTGCGGCCTAACCGGCGCCACTTGGGGGTATCAGTATGATATCGTCTTTGGGATGGACGTCCTGATCCGTGACCTACCCGACCAGGTCCATGAGGAGCTGGCCCGTCGTGCTGCAATGGCAGACAAGAGCCTCCGCGCCTACCTCCGAGAGGTACTGACTGAGCACGTTGCCGTACCCTCGACCGACCAGTGGCTCGAGCGCCTGCGTGAGCTCGGCCCAACCCATGCCGACGGCCCTACCGGTGCCGAGCTCGTGGCTGTGGCCCGAGCCGAAGATGACGAACTGCTGAGCCGTTGAGCATCGTCGTCGTCGATGCTGCCGCCGTAGTGGACTTCATCTGCGACCTCCCTCCCGCTGGGCCGTACCGTTCCCGCCTTGCGGCAGCCAGTGCGATCGCTGCTCCCGCCCACCTAGACGCCGAGGTGCTCTCAGCGCTCGGTCGTCTCAAGCGAGCCGGTCGGCTTCCTCACGAGGCAGAGCGCGTGACGGCTCTTGCGACCTTCCCTGCCCGGCGCTGGCCACTACGACCGCTGCTCGAAGTGGCCTGGTCTCTGACGGACCGGGTCGCAGTACGTGATGCGCTCTACGTCGCGCTAGCTGAGTCCCTCGAGGCGACCCTGGTCACCACCGACGAGCGCCTCCGTAGGACTGCCTCGGCTATCGTCGCAGTAGCCGAGCCCGGCAGCCGATAAACGGTCCCGCGGCCGAGCGCCCGGGCGGGGCTAGGTGCAGCGCAAGTGGAGCGGCCACGGGTCTTGGCCCACTGGTGCTTGCCGGCTGCGGCGGCTTGTGGCCAACGTATGACCCGCGACTGCACTACATGTCATCTCAAACAGGAGCCTCAGGCCGCCGACCTGAGGCTTTGCACTGCACCGAGAGCTCGGGGGGGAGGACTCGAACCCCCAATGACAGGGCCAGAACCTGTAGTGTTGCCGATTACACCACCCCCGAAAGGCTGGGGCCAAGCTAACACGCCCTCACCGACCGGTCAAAGCTACCTCTGGCTCCCGAGAGCGGGCGCTTCGCCCCCGTAGGGTTGGGGGCCGGTGCCGACAGCCACCTCAAGCTGGGGGGCTGGCGGCGCTGGCGGCGTCTTCGCGCAAGGCCCGCTCCCGGGCCGCGGCCAGGCGAGCCAGGGCCCGCGACCGCCCTAGCAGGTGGAGTGACTCGAAAAGGGGGGGGCCCACGGTGCGCCCGGTCACCGCCAGGCGTACGGGGGCTTGAGCTTTGGCCAGGGCGCTCACGCCTACTGCCGCTCCCGCTTCCTGGGTGGCTTGGCGGATCGAGGCCGGCTCCCACTCGCATTGCTCGTAGCCAGCTGAAGCGGCTTCGAGCAGGGCGACGAAGGCGGGGTGCTGGCGGCGCACCTTGGCCCACTCAGCTGGGTCGGTCCGGACTTCGGGGAGGAACAGGAAGTCGACCATCGAGTACACCTCGCTCAGCGTCCGGGCCCGCTCCTGGACGAACGGGGCGATGGGCGACCACCGGCTGGCGAGCCACTCGCTGGCCCGAGCGGTGAAGTCGGAGGGGCTGAGGGCCCTGAGGTACTCGGCATTGAGCGCGGCCAGCTTCTGCTCGTCGAAGAAGGCCGGCGAGGACTTGACCTGGTCGAGGCGGAACTCGCTCACCAGTTGCTCGCGCGAGAGGATCTCGCGGTCGCCCCCGGGGGACCACCCGAGCAGGGCGAGGTAGTTGAACATGGCCTCGGGCAGGTACCCCTCGTCCCGGTAGTCCTCCAGTGCCACCTTGTCCCTTCTCTTGGACAGCTTTTTGCGGGCCGCGTTCACGAGCAGGGGCAGGTGGGCGAAGACCGGGTGAGGGCCGAGCCCCAGCGCGTCCCAGAGCAAGATGTGCTTGGGGGTGTTGGGCACGTGGTCCTCGCCCCGGATCACGTGGGTGATCCCCATGTCGGCGTCATCGACCACGTTGGCCAGTATGAACAGGGCTTGGCCGTTGGACTTGCGGACGGCGAAGTCCTCTATGGAGGCGTTGTCGTAGCTCACTTCGCCACGCACGACGTCGGCCCACGAGGTGCGGCCCTGGTGGGGCGTCCGGAAGCGCAGGGCCCGGCCGGGCGAGGGCTCGAGGCCGCGTTCCCGGCAGAACCCGTCATAGCCAGGGGGCCGTCCGGCGGCCTGGTTGCGCTCGGCCACCTGCTGGCTGGTGCAGTCGCAGGCGTACAGGAGGCCCTTGGACAGCAGCCGCCCGATGGCCGCTTCGTAGAGCTGGGCCCGCTCGGACTGGAAGTAGGGGCCCTCGTCCCAGTCGAGGCCGAGCCAGGTCATGGCCCTCTCTATGCCGGCGGTGGCGTCGGCTCGGTTACGGGCTAGGTCGGTGTCCTCGATGCGCAGCACGAACTGGCCGCCCTGCTGGCGGGCGAAGAGCCAGTTGAAGAGAGCCGTCCGGGCGCTGCCCACATGGAAGTAGCCCGTGGGGGAGGGCGCCATACGGACGCGGACCGCGCTCACGGGCTACAGGCTAATGTGGAGCTTTCCCCCCTGGTCAGCTGGCTGGTCAGCTGGCTGCGAGAAGGTCTCGGGCGTCGCTGCCGGCAAGGGCCCGGCGCAGCTTGGTCAGGGCGTCCCGCTCGATGCGCCGGACCCGCTCGGCGGTCAGGTCCAGCAGCTCGCCCACCTCACCTTGGGTACGGGGTTCGCCCCGGTCCAAGCCGTAGCGGAGAGAGAGCACCCGGCGCTCGTCTTCGGACAGGCGCCCGAGGAACTGGTCGATGTGGTCACCGAGCATGGACTGGGCCACCACCTCGAAGGGGGACTCCGCGGAGCGGTTGACCACCAGGTCCCCCAGGCTCGTGTCGCCATCTTCGCCGACGGCGGCGTCCAGGCTGACCGGGTCGCTGTCGTAGTGGAGCAGCTCGGCCAGGGCGCTCTCGTCGACCTCCAGGGCTTCGGCCAGCTCAGCCAGGGTGGGCGGGCGGCCGTGCTTGGCTTCCAGCTCCCCCTGGACACGTCGCGCCCGGCGGATCTCGTCGCCCACGTGGGCGGGGATGCGCACCGTGTGGGCCGTGTTCTCGATGGCCCGGCCGATGGACTGGCGGATCCACCAGGTGGCGTAGGTGGAGAACTTGAAACCCTTGCGCCAGTCGAACTTCTCCACTGCGTGGATGAGCCCCAGGTTGCCCTCCTGGATCAGGTCGGACAGGGGCAAGCCGGACCACTGGTACTTGCGCGCCACGGACACCACGAGCCGTAGGTTGGAGTTGATGAAGTGCTGGGTCGCCCGCTCACCGGCGTCGATGACCTTGTGCAACTCGCGCTTGCGGCGAGGGGTGAGGCCGGGGCCACCGGCAGCCAGCTCCTCCCGGGCGGCCTGGGCGGCCTGGATCGCCTGGCCAAGGCGCATCTCGTCGGCCTTGGTCAACAGCGGGAAGCTCCCGGCTTCGTCCAGGTAGAGCCCCAGCAGGTCGGGGCCGGTGCTCAAGGCACCTCGGGTGGCGGTGCGGCGCGTCTGTTCGTTCATTGCACTAGGGATAACGTCCCAGCTAGGTGGTTTGTTCCGGTTTTTCGCAGGCTTGTGCCGGATGCCACATTCGTCCTGCCTTAAGTCCCTACCCCAAGGCGCCGTTGCCCAGACCTGCCCGCTGAGGCAGCCGAAAAACCCGACGGGCACAGGCGGTGGCCCATGCCCCAAACCCCGGGACGCCTCCTGGTAGCCTGGCAGGCGGCTGAGCGAGGTCCACAGGTCCTGTGGGCAGACAGAAGGGCTCGTAGCTCAGTGGTCAGAGCAGGGGACTCATAATCCCTTGGTCGTGGGTTCGACCCCCACCGAGCCCACTCACCGCTCGGGCCGGGGCCCCTGGCGGGGCACCTGGGCCCGCGGCAGCGGCCGGGCTGGGTAACCTCGGGCTGTGGTACTGAGCGTGGACGCCCGTAGCGGCGCGGCGGTGAGCGAGGTGGCAGCGGAGACCACCTCCAGGGAGCTGGACGAGATCTGCGGGCGTGCGCTGGAGGTTTTTGGCCAGCTCGACCGCCTGGGACGGGTGGGCCGGGCCCAGGTGCTCGATGCCATGGCCGACGAGCTGGAGGCGCGGGGCGACAGCATCGTCCAGGTGGCCGACCGGGAGAGCGCGCTCGGGGTTGCCCGGCTCCGAGGAGAGCTGGCGCGCACCTGCTACCAGCTCCGCTTCTTCGGCGAAGTGCTGAGGGACGGTGCCTACCTCGAGGCTGCCATCGACCATGCCAGCCCGACCCCCATGGGCCCCCGCCCGGACCTCCGCCGCATGCTCCGGCCCTTGGGACCGGTGGCCGTGTTCGGGGCAGGCAACTTCCCCCTCGCCTTTTCTGTGCCGGGCGGGGACACGGCTTCTGCCCTGGCCGCCGGCTGCCCAGTGGTCGTAAAGGTGCACGAGGGCCATCCGGCCACCTCGGTCCTGTGCGAGCAGGCCCTGGCCGCAGGCGCTCGCCGCGGCGGGCTGGTCTCGCCGGTGGTGTTCTTGGTGTTCGGCCAACAAGCCGGACGGGCACTGGTGGAGCACCCGGTCATCCGGGCGGTCGGTTTCACCGGCTCGCAGAAGGCCGGCCGGTACCTGCGGGACCTGGCTGTCAACCGTCCCTCACCCGTGCCGTTCTACGGTGAGCTCGGGGCCCTCAACCCGCTCGTGGTGTGCCCAGGGGCAGCCGCCGAGCGGCCAGAGGAGATCGTGGCCGGGCTGGTGGCGTCGTTCACTTTGGGTGTGGGCCAGTTCTGCACCAAGCCGGGCTTGGCCTTCCTGCCCGAAGGCCAGGCCGGCGACGAGCTGCGGGACAAGCTGGCAGCCGCGGTGGGAGCGGTCGAGGCGGGGGAAATGTTGGCGGAGCGGGTGGCCCGAGCCTACGTGGAGGGCACGGCCCAGCTGCGCCATATGGCCGGGGTGCGCATCCTTGCCGAGGGTCGTGGCCCCAAGCGTGAGCTGGGTTTTTGGGGAGTGCCGCTGCTACTGGAGGCGGACCGGGCGGCCTTGGGCGGTGCCCTCCAAGAAGAGTGCTTCGGCCCGGTGCTGGTCGTTGCCCGTTACCGGAGCGTCGCCGAACTGGGCGCCGCGCTCGGCCGTCTCTCACCCGCCCTGGTGGCTGCCGTCCACGCGAGCGAGGCGGACGCCGAGCTGGTCCGGCCCCTGGTGGACCAGTTGGGCCAGCTGGTGGGGCGCATTGTCTGGAACGGCTACCCGACCGGCTTGGCGGTGGCATGGGCGACGCACCACGGTGGCCCCTACCCGGCTACCACCGACCCGTTGCACACGTCGGTCGGTGCGGCGGCCATCCGCCGTTGGCTGCGGCCGTTGGCTTTCCAGGACGTCCCCGACCACCTACTGCCGCCTGAGCTGCAGGCGGCCCCGCCGGCCGAGCACGCCGTACCGAGAAGGGTTGACGGTCGCTTGGTGGTCTGACTGGCCGGGTGGCCTCTCGGGGCCACTTGCGAGGTCCCTGGCCCTGCCAGGTGGCCCCCTGCGAGGTCCCTGGCCCTGCCAGGTGGGCCACTTGCGAGCTTCTTTGCCCTGCTGCCGACTTCTCCGTCCCGGGAACAGCTGTCTGCGGCCCAAACCGGGACAGGGAACTCCAAACCCGGGCAAAGAACGACGAGCGAGGCGCAGCTGCCGGGCCGAAGCCGGGCAAGGTGCAGCCCGCCCGCCGGCTCATGGGAGCACCGTGGAGCGGCCGGCCTGGAAGAGGCACGTGCCCAACTTGGCCTCGTCCACCTCGATGCCCAGCCCCGGGGCGTCGGGTACGGGGCCGAGGCCATCGGCCGACCTGGGTTGGTGGCCGGCCACGTGCTCCAGGGTCCAGTCGTTCATGAAGGAAGCCGCGTAGAGGGCTTGTGGGGCGGTGGACCCCGCCAGGTGAGCGACGGCGGCGGTGGTCAAGTCACCCCCCCAGGTGTCCTCGATGGTCAAAGCCATCCCCAGCTCCGTGGCCAGGTCCCGCAGCAGGCGCGCCCGGTGGAGCCCCCCCACCCGGCTGACCTTCAGGTTGACCCCCTCGGCGATGCCCAGGGCGGCGGCTCGGAGGAGATCCTGGGGACCGGTGACCACTTCGTCCAGGACCATGGGCAGCGAGGTCCTGCGGCGGACCTGGGCGCACTCTTCGAACGACGGGCACGGCTGCTCGATGCGCAACCGCGGGGTGCCCTCGAGCTGGGCCACGGCATGGACCGCTTCGGCCAGCCGCCACCCCCCGTTGGCATCGGCGACGATCATGTCGTCTGGCCCCGTGGCATCGACCACGGCTCGTACCCGGGCGACGTCGCTGGCCGGGTCGGCTCCCACCTTGAGCTGGAAGCGGTGGATCCCCCCGGCCCGCTCGGCGAGCACGAAGCTCACCATTTCCTCGACGCTGCCCAGGGGCACTGCCACATAGAGGGGGACCTGGCCTGCCCGCCTCCCCCCCAACAGCTCGCTCACGGGGACCTCGCAGAGCTTGCCGAACAGGTCGAAGGCGGCGATGTCCACGGCACTTTTCGCATAACCGTGACCGGCCAGCTGGGCGTCCATGGTGGCGTGGAGCGCCCCGAGGTTGGCAGCGTCCTGGCCCACGATGCTCCCGGCCAGTTGCTTCAGGGCGGCCTGCGCCCCGGTGGCCGACGCCGGTAGGTAGGTGCTGCCGAGGGGGCAAACCTCGCCGTAACCAAAGACATCGCCAGAGCGCAGGACGACCACGGTGCTCTCGAGCTGGTTGACCACCCGCTCACCCGACATCACGTAGGTCCCGTGAGAGTAGCTGAGCTGGTAGCTGAAGATTTCTATGCTGTCGATAGGGGCCCGTGCGGTCACGGCCGGCGCCTCCTGCCTCCGGCCGTCACGTTGTGTGCCTCCCTGGCGAGGCCCCTGCGGGAGGTGGCCCCGGCCAAGCCGGTGCCGGCCCCGGGGCGGGACGCGGGCGGGAGATGCCAGCACCACTGCCACCGTTGCCGTTGAGGCCCTCTGCCGCCCTGGCCAACCGGGCCAGCTTGAGGCCCAGGTGCACCGCCAAGCGGTCGTAGCCGTTGCGTACGTTGATCCCGCACATCCGCTCGGCCTTGTCCAACCGGTAGTAGAGGGTGCCCCGGTGCAAGTGCAGCTGCTCGGCCGTTGCCTTGGCGTCGCCGGCCAGGTCCAAGTAGGTCTCCAGAGTCGATATCACAGCCATGTCCCCGGTGGCCAACAGCACGGCCACCCGGGGGTCGATGGCCGACTCCAGGGCCTCTCGGTTGGGAAGCTGGGCCAGGGCGCGGAAAACTCCGAGGTCGCGCCAGCGCACCACGTCGCCTACGAGGGGGACTGCGGATGCCACCCGGGCCGCCAGGCGGGCCTGGCGGTAAGAGGCAGCTGCCCGGCGAAGCTCGCACTGGGGGTCACCCAGGCTGGCCACGACCCGCCGGTCGGCCCCGTTGCGGTCCCCCAGGCGCCGCTCGAGCATCTCCCTCCCGGACCGGGCAATGGCCAGCGCAGGAGCATCGTCGCTGCGGTCTGGCAGGCGGACCAGCAGCACACCGTGGTCAGAGCAAGCCAAGCGCAGCAGCGTCCCCGCCGGTGCTTCCCATCCCACGTCCAACAGGGCCTCTTCTATGGCTGCCACGCTGGTATTGGACGGGGGCAGGGGCTGGACCACCACAGCCACGACCGGATCTCCCTCGCGCAGCAGCGATTGGTCGACCAGTTGGCTGGCGGCCGCGTCCCGCAGCTCTTCGGAAGGGGAAAGGAGGTGGGCCACCGCCTGGACCACCAACCTTTGGGCCAGCCGTTCTTCGTACAGCAGGAGGGCGGCGTGCTCGGCCGACTTTTCCACCTCGGCCAAGTCAGCCTCGTCCATGCCCTCTTCGGTGTCGATCAGCCAGAGGAAGCCGAGCAGGCGGTCGCGGTACCAAGCCGGTGCACAGATGCGGGGCAGTATCTCCCGCTCGGGTTGGCCGGGCACCCGGATCGGGTGGCGGGCGGTGAGGATGCCGAACTTGCGGTACCACTGCATCACTTCGGGGGACGTGACCCGGTGGAGGATCGTGTCCCGCCGGACGGCGTCGATCCGGCCGGCCTGGCGCGAGTACACAACTGGCCGCTGCTCGTGGTCTTCCAGCAGCACGGCGGCCCCCAACCGGACTGACAACTGGTCCACCAGCAGTTGCAGGTCGGAGGCCACGGGTGCTCAGTCCTCGGGGGTGGCCGCAGGGACAGTCGTGCCCCGGCTGGCTGAGCGCCCGGGGAGCAGCCGGGGCACCGGGCGGTGCGCTCCGCGGCCCGTCTCGGGGCCGGCAGGACGGGAGGGGCCCGGCTTCGGGCCGGCAGGGCACGATGGGCCCGACAAGGGCATGACCGGGCGGTGGCTCATCGATAGGTGCAGTGCGTCGGGGCTATTAGACAAGCCTTATCCTCATCAGGCAAACCTACGACAACCCGGGAGCCGAAAGGGGGCGCGCTGGGTGGCCCTCGGCCGGCAGGTCGGCGGGGGCGGCCCCGGTGCCGGCCCTGGAGAGCTGGGCCAGTGTGACGGGCACTGCCACCGGCCGCTTGTGCAGGTTGCCCACCTCGCCCAGAGGGCGGCCGCTCAAGGCGGCCACCACCAGCTGCAGCGGCGGGCCGCATGTCCTTCCTTGGCAGTAGCCCATGCCGCAGCGGGTCAGGCTGCGGACCTGGCGCACGCTCGAAGCACCGCCTTGCACCGCTGCTCGCACCTGGCCCCAGCTGACCTGCTCGCAGCGGCAAAAGACGGTGCTGTCATCGAGCCAGGAGATCCACCCCGGCCCCAACCCGAAGCTCCGCTCGAGCGCGGATGCGAACGCCCGCCGGTTGGCCAGCCGGCGCCCAAGCCGTTGGCGGTCACGGCCAGGCCGCGGGTCAGGCAGGCCCAGGTAGGAGGCGGCCGCATGACCGGCTGTCTGGCCCTCCAGCTCGGCTACCTCGGCTCCAGCCACGCCGGCCAGTTCCCCGGCCACGAACAGGCCGGGCACCGATGTGCTCATGGTCTGGCCGTGGGTGACCACCATGGCGGGGTGGGCCGAGCCCCCTTCAGTGAGGGCGCCCAGTTGCACGGCGAGCTCCAAGCGAGGGACGAACCCGTGCGAGACACAGAGCGCGTCCACGTCCACAGAGGTCTCTGTGCCAGGCAGGGGGCGCCAGTCGGGGCCCAGGCGAGCCAGGACGACCCGTTCGGCACGGTCGTGGCCTTCGCAGCGGACCACCGCCTGCCCGCTCCAGGCACGGGCCCGGTGCCTGAGCATGGTCCCCGCGTACCCAGCCGCTTCCGCCAGCTTCCGCGGGTGGCGCAGGAGGGCGGGGGCCAGGCGCAGGGCCTCCCGGGGCGGTGCGGCCTCGGCCATGAGCACCTGTGCACCGGCCCTGGCCAGGGCGCCAGCCACCGGCCAAAGCAACGGGCCTGTCCCCGCCACCACCACTTTGCGCCCGACCGTTACCTGCTGGGACTTGAGCAGGGCTTGTGCCGCACCCGCAGTGGTCACCCCGGGGAGATCCCACCCCGGGAAGGGGAGGACCAGCTCGGTGGCCCCCGTGGCCAGGACCAGGGCTCGGGCATGGACCGCCCAGGCCTCACCGGCCGGCGCTACCCCGCTGGCGGGCTCATCCTCGGGGTGCAGGTGCAGGAGGAAGCCCGCCCCCTGCCGGGCGACGGACCAAACGGCGTGGCCGAGCAGCAACTCGATGTGCGGGTGGCCCATCAGCGCCTGGGAACGGCCCGGGAGGTGGGGCCCTACAGCAACGCCGTCGGCGGCTGGCGGGAGGGCCGGGGCATAGCCCCCGTCAGGGGACGGCTCCGGGCGGCCCAGAGGCCTGGGGCAGACGAGGGGCTGGCGGAAGTACTGCCCGCCCAGCTGCGGCCAGGAGTCGACCAGCACGACCCGGGCACCGCGCTCGGCCGCCGCCAGTGCGGCGGCCATCCCGGCGGGCCCCGCTCCCACCACGGCCAGGTCAGCCACCACTTGGCCCCTCGGCCAGGGCCGTTGCCACTTCGGCCCCTACCCCCGGGTCAACCATGGGCCCTTCTCTCAGAGGAGGCCAGGCCGACCGAGCGCGAAGGGCGGACGTCGTCGCCCTCCCGGAGCAGGGCCGAGCAGGCGCGCACCGCGCTCTCGTCGTTGCGGTCGACCAGGCACTCAAAGCAGGTGCCGATACCGCAGAACAAGCCGTGAGGGCTGGCCCCTGCCCGCGCTCTACGGAACACCCACACGCCGTTGCGGACAAGCGCCCCTGCGATGGTGGACCCAGCCGGAGCGGTGAGGCGACGGCCGTCGAAGCGGAAGTTGAGCTGGCCCGGCCCGGCGTCCTCGGGCCAGCTGGCCGACGGCAGGCCATGGAGGCCACCGGCCGCCTCTCGGCTGGCCCCTGTGAGGATACGGCTGGTGGCCCCCGTGAGGCCGCCTGTGAGGCCGCCTGTGAGGCTAGTGGTACCTCCGGTGGGAAGGGCGGTGCCCAAAGCGGGACGTCCCGTCCCCCCCCTGAAGCGGGTGGGGGCGAAGGGTGCCAGGTCGAGGGGGGCAGGGGTGCCCCGCACCAGGGCCTCGACAAGCTCGGCGGTCACCTCGGCCAGGCCGATGCCGGCCCCCTCGTGCCCCGTGGCGTGGACGAGGTTGCCCATGGCGGGGTCGACCCCGATCACGGGTAGCCCGTCTGGGGTAGCCGGTCGGAAGCCCATGTAGGCCCGTATGACCCGCGCCCGGGCCAGGTTGGGGAACAGGGCGATGGCTCGGCTGGCCATCTCGGCGGCGATGGCATGGTCGAAGTGCTCCGAGAAGCCGACCAGCTCGCGCGACGAGCCGATCAGGACGGTACCGCTCATGGTCGCCTCAACTACGGCCGAGCAGGCGGCCTGCTCGGTATTGCCGTAGACCGTGGCGACGTAGCCGGCTTCGTAGACCTTGTGGCGGACCACCAAAGGCAGCGGCTCGGTTACAAGGATGTAGCCCCGGCGCGGGTGGACCGCGACCTCGGACCCCAGGCGCCGAGCCAGCTCGCCTGCCCAGGGCCCGGCCGCATTGACGACCCACTTGCCCACCGCCACCCGCCCCAGGGTGGTCTCCACCGACCGGACCGCCCCGTCGCCGTCCCGCTCGGCGCCCAGCACCTCGGCACCTGAGACCACTCGGCCGCCCAGAGCCTTCAACTGGGCCACGTGGAAAGCCACCGCCAGCATGGGCTGCACCTGGCAGTCGCCCTCGTAGAAGGCGCCTCCCAGCAGGCCCGGGGACAACTCGGGTTCCAGGCGGAGCAGGTCGTCGGGCCCGACTACCTCGACGTCCAAGCCGGCCTGGCGCTGGCGGCCGACGAGGGACGAGAGGGCTTCGAGCTCGACCGGGGTGCGGGCCACCACCAGCCCTCCCTTGGGCTGGAACTCGAAGTGGTCGCCCGCCTCCTCGGCCAGCCGGCGCCACAGCTGGATGCCCCGGACGGCCATCTCCAGCTCCGGTCCGGGCAGCTTGTCCGAGGCGAGCAGGTTGCCCTCACCCGCCGAGCTGGTGCCGGCGCCCGGCCCAGCCCGGTCGACCACGCAGACTTCTGCACCGGCCCCGGCCAGCCGGGCACCTATCGCGGTCCCGATGATGCCGGCCCCGACCACCAGGACCTCGGCCGCGCTCGGCAGTTGAGCACCAGGCGGGCTAAGCGTCGCTATGGCCCTGTCCAAGCAAGAACCCACTGGGGAACGGGTCGTCCGGGTCGAGCAGGTACTGCGCCAGCCCCGTCACCCACGCTCGGCCTTTCACGGTGGGCACGACCGCGGCGAAGCCCCCAACGGTCGTGGTGGCCACCAGCCGGCCGGTGAAGCGGGTCCCGAGGACCGAGGCGTGGACGTAGTCCTGCCCCAGGGCCAGCTCCCCCCGGGCGTGGAGCTGGGCCATACGGGCCGAGGTGCCCGTGCCGCACGGTGAGCGGTCCAGCCAACCGGGGTAGATGGCTACGGCCGCCCGGCCGGAGACGGCCCCGTCGCCTGGCTCGGTGAAGACCACGTGGTGGCAGGTGCCCACCGCTGGTTGTTCGGGATGGGCGAAGTCGAGTTGTTCGTTGACCGCCGCCATCACCGCCAGGCCCGCCCTCACCAGTTCGTCATGCAAGCGCGGCTGGACGGCCAGGCCGAGGGACTGGGCGGGCAGGAGGGCGTAGAAGTTGCCACCCCAGGCCAGGTCGAGCTGCACGTCGCCGTAGCCGGGGACGTTCACGTGGGCGTCGCGCAGGTGGAGGTAGGAGGGGACGTTGCGGATGGTCACGGCTTTGGCCCGGCCCCCTTCGACTTCCACCTGGGCTTCCACCAGCCCGGCGGGGGCGTCGAAGCGGATGACCGTGACCGGTTCGTGGGCTGGCACCATGCCCGTCTCCACCAGCACGGTGGCGGTGCCCATGGTCCCGTGGCCGCACATCGGCAGGCACCCTGACACCTCGATGAACACCACTCCGACGTCAGCGTCGGGCCGGGTCGGCGGCTGGAGGATGGCGCCCGACATGGCGCTGTGACCCCGCGGCTCGTGCATGAGCAGGGTGCGCAGCTCGGGCCGGTGGTGGATGACGTACTGGCGGCGCTCTTCCATGGTGGCCCCGGGGAGCACGCCTACCCCTGAGGTGACGACCCGGGTCGGCATCCCCTCGGTGTGGCTGTCGACGGCCCCGATGACCAGGCGGGAGCGCATGGGGGGCTCAGGGGTGCGTGCTGGCCAGGTAGGCTCGGGTGGCCGCCCGGACTTGCTGCGCGTCTTCGGGCGGGAGCTCCAGGCGGGGGAGGCGTACCGGCCCGCCGTACCAGCCGACCTCTTCTTGGGCGATCTTGATGGCTTGCACGAAACGGGGGTCGGCGTCCCAGCGCAGCAGCGGCAGCAACGCCATGTAGCGCTCGACCGCGTCCTGCCACTGCCCGGCGGCGCACAGCTGGTACAGCTCTACGCACTGGCGCGGCAAGGCGTTGGCAAAGCCAGCGACCCAACCTACCGCCCCCATGAGCATGGCCTCGACGAAGGTGTCGTCGCAGCCACAGACGACCTCGAGCCTGGGGGCGGCTTGACGGATAGCGGCGACCCGCCGCACGTCCTGGGAGAACTCCTTGACCGCCACCACTTCTTCGACCTCGGCCAGGCGGGCCAGCACCGCGGGGGTGAGGTCGGCCCGGGTCGAGAAGGGGTTGTTGTAGGCCATGATGGGCAGGCCGGCCTTGGCCACCTCGCGGAAGTGGGCGACTATCTCCTCGGTGGTCGGGGCATGGGAAGTCGGCGGCAGGCACATGACCGCGGGGCAACCACAACTGGCGGCTTGCTCGGCCCAGCGCCGGGCCTCGGGCCCGGACTTGGCTGAGACGCCTGGTACCACCTGAGCACGACCGGCCAGCTCTGCCGCCACCTTCACGACCCCGGCCCGCTCGTCGTCGCTCAGGGCCTCGTACTCGCCCAGGGACCCCATCGGCACCAGCCCGTCGACACCAGCTTCGACCAGTCGGGCGCAGTGCGCCCGAAAGGCCCCGATGTCGACGGCCCCGTTGGCCTGGAAGGGCGTGGTGGTGGCGACGAACACGCCGGCAAAGCGCGCCCTGTGGTCGGCGTCCACGAAGACAGGTTAGAAGAGGGCGCAGCCCCGGGCCAGGGTACAGGCCTCCAAGCACCACGTCGGGTATTGCAACATCTGTCAAGATCTGTCAAGAGGGCCGTGGTGCAGGGGCTGGCCCGGCCCCCAGGTAGGCGTCGACCACCCGAGGGTCGTCGGCCAGCTCGCGGCTGGGGCCGGAGAGCACGAGGCGGCCCTGCTGCAGTACGTAGGCCCGCTGGGTGATCTCGAAGGCGAGGGTGACGTTCTGCTCCACGAGCAGGACCGACGTGCCGGTGGCAGCAATGCCCACCAGCAGGTCGTAAACCGCCTCGATCATCTGGGGTGCCAGCCCGAGGGACGGTTCGTCGACCATGAGCACCTTCGGTTCCGCCATCATGCCCCGGGCAATGGCCAGGACCTGCTGTTCCCCGCCAGACAGCATGCCGGCCAGCTTGGCCAGGTGAGGGCGAAGGAGAGGGAAACGGTCCAGCGTGGTGGCGAGACGTTCCCGCCTCTGGGCGCGCCCGCCGGTCCCCAAGCCGGCCAGCTCCAGGTTCTCGCGCACGGTGAGGGCGGGGAAGATGCGCCGGCCTTCGGGGACCTGCACGAGGCCGAGGCGCACCCGGGCGGCGGCCTTGACGGCCCGCAGGTCCCGGCCGTCGAGCTCCAGCTGGCCGGCCCGAGGCTTCACCAAGCCGGATATCGCCTTCAAGACGGTGCTCTTGCCGGCGCCGTTGGCGCCCAACAGGGCGACGACCTCGCCTTGGCCCACCCCCAAGGTCACGTCCTCTACCCCTCTGACCGGCCCGTAGTAAACGGTCATGCCGCTCACGTCAAGCACGTTCACCGCTGGCGCCTCCCGAGGTAGGCCTCGATGACCCGGGGGTCCTGGCGGACCGGTTCGGGAGGGCCCTGCACCAGCAGGCGGCCCCGGTCCAGCACGGCCACCGTGCTGGCCAGCCGCATCACCAGCTCGACGTCGTGCTCGATCATGACCACGGTGACGCCGGACTCCCAGGTCCTGCGGACCACGTCGGCCAGCTCCTCCCGCTCCACCGAGCTGACCCCGGCCGCGGGTTCGTCGAGCAGGAGCAGGCGGGGGTGAGCGATCAAGGCCCGGGCCATTTCGAGCCGTTTCCTCATCCCGTAGGGCAGGTCTGCCGCCAGCACGTCCCCCCTGCCCGCCAACCCCACATAGGCCAGCCAGTGCTCCGCCTCCTCGGCCAGCAGGCGCTCCTGGCGGCGCAAGGCCGGGGTGCCAAGGAGCATGGCAACCAGGTTGGAGGTGGCGCGCAGGTGGGCGCCGGCCAAGACGTTCTCCCGGGAGGTGAGCCTTGGGAAAAGCCTCACGTTCTGGAAGGTGCGCCGGATCCCCAAAGCGGCAACCTGGTCGGGCGGCAGCCGGGTGATGTCCCTCCCGGCGAAGCGCACTGAGCCCCGGTTGGGCCGGTAGTAGCCGGTCAGGCAGTTGAAAAATGAGGTCTTGCCTGCCCCGTTGGGGCCGATCACCGCCAGCAGGGAGCCTTCCGGCACCTCCAAGGTGACGTCGCTCAGGGCCGCCACGCCACCGAAGTGCAGCGACAGGCCCTCGGCAGCCAGGAGCGCGTTCATTGGCCCTCCCGGCCGGCCGGCCCCGGCCCAGGCGGCCAGCGCCGGACCCCTGCCCGGGCCAGGGCGTTCACCTGGCCCCCAGGCGAGCACTGGCCCAGTGGGTGAGCTGCCGGGTGGCCCGCCGGGCAGACTGCTTCAGGCGCCCCAGCCGCAACCCTTCTTCGGGCCAGATCCCCTGAGGCCTGAGCACCATGACCAGCACGAGCGCCACGCCGAAGACGAGCAGGCGGGCCTGGGCGAACTGGCGGAAGACCTCCGGGAAGGCGACCACCGCTCCCGCGCCCAGCAGCGCCCCCCAGATGCTGCCCATGCCACCCATGGAGACGGCCATGACGACCAGCAGCGACTCGTTGAACCCGAAGCTCGGTGGTGCGATCGCGACGAACGCCGAGCCGTAGAACGTCCCGGTGACAGCACCCAGGACGCTGCCTGCCATGTAGGCGTATAGCTTGTAGCGGCGGACCTTTATCCCCATGGCGTAGGCAGTGTCTTCGTCCTCCCGTATGGCCAGCCAAGCCCGCCCGAGCCGGGACCGCCGGGCCCGGTAGCTAACTGCCACGAACAGGACCACCAGCACGAAGAACACGTAGTAGTAACCGGTGGTGCTGGTGATGGTGAGCGGGCCCACCGACAGCGGCGGGATCCCGTAAATGCCCTCGGGGCCACCCGTCTGGTTGAGGTTGTTCACGATGTTCTGGATGATCTCGCCGAAGCCCAGGGTCACGACCGCCAGGTAGTCGCTGCGCAGCCGCAGCGTGGGCGTACCGATGAACACCGCTCCCAGCAGGGAGGCAGCGACGGCTACCGGCAGGGTGGCCAGGACGGGCCAGTGGGCGTCGACGGCCAGCAGGCCGCTGGTGTACGACCCGATGGCAAAGAAGGCAGCGAAGCCGAGGTCGAGCATGCCCGCATAGCCCACGACGAAATTGAGGCCAAGGGCCAGGCACATCAGGATCTCCACCTGCATGGCCACGCTGGTGACATAGGTGCTGCCCAACGCCAGGGGGAACACGGCGGCGCCGGCCAGGGCCACGGCGGCCCCGGGGGCAGCGGCCCGCCAGGAACGCACCGGCGACGCCTTGTGGTGGAGCACCGAGAACGCAGGCCTGGCTGCGGCCGGCGCCTCGGGCTCGGCGCGGGCGGGGCCAGCCAGGCGGCTAGACCCTCTGGCCAACGCGCTCGCCCAGCAGCCCGGTGGGCCGCAGCCACAAAGTGAGCACCAGTGCCCCGAAGGCGAACATGAGCGCCCACTGGGCCCCCACCAGCCCGGTGCCCACCGACTCCAAGATGCCGAGCAGGAGGCCTCCGACGGCGGCCCCGGCCACGTTGCCGATACCGCCGAGGACGGCCGCGGTGAAGGCCTGAAGCCCGATGGAAAAGCCCATGAGGTAGTTGATCTGGCCGTAGTAGAGGCTGGCGGTCACCGCGGCTGCCCCGGCGAGGGCTCCCCCAATGAAGAACACGAGCGAGATCACCCGGTCGGTGTTGACCCCCATCAGGGTGGCCGCCACGCGGTCTTGGGCGACGGCCCGCATGGCGGTCCCGAGCATGGTGTGGTTGACGATGAAATGGACGGCGAGCACCAGCACCGCGGCGGTCAGGACGATGGCCACCTGCAACCAGGTGTAGTGGACCGATGCGACATCGAAACCGTTGCCCGGCGGCGTCACCGGGAACGGGAGGTAGTTCGAGCCCCAGCCGGGGGTGTTGAGCACGCCGTTCTCCAGTATCTGGGAGACGCCGAGGGCGGCGATCATCAACGACAGGACAGCTGCCCTGCGCATGGGCCGGTAGACGAGGCGTTCCGCCACCACGGCCAGCACCCCGGCGGCCAGCATGGTCACGACGCCCACCCAGATGACGTTGCCCCAGTTGACCTGGGTGCCGACGGTGACCAGGGCCAGCAGGGTGTAGCTCACGAAGGCCGCCACCATGTAGAAGTCCCCGTGGGCGAAGTTGATCAGCCGCAAGATCCCGTAGACCATGCTGTAGCCGACAGCTATGAGGGCAAAAAAGGCCCCCAGGAAAAGCCCCGCAACGATATCGGGTACGACCACGTTCCACGACATCGGCTGGCTCCTTGGCTACAGCATGGTAACGGGCGGCTTCATGGTCGGGTCATGGCCCGGTCATGGTTGCCTGGGCGCCAGCTTGTACTGGCCTCCTACCACCTCTAGCACCACGAAGTGGGCCCCCAGGCGGGCGCCGTCGGGGGCGAAGTGGACCAGGCCCGTGAGGCCTTGGAACTGGAGCTTGTGGAGGGCCGCGACCACCTTGGCCGGCGCGAGGCTCTTGGCGGCTTCGGCCGCATGGACCAGGGCGTACACCCCGTCATAGCCGTAGGCCGAGTAGGGCCCCGGCTGGGCGTGGAAATGCTTGACGTAAGCAGTGTCGAACGCCTTGGCCGCCGGGCCGGTGAGGAAAGACGACAGCACGGAGATGGTGGCGTAGGTGCCGTTGGCATCAGCCCCCGCGTCCTTGATGAAGGTCGGGTCCACCGACCCGTCGGCGGTCACGAAGGGGATGTTGACGCCGTCGGTGCGCAGCTGGCGGACGAACTCCGCGGCCTGGGCAAAGTAGCCCGTCCAGTAAACGGCGTCGGCCTTGTCTGCCCTCAAGGTGTTGATGACGGCGGAAAAATCCTGGGTCGTGTTGGGCACGGCTTGCACGGACACGACTTTCACAGAGGAGTGGGCCAGCCTCTGCTGGGTCAACTGGGCGACGTTGACGGCGTAAGTGGACTGGTCGTCGGCTATGAGCAACCGCTGGGTGTGCAGGATCTTGGTGAAGAAGTTGGCTGCCTCCTGGGCTTGGAGGGCGCCGCCGGGGTCGATCAAAAAGACGTTGTGGTAGCCGCCGGCGGTCAAGGTGCTCGAGTTGGCCGCGACCTGGATGTTGGGTATGCCGGCCCGAGCGTAGACGGGCTCGGCCGGTTGGGCGGCGCTGGAGCAGTAGCCCCCCACCATGGCCTGCACGCCCAGGGACACGAGCTTGTTGGCCGCGTTGACCGAAGTCTGGGGGTCGCAAGCGTCGTCCTGTTCACGCAGCACGATCTTGTGGCCGAGCACGCCCCCGGCTGCGTTCACGTCCTCGACGGCGAGCAGCTCGCCGTCGTATATCTCGGTGCCGGCCTGAGCCTCGGCACCGGTCATGGGTTCGGACACCCCGACCAGGTACGTGCCGGAGCTGGCACTGGCTGCCCCGGCGATGGCCGGGAAGGCCACCAACGGGCACCAGGCGGCTAGCATTAGGGCACTGGCGGCACCCGCCCGCCATGTTGCAGGTCCTGTCCTCACTGCTCCTCCTTTCCTGACGGATCGCCAATGGTACCCCTCATCGGAGCATGAGGGCTGGGCAGGAGCGATGGAGACCTGTCCAGTAATAGGGAGCCCGCTCTTGACATATGTAGCAAGCGGCGGGGGGCGTGCGGGCATTGTAATGAGGTGGTGGAGCCGGTGACGGACGACGAGCTGGTTTCTCGTTCTTGCCAGCTGGCGGCGGAGCTGATGGCGGCCGCTCGCTCCCAGGCCGGGCGCCGGGAGGCGCGCCGCCAGCAGCGGTTGCGCCGCCTGTTGGCCAGCACTTCGGGGGCACGCCAAGTGTTCTTCCTGGCCGACCGGGTCCTGCGCCCGGTGGACGCCAGGACGGCGGCCGGCCAGTTGCGCCAGGTCGCCCGAGGCCCGATGGACGGCCTGTCCGCCATCGACGCCTGGTTGTTGAGGTTGGCGGCCCTGGCCGCGCCGCTCGCCCCTTTCCCCGTGGTACCCCTGGTAGCGGCCCGCGTCCGGCGTGAGACCCGGTCCTTGGTGTTCCCAGCCGAGCCGGCCGCCTTGGGCAGGAGCCTCCAGCGGCTGCGGGCGAAAGGCAGGCGGCCCAATGTCAACTTGCTGGGGGAGGCCGTGCTGGGCTCGGCCGAGGCCAACCGCCGGGCGGCAGCGGTCGAGAGGCTGCTGCTGCGCCCCGACGTGGACTGCGTGTCGGTGAAAGTGTCGGCCGTGGCGGCTGGGCTTTCCCTCGTTGACTTCGAAGGGTCGGTGGCGCGGGTGTGCGAGCCGCTCGGGCGGCTCTACCGGGTGGCGGCTTCCTGCCACCCGCCCAAGCTCGTCAACTTGGACATGGAAGAGCACAGGGACCTCGACATAACGGTCGAGGCCTTTACCCGTTGCCTGTCGCGCCCCGAGCTGGCCAACTTGACCGCGGGCATTGCCCTGCAGGCTTACCTGCCCGACAGCCACGGCGCTTTGGGGACCTTGCTGGAGTTCGCCGAGCAGCGGGCCCGCCAGGGGGGTGCGCCGCCACGGGTCAGGCTGGTCAAGGGGGCCAACCTGGCCATGGAGAAGACCACCGCCGAGCTCGCGTGCTGGCCTCAGGCCCCCTATGCCACCAAGGCCGAGACCGACGCCTCCTTCAAGGCCATGGTGGAGCGGTTGCTCCAGGCGGCGGCCCAGGGGTGGCTGAGCGTGGGCGTCGCCTCCCACAACCTCTTCGACCTGGCCTTCGCGCTGGTCCTGGCCGAGCACCTCGACGTCCACGTGGAGGTGGAGATGCTGGCCGGCATGGCTGACGAGCAGGCACTGGCCCTGGCTGCCCGCACGGGCCAAGTGCTGCTGTACACGCCGGTGGTGGCTCGCCGGGACTTCCGCAACGCCCTTGCCTACCTCGCCCGCCGGTTGGACGAGAACGCCACCCCGGAAGGGTTCCTGCGCCGCGCGCTCGACTTGGCCCCCGGCAGCCCGGCCTGGGAGGACCAAGCGGCGGGCTTCGCCGCTGCCGTACGCGCCCGCCACCAAGTCCGGACGGCCCCTTCCCAGCAACAAGACCGCACCCGCCCGGCTAGCCCCCTGGCCCCCGGCCTGGGCGCGGCCCCCGGCCTCAGTGCGGCCGGCGGTTTCGCCAACGAGCCGGCTACTGACCTGACGGTGGCGGCCAACCGGGCCTGGGCCCGGGAGGTCCTGCGTTCCCGCCGGCCCAGCCCGCCTCCCCCAGTCAGCTCCCGAGCGGAGGTGGACGCCGCCCTGTCCCTGGCCGCGGGTGCCGCTGTGGACTGGGAGAAATGGGGGCCGGCCAAGCGGTCGGCCGTCCTCAGCTCGGCCGGCGCGCTCATGGCCAGTGAGCGGGCAGACGCGGTGGCGGCCATGGCCACCGAGACGGGCAAGGTGTTCGAGGAAGCCGATGCCGAAGTCTGCGAGGCCATCGATTACGCCCGCTGGTACGGTGCTGGCCCGGCCAGCCTGGCCTACGTCCTGGGCCAGCTGGACGTGGAGGTCGACAGCCAGCCCTTGGGCACGGTGGTGGTGGCCCCTCCCTGGAACTTCCCGTACGCGATCCCCGCCGGGGGCACGCTGGCGGCCCTGGCGGCCGGCAACGCGGTCGTCCTCAAGCCTGCTCCCGAGGCCCAGGCCACGGCTGGTGCCCTGGCCCGGCAGTTGCACGCGGCCGGCGTGGGGGACCACCTCCTCCGGCTCTTGGCCGTGCCCGACGGACCCGTAGGCCAGTACCTGGTTTCTCACCCCGGTGTTGGCGCCGTGGTGCTCACCGGTTCGTACCAGACGGCGGCCCGCTTCGCCCGGTGGGCACCGGCCCGGCGCCTCCTGGCCGAGACCAGCGGCAAGAACGCGTTGGTGGTCAGTGCCACGGCGGACGTGGACCAAGCGGTGCGCGACGTGGTGGCTTCGGCGTTCGGCCATGCCGGCCAAAAGTGCTCAGCCGCCAGCCTGGCGATCGTGGTGGCACCCGTGCACGACCGGAGCCCGTTCTTGCGCCAGCTGGCAGACGCCGTGCGCAGCCTCCGGGTTGGGCCGTCCACCGACCCAGCCACCCAGGTCGGCCCGATCGTCGGGCCGTTCACGCCGGCTCTGCGCCAAGCCCTCACCGAGCTCGGCCCGGGGGAGTCGTGGCTGGTCGAGCCAGCCCGGTTGGGGGAGGACGGAACAGGCCAACTGTGGTCCCCAGGCGTGCGAGTAGGGGTGCGGCCTGGTTCTTGGGCGCACCTGACCGAATGGTTCGGCCCGGTGCTGGGGGTGATGCGGGCGCGTGACCTGGAAGAAGCGCTGGCCTGGCAGAACGCCGTACCTTACGGGCTCACCGCCGGGCTTTCGTCCCTCGACCCAGACGAGCACCGCCGGTGGGCCGACGCCGTGGAGGCAGGCAACCTGTACGTCAACCGGGCCACCACCGGGGCGGTGGTCGGGCGCCAGCCCTTTGGCGGCTGGAAACGTTCCAGCTACGGGCCGACCGCCAAAGCCGGAGGGCCCAACTACCTGATCGGCTTGCGGCGCTGGCGGGACGCGGCCCCGGGAGGGGCCGGGCTGGGAGAGGCCCAGGCGAGCTACGAGCGCTGGTGGGAGTCCCATTTTGGCAGGGCCACCGAGCTGGCCGGCCTGGCCTGCGAGGCGAACGAGCTGCGCTACCGTCCCTTTGCCCCCGGTGTGGTGGTCCGGGCAGGCGAGGGGGCAAGCGAGGAGGAGCTGCGCAAGGCGGTGGCCCTGAGCAGGCTCACCTCCACTCCGGTGCGCTTTTCGTTGAGCCGTGCCTACCCGGGCCTTTCGGGCGCGCCCAGGGTCGTGGAGTCGGACGAGTCGTTTGCCGCTTCCCTGGCTAGCCTGGCCGGCGGGCCGGAGGGGCCTGGCCCCCCGGGTGGCGTGCCCCGCTTGCGCCTGCTCGGGGAGGTGGAGCCTGCCGTCCTGGCCGCGGCCGCCGAGGCTGGCGTCAGCGTGCTCGACGAGCCCATCTGCTCCTGCGGCCGCATCGAGCTGGTGCGCTGGCTGCGGGAGCAGGTGGTGACGAGGAGCCTCCACCGCTACGGCGATGTCGTCTACGAGCGGGCCTGGGCGGGCGCCGGCCTGAGCCGGCTCACGGGCCTGAGCGTTGCCGGCGGTGGGCCAGGGTAACCTGCCCCAAGTGGCGTACTACGACTTACCCAAGGACGAACTTCGTAACTATTCACCCGACCTGCCCTGGCCGGCTGACCTCGAGCGGTTCTGGGCGGAGACCCTGGCGGCCAGCCGGGCCCAGGCCTGGCCGGCGTCGTTCGAAAAGGTCGACACCGGCTTGGTGCTGGTGGACACCTTCGACGTCACCTTCGCCGGCTTCGGTGGGCACCCGGTGCGGGCCTGGCTGCACCTACCGGCCAATGCCGCCGGCCCGCTGCCGGCGGTCGTCTGCTACCAGGGCTACGGGGGCGGCCGGGGCCTGGCCCATGAGGTGGGCCCCTGGGCCCTCGCCGGCTACGCCAGCCTGGTCATGGACACCCGGGGCCAGGGCTCAGGGTGGTCCCCGGGCGACACCCCTGACCCGGCTAGCACACCACCGTCGCAGCCCGGCTTTATGACCCGGGGGATCCTGGACCCCCATGACTACTACTACCGCCGGGTCTACACCGATGCGGTGATGGCTTTCGAGGTGGCCCGTTCCCACCCCATGGTCCAGGCAGACCGGGTGGCGGTCACAGGTGCCAGCCAGGGTGGCGGCATCAGCCTGGCGGTGGCTGCCCTGGTGCCCGAGGTGTGGGCGGCGATGGTGGACGTGCCTTTCCTGTGCGACTTCCCGAGGGCCACCGAGGTGACGGCCACGGCCCCCTACAGCGAGATAGTGAGCTACCTGAAAGTCCACCGGGACCACGTGGGGCCGGCGTTCGCCACCCTGGCCTATTTCGATGCCGCCACCCTGGCGAAGCTGGCCAAGGCACCTGGTCTTTTTTCGGTCGCCCTTATGGACCAGACGTGCCCCCCTTCGACCGTCTACGCCGCCTACAACAACTATGGGGGCAGCAAGCAGATGATCGAGTACCCCTTCAACGACCACGAAGGTGGCCAATCGTTCCACCAAGCGGTGCAGCTCAAGTGGCTGCGGTCCTTGGCTTCCCAGAGGGGCTGATGGCCGGCGGGGGCAGCCAGCCACGAGCCCGGGGCGGGCCTGGAGGGCTGGGCCGGGCTGGCGCCCACCGGCGCCACCACCCCCACAGCCGCGCCTGGGGCGTCCGGGAGGGGCAACGCTGCCCCTTAACCGTCCCTTAAGGCAGGCGGGCCAGCATGCCAACGGTGGGCAAGCATGCCCGCCCCATCCAGGGCAGGGAGCTTGGGGTGCCTGGCCCCCTTCGTCCCGGGGGCCTGGTCGTCGTCGCCTTGGGCGCGGCCACCTTGGGGCTGGCCTCCCTGGCTGTTGGCGGGTGCTCGTCCTCGCCGGCTTCCGCTGGCCGGGCCGGCCGGCCTGCGGCTGCCACCCTGGCCGCCAGCCGCGGGCCCCGGGCCGCCGGCCCAGGGGCACCCCCCAGCTCGCCGGCTGGGGCACCGGCCACCAGCACCACCCGCCTACCAGCCCTGGCCGTGGCCAAGGTCAGCCCGGCGGACCGGGCGCAAGGAGTAGGCCCGAGCACCCCGGTGGTGGTCACCTACAACCGTTCGCCCGGCCCGGCCGTGCCCACCCCCACCATCTCCCCGCCAGCGCCGGGGCACTGGCAACGTACGGGGCCGGCGCAACTTACTTTCACGCCCACGGGCTACTGGCAACCAGGCACCACCTACCGGGTGTCGGTGCCCTTGCCTGGCCGTCACCGGGTGGTGCGCTTCACCACTGGCTTGCCGTCGCTCCTGGCGCTCCAGCAGTACTTGGCCATCCTCGGGTACCTGCCCCTGCGTTTCACGCCGACCGGCCAGATCCCCAACCGCAAGGCGGTGCTGGCGCACGAGCCGACCGAACCCTACCTAGTGCCCTGGGCACCGTCCCCGGGTGTGTTCACCTGGGCCTACCCGGGGGTACCCGAGCTGCTGTGGGCACAATGGCACCGGGGGGAGCCCAATGTGGTGACAACGGGGGCCGTGATGCAGTTCGAGGCCGCCCACGGCCTGTACCCCGACGGGGTGGCTGGCCCGCTGGTATGGCACGCCCTGCTCAAGGCGGTGGCGGGCCGGCAGGTGAAGACCGGCCCCTATGACTACGTCATAGTTTCGGAGAGCTTGCCCGAGACCCTGTACGTATGGCAGGACGGCCGCTTCGTGTACCACACCTTGACCAACACCGGGGTACCGGGTGCCGCCACCCCACAGGGCACCTGGCCTGTCGCCTACAAGCAAAACCCCAACTTGATGAAGGGTTGCGACGTGGACGGCACCTGCTACTCGGTCTGGGTGAACTATGCCAGCTATTTCTTGCCCTCGGTCGGCGACGCCATCCATGCATTTGCCCGCCCGGGTTACGGTTACCCCCAGAGCAACGGCTGTGTGGAAGTCGAGCCGTCCCAAGGGGCCATCGTCTATGGCTACGACCCGGTCGGCACGTTGGTGACGGTGACGTCCTGGGCCGGCCCCGCCCAGCGGGCTTAGGCTCAGGTTGCAAAAAGAGGGCCGGTCAAAGTGGCCTCGGGAGAAGGCTTGGGGCAGGGAGCCTGAAGGGCCCTGTCTGGCCTAGAGGCCGGCGGGCCAAGGGGGCGCCCCTGGGCAGTAGCCCGGTGCTATCGGTGCCCGGCCACCGGCTTTGAGCTCGGCCACGCCGGCGACGTCCCCTGCCGAGCGCAGCTTGGCCAGGGCTGCCGGTTCGCCCGCCAGGGTGGCGTCGAAGAAGTACGTCGTCACCAGCGTGACGACCTGGCGGTACTGGGGCCGGTGGCCCGCTGGGCCGGCGTAGGGAGGTTCGTGGCCGGCACCCAGGAGGTCCAGGAAGTACTTGGGGCTGGGGGCTGAATTGTAGACCTGGGTGCTGCAGGCGGGAGGGTTCACCTGGTCTTGGTCCCCCTGTACGACCAACAGCGGTACAGGGGGGCCGCCAAAGTACTTGCCCCCGAAGCTCACCAGCTCTGCTCCTGACAGCACGGCGGCCGCCTTCACCCGGGGGTCCCGGCAGCAGGTGTTGGCGGCCACGGCCAAGGTGACCTCGCCGCCGTCGGAATGGCCGGCCAGGCCGACCCGGCCCGGGTTGACCAGGCCCGAGAGGGCAGAGCCGGCGCGCCTGGCTTCGCCCAGGACGGCGGAGATGACAAAGCGAAGGTCGGCCGGGTGGTTCAAGATGTCGCTCTCGTCCAGCTCCCGGCCCGCGGACGGGGCCGTGTGGGGGTAGGTGGGGGCGGCCACCACGAAACCAGCCGAGGCCCAGCTCACCAGCAGCCGCTGGTAGGCACTCACCCTGATGTCGTAGCCCTGGGAGAAGACGATCAGGGGATAGGGTGCGTAGGCTCGGTCGGGTACGAGCCTCCCCTCCTCCCGCGTCGCCGGGTACCAGACCCGGGTGGGCAGGGGCCGTGGGGGCAGGGAGGCCGGGCGCTCGACAAAGTTGAAGTGGGCCGAGCCTACCTGGTAGGTGCCGGGTATGCCCGGCCCGCCCGGTTGCGCCCCGAGCCACGGCTGGCGCCCAGTCGTCGACCTGGCCGGTGGGAGGGGGCCGGCGGCCTTGGCTTGGTCGCGCCCGGCCCGAGCGTCCCCCCCGGCCAGGGCAAGCAAGCCGAGGAAGACCGTGCCAACTGCCAGGGTAACCAGGACCAGCAGCCGTTTGCTCGCGCCGCGGCGGCTGTTGCTCCGCCGTAGTCCCATGCGGCCACAGCGTAGCGGCCAGCCTGCAGCCTGCCTGCTCGGGGCCTGCGCCCTGGGCGGGGGCGTGCCCGTACCTGCTTCGCGCCTTGCACCCTGGACCTGCTTCGCGCCTTTACACCCTGGGCTGGCCCGCCTTACACCCTGGGCTGGCGCGTGCCCTGCGCCCAGACCTCGCCTCGCCCCTGCTGTGCGCCCTGGGTTGGGAGGGATTTGTGGTCGGGCCAGGGGGTGGCTAGATGGAGCCCGAGCGGCATGCCTGCTGCCACTGCTCGAAGGCGGCCCCCAGGGACTTGTGCTTCTGCAGGTCAGGGTGGACCTCGCCGGCCAAGCGGAGCTGGCCCGTGGCTTTGGGCCGGCGGAGCTCGCCGAACATGCCGGCCGCCCGCCCGCCGAGCAGCGCTGCCCCGCGGGCCGAGGCGTTGGGGTTCTCCACCACCAGGAGGACTTTGCCGAGAACGTCGCAGAGCAGCTGCCGCCACGCCGGGTGCAGGCTGCCGCCACCAGCGAGGTACAGGGCGGTGGCGTCGGCGAGCTCAGGCAGGGCCGCCGCCGCGTCGGCGATCGAGAACGCGACGCCCTCGAGGACCGCCCGCAGGAGGTCGGCCCGGTCATGGGCAAGCTCGAGGCCAGCGAAGCTCCCCCGCGCCGATGCGTCCATGGTGGGGGACCGGGCGCCGGCCAAGTGGGGGACGAACAGCGCGCCCTGGGCACCCTCGGGGCTGGCCGCGAGCGAGCCGTAGGCTTCGTCCCAGCTGGCCCGGAACACTTCCAGGGCCCAGGAGATGGCGACCCCGGCTATTTGCACGGCGGCCAGCGCGTACCACGTCCCCGGCACGGCGGAAGCAAAGACGTGGTAACGCAGGGCGGGATCGGGCTGGGGGTTGTCCCTGAGCGCGACGACCTGGGCGGCCGACCCGACGGTGAGCTGGACGGCACCCAGCGCAGAAAGCCCGGTGCCGACCAGTGCCGCGGCGGTGTCCCCGCAGCCGAAGGCCACGGGGGTACCGCTGGGCAGTCCCAGTTCTTGTGCGGCCACCGGCGTGAGGCCACCTGCGACCTGGAGCGAGGTGCCCAGAGGGGGCAGCAGGGAGGTGGGGATCCCGAGCGCCTCGGCTACTGGCAGGGCCCAGGTGCCTTCCCGTAAGTCGAAAAGGAGGGTGGCCGAGGCGTCGCTTGGTTCGCTGCCGGCCTGGCCGACCAGCCTGAGCCGGAGCCAGTCCTTGGGCTGGAGCGCCCAGTCCGCCTCTTCCAGGCTCCCCGGCTCGTGGTTGGCCAGCCAGTGGAGCAGGGGCCCGGCCATGCCAGGGGCCAAGGGGTTGCCCAGCGAGCCCAGCAAGTGGGGAGGGAGCGCCCGGTAGGCGTCGAGGGCGTCGAGGGCCCGCCGGTCCAGGGCCAGGATGGCCGGGCGCACCGTCTGGCTGTCGGAACGGGCCAAGACGAGCCCGTGCATTTGGCCGGACAGCCCGATGGCACCGACCCGGGTGCCGTTACCGGCCGTGGCTTGGCGTACGGCGTCCTTGACCGACTGCCACCATCCCTCGGGGGCAGACTCAGCCCAACCCGGGCGCGGCCTAGCTACGGCCACAGGCACCGAGGCAACGTTCAGTTGCGTGCCATCGGGGCCCAGCAAAATGGCTTTCACCGAACCGGTGCCCAGGTCTATGCCGAGAGCACACAGGTCCCTAGCCAGCACAGAGGTCCCTAGCCATTGCCTGACTGCCCCTAGCTCATCCCCACCACTGTTGGCTTGTCACTCCCCGCCAGGCCCCCCCGTCCACGCCCGGGAGCTTCGGCACGCGCTTTGCGCTCTTGGCTCGGCCCGCCTTCGGCCGGCTTGACCGAGCCAGCCAGGGGTGCCCCCGAGGGGCAGCCGCATGACTCGCGGTGCACGAAGGTGCCAGGGAGGCGGATGACTTGGCGTGGGCCAGCCAAGTCCCTGTTGGCTATGCGCTTGATCAGCAAGTTCACCGCCTCTGTCGCGATCTGTGCTACTGGCTGTGCTACGACCGTCAACCTGGGTTGCAGGAGCTCCGCAAAGTCGAGGTCGTCGTACGCGACCAGAGCCATGTCGTCAGGTACTCGGATACCCCGTTTTCGCAGCCCCTGGAGGACGCCAATTGTCATGTAGTTGTTGGCTGACACGATAGCCGTGGGCGGCTGAGGCCTGTCCAGAAGGGCCCCCAGGGCCTGCTCGGCAGGCCCAGCCGAGGACTTCCCGGGCACGACAAGGCTCGGGCTATAGGCCAGGTTGGCTTCGTCCAGTGCCAGACGGTAACCGGCGACCCGCTCCTCTGTCGTGGACAAGCCCCGCATACCGCTGACCAAGCCGATCCGAGTATGCCCCAGGGCGATGAGGTGGCGGACCAAGTTGGCCGTAGCATCAACGTTCTCGACCCCCACCCAGTCGAACCGTCCGTCCGCCCAGCGGTCGATCAGCACGGTGGGGACCTCCTCTGCCACGAGCCGGTCCAGGACCTGCCGGCGGTCACCCGGTGCGGGCGCGAGCACGATGCCGTCCACGCGCCGGCTGAGGAGCGTGTTCACCGCCTCCACCTCACTGTCGACCCTGTCGCGGCTGTCGGCCAGCACAGAACTGTAGCCGTGCCGACGGCCCACACGGTCGATGGCGGAAACCACAGGTACGAAGAAGCGGTTGGTCAGCGCCGACATCACGATGCCGATCAAGTGGGTGTCCGAGGTGACCAGCGAGCGCGCCACCCGGTTGGGCACGTAGCCCGTCTCCTCGATGGCGTCTAGCACTCGCTGGCGCAGCACTGCGCTGACCGGCCTCGTCCCGTTGACCACGTGCGACACGGTCGAAGCAGCGACACCGGCGCGCCTGGCCACGTCGGCCATGGTTACGGGCGACCTCATCGCCGCCTGAGGCGCCCAATCGTCCGGACAGGGAGCACACAAGGAGGCTACCAGGGCTCCAGCAGCTCAACAAGCGCTTGTACAAGCGCTTGCGCAAGCGCTTGTACACGGGTAGCATCGACCACCGTGGCCGGGAGGGTGGTCTCAGCAAGAGGGCCAACTGCTCAGGCGCTCGTCGGTTGCCCGGTGGCCTGCACCCGAGCGGCCCAGCGTGAGGCGAGGGTAGCCGCTCCCAGCGATCACGGAAAAACTGCCCTGATGAGAAAGGAAAGGACGACGCACATGAAGCTGGTCCAATGGCGCAGAGGTGGCGCGTCAGGAGGTCGTAGACGGTTGCCTGGTGCCGTCTCGGCCATGGCCTGCGCAGCCATGGTTGCATCGGCCCTGGTGGTAACCGGCCCGGTGCTGGCCGGGGCACAGGCGCCGATGGCCCCAAAAAAACAGATCAAGGTGGCGCTGATCCTAAAAGACTTTATTAACCCCTATTGGATCTACATGGCCAAGGCCGCCACCGCCGAGGCAGCCAAGCTCGGCATACTCTTGCAGACAGCAGCTGGCACCTCCGACAGTGACACGACCTCACAGATCTCTGCAATTGACGTCGCCATAGCCGCAGGCGACCAAGGGATCATCATATCGCCTAACGGCCCGGGGGTTGACAATGCGATCAACCAGGCCAAGCGTGCTGGGATCTACGTCCTGGCCGTCGACACCGTCCCGACTCCTGCGGGCATTGTGGAGCTCACCTATGCGACCAACAACACCCTCGCCGGCCAGCTGATCGGCAAGTACGCGGCTACGAGGTTGAACGGCCGGGCAGCCACCATAGCGCTGCTGGACGACGTGACCAACGAAGTCATCTCGGTGGACGTCGACCGCGATCACGGGTTCCTTGAAGGCATGGGCATACCGGTCGGCAAGCCGAACATCAACGGGTTCGAGCCCAAGAGCGGCCACTACACCGGGGGAAAGGGAGGTGCGTACACGATCGCATGCCAGCTTCCCACCCAGGGTACGACCACCGGCGGCCAGAGCGCCATGGAGACCTGCCTGGCAAAGAACCCTTCTATAAATGTCGTCTACGCGATCAACGAGCCGTCCGCTGAGGGCGCAGTGAAGGCAATCCAGGACGCGCACAAGACAGGCATCATCGTCGTGACGATCGATGGGAGCTGCGCTAACCTGCCGTTCGTGAGGAGCGGGGCAATCGCGGCTACAGCTGGCCAGTTCCCCGGGAAGATGGCCGACCTCGGTATACAGGCCATTTACAAGCTAGTCACTCAGCACATCAAGCCGAAGCCTACCCCGGGCCTGAACTTCTTCAACACTGGCACAGTGGTGTACACGAACACCCCTGTACCGGGGGTCCCCAGCAAGAACACGACGCAGGCCCAACAGACCTGCTGGGGCTAGGCACACTTGGTCCTCAAAGTGCACGGTCTTGCTTGTTCTCGTGGACGGGTGAGGTGGGCACTGTGACGTACTATGGCCGCGGGGGCGCGTTCAGCCGCCCCCGCGGCCGCGGTGCGGTCGCGGGGCCGAGGGCGGCTTGGCTGGCACGGCAAGGGTACGTATGAGGGGGCCCGTGCAGCCTGCTACAAGCCCAGCCGCTCAGAGCGAGCGGGAACTGCTGCACGCCGGAGCCGGAGATATGGGCTGGCGCGGTTGGCCGTGGCGGCGCCCGCTCTATTGGTTGCAGAGGTTGCTCCACCGGCACGCAGCTCTGGGGCCCCTGTTCGTCCTCATCCTGTCATCAGTTGTGTTCGAGGTGCTCCGCCCCGGCTTCTTGCGGCTAGTGAACATTTCCTTGATGCTCCAGCAGCTGGCTGTGCTCGGCTGCCTGGCTGTGGGCCAGACAATGATAATGTTGACCGCCGGCATCGACCTGGCTGTAGGGGCTATGATGATCCTCTCCCAGATGATAATGGGCGAGCTGGCCATCAATGCTGGGGTCAACTCGGTCCTGGCACTGGTGATTGGAGTGGTGTTTGGCGGGCTGATGGGGCTGATGAACGGCGGGCTTATTGCGAGAGTACGCCTTCCTCCATTTATAGTCACCTTAGGCACCCTTGGTATCTTCACTGCCATTGGGTTACGGCTGTCAGGCGGCGCTACATTGTTCTTTGGCGGGAGCGCGTTGGCCGGCTCGGCGATTTCGAGCTCCAGTAACGCACTGTTGTGGACGGGTACTACGCTTTCGGTGGGCTCGTTCACGGTCACCACCGGTGTGCTCGTGATGGTGGGGTTGTACGTCCTCTTCGCCTATGTGCTGGCGTGGACCGCGTGGGGCCGTCATGTGTACGCGGTGGGTGACGATGTGGAAGCAGCGCGCCTGGCCGGGGTACGTGTGCGCTCCTTGATCACCAGTGTCTATGTCGTGGCCGGCGTGATCTACGGGTTGGCGGCTTGGGTGCAGATAGGCCGGGTAGGCAGCGTCAGCCCGGATATCTCGTCTACGTTGAACTTGGACAGCATCACGGCCGTTGTGATCGGGGGTACGAGCCTGTTTGGAGGTCGCGGTGTGATGATGGGCACCTTGTTCGGTGCGTTGATCGTACAGGTCTTCGATACGGGGTTGGAGCTTGTGGGGGTCAATGCGCTGTACCTGCCTCTGGCCGAGGGCGTGCTGGTTATCTGTGCCGTAGCGTTGGACCATTGGATCCGGGCGATCAGGGACTGACGCGGTGAGTGGTACGGCAGAGGTGCCGAGCAGTGGGGGTGAGCAGGGGCGGGCCCAGCCGGTGCTGAGCGCCCGGGACATCTGGAAGAGCTACGGCCGGGTCGCTGCCCTGCGCGGGGTGGACATCGATGTGTACCGGGGGGAGGTGCTTGGGCTTGTGGGCGACAACGGCGCGGGCAAGTCCACGCTGATCAAGTGCCTGACGGGGGCCGAGTACCCTGACTCCGGGAGCATATTCTTGGAGGGCAGGGAGGTCGTCTTCCATGGGCCGCTCGCGGCTCGCCAGGCGGGGATCGAGGTGGTGCACCAAACTCTCGGTGTGGCGCCACAACTCGACATCACGAGCAACCTGTACCTGGGGCGGGAGCTGCGAAGGAAGGGTGTGCTTGGTGCGTGGGCCCGCATGCTCGACGTGCCGACCATGCGCAGGCGAGCGGCCGAGGAGGTAAAGGGCCTGGGTATTGCCACCATCCAGGACATCGGCCAGGCAGTGGAAACGCTGTCGGGAGGCCAACGTCAGGCTGTGGCAGTAGCACGTGCGGCCGCATTTGGCAGCAAGGTGCTTGTAATGGACGAACCGACGGCTGCCCTGGGGGTACGGGAGGCAGGCCAGGTGCACCGGTTGATAGCTTCGCTGCGGGACAGGGGTATGCCTATCATCCTCATCAGCCATAACATGCCCGCCCTGTGGGAGCTGGCTGACCGGGTGCAGATCTTGCGCCTGGGCCGGGTGGTCGGCGTGCTTGCCCCCGACAGCTCCACCATGGAGGAGGCAGTGGCGCTGATGACTGGTGCCCGGGTCGCACCGGGTAGTTGACGCCGGACTAACGCATCCCGGGGCGGTGACGACCGGGCTGAGCACGGGCGACGGCCTCATGGTCAAGAGGCCTAAGAGGTCTCTGTGAGCATGCCTGAGCGGTGAGCGCGCCATTGTGCGCCCGACTGGTTGAGGTCGGCTACCGATTTGCGGTGCGCGAGCCACAGCCTGGGCCTCTCGGTCGCTCCTATAGTAGCATCATAGTTGCTCATATAGTACAGCTGAATAGCCAAAAATACGCTGTACTGGCCCGAAGTCTGTTGTTCGGTGTAATATGTGCCCAGAGGTGGTGCGTTATGTGCCGCAGCCTCCGAACTGGTTTGTGGTGCGCGCTGCCAGGGGCAGTGGCGGTGGTGGTTGCCGGGGCAGTGTGCCGGTCTTTTGCTCTCGTGCTGGCCGGTGTGCTCCTGGCATGGGCGGCGCTAGCCCTGTTCTGGTTGGGGTGCGTGGCGGGCGGGCTAGCCCGTACTGGGGGGCGGGGCCGGTCATGGCGGGAGGCACAGCGGTTGCCTGGCGGGAGCCAAGGCCGCCTGGTCCAGGTGGAAGGCGTACAGGTCGGAGGTGTGTTCCGGCTTGGACGCGACCTGCTCGTGTACCTGTGCGGCGGGGAGGGGTACCGGGCGGAGGTCGCTTCTGTGCTGGGGGCTGGGTGGCCCGCCGGGGGAGCGTTCTTCCTGAGCTGGCGTACCAGGTGGCGGCGCTCGGCGGCCAGGGTGGCCCGACGGTTGGGCACGTGGCAAGCCTGCGGTAGCCGGCTGCGGTTCGTGGGCGGCCAGAGCCATTGCTGGCTCGTGCTGGACGAGCGCCACTGCTTGGCGCTGCCCCGGTTGTTGGCTATCGGGTAGCCACCCGGGGGCCGCGACGGCTGGTGGCGACGGGCACCAGCCGGCGACTGGCCCGACGGGTGGCCAGATGAAAGTTGTGCCGGGCCTGGGGATAGCAGGTGCAGGTGCCGGGCGGGGTGTAATAGCCTCGTCGGGTGGCCACGGTTGCCGAGGTGTCCGACCGCTATGTCGCCGAGAACGCCGAGGCCGACCCGACTTGGGCGTTGTTAGTGGGGGTGGCGGCCCCGGCGCGCCTGAGCGACCAGTCTCCTTCCGGGCACCAAGAGCGCGCCGAGTTGGCCCGGAGGACCTTGAGGGCCCTGGAGGTGGCTGATGACGTGGACGAAACTGGCCGGCTGGGCCGGAGTTTCCTGAAAGGCCAGCTGCAGGGTGAGCTCGGCCTCCACGACGCAGGAGAGCACGAGCGCAACGTCAGCGCTTTGAACGGGCCCCAGGCCTACGTCCGCCAGGTCTTCGACTTGCTGCCTCAGGCCAGCGAAGCCGACTGGCAGGCGGTAGCGGAGTGCCTGGCCAAGGTGCCGCAGGCCATGGACGGGTACCGGGCCACCTTGGAGGCAGGGCTGGCGGCCGGGCGGGTGTCCAGCCGGCGGCTAGCCCAGGCGGTGGCGGCTCAGTGCGAGACCTGGGCCGGCCAGGACGGCTCAGGGTGGTTCTCCAGCCTGGCCCGCCGTTATGGGCAGGGCCCGCTGGCTGACCGCCTGGCCCGGCTCGGGGCAGCGGCTGACGCGTCGTACCGGGAGCTTGGCCAGTGGTTGGCCACTGCCTATGCCCCCCAGGCGTCCGCTCGAGACGGGGTGGGCCCTGAGCGCTACCAGTGCTGGGCCCGGCTCACCCTGGGAGCCGAGTTGGACATGGACGAGGCTTACAACTGGGGGTGGGAGGAGCTCGGGCGCCTGGAGGCGGAAAAGCAGCGGGAGGCCGGCCGCGTGCTGCCGGGCGCCACCTACGACGAGGCCGTGGCCCTGCTTTCCACCGACCCCAGCCGAGGCATCGAGGGGGTGGAGGCCTGGAGGGAGTGGTTGCAGGAGGTGACCGACCAGGCCATTGCGTCACTGGACGGCGTCCATTTCGATATCTCCGGGCCGTTGCGGGTCTGCGAGGTGCGCGTACCCCCCGAGGGCAGTGCCGCGGCCCCCTATTACACGCCCCCCGGGGACGGCTTTGGCCGTCCGGGAGCGATATGGTTCCCGGCGATGGGGCGCAGCTGGTTCCCGACCTGGGACATGCCTACCACGGTGTTCCACGAGGCGGTGCCCGGGCACCACCTGCAGCTGGGGCTGGCTCGCTTGCTGCCCTTGACCCGAGCGCACAAGGTCGGCAGCAACTCAGCGCACTCCGAGGGGTGGGCGCTTTACGCCGAGCGGTTCATGGACGAGATCGGTGGTTTCGAAAGGCCCGACTTCCGGCTCGGGTTCCTTTCCATGCAAGCTTTCCGGGCGGCCCGGGTGGTGGTCGACATCGGGCTGCACACCGGTCGTCGGGTGCCTCCGGGCTGGCCGTCGGCGGGCCAGGCCTGGGGTTACGACCTGGCGGTCGAGTACATCAAGTCGGCATCGGGGCTGAGCCACGCCTTTTGCGAGAGCGAAGTCCTGCGTTACTTGTCCATGCCCTCCCAGGCCACCTGCTACAAGTTGGGCGAGCGGGCATGGCTGCAAGGACGCGAGCAGGCACGGCGCCAAGCCCACGGTTCGTTGGACCTGAAGAAGTGGCACAACCGGGCGCTCGCCCTCGGGCCGCTGGGGCTGGACGCCTTGCTCGCCGAACTGGCCCGAGCCGCTCGCGGCTCGGGCGGCCCTAGCTGAAGGGCCCGTGGCTCTACCAAACTGGCTCACGCCTAGCGTGAGCTCAGGCTGTGGCCGCGGTGGCTGACGATGGAGAGGCGGTGGAGCTCGAGGTCGAAGTAGGTGGCATGGCCGCTGGCGGTGGCTGCGTGGCCAGGGCTCCCGACGGTCGTGTGGTGTTCGTGCGCCATGCCGTCCCCGGCGAGCGCGTCCGGGCGCGCGTCACCGAGGAGGCGTCGCGTTTCCTGCGGGCCGATGCGGTCGAGGTGCTGGACGCTTCGCCCGACCGGGCCCAGCCTCCGTGCCCCCACGCCGGGCCTGGGAGGTGCGGGGGTTGCGACTGGCAGCACGTCCGGCTGGAGGCGCAGCGGCGGCTGAAACAGGACCTTGTGGCCGCGCAGTTGCGCCACCTGGCCGGCACCGACGCGGACGTCCGGGTGGAGGAGGTCCCCGGGCCAGTCGACGGGCTGGCCTGGAGGAGCAGGGCCCGCTTTGCCGTGGACCAGTCGGGCCGGCTCGGCTTCCACCTCTACCGGTCCCACCAAGTCGAACCCGTCACCCAATGCCTCGTTGCCTCGGCCCAGGTGGAGGCGGTGGGGGCGGAGCGGGCGCGTTGGCCCGGGGCCAAGGAAGTGGAGGTCTTGGCCCTGAGCCGAGGGGCGCTGTGCCGGGTGGAGATGGGGAGCGGCGCCTTCCCGGCCGTTGACGGACGGCATTTGCCGGGCCTGGGGTGCGGGTTGGTGGTGGACGGCCAGCCCGTCCGGGGGACTGGTTGGGTGGAAGAGCAGGTCGAAGGGCGCCGGTTCCGGGTGACGGCCGGGTCGTTCTGGCAGGTCCACGTGGGCGCGCCACGTACCTTGGCCCTAGCAGTAATAGACGGGCTGGTACCCCAGCCGGGAGATTTCGTCGCGGACTTGTACGCCGGCGTGGGCCTGATGGCAGTCCTGCTGGCGGGGCGGGTGGGCCCTACGGGCAGGGTGCTGGCTGTCGAAAGAAGCCCACGGGCGCACCGCGACTCGGTGGCCAACACAGCGGGCCTGCCCCAGGTGAGGCCGGTCCTGGCCAGCGTTACGCCTCGCTTCGTGTCTGCTGACCTGGGGCACCCTGACCTGGTTGTCCTGGACCCGGCTCGTCGTGGCGCAGGTACAGCCACCATGGCCGCGCTTGCCCGCCTCCGGCCACCGCCTCGCGCCGTGGCCTACCTGTCTTGTTACCCGGCCACCTTTGCCCGGGACGTGAGCGAACTGCTCCGTCAAGGGTGGTCGCTACAGGCGTTGCGGGCCTTTGACCTGTTCCCCATGACCGAGCACGTCGAGGTGCTGGGGTTGTTGGTCCCCGGGCCGCTCGCCACTGGAGGCCGGGCACTGCCAGTTGAGGGCTGCGCCGCTCTATCCTTTGGCCGTGGCCCCGACCGGCGCGCTGACCCCGACCGGCGTGCCGGGCTGGCACTTTGTCGTCCGCCGGTGCCGTCCTGAGGACCTGCGCCCGTTGCGCCAGGCCGTCCTGCGGCCCCACCAGGGCCTGGACGAGGTTGGTCTCGAAGGTGACAACCGCCCCGACGCGGCGCACTTCCGGGCTGACCCGGTGACTGGTGGGCCAGACGAGGGCGCGGGCGCCGGAGAACAGGGAGCCCCTGTGGGCACCCCGATCGGTGTGGCTTCGGTCTGGCAGGAGCGGCCCCCGTGGCCACTGCCCCCACTTGGGCGGTCAGAGGCCGTGGGCACGCTCCGGTTGTGCTGGCGTTTGCGGGGCATGGCCACTGCGCCAGAGTGGCGCCGGCGTGGGGTCGGGTCCGCGCTCCTGGCAGCCGTCATTGACCACGTGGCCACCAACGGCGGGGGGCTGTTGTGGTGCAACGCCCGTCTCGGGGCGCTCGGCTTCTACGAGCGGGCCGGCTTCCAGGCCAGGGGCGATGCGTGGGAGGAGCCCGTCATCGGTCCCCATGTGGCCATGTGGCGGTTCGTGGCTCCGGCAGGCCCGGCCCCTGGGGGACGATGAACGGTCTCCGCCGGGACCATAGGGAGCAGGGCGTCGGCCGCTCCCGCTGGTGAAGCAGGGCCGGCCCGTCGCTCCGAGCGGCCGGACGGGGCTGGCTGAGCTGGGAAAGGCGAGCTAGGCGCCCGAGGTGGTGACGGCCTTGGAGGTCGTCGGGCTGACCGTCGGGGCGTTGGCGGCCGGCCCCTCGAGGCTTATGATGGCCGAGCCCACGGCTGCCACCCCGAAGATGGCCCCCAGGCCGGCCGCCGCCATGCTGGTCTTCTTCATGGTGTGGCTCCCTCCATCTTCCGGCGTGCAAAGGCAACACAATGAGGCGGCCCCAGTTGCGGGGACAGGCCCGGGCGGGGCTCAGGCAGCGGCCGGAGGCTCCCCGGGAGGAGGGGATTACTGCGGGGCATCGGGCGTACCCCTAGAGCCCAAGGTCCCTTGGCCATAGGCCGATGGGTGGGAGGCTTATGCCAATGCGCGGGCCCCCGGCCTGGGGCCCGTCGCTTGCCCTAACGGAGGGCCACAACGGCAACGGGCGCGGCCAGGGGCGTAGCCAACCTCCGGTGCCGGCCAAGCCAAGGCTGTGGCCGCGCCGGGGCGAAAGTGGCCGGCAGGAAAGGGCCGTACAGCCCTCCGAGGCCCCTTGGGGCTTTGGGGCCAGGGAGCTGGCGATGGCCACCGTGCCGCCCTAGCCTGTCCACAGGGGCCAAGGCAGAGGGAGGGGAACCTGCATGGCAGGAAGTGAGCTCGCGAGCATTGGCTGGGTAGGTACGGGTGTGATGGGGGCGGCCATGTGCCAGCACTTGCTCACCGCCGGCCACCAGGTGCGCGTCTTCACCCGTACGAAGGCGCGCGCCCGCCCCTTGCTCGAGCAGGGGGCACAGTGGTGCACTTCGCCGGCAGAGGCGGCGGCCGGCGCTGACTTCATCGTGACCATGGTCGGCTACCCGTCGGATGTGCGGGAAGTCGTCTTGGGCAGCAGTGGGGTGCTGAGCACGGCCAGGCCGGGTGCGACGCTCATCGACATGACGACGAGCGGGCCCCAGTTGGCGCTCGAGATGTTCGAGGCGGCGAGGCAAAAGGGTGTGGGTTTTTTGGACGCGCCCGTGTCCGGCGGAGATGTTGGTGCCCGCGAGGCGACCTTGGTGGTGATGGTCGGCGGCCACCAGGATGTGTTCGACAAGGCGCTGCCTGTGCTGCGCCGGTTGGGCAAGGTGGTCACGCTCCAAGGCGGGCCCGGGGCCGGGCAGCACACGAAGATGGCCAACCAGGTGGCGGTCGCGTCCGGGATGGTGGCCGTGTGCGAGTCCCTGCTGTACGCTTGGCGCGCCGGCCTGGACCCGGCTCGGGTCATCGAGGCCATGGGGACAGGGGCGGCCGGGTCGTGGTCACTGGCCCACTACGGGCCCCGAGCGCTACGGGGCGACTACGAGCCTGGGTTCAAGATCGACCATTTCGTAAAGGACATGGCGATCGCCTTGGAAGAAGCTCGCCGGTTGGGCCTTGCCTTGCCCGGCCTCGCCCTGGCCGAGCAACTGTACATAGCGGCCAGTGCCCGTGGCCTCGGGCAGAAGGGCACCCATGCCCTCTTGCTCGCCTTGGCCGACTTGTCCGGTGGCCAGCCCCTGCCCGGTGGCCAGCCCAGCTTCGGGCCAGTTTAGCGGGGCCCGAGGGCGGGCAGGCGCTTGCACGGCAGTGACATCTATTACATCTGCGCGAGCAATTGTGCTCGGTACCATGAAAACATGGAACGCAGCCTAAAAAGCCGAAAACGTACCCCTGAAGCTGTTAAACGCATGCTGTGCCTGGTCCTCGGTCACCGCGAGTACAGCGACGAGGTGCTCAAGGTGCAACCTTGGGAAGACCCAGACTTTTACAACTACTCCATGTCCGACTTCCGGGAAGCGAAATGCTTGCGCTGCGGTGAACCGCTGGAGGACCTGGCCGCGTAGGGCCAAGTGGCGGCTGGTGGCTACGCCAGGCCAGGCCCCCGCGGCTCTCCTCGGGCTCCTGGGGCATGGGGTCTTTCAGGAGCCCAGTGGTGGTGCCTTTCAGGAGCCCAGTGGCGGTACTGCGTCCTGCGCCAGCTGGAGGGCCTGGGCCGGGAACCACTGGCCGGCGGCCGGGTCGGTGGTCAGCGTGCCCGTCTGGATGCTCCACAGTGGGTCGAAGGTGCTGAACGAGGGGTCGGTCGTCGACGGCCACCCCGGCACCGGAGGCGTGTACGCGCTGTTGTCCCATGCTCTGACGCCGCCAGCGGCGTCGCACTGGCCGTCGGACTGGCCCGGGATCTTGACCCACAGGTAGGCGTCGAGCAAGGGGGAGATCGACGAAGTGCCAGCAGTGGGCCGCGCACCCAGCCCAGCGCCGACCGGGTTGCACCAGTTGCCGCTCTGCAGGGTGCTGATGACTGATTGGGGCTGGTCGTACGGCGCGGAGGCGTACAGCGCCATGTCGTTGGGGCCGGCGCCGTCCCGGCTGGTGTCGATCACGAAGTGGGTGGTCGGCACTGTAGTGCCGAGCAACGAGGCGTAGCGGCTGCCTATGCCGGCGGTGCTCAGGTCCAGTTCGGGCGAGCTGTCGCTCCACACCCCGTAGGGGCTTAGGGCGGTGCCCTGCCAGCTGGTGGCCGGCCCACCGTTCCAGTACTGGTTGGGGCAGTTGTCGGCATAGTCGTAGGTGAGGCTGCCGCCTCCCAGGGCTATGCATTCCGAGACCCAGGTCCCGTAAAAGACGTTGTTGGTCGCGTACTGGTAGTTGGAGACGTTGAGGAAGAAGCCCTGGGCGTCGGCCACGCCTGCTTCCACCAGGCGTTGGGCGATGGTCCCCACCGGCTGCCAGGCGCTATGGCCGCCGTCGAGGTAGACCGCCACGTTCGGGTCCTGTTCGAAGGCACTGACCGCGTACTTGATGTCAGCGATGCGGCTGGTGTCGGTAGGAGCGTTGGGCTCGCCCGCGTACGAGCAGTTGCTGGGCAGGTTGGCCAGGCCGTCCGGTTCCACCAGTACCACGGCTTTGCCCCAGCCGATGCCACGGGCCAGGCCACTGACCCAAGCCTGGTAGGCCGCGTCGCTCGGAGCGCCACCCGCGGAGTACTGCGAACAGTCCCGGCCCGGGATGTTGTAGACGACCAGGACAGGTACAGCCCGCTGGAGGGCGGCCTGCAGCATGGTCAGACGGGCTTGCATCTCGACCTGCCGAGGCGTCTGCTGGTCCCCCGACGGCGTGGTGCCCGTGAACCATACTGCTGACGGGGTGCTTTCCATCAGGGCCAGCAGATGGGCATCGGCCAGGTCTCCCTGAGCGATGAGGTGCGCGATCTGCACGATGGAGCCTTGGGCTGGGGGCGGCACGAAAAAGCGGGTGCCGGGGGCGAGGGAGCGGCCGGCCGGGAAGCCGGGGGAGCCGGCAGAGCTGTGAGGTGCGGCACTCGCGACTGGCACCCCCAGCGCTGCCCCGGTGATGGTGGCGACCACGGTTGCCGCTCCTATGGTGCCCTTCAGGGTAGCCCTGAGCCAATGTGTTCGCATGGGTCCTCCCTTGGGTTGGTTCTTGTTCCGGAAAGTTCCGGGAGAAGCGTAACGCATTGCCCGGGCCGGTGCACGAGCGGGGAGCCCGACGGGCGAGGCGGGACCACGCTCGTCACTGACAGCGAAGGGAGCACCTGGCTGAGCGCGTACTGCCGCGAACAGGGCGACCACTTGGCTTGGGCGTGGGGCCGTTGGGCTGGGCACCACGGGGAGGCCTATGCCGTTGCCGGCGGGCAGGCGGCCAGTCCTTTAGTTAGAGGCGGGCGGGCTTGCCTCTTTTGTGCCTCCTTGGCGGTACCGGCCCAGTGGACGAGCGCACAACCATGCGGGTGGCCAGTTCGACCCGCAGGGGCTCAGCCCATTGTTGGTGGAGCAGGCTCAACAGCAGGGTCACCGAGAGGCGCCCGAGCTCGGCCAAGGGTTGGCGGACGGTGGTCAGGGGGGGTTCGGCTACCTGGGCCTCGACAGTGTCGTCGAAGCCGACTACAGATAGGTCCTCTGGCACTCTCAGCCCCCTGGCGCGCGCCGTACGCACCACCCCACAGGCCATAGGGTCGTTGAACGCGAAGATGGCAGTTGGTGGGTCGTCCAGGTCAAGCAGCCGCTCGGCGCCGGCCTGCCCGCTGGGCATGAGGAAGTCCCCCTCCACCTGCAGGTCAGGGTCGGGCATGATCCCCGCCGCCGCCAAGGCAGCGTGGTAGCCCTGCAGGCGGCCGCGGGTAGCCAGGCCGTCGGCGGGGCCAGTGATGACCCCTATGCGTTGGTGCCCCAACTGCAGGAGGTGAGCTGTCGCCTGGTTGGCCCCCCGGGTATTGGAGGAGGCGACGACAGGGATGCTTTCGTCCAGCTCATAGAGGGGGTCGGCCACCACGAAGGGGAACCCCTGGTCCTTCAGCTGCCTCAGTTCAGCTGGCGACTCTTGGGGGAGGATGAGCACGGCCCCGTCGGTCTGGCCGTGCCTCAGGTGTTCGAGCAGGGACACCTCGCGGTCATGCTCGTCTCGTGTGGGGCAAAGCAGGGCCCTCATGTCCTGGCGGTAGAGCGCCTCCGCGGCCCCGGCAAGGATCTGGGCGAAGTAGGTTGGCTCGGACCAGGGAAGGGTCACGCCTACGAGCCCAGTCAGTTGCCTGCCGGCGGGTGTCACCCCGTTGAGCTGCAGGCCGGGCGGAGCCTCTCCACGTCGGGGGCGGTAGCCATGCAGCTCGGCTATGTGCAAGACGGCCTGGCGTGTTTGCCTGGACACGTCTCCTCGGCCATTGAGCGCCCGGGAAACGGTGGCGATCGAAACGCCGGCCAGCTCGGCGATCTTGCGGATGGTCACCCGGTAGGGCTCGGTCCCCGAGCCGGTGGAAGTCGGGACCATATGACCAAGTCAACCACGCCGGCGGGCCCACGACCGGCTGTGGCCGGTGCAGCCTGGGCCGAGCTGGAGGCCTACCTTTGTGGCTTGCCTGCTTGCACCGCCCCGGCCCTCCACCAGGTCTGGCCCAGGCAAAGGGCCGGGTCACGCTTTGGGCCGCTTGGCCCGGCTGGGTGCCACCCGAGGCGGCTCTCCCGGTGCCTTGGGGTAGACCGGGGGCCAGGGGGCGTCGGGGAGCCCCGCGGCCCGGTCCCGCTCGTGCAGCTCCAGGACCGGCCCCAGCGATTGGGGGGCCAGCTCCATCACCTCCCAGGGGTCAGGGCGAGCCCGGGCCCGCTCAGGGACGGTGGCGATGGTGAGCTCATCGGGGGCGATCGTGGCCAGTTCGTCCCAACTGAAAGGGGTAGACACCTGGGCACCCGGACGGGCCCGTACCGACCAGGCACCAAAGACAGTCTTGTGGGGCGCGTTCTGGTTGAAATCGACAAAGACCCGCTGGCCCCGCTCCTCTTTCCACCACGACGCCGTGAACAGGTCGGGCCGGCGGCGCTCCAGTTCCCGGGCCAGCGCCACCGCGGCGGCGCGCACTTCGTAGGAGGTCCACCGAGGCTCCAGGGCGGCGAAGACATGGATGCCGCGGCTGCCGGTGGTCTTGGGCAGGGCCACCACTCCCAGCTCCTCGAAGAGCTCGTGCACCTCGTGGGCTGCTTCTCGGACCATGCTGAAGCTGGGCCCAGGCGGGGGGTCGAGGTCGATGCGCAGCTGGTCGGCGTGGGCCAGGTCACTGGCTCGGCAGGGCCAGACGTGGAACCCCAGGCAGCCCAAGTTCACTGCCCAAAGGACGTGGGCCAGGTCGGCGGCTACCAGCACGGTGGACTCGGTCCCGTTGGGAGTGGCGACCACTGCGGTCTCCAACCACTCAGGCCGTTGCCGGGGTACTCGCTTTTGGAAAAAAGATGGGCCGGTGGCGCCGTTGGGGAACCTTTGTAGCAGCACTGGGCGTCCCCCCATGGCCCTCATGAGGGGCCCCTCCACTGCCTGGTAATAATGGGCCAGGTCCAGCTTCGTCTCGCCTCGTTCGGGGAAGAAGACCTTCCCCGGGTTGGTGACCACGACTTCCCTCCCGGCTGCCTCCAGCACTATTTGGTCCTCGTTGTCCCAGCCGTCCGGCACCCCGCGACTGTAGGCCTTGGCGGCTTGGGGTGAGGTGAGGGAGCCGCTCAGCAAAGCGTCAGCTGGGCTGGCACCGGTTGGGCCTCCTCGTCCCTGGTACCCAGGGTGGGTGGCCGGCCCGGGCCTGGGGGCCGAGGGCGGCCCTTGGGTGCAGCCCAGCCCGGGTGACCAGCGCCGCCGTGGGGCGGCAAGCGGCCCGGGTGCCCGGCTCCGTCCTGGCGCGGGGAGCAGCCCGGGTGCCCGGCCCGCCCAGGGGTCGGGGAGGCTGGGCCTGGCGGGCAGGGCGGAGGGCCCTGGGTGGCGCCTGCCAAGAGCGCGGCCAGCCGCTGCTGCTCACGGCGGGGCTGGTACGCGCCGCGCCTGAAGCGCTCGAGGTACAGGGCCATCAGCTCTGGCCGGGCCCCTTCGAGCCAGGACATGAAGTGCTCGCGCACACCGGGGCGCAAGTGGAGCGCCACTGTGGCAATGCTCACCGCGCCGGCCTGCCGGCATGCCTCCACCACGGCTTGTACCTGCCCGTCCTGGTCGGAAAGGCCTGGCAGCACGGGAGCGACCAGCACGCCGCAGGGTACTCCCGCCTCGTTCAGACGCCGCACGACCTCCAGGCGCTTGTCCGGGGGCGGGGTACCGGGTTCCGTGAGGCGCCACACTTGGCGGTCGAGTGTGCCCACCGACAGGTTGACCCGGACGGAGGTCCGCCTGGCGGCCTCCGCCAGCAGCGAGGCGTCGCGCAGCACGAGGGTTGACTTGGTAAGGATGCTGAAGGGGTTGCGCCTCTCGCTCAGGGCCGCGACTATGCCGCGGGTCAGGTGGTACTTGCCTTCGGCCGGCTGGTAGGGGTCGGTGTTGGTGCCCATGGCGATGAGGTCGCCTCTCCAACGGGGCGAGGACAGCTCGGCCCGAGCGAGCTCGACCGCGTTGACCTTCACCACTATGCGCCGCTCGAAGTCCTCCCCGGCACCCAAGCCGAGGTACTCATGAGTCGGCCGGGCGAAGCAGTAAACGCAAGCATGAGAGCAGCCCCGGTAGGCGTTGATCGTGTAGCGGAAAGGCATCTTGGAAGACGCCGGCACGGCGTTGATGATGCTGCGGGCGTTGACGTGCAAGAACTCGAGGCCCCTGAACTCCCCCTTGCCCACGTGGCGCTCCGGCCAGGTGCCCTCGAACAGGCTGGGCGAGCTCCCTGCCCCCTCGGTCGGCCACCGAAAGCCCTCGTCCTTGCCCCGCACCATGAGCCACCAGTGTACCGTACATACGTTCGCTCCGGGCTTCACCGAGCGGGCCCAGACGCGCCTAAGTTCGATGCTGGCTATGCACAGTGACCTGGGGGCGGTTAGGCCCATCGAGCCCGGGGACGTCGTTGGTGCAGTCAGGCTGGTCCACGAGCTGGCCGCCTACGAGCGGGCGGCTGGCGAGTGCCACTTGACCGTCGACCAGCTGGGGTCGGCTTTGTTCAGGCCCAACCCGGCGCTGTTCGGCCATGTGGCCGTGGCCGGCGGCACCGTGGTGGGTTGTGCCTTGTGGTTCTTGAACTTCTCGACCTGGCGCGGCGTGCACGGCATCTACATCGAAGACCTGTTCGTCCAACCGGCGTACCGGGGCCAGGGCCTGGGCAAGGCGCTGGTAGGAGCGCTGGCTCGCGAGTGCGTCAGCAACGGCTACGAGCGCCTGGAGTGGTCGGTGCTGAACTGGAACGCGCCCGCCATCGCCTTCTACGGGTCGTTGGGGGCGAGGCCACTGCAGGACTGGACAACGTTCAGGTTGAGCGGTCCGGAGCTGGCTGCACTGGCCGGCGCGCCAGTCCCCCATGCCATCTCGGAGGGACCGTAGGTGGCGACGCCTCGCCTTGGCCCTACTGGCGGTACCCCTCCACCACGGTGGCCGGCCTCACCTCAACGTCGTCGGGATCCTGGCCCGCTGCCCGCCGGGCACGGCGCTGGCGGAGCAGGTCCCAGCACTGGTCCAGCGTGACCTCGATCTCGTGCAGGCGGCCCTGCTCATCGGGCGTGAGGCCCACGCCTTGGTGAGAGGACCCCAGTTCGCGTTCTTCCTCAGCCAGTTGGCCGATGCGAAGTACTATCTCCCGGTCTTCCACCGGCACCTCCCTCCTGTGCCCGGACCATGCTAGGCGGCCCGGGCCATGCTAGGGGCTGGCGCGGCCAAGGCCATGTCCGGGACCGGAGCGGCGGCTGCCCCCGGAGCCCCGGCTCAGGCGCTCCCCCAGAGCGCTGGGGCAGGGGCGACGGCCGGGGGAGCCGGGACGTCGAGGGCCAGGGTCAGGCACCGGCAGCCCCCGCCCGCCTTCAGGAACTCTCCGACCGGGGCCACGGCCACCTCGTAGCCGGCGGCCTCGAGCGCCCGGCCGAGGCGGGGAGGGCAGGCGGGCATGACCACGACGCCTCCCACCACCACGCTGTTGGCGCAGAAAGCAGCTGCTTCGGAGCCTTCGAGCCAGATGGGCTCGGGCACGAGCGACCGGACGACTCGGCAGCCGTAGTCGTCCAGCCCCTGGCCGGCCACCATGGCCCGCCGGTCGTCCAGGGGGCAGAACACGAGGTCCAAGTGGTAGAAGCGCTCGTCCACCAGTTCCACCGAGCGCACGGGCACGCCGAGGAGCCGGCTCAAGCCAGCGTGGGCTTGGATGGAAGAGCGTTGCCGGTAACCGGCCAGCACGACCCCCCGGGGCCCGGACGGCAGGGCGTCGCCGGCACCCTCGAACGGTTCTTTTCCAGGCACCTCCTCCACCACGTAGCCCTGGCTGCGGGCCCAGGCCACGTCCACAGCCGTCTCCGCCTGGCGCTCAGGGTGGCGGAAGCGGCTGGCTACGAACCGTCCCCCCTGGACAAAGCCGGCATTGGCCGTGAACACCAAGTCGGGCAGGCCCTCGACCGGGCCCAGGCGCTCTATGGAGGCGCCGGCCTGCTGGAGCAGGCCCACCAGCCCGGCCCATTGCCCCATGGCGCCTTCGGGGTCGGGCCGGACCTCCACGTGCATGTAGGGGTTGATCTCGTAGGCGACGGTGAAGAAGCGAGGTTCGCACATGAGCAGGCGCCGGCCCCACCCCGGCCCCTTGGCGTCAATGGCCATGTGGCCCTTGTGCCTGCCAGGAAGGGCCGCACAGGGAGCCAGCCAGTTCGTGGGCGAACAAGCCCACGTCGGTCACGATGCCCAGCGCCTGGCGGCTGCCCCGGTCGGCCAGCTTGGTCACCACTGCCGGGTTTATGTCCACGCAGAAGGTCTCCACGGAGGCAGGCAGCAGGTTGCCGGTGGCGATCGCATGCAGAGTGGAAGCCAGCATGACGGCCACCTGCACACCCTCCAGTTGGCCTCGCATGGCGTCGGCCGCTGCCACCGTGTCGGTGACGACGTCCGGCAGGGGGCCATCGTCGCGCACCGAGCCCGCGAGCACGAACGGCACCCCGGCCTTGACGCACTCGTAGAGGGCACCGCTACGCAGCCACCCGGCCCCCACTGCCGCAGCTATGGACCCCCACCGGCGCACCTCGTTGATCACCCGCAGGTGGTTGGCGTGGCCGTGCTCGCTGGGCTGCCCGCCGCCGAGGGGGGCCCCGAGCGAGGTGCCGAGGACGGCCGATTCGATGTCGTGGGTGGCAAAGCCGTTGCCGGCGAACAGCACTTGGACCCACCCGCCCCTCACCAGGGCAGCCACCGCAGGAGCGGCACCGGTGTGCACCACCGCGGGCCCGCACACCATGAGCACCTTGCCCAAGCGACCGTCGGGGCCAGCCGTCCGGGCACGCCGGATGCTGGCCGCCACCCGCTCGACCGTGAGCCCCTTTGGCTTTTCCGATGACACCTGAGATGTCATGAAGGCGAAGTCGTCGTTGCCCCGCCATTGGCCGGGCCGGGCCACCCTGACCCCGTGCATACCCACCACCACCCGGTCCCCGCGCCGCGCCCGGTGCATGGGCAGGGTGCGGGCGCTCGAGCCGTCGGGGCTCACGGCGACGGCACAGTCCATCTCCGGCCTGGCCACTTCCACCCAGCGGCCTCCCAGCCGTACCCAGGTGGCCAGGTTGGTGGTCGAGTAGAAACCGTCTGGCAGGGCTCCGTCCTGGTCCACCTCGGCCAGCTGGGCGTCCTCGCTGTCCTCTCGGTTGACCCCGTGCACCTGCAGCCGTTCGAGCAAGCTGCCCAAGGTGGCCTCAGCCGGGCACGACACCTCGATGCGGACGTGGCTCTCGTCCCGGCTGGTGGTACCGATGTCGAAGTCGAGGATCTTGTAGCTGGCCCCTGCCTCCACGATGATGTCCAGGACCTTGACCAGTACCAGGGAGTCGAGCACGTGGCCGTCGAGGCGGACCACTTCGCTGTAGCCAGGGCCCGGGGCGTCGAGGGTGGGCACGGCGCCATTGTGGCACTTGTCGGCGCCGGCTTCCCGCTATCGTGTTGCGCCGTGGCCGGACCGGTGGCCCTGGTGGGCAGTGGCGAGTACCTCCCGGTGATGGCTGAGCTAGAGGCCAGCCTCATTGCTGGCCGGCCACCTCGCTACGTGCAGTTCCCCACCGCCGCCGGGTTGGAGGGCGAAGCGTCGGTCTCCAGGTGGGTGTCGTTGGGCAGGCAACAGGCGGCCCGGCTGGGCGTCGAGGCCGTGCCCGTGATGGCCCTCGACCGGGCGTCAGCCGACGACGAAGCCAACGCCTGCTTAGTGGAAGGGGCCGGGCTCATCTACCTGTCGGGCGGCGACCCTGGCTACCTCGCCGCCACCCTGCGCTCCACCCGGGTCTGGCGCGCCGTGGTCGAGGAGTGGTCCAAAGGTGCGGCCCTGGCCGGCTGCAGCGCCGGGGCCATGGCCCTCATGCAGTGGGTACCCGACATCCGTCGCCACCGGGCCGAGCCGAGCGAGGGCTTAGGCCTGGTGCCAGCCATGTGGGCGCTGCCGCACTTCGACCGCCTGCAGTCTTGGGCTCCGGACATGGCGACAGCGCTGCTAGAGCGCCTGCCGGCGGGGTCCGTGCTGGTCGGCTTGGAAGAGGAGACGGCGATCGTGAGCGACGGGGAGGGCTTCGACCGCTGGGCCGTCCACGGGCGGCAATCGGCCTGGCTGCTGGGGCCGGGTTTCAGCGCCCGCTACCGGGCGGGCGACTGGCTGGACGTCCGGCCGGCTCTGCAGCGGCAGCGGGCGAGCGGGGGCGAAAGGGCGAGCGGGGGCGAAGGGGCGAGTGGCAGGGGCCGGTAGGTTCCGGCCGGGCCCGGCCGAGCCTGGTGCTGCCCAGGCCCGAGGCCGGTGCTGCCCGAGGCCCGAGGCTGGGGGCCAGGAGCGGCCTACATTGGGCTACATGGCCCAGAGGAACGTGCTCGGCGGGCCCCTCCAACCCTGCGGTTTCGACCCGCTGACAGGCTTTTACCGCGACGGCTGCTGCACCGCCGGCCCCGAGGACGTCGGTGCCCACCTTATCTGCGCGGTCGTGACCGCTGAGTTCCTCGACCATCAGCGGCGCACGGGTAACGACCTCGTCACGCCGCGCCCCGAGCACCACTTCCCGGGCCTGGTGCCAGGGGACCGTTGGTGCGTGACTGCCCACAACTGGCTGCGCGCCTACCGGGACGGGGCAGCCTGTTTTGTCGTCCTGGAGGCGACCAATGAAGCGGTGCTCGAGACGGTGCCGAAAGGGGCGCTGGAAGAAAAAGCCGTCGACGTGCCTCCCAGCCTGCAGGGCCTGAGCGGCCCGCAGGGCTGACCCCGTCCGGCGCTCACCCCGGAGCTGCTGGCGCGCCGGCCGTGCCCGGCACCTGGCCCGGGACAGGAGCGGTCGTCCCTGCCGGTCCCCCTGAGGCCAGGGCGGTTGCCCCGGTTGGCTCCAGCAGCGAACGGGCCTTGGCCATGCGTGCGTCCAAGTCGGCCAGGAAGGCGTCCAGTGCTGCCCGCTTGGCCTCGACCGTGGCCCTCAGGCTCTCCTGCAGGGCTAAGTACTCCCGGCACAGCTGGGCGCGCTCATTCGGGCTTGTCCGTTCGTCGTGGTAGGCCTCGCGGATCTCCGCCAGCCGGTCGTCGTTGCTCAAGACGACGGCGATCTCGTCCAGGTTGAGGCCGAGGAGCTCTTGCAGTTGCCGTACCCGGGCCACCCGGGCCAGGTCGTCGGCGGAGTAGCGCCTCATCCCCCCGGGTGTCCGGCCACAAGGCCTTATGAGCCCGATCTCCTGGTAGTAGCGCAGCGCCCGTTCGGACACCCCCAGGATGTTGGCTGCGGCGCCGATGCTGAGCAGGTCGCCAGGCGGCCCGTGGCCTGGTGCGGGAGCGGCGCTCGCCGCACCCGGGGCGCTCGCCGCACCCGGGGTGCTCACCGCGCCTCCGTGCCCACCGTGGCCGCGCCGGGCGCCTCCGTCAGCTCTGCCCTGGCCGCCCCCGCTCGGGCGCCGGCCGGAGTTTGGCTGCCGTGGACGTAGCGGTTGCCTCGCAGGGCGCTGGCGAGCACGGCGACTGCGGTGGCACCAGCAGCGAAGTCGAACGAGAGGTGAAGGCCGTTGGCGAAGGGCTGCTCTATCAGCTTGGGGAAGAACGACCGCCCGGTCAGGTAAGCCACCTGGTGCGGGCTCAAGTGCTGGAGAGCGCCCGTGGGGCCGAGCAGCTGCTTTATGGGGTTGTACCCGAGGAAGGCTGAGAACAGGCTGCCGATAGGTGGCTCATTGGCCACCAGGTGAGCGGCGGAGGGGGCCACCCCTTGGCTGACCAGCCCTTGGTACAGGTGGGCCGGCAGCTGGGAGGCCAGCCCCAACGTCACGATGGTGAAGAACAGGCCCATGGAAAGCACTGTGGCCGAATTTTGGAAGGTGTTCAGCATCCCCGCGCCCACCCCCCGCTGCTCCGGGGGCAGGCTGTTCATCACCGAGGCCAGGTTGGGGGAAAAGAACATCCCCATGCCCAAGGCGAAGAGGAAGATCAGCAGGGCGAACCACACGTAGCTGAAGTCCATGGGCAGCAGCTCCAGGAGCAAGAAGGCGGCGCCGCTAAGGGCCAGGCCGGCGGTCGCCAGGCCCCGCGCGCCCAGGACGTCCGAAAGGGCGCCGGCCAAGGGCCCCATGGCGAGGAAGCCCAAGGTCAAGGGGACCATGAAGATGCCCGCCCACAGCGGGGTCTGGGAGAAGCTGTAGCCGTGCTGAGGCAGCCAGATGCCCTGCAGCCAGATGATCAGCATGAACTGCAGGCCACCGCGGCCGAGCGCCCCGAGCAGCCCCGCTATGTTGCCGGCGGTGAACGGGCGGATGCGGAACAGGCCCAGGCGGAACATCGGCTCGGCTACCCGGGCCTCGATGAAGACGAACAGGCCCATCACCGCCAGCCCGCCGAAGATGGCCGTCAGTACCCAGGGGTTTGCCCAACCGGTCGGGTGCCCCCCATAGGGCAGCAGAGAGTAGACGATGCCGCTCAGCAGGGCGATGAGGCCTACCGCGAAGGTCGCATTGCCCAGCCAGTCGATCTTGGCGGGGACGCGCACACCATTGTCCTCCAGCACCATGTAGGCCCACACCGTCCCGAACAGCCCGAAGGGCACCGATACCAGGAACACGAGGTGCCACTCGACCGGGCCCAGTACACCTCCCAGGATGAGGCCCAGGAACGAGCCGCTCACCGCGGCGATCCCGTTGATCCCCATCGCCTTGCCTCTTTCGTTCGCGGGGAAGGCATCGGTCAGTATGGCGGTCGAGTTGGCGAACAACAGGGCGCCACCGACACCTTGGAAGACCCGCATGACGACGATCCACAGTGCCCCGGCCGCCCCGCTGAGCCAGGTCACCGAGAGCAGGATGGAGAACAGGGTGAACACGGCGAACCCGAGGTTGTACATCTTGACCCGGCCGTAGATGTCCCCGACCCTCCCCAAGCTGACGACGAGCACCGCCGTCACCAAAAGAAACCCCATGAAGACCCAGAGGAAATAAGAAGTGTTGGACGGGGTCAGAGGGTTGAGCTTGATCCCGTCGAAGATGTCGGGCAACGAGATGAGCAAGATGGACTGGTTGATCGTGACCATCAGGATGCCGAGGGTCGTGTTGGACAGCGCAACCCACTTGTAGTGGGCCTTGCGCTTGGTGCTGGCCGCCGCGTGCTGACTTGCCGGCGGGTGCTCGCCTGCCGCCTTCATGTGCTGCTGCTCCCTTTGGTCGTCCGCAGGAAGCCTAGCCAGTCCTTGACGTAAACGTTAGACTTCGCTCACAGAGGGCCTGAGGGCCAGCTCAGCCGAGGCGGGCTTAGCCGGGGCAGGCTGGGAGGCGAAGGTGTTGATGTCACCCTCCGCCAGGAGGCCCGCGGGTGGGGAGGCACCAGGCAGGACAGCGTGGCCTGGGCCCCCTTCAGCCACCTCCACCAGGAGCATCGCCCCCAGGACGAGGCCTCCGCCCAGTAGGACGGGGAGGCCGATGGAGCCGCCGGCGGCCCAGGCGGCCAAGGCGGCGAAGACGGGTTCCATGGTGAGCACCAAGGCCGCGCGCGCCGCCGGCAGCTTGGACTGGGCCCAGGTCTGGGCCACGAAGGCGAAGGCAGTGGCAACGACCGCGGTCCCGATGACGGCCGCCCAAACCGCAGCGCTCTCCCGGGGGTTGGGGCCAGAGGGGAGCGCGGCGAGCGAGCAGCAGGCCGCCACCGTCAGGAGCTGCACGGTGGCCAACCCGTAGGCGTTGCGAGGTGACGACCATCGGCTCAGCCCGACGACTTGGACGGCGAAGGCGGCCGCGCTGGCGACGGTCAGGAGCTCGCCCGCGCCCATCGAGAAACCTCGTACCGACATGGCCCCCAGGCCCCCCAGAGCCACCACGGCGGCGACCCACACCCGGGGGCGAGCCCTCTGACGTAGCAGGGCCCAGGCCAGCAGGGGAGTGAAGACAACCTGCAGCCCGGTCAGGAACCCGGATATCGCGGCGGTCGTGTAGCGCAGGCCGAGCGTCTGCAGCCAATAGCCCCCTGCCAGGGACAGGCCCAACAACCAACCCCGGGCCCAGTCCCGGCGGCCGAGGTGCAAGAGGTACCGGGGCCGCAACAGTGCCAGTACGCCGCCGGCGATCAAGAAGCGCCAAGCCAGGAAGTTGGCGACCGACGTGTGGGCCACCGCCCCCTTGACCACCACGAAGGTCCCTCCCCAGGCCACGGTGGCGGCCAACAGCACCCCCACGGCCGCCCTCTGTGAGCCGCCGCTGGCCCCGTTTGGCCTGCTGGGGCTGGGCGCGACCGGTGCCAGCGGGCTGGGAGGCGCGTACAGGCGACGCTGGCCCGCCCTGGTCACGGTCTTCTCGTGCACCCTCGTCATGCCCCTCACCATCCTGCCTCAGTGCATTATATTGCACTAGGCCGCCTGGGCCGGGGGACGGCTGCAGCCCGCCTGGGCCGGGGGACGGCTGCAGCCCGCCTGGGCCGGGGACGGCTGCAGCCCGCCTGGGCCGGGGGCAACAATAGACGGCGTGGTGGACCAAGAGCCTCGGGCCGGTAGCGCGGCACCGCTTGCTCCGGCTCAGGCGGTGGGTTCGCGTGTGCGCACCCTGCGCCAGGCACGTCAACTGACCCTCGACGAGCTGAGCTCCCGTTCCGGGGTCAGCCGGCGGATGATCGCCCTGGTGGAGGCTGGGGAGGCCAACCCCAGCTTGGGCACCTTGGACAAGCTAGCCCGGGCCCTGGGCACCGACTTTGCTTCTTTGGTCACCGACCACCCGGTGGCCCCCCTCGTGCCCGAGGCGGCCGAGGACGTTGCGCCGGTTTGGCAGGACGGCCAGGGCAGCACTGCCCGGATCCTGGTCTCTCACCGGGGCGGCGCGACGACCGAGCTGTGGCAATGGGAGCTGGTCCCGGGCGGGCGCTACCAAGCTGAGCCCGACCCTCCGGGCAGCGAGGAGATGATCCTTGTCTCCTCCGGCCACCTGGTGGTGGAGGTGGGCGCGGACCGGCTCCCGCTTGGGCCGGGGGGGTACCTGAGGCTGCCCACCAACCAGCCCTACGCCTATGTCAATGTTGGCCGCTCCCTGGCACGCTTCGTTCGGGTTGTCGTCTCGCCTTGAGGGTCCCCCAGGCGCGGCCGCTCGGGCCGGGCCACCCCGGCCGGCCTGCCCGCTCGGCCGTCCAGGCTGGCCGGCCGCCACTGCTGGCACCGCTGTACCCTGGTCCTGGTACCTGAGGCAAGGTGGTGATGACCATGGCCCTAGTACGGCGCAGTAGCTCGCCCGTGGAGCTTGACCCCTTTGACGTGGACCTCCTTGACTGGCCGTTCCGGCCCTTGGGGAGGCTTCGCCGGTTGCTGGAGCAAGAAGAGGTCAAAGTCGAGGAGTTCACCGAGGGCGGCCAGCTCGTGGTCCGAGCTGAGCTGCCGGGTGTGGACCCAGACAAGGACATCGAAATATCCATCGAGGGCGGCAACCTTTGCATACGTGCTGAGCGAAGGCAGGAGGACAAAGTCGAGGGGCGCAATTACCGCCGCACGGAGATCCGTTACGGGTCGTTCGCGCGCGTATTACCGCTGCCCCCTAGCGCCAGAGAACAAGACATAAAGGCTACGTACAAGAACGGTATTTTGGAGGTCCGGGCGCCACTGGACGACAGCTCGAAGAAAACCTCCCGGATCCCGGTCACAACTAGTTGAAGGGCTGGCTGGCCGGTGGCAAGAGGGGCGGCCCGGTCGTTAAGAGGGGGCTGGCCGTAGCAGAGGCTGGCCGGCCGGCACGGGGCCCAAGTTGGGCGGACGAGAAAGCCCGGCGCGCCCGCCCGCGCCCGAGCTCCTCAGCTCAGCGGTGGTAGGTGGCTGCTGGCCATGCGCAAGCCGTAGTCGTAGCCCTCGAGCCAGCTGATGGCTTCGCGCGCCCGAGGGTAGCGGGCGACCAAGGACTTGAACGCCGGGCCGTGGTTGGGCACCAGCAAGTGCGCCAGCTCGTGCACGAGGACGTAGTTGAGGACCCACTCGGGGACACCCCGCAGCCGGGCGGACACCCTGATCTCGCCGCTGGCTGAGGTGCAGCTGCCCCAGCGGGTCTTTTCCTGGTTGGTCACCCAACGGACTTCGCTTGGCTTCGCTTTGCCGTTCGGGTACTGGGCCGAAAGCTTGGCCGCTCGGCGGGCCAGGTGCTCGTGGTCGGGCTGTTTTGGTGCCGCTCGGCGCAGCAGCCGGGCTGCCAGTTCCTCGGCCACCCGTTGGCGCTCGCTGGCAGGCAGCCGGGCCGGCACGAGGACGACAATGCGGTCGCCCTCGAAGCGGGCTGAGCAGGTCCGTTGCCGGCGGGCAGACGGCCTCACCTCTATACAGGGCCGCGGGGTGGGGTTGTGGAACGCGCTCTCCATGGTCCTTCGCCCTGGAAGCCTATACGGGAGCGCAACCCCGCGGGTCACCCAAACGAGAGGGTGCCTGCGCCCAGCCGCACGTGGCGACCGAGGAATCGTCAAAACTTGTGGATCGGCCTCACCCGCTGATCACGCGGCGACCTCTCCTTCTTGCTCTACCTTGACCTCGCTCTCGACCAACACCCCCTTTCGGAACGTCGCTCCGGCACGCACGAG